>Ga0114950_10002865_pt1 | contig 13270 bp, 12 predicted proteins | sample N075metaG_FD_83503 | JGI IMG/M metagenome (GOLD analysis project Ga0114950, IMG submission 83503) | Deep subsurface microbial communities from Kermadec Trench to uncover new lineages of life (NeLLi) - N075 metaG | ecosystem: Environmental > Aquatic > Marine > Ocean trench > Sediment | place...
GGGACAAGAAGAGCGCCGAGAAGAAGAGTTCCAACTGAAACTCGCGTTGTTTGGCGCCGCTCTGACGGCCGGTGTGACGGCGATTCTCTCGGCGTTCTGGGGTCCGTCGGCGATCGTTCCAGGCGTGGTGTTTGGGACCCTGGCCGCGATGATACAATATGGGGCGGTAGCGGCTGTGAGGCCTGCGCGGGACGCCCCGTTTAACGAATTCGTGAGTCGGTGGGGCTGGGGCATGGCCATGCGCTCGGGTGGCATAGTGGTGTTCCTGGTGGCTGTGCTGATCGACCGGGATCTGTTTCCGCCTGTGCCGACGGCGTTTGCGTACCTAGGAGTGTTGATCCCCTTGCTTTTCATGGAGATGCGTTTCCTCAAGTGATGCAACAGCGGGTAGACATCGGCGAGGTCGTCCTTCATCATGCGGCCGATGCGTATTCCTTCGGCATCGAGGGGACTCGTTTCATGCTGGAGTGGCACAAGCTGGAGGCGCTGCAGTTCGGGCCGTTCAACATCACGCCTTCCCGACACGTCATTTTCATGGTCCTCGCAGCGCTTTTGGTTTTCCTGACCATGCGCGTCGCCGGACAGAAACTTCAGCGGCAGCGCGCGAACGAGAACGCCCCCAAGGGCTTTGCCAACGCCGTAGAAGCAATGGTGTTGTTCGTACGGAATGACGTCGCGATTGCGAACATCGGTCAAGACGGTGCTAAGTTCGCCCCGTTTATCATGACGCTGTTCTTTTTCGTTCTCTATATGAACCTGATGGGGCTGATTCCCCACGGTGCGACGGCCACCGGCAACCTGGGCGTGACGGCCGGCCTTGCGATCATGGTGTTCGTGGTCATCGAGATCAGCGGTGTCGTCAAACTGGGCCCCGTGGGATACCTGCGGACGATCTTCCCCAGAATCCCGGGACTCTCTGGACCGGGTGCGGTGGCCATGTCGCTGTTCATGGCCCCTATAGAGCTGCTCGGCAAAATGGTCAAGCCATTTGCGCTGTGCGTCCGTCTATTCGGCAACATGACAGCCGGGCACTTTGTGATCCTGTCAATGATGGGGATCATCTTTCTGTTTGGACATCTGACATTCTGGAATTGGGCGATCGGTATTAGTGTTGCGACGCTGATCTTGGGTATCATGATGCTCGAGATTTTCGTCGCTACTTTGCAGGCATATGTGTTCGCATTGCTGACGGCGGTGTTTATCGGGCTGATGCAGCATGAGCACTAGGGAGTAGGGAGTAGGGAGTAGGGAGTCGGCCCCGCTCCTCCCCGCCCCAGGTTGGGTGGGATGGGCCCGCTTCCCGCTCCCCAGGCGGTGTCGCGTCTCACCCCGCTTGGTCAGTACCCGGCTGAATGGCCGGTGAAGCCCGCTGGTCGAAGACCGTTGGCGGGTCGCCACGGAGACGCCGTTTTCGGGAGAGACGGCGCTCGATGTGGGGGCGCAGACAACATGACATCTCCCAGAGACGATTGAGGAGGATGCTGATATGATCGACATCATGATGCTGCTTCAAGCCATGACAGAGCAGGAAGCGATGGTGGAGGTGGCCAGGAATACCAATGCACTCCTGGGTGCAGGGATCGGCTTGGGTCTCGCGATCATCGGCGCAGGTATCGGCTTGGGTCGAATCGGTGGACAGACGGCGGAGGCTATCGCCCGTCAGCCTGAAGCGGGTGCAGAGATTCGCGGTGCGGCGCTTCTGATAGCGATCCTCCTCGAGGGAGCCACCATCATTGCCCTCGTGTTCGCGTTGCTGTTCAAGCTGGTATAGTCGCTGATCATGCAACCAATGCTGCTGGCACTGCTCCAGGAAGCCGAAACACACGGGCCCAGTTCGCCATTTGAACCTGAGTTCGGGCTCATCTTCTGGACCTGGCTGGTCTTTATTGCGTTGTTCTTGATGCTCAAGAAGTACGCCTGGCCGGCGATCGTCGGGGCCACGGAAGAACGGGAGCGCAAGATCGCACGTCAGCTGGAAGAGGCGGAGAGAATGAACGCCGAGTCCCAAGCTGCCCTGGATGAGCACAAACGGTTGTTGGCCGGCGCAAGGGAGGATGCCCACGCCCTCATCGGTGAAGCCAAGACGGTGGCCGAGAAGGAACGCGAGGGGTTGCTCGCCAAGACGCGACAGGAACAAGAGCAGATCCTGGAGCGGGCCAAGCGCGAGATCGAGGCCGAGCTCGGGAAAGCCATTGCCGAATTGCGGCGCGGAGCGGTGGATCTCTCCCTCGCCGCGGCTTCGCGCCTGATCGATGCCAACCTCGATGACGCGGCGAACCGCAAACTCGTGGTGGAATATCTCGATTCTCTGGAGCACAGTCGGTGAGAGATTCCACGATCGCGCGGAATTATGCCGAAGCCCTTTTTCAACTCGGCGAGCGGACAGGCGAGTCGGAACTGTTTGGAGACTTGATCGAGGGCGTGGGCGGTGCTATCGAAGCTGACGAAACGATTCGGGTGGTGCTGGAGTCGCCTCGTGTCACCAAAGACACAAAGCGACAGCTGCTGGCTCGGGCGCTGAAGGACATGGCGCCCGATTCGTTCGTTCGTTTCCTGTTCGCGGTGATCAAGCGCGACAGGCAGGGCCTGCTTCCGGTCATCGCGCGTGAATACCTGGGACTGCTGGATATCAAGTTCGATCGCGTGCACGCGAGCGTCGCCATGGCGAGAACACCGGACGAAGCGCTGCAAGACGTGATCAGGAAGAGCCTCTCGGAGGTTCTTGGCAAGGAAGTCATCACTCATTTCCGTGAAGACGCCGGCATCCTCGGCGGCGTCATAGTTCGAATCGGGGACCGGGTGATGGACGGGTCGTTGCGTAGGCGGCTCAAAATCTTACGAAAGCAAATGCTGTCGGCCTGACACCTTTGACCTGGCGGGTATGAAGCGGCGATCTGCGGTTAGCCGGATCGCCGCTTTTTCCGTAGGTTGTTGCAAGATGCTCGCTGCGCATTCCTGAAAGGACTCGATAGAGACGCCATGACAAAGCGCGTTGGATTCATTGGACTGGGAGCGATCGGACGGCCAATGGCCAAGCATATTGCGGATGCGTTCCCCACGGTTGTGTGGAATCGTACTCGGGAGCGGGCGGAGTCGTTTGCAGCGGAGAAGGGCGCCCGGGAAGTCGGTTCGCCGAGGGCCGTGGTGGAAGAGACCGACGTCGTCGTGATGTCTCTTCCTACGTCGGCGATTGTGCTGGAGGTCATCGAGAGCATAGGCAAGGCATGGCGAGAGGGGCAATTGCTCATCGATGCGACTTCGGGAGATCCATCTGGGGCGCGGGAGGCGGCCGCGCAGTTGTCGAAGTTTGGAGTGGGTTTCGTGGACGCCCCGGTGAGTGGCGGCACGTCGGGTGCAGAAGCCGGCAATCTCACGGTCATGCTTGGTGGTGAAGAGCCCTGGGTGGGTCAGGCGAGAGAGATCGTGGCTGCATACTTGAGCAAGGTGGTGCACGTCGGGCCCATTGGGGCCGCACATGCACTCAAGGCGGTCAACAATGCCCTGCTGGCGGTGAACATCCAGGCAGCCGGTGAGGGGCTGGCGGCCCTGGTGAAGTTGGGTGTGAGGGCCGAAGTGGCCCTGGACGTGATCAACTCCTCCAGCGGCCGCTCCAACGTCACCGAGAATCTCTTTCCCGAGCGGGTGGTGAGCCGGGCCTGGCCGCGAACGTTCCGCCTGGCGCTGTTGGATAAAGATCTGGGTGTGGCGTTGAAGGTGCTGGAAGACAACGGCGTGCCGAGTGGGGCGATTCGAACGGCGAAGGAAGCGTTTGCGGCGGGTCGCAAGGCGCTGGGCGAAGAAGCCGATCACGTGGAACTTGTGAAGGAGATAGAGAGGGCTGCGGGGGTGGAGATTAGGTAGTGGGCCTCCCCCCTTGAGTCCCTTCGCCATGCAGGTCCCGACGCCTGACCATACCTGCGCTAAGACAGCAAAGCGGACTACGGCTCGCCCATCCGATACGCCTCTCGCGTAGGCTTCATCGGCCGCGGCAACCACTCGGGCCGCCGCAGCCCACCGGGACCGGGCGCTGGACGCGTGCGCGCCATCCACTCCTTGTAAACCTCGTGGGACTTCGCGGTATCGACCGAGATATCGCCTTCCCGATCGCCGTCGAGGGCCCGCTCCAACCGCACGCGTTGGTGCCATGCGTGGGCGCCACTGATGGGATCCGGTTGTACCGGGAAGGTGAGGTTTTGGTGTACACCGCTGTCGTGCCACCATACGAGTTGCGAATCGCGGTCCGACGATTCGAACGGCTCCACACCCTGTTCCCTCCTCATGAGGTACTGCGTTCCGTCCTGTTGAATCGTGACCTTGGCGGATGACCAGCGGGTGTTGTCCTCGGTGTCATGGGTGCGCCAGCGCCCCATGTGGTGGGAGCAGGCGACGACGCCGGGTCGAATACCCTCGGTGACCCACGCGCGCAGCACGTAATAGCCGATCCGCGTATTCACCCGCACGAGATCGTTGGTTCCCACTCCTAGTCGCTCGGAGTCGTCGGGGTTGAGCCATAGCGGGTTCGAGTGGGCAATCTCATTCAACCACTTCGCGTTTGCGCTTCTCGTGTGGATCAGCACAGGCAGACGGAACGTTGGAATGAGGCAAAACTCGTTGTTTGCGGCGTCGAGCTGACTTTGTGCCACGTGGCTGGCGGCGTATGTCGGGATGGCATACTCTGACCATCCCCATTCGTCCAGCGTATCCGAGTAAAGCTCCAACTTCCCACTCGGCGTGGGAAACCCCTGCCGTATGACGCCGTCGATCTCCACTCCGATCTGCGTACGGCTCTCGTCGGCCACTACACGTGTCTCGGGATCCACGTTCGCGCCGTCCGGTCGGGCCACTTCAGTCTCGTGGGTCTTGTACACATTGGTGGCAATCTCGAAGGCCCCAACCCGCCGCATGTACTCCAGCGGTGTCAGCTTCTCTCTTGCAGCTGCCTCTGGGAGCCCGGGCACTGAGTTCTCGAAAATCCACCGATAGTAGTCGTCGACAGTGATCTTCTTGCCCGCTTCATAGGGCGACTCGAAGTGCTTGCGAATGCCGAGCGCTCCATCGGGATCGATCCGCCAGGAGAGTTCGATCCAGAATTCGTTTTCCTCCCACACCTCACCCGGATTGGCGTCACGCGTGTCGTTAACGGGCCGTCCCATCCGCTCGCGGAATGCTCGCAGCACCGGCTGCCGGAACCCGATCCACTTGGCTGCGTGGGTCTCGTAGGAGTGGAGGTCGTGCCGCTCGCTTCCCAGCCCTACCGGCAAAACGTAGTCGGCGAACCACGCGGTTTCACTCCAGACCGGCGTGAGAGCCGCATGGCACTCGATGAGCGACTCGTCCTTGAGTACTTCCATCCACGTGAAACCATCCGGATTGGTCCACACCGGGTTGTAAACCCGCGTGAAATAGACGGCCAACTTCCCGCGTCCCTCTTTGAGGAAATGGGGAAGCAAGAAGGACATCTCGTAGAAGGCCAGCGGGAACTCCTTCGGCCAACTCAGCTCATTCCACTGGTCCGTCGGGGAAGGTGACGTGTGCGCCTTCGGGACGAACTTGTTGAACGTGTTGGGGATCGTGCCGCCCTTTGTCGCGACGCTACCGGTCAAGACGTTGAGGAAAAACAACGCCCGTGCGGTCATCCAGCCGTGAAGGTTGCCGGCCGCAGCCGCGCGCCAATTGTGGGCCGAGAAGGCTTCGCCCGCGTTGGCGATAAGGTGAGCCACTTCGATGATTTCCCTCGCCGGCACACCGGATTCCGACTCGGCGAACTCGGGTGTGTATTGAGCGTACGTCTCTTTGAGCCGGACCAGGAAGTTCTCGAACGTGGGTGAGTCACCGGCGTGACGAGCCTTCATGAACGCCTCCCAGTTCACCCACCGCCGCACAAAATCTCGGTTGATCAAGTCTTCCCGAAGCAGCACGTTGGCCATTGCCAACAACACCGCCGTCTCGCTTCCCGGGTAAGTGGGCCACCAGTAATCGGCGTGAGTAGCGGTGTTGGACAGTCGCGGATCCATCACGATGACCTTCGCTCCACCGCGTTTGCCCTCCATGATGCGCTGCGCGTGCGGGTTGAAATAGTGACCGCTTTCCAAGTGAGCGCTGATGAGAAGAATGACCTTGGCGTTGGCGTAGTCGGGACTGGGCCTGTCGATGCCCATCCAAAACGCGTAACCACAGCGTGCGCCTGCGGAGCAGATGTTGGTATGAGAGTTGTGACCGTCGATTCCCCAGGCAGCCAGCACGCGATTGGTGTAGCCGTCTTCACCAGCCCGGCCCACGTGATACATGATCTCGTTCTTGCGATCCTCCACCAGCGCCTTGCGGATGCGACCGGCGAGATCGTCCAGCACGTCGTCCCACGACACCCGCTCCCACTTTCCTGCCCCACGCGCTCCCACGCGCTTCAGTGGATAGAGAATCCGGTCGGGATCCTGTATCTGGTTCAGCGTCGCGGGGCCCTTGGCACAATTTCGCCCTCGGCTTCCCGGGTGCAGCGGATTGCCCTCGAACTTGCGGATCACACCGGTCTCCAGGTCGACGTAGGCCAGCAAGCCGCAAGCCGACTCGCAGTTGAAGCAGCTGGTGGGAATGAGCGCGTACGATCGCTCCTTGCGATTCGGCCAATCCCGCGACTCGTATTCCGTCCAGTTGTCCCAGCTCTCCCGCGGCGGGTACGCCGCGAGCCCGGGCTGCATGGGGTCGAGGTCCGCGGGATGTTGGGACTGGGGCATTTTGTCTTGGTTCACGTTATCAGTTCACTCCCCTCTCCCCGTCATGACACCGGCACCGCTTGCCCGGCCATCACGAACGCGTGCTCGTATGCCAGCAGGCCCACTAGGGCAAGGCCGGATGCCACCGTCGGGGCTATGCCTGCCGTAGTCAGGAGCAGAAGGCCTGGAATGACCACGCCGGCGGCGAGCGATCCCCAGAACAACGGCGCGTACCGGCCTTTGGTCATGACGTGCGCGGCGGCCGCGGCGTTGCTCGAGCCATGGCGTGCCGCCACCTCGCCAACCAGCACGCTCACCAAGTGTGCCGTGAGTCCCGCCAGCAAGATATTCGACAGGAAATCAATCACCTCCGGCGTGGTCGGAAAGAATAGTCCCAGGAACAGCAGCGAGGCCGAGCCGGCGATGATCATCTGTATGGTCAAGCTGGGCCCCACGTGCGCACTTTGCCACAAATCCCGGGCCTCGCATTGGGCGAACAAGAACGCGGTGTACACGGCCGTTGAGAAACCCAGCGCCAACGATATCCAGAGAACCGCGGTCGGAGGTTGGCGGCCCGTTAGCTCGAACAAGAGCCAGATACTGACCACGGCGCCGAAGGCACTAATAATGTACGCCCCTTTGGTGAGCCAGGAGCGCCACTGGGGTTTGAACAGAATGAACCAGAAGCGTTCGGGTCTCTTGAGGTCCGCCACGAGCAGCGCTCCTGTGGCGGCGAGCGCCACGAGTGCCACCACCGGTGCCACGTTCGACAATAGGACGTCTGCCGCGTCGAAGCCCAACAGCAAAGCCACCGCCCCGACGAAGGCCGATCCTGCGGATATCGACTTGGTCCACAGGTAGCTCGAAACTTTCCCCTTCCAAGCGATGAGGTGGTGCACGTCGTAGGCCACTCGCGCCTGTGGCATGCGGGAGCGTGGGACTCTACCGTTGCCGCTGCTCGGCTTGCTCCTTTTCGTGCGGTTGTTGCTCGTCGGACTCCTGAGCAACGACCACACGCTGAAGTTGGCGGAATAATCCTTGGCCGTACCGGTACGCCGCTCGCTCCACATGTACGCGTCTTCGTGCGCGGCGGCGAGGGGGTCCAGTGTCGCGGCGTGTGCCCCGACGTAGAACGCCTTCGGGCGCGTGTTCTGTTCGGGGCGGCGTACAGTCATGGCGGTCGATCCGATGTATCTACTGACACGTGACTGGGGATCGTCCATGTCGCCAAACACCAGTGCCTCGACCGGACAGACGACCACGCACGCAGGTAGCAAGCCCTTGTCGATGCGGTGAGCGCAGAAGTGACATTTGGCAACCGTGTTCTCGACTGGGTCGATGTGAATTGCATCGTACGGGCAGGCCTGTATGCACGCCTTGCATCCGATACAGCGGTCGTGCGCGATGTCCACGATCCCGTCGTCCCGCTGAAACATCGCGTTCACCGGGCAGATGTGGACGCACGGAGGGTCGGCGCAGTGGTTGCAGCGAAGCACCGCAAAGTGGCGTCGCACATTGGGGAATTGACCCACTTCGACGGCTTTCACCCACGTGCGGTGCACACCGAGGGGGACGTCGTTCTCAGCTTTGCAGGCGGTGCTGCATGCGTGGCAGCCGATGCACTTCGTCTGGTCGATGACCCAGGCGTAATTCATGGGCGGGATAGTGCCTTCTTTTGGAGGGATTGTCTAGTACTCCGGGCGAGAATTGCGGTGACGTATTCACCGCAGAGATCGCGGAGAACGCAGAGATGAAGCGGGTGACTCGAGACAGACCTCCCGCGCCTAGTCAATGAGCTTCCAGAATGATCTCTGCGCGCTCTGCGTGCTCCGCGGTGACATGGTCAGTATGTCACCGTACTTGTGGATCCGCAGTACTAGGCGTGGGCGGAGGCAGGGGGGCAGATCTGTCGATGCCGCTTCCTCTGCCGTCTCTTGCCTCCTCTGCATCTTCTGCGTTTGCGTTCAGAACTCGACCTTGGGCACGTCCTGTGCAGACTCGTCGGCCTCGAAATAGGGGTGTACCTTCGAGCCTATAGCTTTTGCCGTCAGCACCGCCGGGAACCGGCGGATATACCCGTTATGGGCCCGTACCGCGCTGTTGTAGTCCCCCCTGGCCGTAGCAATCCGGTTCTCCGTCCCTTCGAGTTGGTCCTGTAGGCTACGAAAGTTTTCGTTGGATCTCAGTTCGGGATAATTCTCGGTGATCACCAGCAACCTTCCCAACGCCGACTGCATTCCCTGGTTCGCCTGAGCCATCTCCTGGATGTCGCCGCCCTGAATGGCTCCGCCCAGCTTCGATCGGGCGTCTGCGATGGCGGTGAACACTTCCTGTTCCTGCGTGGCGAACGCCTTGACCGTTTCCACCAGATTCGGGATTAGATCGAGCCGACGCTGAAGTTGCACCTCGATCTGGCTCTTGAACGCCTCGACTTGCTCGTCGAGTGTCTGAATTCGATTGTAGGCGCAACCTGTCAAGGACAGCAGCGCGATTCCCATTACCAATCTATTCATCTTCAGACTCCTATTTCTCATCGGTCGTGTCCTCAGCGGCGACAGCGGCCTGTGCCGGGCTGGCGGCCGTCCACTCGTCGTATCCATCGACGAAGTGGGCCAGCTTCTCGAGTTCGTCCACGTAACGTGCACCGATGTCGTCATACGGCTTGAGAGCTCGAACCGTGCGGCCGGCGATCTTGTCGACGACCCAGTCGAACGCCGACGCATCGAGCCCCGCGGCCTCGGAGGCCAGCCTCACGAGCGCCAAAGGATTCTCCGCCGGTGTTCCTCCAGTAAGCCTCACCGTGCCCCGCATCAGAACGAAAAACGTCCCCGCCGAATCGATGAGAAGCCTGGTGAGGGCTTTCCCGTCCGTCGCCACCGCGGCGTACTCGGCCCGCAATTGCAGCAGCTTGCCTCTGATTTCGCGTTCCAACTCGTGCCGCAGCTGCTCTCTGGTCGTGTCGAGCCCGTCGAACGGGTCGGCGCCGTACAATAGCTCGTGTGCATCCCGCATGTCTTCGATCTCCATCGGGAACACGTCGGTTGACGCACGCCACTCACGTTCCGTGAAAATGAGCGGCGCGGGGAAACGTCGCTTCACCCAGTCGGTGATTGCCCGTCCGATAGGCCGCAGTGCACTCATCGAGGCATCGTCCACGATGAGCAACAGGTTGACTTCGGCATGCTCTGGACCAAAGCCGCCCCGTACGGCCGACCCGAACATGATCAGAGAGCGCAAATTGTCTCCCAGGACATCCGCCATCTGATCTGCAAACATCTGTGCCTGCTCACGCTTGGTTTTCTTTGCCATCTAGAAGCTCCCTCCTGCTCCTCCTCCGCCGACACCCCCTCCACCGCCAAAGCCGCCGAAGCCGCCACCGCCGAACCCACCACCACCCCAACCTCCGCCCAAGCCGCCACCGTACCGATGTCGCCCACCGCCCATGAGCATCGACAAGAGCAAAAAGTGCCCCATGCCTCCACCCATGAGACCGTAGCGCCCCCGCCTCCGCCCGCCCCGGGCCGCCATCATCAGTATCAGAAACAGCAGTAAGAATATCGTCCCTATGGGAGACCGCCGGCCGGTGCGTGATCGAGAGCGCTGCGGCGGCGCTATCCGGCCGGTGAGCGCGAACTCGTATTCCCGAGCGTAGGCCTCGGCGAGCAGTTGTACCCCCACCAGCAGACCGGAAGAGAAGCTCCCCGCTTGCACCGCCGCGCTCCCGATGGCGTCCCTGATCCGCCCGGCCAGCGCATCCGTGATGAATCCCTCCGCGCCGGTTCCCGTGGCGATGAAGATGTCCGACCGGCCGTCTCCGGGCCGTCGCCCGGGTTGCAGCAGCAACACCACGCCGGCGTTCCGGGCCCGGTCTCCCGCCTCCCCCATCGCTCCTACCCCCCACTGCCTGCCGATGTCCCTGGCCACCTGCATCGCTGCCCGACCGTCGAGATCCGGGAGGGTGACCACCACGATCTCTCCCCCGGACTTCTGCCGCACCTCCGCGATCAGAACCTCCATGATCTGCTCCTCGCGGGGGCTGATCACGTTGGCGAAATCATTGACGAAACCGACGGGCTCGGGAATTTGAAGTTGGAGCACCGCCAGAATTGGTAGCAAAATCATGCCTACTAAGGTAATCGGACTTCATGGTGCGTGTTTTGTCCCGCAGCGAACGGGGAATTGGGCCGGCCGACCGGTCGAGTTTCGACCGTCGGCGGCGTTAGCCAGGAGGTGCTGGGAGTTCCACCGCGAGGCGCGGTAGCTCACCGCGTACATATTGGAGGTCTGAAGGCTGGTGGTGTGGGGAAGTGGATCTGCATAACTTTCGCGTGATCATCCAACTCTGTGAGGCTGCATTTGCAACTGTTCGTGGGCACCCTTCTCGCCGGCTTGGCGGTCGTGCTACAGGGGGCGGTGTCGCAAGACACGTCTGGATACCGGCAGCAGGAGGTCCGCTATCGGGAACGAGGCTTCCTCGACTTTGGTGACGCGGAGTTTCGCTGGGATACTTTTTTCAGCGAGCCGGCGGCACGGGATCGGAAGGTCATCTCCATAGCACCGACGTTCTGGCGGAACGATGCCTCGGACGCGACGGTCGGAATTCGTGTTCGCAGCAACTACATGGGTCGCTACGATCGCACTACGTTATGGTTGATTCGCGGCGTCTCCGGTTTGGAGCAGGCGACGAGTGGCAATATCCTTGACGTATACTTCAAACTGGAAAATCCGCTGTTTCTTCGCGACTCTCTAGCCTCACAGTCCCTCGAGTTGTGGTCTCAGGAGGGGACAGTCGGGGCGCGGCTGGAATTTTCCAGGGCTCACCGGCGCTCGATGTCGTCTCCCAATGTGCGGAACAGCGGATGGACCGCCCAGTGGGTAGCTACCCGTCAGACCAAGTTCCTCGACGGTGCGCTGTGGGAGAATGGGGGGACGATGGAGATCGGTCGGTTCGACGATTGGCGGTTTACCGTGTGGGGGAGCCGGTCGAGGGTGCGGCTCGATTATCGCGCCGGGCTCACTTATTCGAAATCAGTGGCGAACACGATGGATCCGGAGGCTTTTGCCCGCATTATCGGCAGCGCCTCGATTCGCAAGCCGATCGTCGGATTTGTCGTCGGCGTACGGGCCTTTGCGGGTGGATACCTCGCCGATGATCCTCCCATCATGCAACGCCGCATTCCGCTGAACGGAGCAGATCCATACGAAACGCTCCGCAATCCTTTCGTTCGCACGCAAGGCTCCTTGCTGGGGGGGACGGACATCATCTACCACTCACCTGGAAACGGGAACCTGCGCGGATTCCGACCGGGGATCGGCGGTCGGTGGATGGTCGGCGGCAGCGTCGAGGTGGAAAAGACCGTGATTCGACGTGATCGCGGTATCTTCCGGAGTGCCGCGGTCACGGTGTTTGGTGACGGTGCGCTCGTCGACACCATTGCGGTGCGTTCGAACTTCGGGAATGGGGCGACACCCGTGTCTGATGCAGGTGTTGGCGCCCGATTCGGTCTGCGAATCGGAGACATAAGCTTTCCAGTGCGAGTGGAGTTTCCATTCTTTGTGTCGGAACCGAACTTGGCACATGAGCGAATTCCTGGTAGCGAGAGGGTGAGTTTCCGGTGGCTGATCAGCTTCCAACCGACTTTCTGAGCCGCGATCGCGGCGATCGACGGTCATTCTTTCAAACGACCCTCGGACGGCTGATGAGCGAGATCGGCCGGCGCGCCGAGCGCCGTGTCGTGCGAAACCGCTACATGCGTCCGCCCGGAGCGCTCCAAGAGATCGCGTTTCTCACCTCGTGCACGCGGTGTGGCGACTGCTTGGAGGTTTGTCCTGTGCAGGCGATCATCAAAGTGCCGACCGCGGGTGGGCTGGCGGCCGGAACACCGATGATCGACCCGAAGCTGCAGCCTTGCATCGTTTGCGACGACATACCGTGCGCAGTGGCCTGCCCCACGGAGGCGCTCACGGTGCCCGCTGACGGTTGGACGGGCTACAGCATGGCTAGCCTCGAGCTCATTACCGAAACATGCATCGCGTTGGACGGGACCGAATGCGGCGCCTGCGCCGAAGCGTGCCCTGTTGGGGTGGCCGCGCTCGGGCTTGACGACGAAGGTCGGCCCGTCCTTCGCCCGGAGGGGTGTGTGGGATGTGGGGTGTGCGTGAGGGCCTGCGTCACTAGTCCCTCGTCTCTGGAGCTACATTACTGAGCCGCGGATGGATGCAGGGCCGCGGATAAGCGCAGAGCTGCAACGCAGAGAAACGTAGATTCACAGCGCCGCTGGGCGTGGATAACAAGGCCTCACTAACACTGGCACAATGGAACTACCACACCGCGTCGAGAAACCGTGGGGCTATGAGTTGATCTGGGCGAAGACCGACCGTTACGTCGGCAAGATTCTGCACATCGAGCCCGGGCACCTACTGAGCCTGCAATACCATGAACGGAAGGACGAGACGATCTATGTCTTGAAGGGGGAAATTATCTTCCGCGTGAAAATAGACGGTGAGTTGACCGAACGGCGGATGTGTGAAGGAGAGCGTTATCACGTCACGCCGCTAAC
>Ga0114950_10002867_pt1 | contig 13268 bp, 9 predicted proteins | sample N075metaG_FD_83503 | JGI IMG/M metagenome (GOLD analysis project Ga0114950, IMG submission 83503) | Deep subsurface microbial communities from Kermadec Trench to uncover new lineages of life (NeLLi) - N075 metaG | ecosystem: Environmental > Aquatic > Marine > Ocean trench > Sediment | place...
AGCCAGCAGAATTGTGGCAGGAAAGCCGACGGTGGAATTTTTACGGCAAAGAACTTCTCAGGTTAAAAGACCGCCATGGACGGGAGTTTTGTTACGGTCCCACACACGAGGAAGTGATCACTGACATCGTTCGCAAAGAAGTGAAATCCTACCGGCAATTGCCCTTGATCCTTTACCAAATCCAGACCAAGTTTCGTGATGAAGTCCGACCACGATTTGGTGTCATGCGCGGACGTGAATTCACCATGAAAGACGCGTACAGTTTTCATAGTGATGAAGCCAGTACCCATGCCACCTATGTCGACATGGGTTCCGCTTATACGAATATATTCACACGCTGTGGCCTGAACTTTAAAAAAGTCCAGGCAGACTCCGGCACCATAGGCGGTAGTTTTTCGCATGAATTCGCTGTACTGGCAGATTCCGGAGAAGATGAAATCGGATTTTGTGGATCCTGCCAATACGCATCCAATGTTGAAATGGCAGAAGCAAAGGCCCCAGACGCCGGAGAAAAAGCAACCTCCACCGCAAAACTGGAAGAAGTGTCCACCCCCGGCCAGAAAACCGTCGAAGAAGTGGCACAGTTTCTGTCCGTTCCACCCCAGCAAATCGTCAAAACTATTTTATTTGAAACCGATGCGGGGATCATCGCTGGCCTGGTACGCGGCGACCGGGAGATCAACCCCATCAAACTGAAAAACCTGATCGGGTGCGAGTGGTTACATCCTGCATCTGCGCAGGTCCTATCCGAACAAACGGATATTCCCTGCGGCTTTGTCGGCCCAGTGAACCTGCCATTTAAAATTTATGCAGATGCGGAGGTGCCCCTGATCGCCGATTTCGTCACCGGAGCCAATAAAAAAGACGCGCATTTTACAGGAGTCCAGGCGGAACGGGATATCAGCATCGAAAAAACCGCCGACATTCAGAAAATTCGTGAAGGAGACCCATGCCCACATTGTCCCGATGGGAAATATGAAATTAAGCGTGGCATCGAGGTCGGGCATATCTTTATTCTTGGGACCAAATACAGCGTGGCCATGAAAGCCAACTTCCTCGACCCCAATGGGAAAGAAAAGCCAATGGTTATGGGATGTTATGGGATTGGCGTCGGACGAACAGTGGCCGCGGCAATCGAGCAAAACCACGATGACAAAGGAATCATTTGGCCCCGGTCTCTCGCACCCTTTCAAGTGATCATCATTCCTGTAAATTTTGATCATGATGCAGCTCGGGAAGCCAGCGAATCGACCTACAAAAGCCTGTGTGACGCAGGAATCGAAACTCTTCTGGATGACAGGAAAGACCGCCTCGGAGTAAAACTGAAGGATGCTGATTTAATAGGCATTCCCTTGCAAATCATTATTGGCCCTAAAAACCTTGAGGCCGGAAGCATCGAGATAAAGATAAGAAAAACAAGCGAATCAGCCCTATATCCCTTTCCCGGGGTCCTGCAAAAGATTCCCGGAATGCTGAACGACTTGTAATAATCAGGTTAAAAGAAATAAAAACAGGTTTTGCTTGAATCCTGCCTCCCGATTTAGTAAAATTTACGGTGACAATTCAGTCCTGCCGAAAATGCGGATTTTATCCCGCATTTTTTTTTAGAACCACTTTCCGGTAAGTTCCATTCCGGAAACAGCGGAGATTATAAGAAAGGTTATTGCCTTCAGTCTCCCCTGTCAGGCTCCGGGGAAAATGAGTAAAGGTACAGTTTCACAATCGGTCATGGAGGCCATCGACCCGATTCTTAAGGGCGAGAACCTTGAGTTGGTCGATGTGGAATATAAAAAGGTAGGGAAATCCTGGGTTTTACGGGTCTTTATAGATAAGCCCGGAGGCATCACTTTGGCAGATTGCCAAAAAGTGAGCCATCAAATCGAGGATAAGATTGAAGTCGAAGAAATTGTTTCCGCCGCTTATGTTTTGGAAGTCTCCTCCCCTGGACTGGATCGCCCGTTAAAAAAAAGTACTGATTTTTTGCGCTACAAAGGAAAAAAGGTAAAGATCCATACCTTTGTGCAGGTGAATGGGGAAAAAGATTTTTCCGGAACCATCATTGACTTTAAAGAAGAGCATGTCCAATTGGAAATGGTTGGTAAAAATTTTGCCATTCCCCTGGATAAAATATCGAAAGCAATATTAATCTTAGAGATATAAAAAAGCTATCGCCATGGGCAGTGAAGTTTTAAACATACTCGAACAAATCAGCCGCGAGAAAGGACTCGAAAAGGAAGTTCTCGTCGATGCACTGACCAGTGCCGTAGAAGCCGCCGCGCGAAAAAAGCTTCCTTATGTCGGTGAAATCCATGGGGAACTGAATACAGAAACGGGCGAAGTGGATATTTTCTCGGAAAAAACCGTTGTCGAAGAAGTTGAAGATCCCAATCTCGAAATCAGCCTGCAAGAAGCCCGGGAAGTCAGTCAAGACGCTGAATTGGGAGAAAAAGTCCTGGTTCAGCAAGTGATGGAAAACTATGGCCGGATTGCCGCTCAATTGGCAAAACAGGTGATCATGCAGAAGGTCCGGGACGCGGAAATCGATATCGTCTTCAACGACTTTCAGGATAAAAAAGGCGAACTGATCAACGGCATCGTACAACGTTACGAACATGGCGACCTGATAGTGGACCTGGGCCGGGCGGAAGGGATACTTCCGCGACGAGAGCAAGTATTTCGCGAAACCTTCAACCGAGGGGAACGCATTCGCGGGTATGTTCTGGATATCCGGAAAACGTCAAAAAATGCCATTGTCATTCTGTCCAGGACCAATGTTGGCCTGATCCGTCGGCTGTTCGAGCTGGAAGTCCCCGAAATCAGTGAAGGCATGGTAGAAATCATGGGCATTGTGCGCGAACCAAACGGTCGCACAAAAATAGCTGTAAAAACCAATGATCGCGATATCGATGCAGTAGGGGCATGTGTGGGCATGCGAGGAATGCGCGTCCAATCCATTGTCCAGGAACTGCGTGGCGAAAAAATCGATATCGTCGAATATTCAGAAGATCCACAGGTCTATATTAAACACGCACTCAGCCCGGCAAAAATTTCACGGATCGTCACGAAGGCCGGCGAGAAGCATATGACGATCATCGTTCCCGATGATCAAATGTCCCTGGCAATCGGGAAGAAGGGACAAAATGTCCGCTTGGCCGCCAAGCTGGTACAATGGCGCATCGATATTAAAGGAGAAGCGGAAGCCAGGGACTTGTTGGATCAATCGGGATTTTTGACTACTAAAACTCCCATGCCTACGGAAGACTTCCTGGGAATGATAAGGGACGCCAAAGGTTTGGGGAAAAAAGTTGTTGCCATTCTTTTTGCAGGAGATGTGGTTAATTCCAGTATGGCCCTCAAGCGAGACCTTAAGGGACTGATTGCGCTTCCCAACATCGGTCCCAAAAAAGCGGAAGTAATACTAGCCTTGGCGCAAGTTTGTGCTGAAGAAGCCAAAGCCGAATTTGCTTTAAAAGAAGAGAAAATGGCCGCCAAACTGAAAGAAGAGGCTGGCGCATCTGAGAAAACAGAAGAGATCGAAGCCGAGGAAGAAACCACCGAAGCTGAAGAGGATAAGGATGAAGAGGAGCAAGACATCCCCGTTGAAGGTTTAGTAGACATTGACCCAGGCATCATCCAACTTCTAATAAGTAATGAATTTCAAACATTGGCGGAGCTATCAATTACGCCTTTGGAAGAACTGTCGGCGATCGAAGGCATCAGCGAAGAAGTCGCCCGAACAGTGCTGGCACAAGCCAAGGAAAGAATGGCTTAACTGGAAAACGTAAAGTAATTCGATTTTTTTAGCGGTACTCATATGGCTTAAAAAATATTCAGGAGGTTTATTTGGCAAAAATTCGTATCAATAAATTGGCTTTAGAACTGAACGTTCAAAACGATCAGATCATCGATGCACTTCATAAGAAAGATATTCCTGTAAAAAATTACATGAGTTCCATCGATGGAGAGACGGCGGAGTTTATCCGAAATCAGTTCTGCCCCGAGGCCAAACCCGCCAAGGCCAAAACTGTAATCAAAGTTAAAAGCAAAGCGGCAAAGAAAACTGTGGAATCAGGAAAAACCACAGGGAAGAGGGTCATCACAAAAAAAATCGCAGCGCAAAAGGCGATAGAGGAAGAAAAAAAAGAGGGCGGCAAAGCAAAAGTCAAAACCAAAGCGGCCCCCACTAAAAAACCTTCCGAAGAGAAAGTTGAAAAACCAGTCGGCAAAAAGCCCAGACTCACTCCAATGATAATATTGGCTAAAAAGAAGCCTGGTGAAAGTAAAGTCGACAAACCTAAAAAAGTCGCCCCGGTAGAAGTAGCCAAAGAAAGCAAGCCGGTCAAAAAGCCTGGCTTAAAAATTGTCAAAAAAGAGGAAAAACCAAAGGAAGTCGCAAAAAAAGCCAAACCGGTAAAAAAAGAAACCCCCAAACAACCATTTTCCAAGAAGAAAAAAAAGAAATCAGCTGCTCCCTCTATCATACCTGAGGAAGAAACCACACCAGAGGTTATTGAAGAAACTTTTGAAACGGTGCAAATAGCGGAAAGCACTCATATCCGTGATTTGGCAGAGATATTGAAATGCTCTCCCAACGATATCATCATGGAACTGATGTCCTTTGGAATCATGGCAACGATTAACCAAAGCCTGGATTTCGATTCTGCCAGCAAAGTTGCTGATAAAAGAGGCTATGAAGTTGAAGCCGCCACCAAAGAATCGGAACTCAGCTTTGAAGAGGAAGAAACTGATCTTGAGGCGGATCGCATTTCCCGGCCCCCTATTGTCACGATCATGGGCCATGTCGACCATGGAAAAACCTCTTTGCTGGATGCCATTCGGGATACCAACATGGCCCAGTCGGAGCACGGAGGGATCACTCAGCATATCGGCGCTTATCAGACTAAAATCAAAGGCCACCACATAACCTTTCTGGACACACCAGGCCACGAAGCGTTCACTGCTATGCGTGCCAGAGGGGCACAGGTAACGGACATTGTTGTTCTGGTGGTTGCGGCAGACGATGGCATTAAGCCACAAACCAAGGAAGCTCTGCATCATGCAAACGCCGCTGGGGTTCCTATTATTGTGGCCATCAATAAAATCGATAAACTCGATGCGAAACCTGAGGAAGTGAAAAAACAGCTTGCCGATCAAGGACTCTTGCCGGAGGACTGGGGCGGACAAACCATATTCACCGAGGTATCTGCTCTTAAGAAAACGGGCATTGATACCCTGCTGGAAATGATTCTCCTGCAGGCAGAGATCATGGATTTGAAATCCAATCCCGACCTGCGTGCTAAAGGTGTAGTCATTGAATCCAAACTGGATAAAGGCCGTGGCCCGGTGGCCACTCTGGTAGTGCAAACAGGTACTTTAAGGATCGGGCAACCCTTCATCGTTGGAGCCCTTTTTGGGAAAGTCAGGGCATTGCTTAATGATAAGGGAAACAAAATTCTCAAAGCACCTCCTTCCACCCCAGTGGAAATTCTAGGCCTGCCTGACGTACCTCAACCAGGTGAGCAGTTCATCATAGTTAAGGATGAAAAAAAAGCCCGGCAGTTGAGTTCTCTGCGCCTACAGCAAAGACGGGAATCCATTCTGGCGAAATCTTCCAGAATCACCATGGACGATTTGCACCAACAAATTATGGAAGGGAAAATCAAAGAACTCAACTTGATTATCAAGGCAGATGTGCAGGGCTCCATCCTGGCGGTAATAGAAGCGTTTTCTAAACTCGATGATGACAATGTGCGTATCAAAACCATTCACGATGGTGTCGGCGGAATAACAGAATCCGATGTGCTTCTGGCCACCGCATCCAACGCCATAATTATTGGATTCAATGTCCGTCCGACTGACAAAGCTCAGCAAATTGCGACACGGGATGAAGTCGATATCCGCTTATACAACGTAATTTATGATGCCATCAATGATATGAAAAAGGCCATGGAGGGATTGCTGGAACCCAAGTTCACGGAAAAAATTATCGGTCGCGCGGAAGTGCGAGAGGTATTCTCCTTACCAAAAATTGGTACTGTGGCCGGAGTTCAGGTGATTTCAGGGAAAATGGAACGCAATCTGGAAGCCAGGTTGATCCGTGATAGTGTTGTAGTTTATCAAGGAAAAATTGGTTCATTACGAAGGTTCAAGGATGATGTCAAAGAAGTTGCTTCTGGCTATGAATGTGGTTTGTGTTTGGAAAAATACCAGGACCTGAAGCAAGGCGATATTGTGGAACCTTTCATTTTGGAAGAAATCCCGATTTAATGCAGGGGGACTTTAGATTCCCTCTTATATTTTATGTGGATTGGATGTTGTTCGATCAGGTTTTATATTCACGGGAATACATCCCTGAAGGGCAAACGACGCATCACCAAATCCATTAAGGATCGGATCAAAAATAAGTTCAATGTATCGATCGCGGAAATTGGCGATCAGGAGATTTGGAAAAATCTTCATTTGGGTTTGGTTGCAGTTGGATCTGACCAACAATATCTTGATGGCTTGATGAACCAAGTGGTCGATGCCATCGATAGAATGAACTTGGCAGAGATGACCGACTGTCAGACAAAGGTCTTACAGTTATGACACTGCTGGTTCGTATCTCATATAAATTAACGGTAAAAATGGTTCAAGAAAATGCGTTACAAACGATCCCAGAGAATTCAAGAACTTTTGCAGGAAGAAATTTCCAAGCTCCTGCAACGTGGACTTAAAGATCCCAGGGTTGGCTTTGCCACCATTACCGATGTTGAATTGACTGATAATCTCAAGCACGCCAAAGTATATGTCAGCGTGATGGGAAGCAAAGAAGAAAAAAGAGATTCATTAATTGGCTTAAAAAGCGCCACCGGTTTTATCCGTAGCTGGCTGGGGAAAAATCTTTCGCTAAAGTATATTCCCGTGCTGGAGTTTATCCATGACGACACCGCCGACCGAGTGGAAAAAATATCAAGAATATTGTATGAACTCCGTACTGAATAAGGTTGTCAATATAAACAAACCTATTGGCCCCACGTCGTTTGCCATGGTTCAAATGGTAAAACGGGTCCTTGGCATTAAAAAAGCCGGGCATATTGGGACTTTAGACCCACTTGCCGAAGGGGTGTTGCCAATCTGCCTCAATCGCTCCACCCGCATTGTGCAATATCTGTCCGGGCAAGCCAAGGTATATAAGGCGGGAATGGTTCTGGGAGAAAGTACCGACACCCAAGACTCTACGGGAAAGGTGTTGGAGTCGCGGGACCCGAAAGATGTTACCGAAATGGCTGTGCGCGAAGTGATAGAGAGCTTCATAGGGCCGCAAGAACAAGTGCCACCGATGTTTTCTGCCAAGAAGAAAAAGGGGATTCCCCTTTACAAATTGGCCAGAAATGGTATTACTATCGATAGAAATCCCGTGTCCATCCATATCTATTCCCTCCAGTTTATTAAGATGGAAGGGAATCGGGTGGAATTTGAGGCACGATGCTCCCCTGGCACTTATATCCGTACCTTGTGTCACGATATAGGCGAAATGCTTGGGTGTGGGGCACATATGGATCGGCTCGTTCGGACCCAGGTCGGTGTGTTTGACCTGGATTCTGCATTGACTCCGGATGAGTTAGCTGCTGCAAATGAAGATGGAAGCCTTCCCGATAAGTTGTTCCTGCAGGAAGAGGCCCTCAATTTTCTTCCAGAAATTCGCGTCAAAAAGAATTTTGTAGGTTCCATCGCCAACGGTTTGTCGATTCCAAAGTCATCGTTGGAAACCATTCCCAGTCAATTTCATCCGGGGATGGATCTTCGGGTATCCAATGGCGACAATAGCCTGCTGGCGATTGTCGAACCAATGGTGAACGAATGTGAATTTGCTTTGTTGGAGCCCAGAGAAATCGCGTTCAGGTTAAAACGAGTATTAATTTAATTGTATTAATTGAGATTCTCATAATTTTTTGCTGAAGGTGGGTTGAAATGTTTTCGCAGAGGAATTTTGGAACCAAGAGGAACTCGGAGGTCCTCTATAATTCTATGATTTTGAAATTCCCCTACGAAAACATTCATCAATCTTCTTCCAGCGCATTTGCTATCACTGGAGAATAAAATCATGCCTTTAAAGAAGGAAGAAAAGAGCACTATCATTACAGAACATAAACTACATGAAACGGATACAGGATCCTCCGAAGTGCAAATCGCACTGAATACCAAGAGGATTAATGACCTGACGGAACATTTTAAAACCCACGCAAAAGATCATCACTCAAGAAGAGGGTTGCTAAGGCTCGTCAGCCAGAGGCGGAAATTACTGGACCATTTGAAGGAAGAAGATGTATCACGGTACCAGAACATCATCGCTGAACTGGGTATTCGACGCTAACTAAAAGAAATTTGGAGAAAAATTAATGGAAAGATTAGAAACGATAATTGATGACAAAACTATTTCAATAGAAGCCGGAGAACTTGCAAAACAAGCAGGTGGCTCGGTAGTAATTAGACAAGGTGACACCATGGTACTGGTAACAGCCACCATGGCAGGTTCACCACGAGAGGGCATTGATTTTTTTCCTCTCACAGTTGATTTCAGGGAAAAAACATACGCAGCCGGAAAAATCCCCGGCAGTTTTTTTAAACGCGAAGCCAGGCCAGGGGATTTAGAAACCCTCACCTGCCGGTTGATTGACCGACCAATTCGCCCTCTGTTTCCTAAAGCATTCAAAAATGAAACTCAGATTGTTGGATTGGTAATCTCTCATGATCAAGCCAACCCCGCCGATGTCATAGCGATCACCGGAGCCTCTGCAGCTTTGATGATATCAGAACTTCCTTTCACCACCCCCATTGCCGGAGCACGTGTCGGTCGGGTCGATGGCAACCTGATTTTCAACCCGACTCACGAAGAGATCAAAGGTAGCGATCTCAATCTGGTTATGGCGGCCTCCGCAGAAAACATCGTCATGGTGGAAGCTGGAGCGGAGGAACTGAGCGAAGATGAATTGATGGCCGCATTGGAATTTGGCCACGAAAGAATCAAAAAGCTAGTTGAAATGCAGATCAAACTGCGTGAACTGCTAGGTAAGGAAAAAATCGTTTTTGAGGAACCAGAGGTCAATCAAGAACTCAAAGACAAGGTCACCGACTTTTCCAAGAAAAAACTTGAAGACGCTATGGAAATCGCAGGCAAACACGAACGGACCGATACCATCAAGGCCATCAAATCCGAACTTTGCGAAGCACTCAATCCCGATGGAGAAGCGGACCTGACGGGTGAGATTAAAGATCTGTTCAACGGCGTAGAAAAAGAAGTGGTCCGCAACATGATTCTGGACAAGAATAAACGTGTGGATGGACGTGGCCTCAGCGATGTTCGCCCCATCAGCATTAAGGTTGGCTACCTACCGAGAGCCCACGGTTCCTCGGTTTTCACCCGTGGCGAAACCCAAGCTCTGGTGTCAACCACCCTCGGCACTTCTGTCGATGAACAGCGTTTGGACAGCCTGGAATTCAAAGGCACCAAATCCTTCTTATTGCATTATAATTTCCCAGCATTTTGTACCGGTGAGGTGAAATTCCTTGCAGGTCCTGGTCGCCGAGAGATCGGTCACGGAATGTTAGCGGAACGTTCCTTGATCCCAGTTCTTCCCGACAAAACGGATTTCCCGTATACCATCCGCATCGTTTCAGAAATTTTGGAATCCAATGGGTCTTCCTCCATGGCAACAGTTTGCGGAGGCGCCTTATCCATGATGGACGCAGGGGTGCCGATCAAAGCACCGGTCGCTGGAATCGCCATGGGTCTTATCATGGAAGGAGACCGAACTGCCATCCTGTCCGACATCCTCGGATCGGAAGATCATCTTGGCGATATGGACTTTAAAGTCGCCGGAACTCGAAAGGGCATCACCGCTTTGCAGATGGACATCAAAATCGATGGACTAAGCAAGGAGTTAATGGCCACCGCGATGCAACAAGCAAAAGAAGGACGATGCCATATCATTGATGAGATGGATAAAATCCTGGATAAACCACGTGAAGAAATGTCGCGCTACGCTCCAAAGATTGTCACGCTGAAAATTCCGAAAGACAAAATTCGCGACGTCATTGGACCTGGCGGCAAAGTGATTCGGGACATCATCGAAAAAACGGGCGTCACCATCGACATCAATGACGATGGCATGGTGTCTATCGCATCGATAGACGGCGACTCTTCCAAAAAAGCTATCGAAATGGTCGAAAGGCTGGTTCAGGAAGTGGAAGTTGGACGCATCTACCTTGGTAAGGTCAAGAAGATCGTCGACTTCGGCGCATTCGTGGAAATCCTACCGGGCACAGATGGACTGGTACATATCTCGCAAATTTGTGACCGACGGATCAAAAGCGTTTCCGACGAGATTTCGGAAGGCGATGAAATCAAGGTCAAGGTGATCGATGTCGATCAACAAGGCAAAGTCAAACTGAGCCGAAAAGAAGCTTTAAGGGAAGAGGCCACAGTCACGGCCTAATTCTTTCAATTAAAAGCAAAACAAAAGGGTCACGGTTCAACACCGTGGCCTTTTTTTTTGCGGAGTAGCCTCCGCAGGTAATATGACCGGTAGATATCGTTTGTCACGCAAAAAACTCAAGCTATCAATGAGTGTGAGTTCATAGGGAAGTTGTAAGCTCCCCCTTCTCCGAAGCCGGACAACGTCCGGTAGAAGTATGAGCTAGAAATGTGTTTGCTAGCGCGAAATCCTGAAGCAAATATTTATCGTGTCTTACAGGGCAACGACTAGCTCCCCCTTCTCCGAAGCCGGCTGGGGGGCTTCATCCTCAAGGGGTTTATTATTTAAAGAAGTTGATTGAGGTAGGGGCACGGCATGCCGTGCCCAAAGGTCACAGGCAAATCAAGGGTTCAAAAGAATGCCCTCAATTAAAAAGAAGTCAAATAAAGATTTGACCCCAAAACTGACTCTCTAAAAAAGTTCCGATTAAAACGGAAATTCCCAGTCCTTCATTTCTTCTAAAGCTTTAAAACTGGTCAAATCGTAATGGATCGGGGTGATGGTAATATAATTTTTCGCTATCATCTCGCAATCCGTTCCGTCATCAACTTCATCGAATCGCATCTCTCCCGCCAACCAGTAATAGGTGTCGTTCCTGGGATTCACACGCTTATCAAAAGTTTCTATGACGCGCGATTTGCCTTGCCGTGTCATTGCAACTCCGGCGATCTGATCTTTTGGGATCGGCGGAACGTTAATACTCAATACAACACCATCTGGAATTGGCTTTTCACGCAAAAAAGGAATGAGTTTGGCGATAAATTCTGCCGCCACTTGAAAATCGGGGTTTTCAAAGGTGTCCAAGGAAACGGCAATAGCAGGAACTCCCATTATGCACGCTTCGATGGCGGCAGAAACGGTGCCGGAATAAATCACACAGGTACCCAAGTTGCCGCCCAAATTGATGCCGGAAATAACCATCTCCGGTGGCTCGTCCAATAGTTCCGCGATAGCGATCTTCACACAATCTGCAGGTGTGCCTTTTACGGCATAGCCGAGAAACTCGCCATTTTCCCTCAGCTCCCGAACCTTCAATGGTTCGAGTAAAGTGATCGCGTGCCCCATCGCGCTCTGCTCGGTCTCGGGAGCGACAACGATCACCTCAGAGATCCGGGCAATTTCTTTGCGCAGAATGCGAATGCCCTCTGCGTTATATCCATCATCGTTTGAAAGAATAATCATTAAAAAGTGGGCAACGCCCGCAGGAAATATAAACTAGAAATGCTGTTTGCTGGCACAGAAAAATCAGGCAAACTTTGGGTGTTAGTTTTAAAGAGCCCGGGGGGCAACTCCGCCCCCATCTCTTAACCACTCCCGTTAATAGGCGGGATCAAACTCCGGAATCGTTCAGTTATGCTTGGAAAAATATTCCTGCGAACCATCGGGATCAGCCTTCATTCCATCATCACCCTCTTTCCAGTTGGCTGGACAAACTTCCCCATTATTCTCATGAAACTGCAAAGCATCTACCATTCGAAGAGCCTCATCGATATTCCGCCCCAAAGGTAAATTGTTGATGACCTGATGTTGAATGATGCCCTCTTTATCAATCAGGAACAGCCCTCTAAACGCCCCACCAAAATCGGCCAGGACATCATAATCTTTGCAGATTTGCTTGGTCACATCGCCAATCAAAGGATAGCTGATATCTCCCAGGCCACCCTGTTTCCGGTCAGTATTTCTCCAGGCCAAATGGGAAAACTTGCTATCGATTGAAACTCCCAAAACAACCGTATTGCGCTTTTCAAAATCAGAATTCTTGTTGCTGAAAGCAATGATCTCAGTTGGGCATACAAAAGTAAAATCCAGAGGATAGAAAAACAAGATCACATTTTTGCCTCTATAATCCGACAGCTTGATCTCCTTGAAGCTCCCATCAGGCATTACAGCATCCGCAGTAAAGTCAGGGGCTGGCTTGGAAACTAAATTAGCCATATTTATTCAACTCCTTTTTAAAGTTGTGGTTAATTAAGAAGGCCTTACTCTACCACAAAATTCTAGCTAGATTCAACGGCCTTATACCATCAATGGACCACAAGTTTCCACTAATGCCCATTTGCAAAAAAAAGTGGAAAAGCCCTTCCTTGACAGCCACGACAGGCCTCTTTACAATGGAATAATATAGTAGTTTCCCAAATTTCAGGGCTTCGTTTCATGTTTGTTCAGCATGATAATGCTCTCTAATTGATTCAAAATATGAAATCTTCAGAAATTAAAAAAAGGCTACAGCTGGCCATTGTATTAACTTTTACCCTGCTATGCGCGGAGGTAGCGGGAGGTTTATGGGCCCACAGTCTGGCACTTTTGAGTGATGCGGCGCATATGTTCATCGATGTATTTGCGCTTTGCCTGAGTTTTTTCGCGCTTGTCATTTCTGAAATGCCGGCAAATTCAAATAAAACTTATGGCTACCACAGGATGGAGATCCTCGCGGCGTTGATCAATGGCATTGTCCTGCTCATCATGGCCGGGGGAATTCTTTTGGAGGCTTTCGAACGGTGGCAAAACCCGTCTGAAGTGAACAGTACCATCGTTATCTGGGTGGCGGCATTTGGTCTATGCGCCAATCTGGGTGTCATTTATTTTCTAACAGGCCCGATGAATCACGGTCACGATTTAAATATCCGTAGCGCTTTTTACCATGTTTTAGGGGACACAATCGCCTCGGTGGGTGTCATCATCGGCAGCATTGTCATGCTATACACCGGCTGGTATTTTGTCGATTCGCTATTGGCGGCGGCCATCTCATTA
>Ga0114950_10002868_pt1 | contig 13267 bp, 14 predicted proteins | sample N075metaG_FD_83503 | JGI IMG/M metagenome (GOLD analysis project Ga0114950, IMG submission 83503) | Deep subsurface microbial communities from Kermadec Trench to uncover new lineages of life (NeLLi) - N075 metaG | ecosystem: Environmental > Aquatic > Marine > Ocean trench > Sediment | place...
CCCGCCGCTTGCGGCGGGGTTCGTTTTCCTCGCCACCCTGCTGATGTTTCGCAAATTGAAGAATGGGGCACAGGCTGGAAAGCCTGTGCTACTTTTTCCCCTCATCTGTGTTTAATTGAAATTGGCTATAACCGTTATCGTCCCGCTATACAACCCGATGGATTCATCCCCACCGGCGTTGAGCGTTCCGCCGATACCGACTAGTGCGATTCCCGATTCCGGCATTGTGAAAGAGCAGGACCCCACCGTAGCGGCACCGCCGTTATCAAGGGCGCACTCGGCAGAGCTCATGGTCAGGGTATCGGAACTGCCGGAATTCGTCAGAGTGGCATTGCCCACCGTTACCAGCATTTTGGCGCCACTTGAGGCGGTTATCGTGACCAGTCCCCGCTGAGCGCTATTCACCAGGGAGACACCGCCCGTTGATGAATTGCTTCCATCGGTTTCCGCCGCAATACTGACGGCCCCGGCCCCTGCAAGGGTGAATCTGCCGAAGCTCAATGGGGTATTCTGAGTGACATTGACGGCATTGACGATTTCCGCGGAAACACTCAAGGTGGCATTCGCGGCATGCGCTATGGCGAACGATCCGATAAAACCGATAAAAACGGCTAAACTTGTCCAGCGCATCATTTTTTTATGCCAGGTCATCGTTTCCCTTATTTAGCATTTTTGCATTTTTCGGCCCTGGAAATAGAAAATTTCCAAAACCAAATAAGCCGTTAGTGGTCCATTTAAAGTATAGGAAGAGGTTTTTGCAGGTGGGTTAAGTCCAGGTCACAGATTTGTCAAAAAAGAATCCTAATAAATTTTGCATAAAAAAAACCCCAGGAACTCGGCAGCTCCTGGGGAAGTAAATTCAAACCTGCGGTTGTCGGGATTAGCTTTTATGACGCCCCCACGCAATATCTCCATCCGCGACATCCGGGCCGGTATCATCTTCGGAAAACGCCGGAGTGGTTGGAATTGAAACGGAGCTCGCCGATGCTTGCGGGGCGCTCGCTGATGATGGAGCGGTGTTCATACTTGACAACAAACTGCTCATCGTTGCTTTATCTACTTTTCCATTTGCCGTTAACCCGGCACCCTCTTGAAATTTCATAAGTGCGGCTTTCGTCTTCGATCCCCAAATACCATCTACAGGACCAGGATCAAATCCCTTTTCAACCAATGCTTCTTGAACCGTTCTTGTCATGCCATCGGCAAACGTGGCAGAAATCCCGACTTGGAGGAATAATGCAAAAAATACTGCAACCACTGCAACCCTAGAACCCCTCGATTTCAAAAACATGGAAATTTTCATTTTCCCTCCTTTAATTGAGTTTTGCTCTTTATATAAAATGATCATCCGAATTAGATGGATAAATTTTTAGGGATTGTAATCTATATCATATATTCACATTCAGATTCCAGTACAATCATCAATTTCCGAGAACGGAACCTGTTAATTCCGACTCAGAACCACCAAACGCAAGGGTCATTCAATCAGTCCAACCTGTTGAATACCATCCAGAACCTGATCTAATCCACTCATGACAAGATGGGCTACTTGGATAACATCTCATAGACGCCATCCCAATCATCTGGTGGGGGTTGGAATTGATAGTCCTTGCACCGCAGGCGATAAGTCGATGAAGGACCGTCCTCCTCACGAATCCGCAAAACTTTTTCAAAACAGGCGAGCGCTTCATCCCATTTGCGATTGGAATAATATTTTACTCCTTGATTGAACAGGGGAAGAATGGCGCCGATTTGCGGGTTTATTTCTCCTTTCCTGCCCAACACCTCGTAAATTTTTACCGGTTCCTTTTTACCCATAACCCGTATTCTGTCCAATTCCCGGGTCTCGATATCCCCATTCACCTTTGCAAAAGTGAACTCGCTGATCATGGTCTCGGTCTTATATTGCTTATTGACCCCTTCCAATCGCGCCGCCAAGTTCACCGAGTCGCCCATCATGGTGTAATCCATCCGGGTTTTGGAGCCCATGTTGCCGATGACCATTGGCCCGGTGTTCATACCTATCCGCATATAAAGTTCATGTTTTCCCTGAGCCTTCCATACGGTCCGCATTTCCACCAACTGGTCCACCACAACCGGTGAGGAACTGGCCAAACGCCGATTTAATAAACCGTTTCTCCCCCTCCTCAAAAGCATATTTATATAAAGTAATTCCTGAATAAACAAAGATCTGCGTAAGGACGGGATAAACCGTATTGACCCAGAGACCTTGAACGGTGAACAGGTAAAAATCCACAAAAAGGTAGGACAAAACACTGCCCGCCAGGAAAAAAGCCATCCCGTACGCCCTGAAAAAACGGGAAAGGATACCCAAAAACAGTCCCGAACCCAGAATCATAATGACATCCAGAATCCGCAGCCATTCGGCCCGAATCAGGAAATCTTGCTGAAGGATGTTTTGCATGACAGTCGCATGTACCTCCACCCCAGGATAGAGCGGACCATAGGGGGAAACGTGCAGGTCATAGGTTCCTGCGGCTGTTGCTCCGAGAATAAAGATCTTATTTTCGAGTTGCGCTTTCCCTATTTTTCCGGAAAGCACATCGGTTGCCGAAAAGTGTGAAAACGTATACGCCGGTCCATAATAATTCACCAGAAAATCACCAAATTCCGAAGTGGGTATGAGGTCTTCCCCAAGTCGTATGCCGTCCACCCCAAAAGGAGCGACGCCCACCCCGATAGGAAGCCGCGCGGCTTCATGCAATGCTTGCAGACTTAAAGAGAGGGAAACAGGTACTCACCCGATTGCATCACCATGGGAACCCAGCGAATCACGCCGTCGGATTCGGGGATGAAAGAAACGAATCCGGCGCTGTTGGCGGCATTCATCAATTTCGGCAGGCTCATTCCTATTGAATAAACCGGGCGTAATTGAACCGGATTTTCTGGAGAATCGAACCGCTGGACCACCGAAAATTGAGAAAAATCCAGCAAATCGAGATGCATCTGACTCATTTTTTCAACGAACTGCTACTTAGCGGCCTCTTCCGTGGGAAAAACCGAAAATCCCAGCACGGTCCGATCGGAACTCAGGATCGCATCGGCGAATCGTTGATCCGAATCGCTGACCTTTTCCAGCCATTCGATCAACTCATCTTTTTGCATCCCGCTCACATCCTGCTTGCGGAGCGCTTGCTTCAACGCCATGAACGGCACATAGGCATCTTTTTCAGGAAACAGAATATCGACCGCGACCACCGCCACCCCTGCTTCCGTGAGCCGGGAAATTAATTTAGCCAGGTGGGTTCTCGGCCAGGGCCACCTGCCTTCCGCTTTCAAGCTCTTCTCATCAATGGCGACGATCACCACCTTTCCGGTAACGTCCCGCACCCCACGTGAACGGACCTTGAGATCATAGCTATCTAACTCCAGAGATTTCAAAAACTCCAAATCAAGCGAATAGGTGAATAAAGAAATCAGCGACAAAAGCAGGGCCACTGTAAAGCTGTTCACCCATTTTTTTTCATGATTGAAAATCACTCCAGAATGTGGAGAAGATAATAAACCAAAGGAAGCAAACGCAAATATCCGGCAATATATTAGCCTAATGGAGCAGGGCTTAACCAGCAAAAAAGTCCGAGGTTTCCGAAAGCGAATCTATTGCGTTTAAGGTTCGCCAAGCAAGGAGGCTTTAAGGGTTATAAGGTATGGATCGCCAAACCAGCGTGACGCTGGACCCAGTAATTAACGTGCAATGGATTTTTAGCTTTTTAGGGCTCGTGTACCCCTGCGGGGCATGAAAGCTAATGAAGAGGATATCACAAGCGTAGCAATCGTCAGCCCTCCTGCGTAGCAGGCTTTTCCTCCCCGTGTGACGGGGTGGCAGGGGAGCCTATTTCCCAATGACTTGAGGCAAAATTGTTTTTTTATCAGTGGTGGCGGAGTCGATTTGACTTTGCGAAAGATTACGAACATTCTGCAGATCGGTTCCCATCAGTTTTGCTCCTCTCATGTTCGCTCCGGTTAAAATGGCGTCGCCCAGATGGGCGGCGCGAAGGTTGGCCCCGCTGAGATTAGCACCCATCAGTTTGGCGTTCCGCAAGTTGGCATTCACCAGGTTGGCCCCCTCCAGGCTGGCCCGCATTAGGTTGGCTCTGGACAAGTCGTTTTTCGATTCCTCAATTTCCTGAATAAATGATTTTTTCTGTTTTGCCATAGGTTCCTTTTTCTCACCCTGGATTCATTGAAATGATCTTTTGCACTGATAATATATGGTACTCAAAAATCAGCCATCATCATGTTTGATAGGGAAACGTTTCAAAATTTGCAATATTCTCTCAAATCTTCTTGAAGCAAAGTAATATTCTTGCCAACTGGATTGTATTGGCATCAGCGATGTATTTGTGTTGATTTTATGTGACTTTTCGATGATAAAAAAACAGGATTTTCATAGGGAACTTACGTATAGTATGAATTTGTGTTATTCATTTGAAATTTTTCACAAACCTCTGAATTTACTTCCAGCAAGCAAAAATATATAAAAAATGTCGGCTATTTCCCTTATTGATATTTTTTGACTTCTGCCGTCGACAACCTCCAACCGTCGAGGAAGACAATAAATCCTCGTGCACAAAACCACCCCGCCATAGCAAAAGATTATCCGGGGAAGTGCGGGTTTTTAATCTTTTTTAATATCCAGTAATGAAAACCATCCATCGATACCTGTTTATAGAATTGTTAAAAATATTCTCCATCAGCGTGGTCTTTGTGACGACCATTTTTTTGCTTGAACAGATGCTTTTCATGTCTGATATGATCGCCAATCGCGGATTGACCTTCTGGGAAGGGCTGAACTTGATGGCTTTCACCTGTCCGGTATTTATGGTTATAAGCTTGCCGTTCAGCGTTTTAGTGGCGGCGGGTGCGGTGTTCAACCAGATTTGCGGAGACAATGAATACATCGCGATGAAAACCAGCGGCTGGAGTTTTTTTTTCCTGATACGACCTGTGATGCTTTTTTCCGTTTTAGTTTATATTGCCACCAATTTCGCCATATTTTATATAAGTCCTTGGGCCACGCAATCTTTTAGAGAAGAGATTTTCAGAATAATGCAACGCCGGGCTCACATTGACATCAAACCGAAAACGTTCAATTATGATTTCCAAAATCTCGTATTGTATGTAAATGATAAAAACGAGGAGAATATATTAATCGACGTTTTTGTGGCCGATAAGTCTGACAACGGCGATTTAAAAATTATTTTAGCCAAACAAGGGGTCATTATTTCAGATCCGGGAACGTTTAAAATCAAACTCCAGTTTAAGGATGGAACTGTCCACGACATGACGAAAGATGGAAAAAGTTACAATATTCTTGATTTTGCCCGTTACGAAAGGTACCTGGAAATCCCCGATGTCGAAAGATTGAAAAAAAGACTCACCAGAAGACACAAGGACCTTTCCTACAGCGAATTGAAGAAAAAGATCCGGAAAAATCAAGCAGAAGGGAAAAACACGGATCGGTATGAGGTAAGGCTCAGTAAAAAATTCTCTTATCCATTCGCCTGCTTGATCTTTGGGGTGCTCGGGGCAACCCTGGGAATCAAATTAAATCGCTCGGGGAAATCCGGAGGGATGCTTGTCAGTTTATTTGTGGTGGTGTTATATTATATCACTATGATATTTAGCCAAAACTTGGGATCTCATGGCTTGATAAACCCCACCTTCTCGATGTGGATACCCAATATTTGGTTGTTTGCTCTTACATTTTACTTGGCTTGGAAAACGGTCCACGAAACCCCATTCACAATTTTCATCCAGTTAAGGGATTTCTGTATAAGTGGGTTCGAGTTTTTTCGAAACTTTTATAAAAGAAAAACTTTAGAGAAACAGCGTCAGAATTCGGCAACGCTTCCTTTCAAAAGGAATTGAAAAAGAGGTAAAAAAGAAAAACCCCCTGGGATTTCAATAAGGTGATCTACGCTTCTAAATGGTTTCAAGACACCTTAATTTTGGGAACGTTTCGCCCATGCAGAAAAAACCACGCACGCCTTCCCCCCATTGTGTTTACATTCCTCCCCGTTGGATAGAGGTTCAATAACCGCAAGACGAATTGCCCCAGATTGCAAATAATCCACATTACAGGAGGCGATAGAAACCAGCACTGAAAATAATACTAAATGCAAACGGTAAAGAGGACGACACACAATAAAAGGATATTTTCGTCGCGGATGTATTTGGAGACAGGTCCTCAAAAATCATTTTGGGCAAAATTGGAAGTTTTCTCTCAAAAAGACTTTCATTCACAGGAGGATGGATAAATGTTACACTCTCGGCCAGTTCAGAAAAGCTTTTGATCTCATTGATCTCATGATCTCATTGATCTCAAAAGATATTTTGCTCAATCAGGATGACTTTCGATGAAATTTAGTGTTGATATGGGAAATCTCGGGTTATAAAGAGTCCGATAAAATTTTCCCAACAGGGTATTTCCCTCTCCGATCCACAAGGTTCTCTTCGCTTAACACCAAACAAATAAAACCATTTCTTTGTGTTTAAGAACTTCCTAAAAAGTAGCGGGGCAAGATGACATTTTCAAGTTTTTTGTTGAAACATGACAGGAAATTTTTCAAGGGATTGGCGTTCCTGTCCATCTTGTTCATGATACCTGTACTGGGAGATTTAACTGGAATCTTTAAAAATGGATTGCTACGGAAATTTTTTTCAACCGTGGATCCCAATTTCCCTGTCTACCGTTTAGTAGCGTATTATGTTCGAGCCTTGATTTTTAACATCTGGTTTTTTATATTCTTCATCATCCACCTGAAATTTTTTACAGGCCTTCGTGGGTATAAATCGATCCAGTTCAACAAAATTTCCGCACTGGCATTGGTTTGGTTTTTCATGTTTATTTTTATAAAACCCCTCCCCTATGTCATCCACTTTGAACCGCTGACCCAATTTAGCAAACTGTTTTATGCAGAAGATGGAATTTTTGAAGTATTAACAGTTATTTTCCTTTTTTTAGCCTTTTTGGCATTTTTCTTTTCTGGGATGATTTCTATTAAAAAAAATCTGGATTGGAAAATTGCGTCCACCCAATTCTTTCTAGGTTTTTTTTGCCTGTTTATTTGCATGGAAGAAATAAGCTGGGGTCAAAGAATTTTTACTTGGGGAACGCCTGATTGGGTGAGTAGAATAAATTCCCAAAATGAAACCAATCTACACAATATGTGTGACAGGATATTTCACGTAAGATATTGCTTATGTTTTATCCAAGTAATGTTTTTTACTTGTTTTTCATTGACAATATTATTTTTCTCGGGTTTGAGGAACCGTGGTCAAAAACCCGCCCTGATAGGCCTTTTCCGTTTGGAACAATATTATTTTCTGGCAATTATCATGGCAGTTGCCACTATATTCTCCCACGAGCTCAATGAGGAATTACTGGCCCTGTTTTTTCTAAATTATAGTTATGATGTTCTGAAATATTATCGAAATTTCCAACCTCAGCAAAAAGCATAAATTTTATATTGCAATGGCAACACGGATTTCTCCAACAAAATGCCGCAGGTTCGGTTTCATTGAAAAAAGTACCATCTCCTCCGGCTCATAGACAACCGCATGACTGACACCAAATCCCGATTTCTCCTCTGGACTCCCGCGCTGATTGCCCTGCTATTTTATTTTTGGAGTACCTTCCAGTATGACCTCTCCAATAAAGAAGCTCGGGAAGGAATCCCTGTTGTAAACATGTTTCGAGGAGAAAGCATCTGGCTTCCAAAAATAAACGACGACAGATACCGCACCAAACCACCGATGTTCTATTGGACCGGTCTCCTGGCTTCTAAAGCGCGGGGCAAGGCGGATAAAATCTCCATACGACTGCCGTCCGTGCTGGCTGGGGCTGGCGCAGTCTTCCTGACCACGCTGTTGGGATTCTGGCTTTATTCCCCCGCCACCGGAGCGTTAGCAGGTTTGATCGTCGCCACTTCCCTGCGATTCTCATTCTTGAGCACTCATGCCCGAACTGACATGTTATTTACTTTCTTCATCCTGCTGGCGTGGACGGCATTTTGGAGGATGATTCACGACGGAGACGCAAAAACCCGTTCCCGTTTTTCCTGGCTCGCGGCCTCCGCTTTGGGTTTCGCTTTTCTGACCAAAGGCCCTCTGGGGCTGATCTTTCCGCTACTCGCTTTGTATATTTATTCCCGAATAACCAAAGTCAAAATTCCCTGGTCGAGGCTCTTACTGGTTCCTCTGGCCATGGCTGCGCTGTGGCTGATCGAAGGGAGTATTGAAGGGGGAGACGAATTCATGGCGATGATTTACCGGGAATCCATAGGACGGATCACAAACGACCCCACGATTTCACACCATAAAGAACCTTTTTATTTTTATTTTATTCTGATCACTTATGGATTCCTCCCCTGGAGTTTCTTTTTACCCGTCGTTCTCTGGCGAGGGTTGCGTGTCCATCGAAAAAATGTCCGCTGGATTTTTCCCGCCGTGGCATTTGTGACCCTGTTTATTTTTCTATCCTTCATCCCCGGCAAACGAGGTGCTTACCTCGTTCCCATCTACCCCATGGCAGCGTTACTGATCACCCATGGCATATCCGTTGCCGCAAATGAGGACAACCGTCTGACAAAAGGATGGACTGCGACGCTGTGGACGATCGTGGTATTGCTCATTGTAGCGGCAATATTACTTCCGCTCACCGCCCTCCAGCCCAAAATCCTTTCTGTCATCTACAGTATGGAATTCATTTATTATAAACACCGCTGGCTGGCCGAGCGTCTCATTCAGAATCATTACCCCTCTGGAATCATTCTGACCCTCCTGGCGACGATCGCATTGGTTTTTACCGTAGCAATCTACCGGGCGTTGAAAAAAAATTCTGCAACGCAAGCCTGTTATCAAATTCTAGGTTTAACTTTTCTTGTCCTGCTGATCTTTCGCGGCCCCGTCGCCAACGCGGTGAACCATTACTCCCTGAAACCCTTCGGCCAGCAGGTCGGTCAGATGGTAGGCGAACGCCCGTTGATCCACTCAGAAAAAATAGTGGACGATCTTCTTTATTTTATCGATCGGCCGGTGCGCGAGGAAACCACAGGAAGGGCGGTCCAGATTCTGCAGGAAAACCCGGAAGCTTATTTGATTCTCAAGTCAGAGGAGGGCAAAGGAGTGATTGCCGCCCATCCCGATTTTAATATCGTACTGGAAACCGACGCCTGGCTGAGGCAACAATATCAGTTGATTAAAAATATTCCGGACGCCTTCAGGAAATAAAACCTGATCTCAACAGCATGAATCGTAAATAATTTCCGAGAAAATTTTCTTCAGGAGCCTTCTTTCAAGCTGATTTCCATATAGGTGCGTTCGATATTGCCGTCGATTCTTTCCTGTTTGCCCCAGCTTTTATATTTTTCCCGAAGAACGGGACCCAGGGCTTCCTTGACTTTCTCCAGACTGGCGCCATTTTCGATCTGCTTTCGGACCAGGCTTTTTAAATTCAGCAGATAATGTTTCATTGCAATGATGATCGGCTTGCCACCGGCATCGCCGTGACCGGGAATCACCATTTCAAAATCCTGGTTTTCCATGTAATCCAGAGCCTCAATCCATTCATCGACGTAGCCATTCCCCATATAGGAAAACTGGCCGTTGAATATGAGATCGCCCGCGATCACGGCTTTCAATGCCGGCAGAAGAACAAACAAATCTCCATCGGTATGCCCCCTGCACAGGTGGATCAACTGCAGGTGATATTCGCCGGCGAAGATTTCCATACTTTTCTCGAACACCATATTGGGCGGCGTCACCGTGACCTCGTCCATACCCGGAATTTTGAAGGTTTTGAAAAATTCCAAGTGGTCTTTACTAGATAGAAGTTTTTTCTAATACATTTTTAAATAAGGCAGATTCAACTCTGAAGTGCAAAAGTTAGTAAAAATTTCTTTTTGAAGAATAGCTCATAGGGTGTTTTGAAACCAAATGTTTTACTGAAGGAAAGCAGATTGAAAAATCCATTTTGGCAAATTCTTGTTAAGCTATGCTACTGTTCCTGAAACTCCCCACAGGCGAGGCATTTTAACCACATGACATATCATCGATTTAAATTTTCTTAATGCTTTGTGTGAAAAGTTCGGTTTCCATAGACAGCTTTAATAATTTTAAATTACCATACGCGGAGATCGACAATGAATTTGCCAACAAACCTCATTACATTAATTGCATTCAAAACATTCTGTGAAATTACTCGTAAACGCTATCAACAAAAAACCTCTTAACTAATTATGCACACAAATAATTATGTTTTTTTGATGGATGGCTATTTAGTTTTTTTTGCATTCAGTCTGGCTTTGACGCTACTGATTTTGGGTCAAAGACCCCATTTAAGTTCAGTAAGGAAAAATTTACAATGGATCCATCGGCTTGACCAAATAAGTCTCAACGCCTACCGGATCATTCTTGCCCTTTCCGCTTTTTTCTTTATTTTATGGACCCTGGCTTTTTGGGCAAAACATTATTCTTTTAATTTGGACTTCATCGATTCGGGGATATACAGCAACATTGTATTTAACTCGAGTCAGGGGCAATGGTTTTATTCCTCTTTTCATAAGGCGAATGCAATGGGGGAACACTTTTCCCCCATCATGATGGTTTTTGTCCCATTCTTTTGGATCCATCCAAGTATTCTTTGGTTATTGACAGCGCAAACCGCCGCATTTGCTGTATGTCCCATCATTTTATTTTTTATTTGCAGAGAGGTTTTAAAAAATGAAAAGTTAGCGGGCCAGGTCGCCTTGGGGGCGACTGTGCTGTGGTTTGCTTTTCCCTCCCTAACCAATGCCGTTATTTCGGGGATTCATCCCTCCACTCTGTCTCCTCCTTTTATATTGCTCGGGTTTTTGACGCTCATCAGGAACCAGATGAAAAAATTTTGGGCAATTATGATCACCTTGCTATTATTCAAGGAGGATCTGGCCTTGATTTGGATTTCCTTCGGTTTATATTCCCTTTTGGTTTTGAAACGAAAATCGCTGGGGATTACCCTCATTCTATTCGGAGGATTATGGGGAATCGCGGTCACTAAGTGGGTCATTCCATTTTTTGGAGGTGCAGATATGCACCAACTCAGCAGGCTAGGTCCCACTCATTTTCTTTTTCTAAAGTTGAAATATTTAATTTTCTATTTATTTCTACCTCTGGGATTTCTTTCCCTCGCAAACTGGCGTGCGTTTCTGATGATTTGGCCTCCTATATTTCTCAACCTTTTGGTTCAATACACAAACCAATTTCAAGGTAAAAACCATTATGACGATGTCATCGTCCCGCTTTTGTTTCTTGCTGCAATTTCAGGTATCATGTCTATCAAAAAATGGCCCCAAGTGAGAAATCTGAAGTTGTTGAAAGCAAGATTTTTAATGTGTTGGTTTATTGTTCCCCTCATGTTTGCCTTGTTGTACCCTACGGGACTTTTGATAAAATATTTTCCAAACAAAACGCATCTGGTCATTGCTCAAGAGTTGCAGTTGGTGCATCATCGCTGGCCCGGGAAAAAAATCCATATGGATCATATGTTGAAATCCAAATTGAACAACCGCGAAAATTTTAAAAGTCTGATCTTGAACTGGAAAGGCTGGAAGTTTGATTCCGGCGACTTGGTGATTCTGGTCCCGGCTCTAAAAGAAAATGATTCCAATCCTATGTTTAAAATAAACGATTACGCCGGAGCCCTGCAAATCTTTGAAAACAATTTGGGAAGTAAGTTTAAACGCATCGACGGATCTTTTCATTTTCTCAAAATTTATGAAGTCCTCTGAAAACAATTTCATCCAATTGAGTTTTAAAAAGGTTCATAATGGGTTAAATAGTTGGGATAAGCCTTAAGATGTTGTCATGCACGTAAAAAAATTGTTTGCGGATTGGGAATTTAACTCGCCAGTGGGATTAAACTGAGCCCAACCTTGTACAAGAACCGTTGTGGATGGTATTATGAGAATTACTTTAAAATCAATGCTAATTTAACAGGCCACCGAAAAAGTCCCTAACGATTTTCGATAAATCTTCTACCTCTTTAAATTAATTTAATTGGAGGGCCACAGATGATATTTGACCGTAACAGACTTTCCATTAAATTGTCCATTTTAACGACTTTGCTTGGTTTTTCCTTTTTACTTTGCTCATTGGCCCTGGCAACTCCCGCAGATCAACTAGAGAGTGATGAAGGAAATTGGGTATACATAAATGATGAAAGTGTTATTGACGCCCCCCTCTCCATCGTGGTGGATCATTTCAAGGATGTCAAAAAAGTGGACTCCATGATTCCCGGATTGAAAATAAAAAAAATCTTAAAACAAATTTCAGATAGTGAGCGAATCGATTACGATCATTATGAATTGCCGTGGCCCTTTAAAGACCGGTACATGATATACCGCGCCAGGGAGAAAATTATTGCCGGACGGAAAATCCTCCTCACTATGAACCCTTTAGGTAACCACCCGTTCGAGGATAAGAGTAAAGTCGCTATGAGAATAAAAGAAAGCAGTTTTTTGCTACAATCTCTGCCTGAGGATGAAACGAAAACCAGGGTCATTGTTAAATTGACGCTGGACCCCGGTGGTTTTCTGCCGGTCTGGCTCATCAACCTAAACGCCAAAAACTGGTCAAAAGATTTATTTCAAAATTTGCGAAAAAATATCAGAAGAGAAATTGCCAAACAAAAAATTTCACGGATAAATATAGCGAGGAACGCAAATACGGGCCCATCTTCCACTTTTTAAGAGCGTTCTCGGATAAAAATATTGCCTTTGGGCTCTAACAATTTATTTGCAAGCAACCCATTTCAATGGAAAAGCTGGATTTCATTCGTGTCAATTATCCTCAACCCCATCTTGGGCGAAGGGAGAAAATTTTAAAAAAGTATCCAGAGGTAAAAAAACTTTTTGGGCACACTCCTTCGACGGCAATATGGACCGTTGGAATTGTAGCGTTGCAATTTTCAATCGCCATCGCCTTTCAGAATACCGCATGTGCATTTCCGTCCCTCCTATTTGAGGCAAAAACCAGTCGCAAACCAATGCTATTTTAAATTTATGGGAAAGTAATGGGGTAGAATCAGTCATTTATTCCGGCTTCCAAATTCGCTAAAATAAAGGCCTTGCCACTAAAACCTTAATAAACCCAAAGCAGGCGGATGGGAATTCAACCCACCTGTAGGATTAAACCGGGCACGACCTTGTACATGAACTGGTGTGGATGGTATTATGAGAATTACTTTGAAATCAATGCTATTTTA
>Ga0114950_10002869_pt1 | contig 13264 bp, 9 predicted proteins | sample N075metaG_FD_83503 | JGI IMG/M metagenome (GOLD analysis project Ga0114950, IMG submission 83503) | Deep subsurface microbial communities from Kermadec Trench to uncover new lineages of life (NeLLi) - N075 metaG | ecosystem: Environmental > Aquatic > Marine > Ocean trench > Sediment | place...
AGCAGGTCGCCGTCGTCGTCGGCCTGGTCGGCGTTCGCCGTGTCTGGGCAATTGTCGACATTCGCACAATGCCCATCCCCGTCGGCATCGTCGAACGCATCGAGCGGGCAGCTGTCGCAAACGTCGCCGAACGCGTCAAAATCCGCGTTGGCCTGAGCAGGATTGTAGATCGAAACGCAGTTATCCACACCGCACGCATTGGTCGGGCCGGGACTGCCGAAACCGTCTCCGTCGGCGTCGGTGCACGGATCGCAAGCGTCACCGATCCCGTCGCCATCTGCGTCGGTCTGAGCGGCGTTCGGCGCGAGCGGACAGTTATCCGTCGGACAGGTGTTCGCGGTGAAGCCGGGGTCGCCGAACCCGTCGTGGTCGAGATCGGTGCACGGGTCGCAGGCGTCACCGATCCCGTCACCGTCGGCATCGAGTTGTCCGGGGTCGGCCACGCCCGCGCAAACATCGCAGGCATCTCCAATCCCGTCCAGGTCGCTGTCCACCTGCGCGACGTTGGATATGTCGGGACAATTGTCGACCTCACCGCAGATGCCGTCGAGGTCAACATCGTTCGTCGCGTCGACCGGACACGGATCGCAAACATCTCCCACCCCGTCGCCGTCGGTGTCGGTCTGGGACACGTTGGTCTGGGCCGGGCAGTTGTCGCAATCATCTCCGCTACCGTCTGCATCGCTGTCGGCCTGTCCGGGGTTGAAGTCGGACGGACAGTTGTCGTCGGGATCCACGATGCCGTCGACATCCAGATCGACGTAGTGCTCGACGGGGCCGGGCAGTCCGTCGGTCCCGACGGGAACGACCAGGAAGTAACGGTCGTCGGGGCCGGCGCTGTAGGAAAACGACGTATCGGCTGAAACACCCACCTCATGGAAAAGCGGGTCGTCGGGGAATTGCCCGACCCCGGCGGCGGGGCGCGCGTTGACGCCGGCGAAGACCCGGTAGCGGGTCGCATCCTGAGCCAGACAGCTGTCTGCCGGAGCGGACCAGAAAAAATCGAGTTGACCGTTGGTGCCGAATTCCACACGCAACTCGCTCGCGGGTTCGAGCAGATCGCAACCGAACGTCGCGGTAAACGTCCGCGGCGCGCCGGGGGTGAGGATGTCGTGCACGGCGACCCCGCCATCCGACCAGGAACGCCAGCGGTACGTATGGCCGTCCGCGTGCATCTGTGGAGTCTTCGCCCCGATGTTGCGTTGCAAGCCCACGACGCCCTGAACGGTTACCGGCGGAACCACGGGTTGCGAATCGAGCGTGAGCGCCAGATCGGGCTGCGGCGAGGTTGCCAGACCGAAGTTCACGAGCGCCGGAATGATATGGACGACGGAACTCGCGGTCAGGCTCGCGTTCGACCCGACGGGTACACCCGTATCCTCGACGTCGAGGGTGATGGAGTAGAACACGTCGGATGCGGTTTCGCCGAGGATTGGGACGTCGAACGAGCCCGAGCAGATGCCCTGGACCGGACCGAGAAACGGATGGGTGTGGTCGTTGTGGTGGAACCGCACGGTCCAACTCATCCGGGCGCAGGGCGTCGGCCCTTCCTCGGGATCGCTCCCCTGGCCGCTGAAGTTGAACGTTTGCCCGGCGCTGTACAGCGTGCCGTGCAGCGGCGCGGTGATCGCCGCCGCCGGCGTCTGGTTCCCCGAGACGATGCGCAGGTCCACCGTCTCCCCTTGCGCGCCGTTGCCGTCGTCGACGATGAGCTGGGGGTAGTAGACGCCCTGCGGGTACAGGTGCACGGGAGATTCGGCGCTCGATCCGGTGGTGTCGCCCAGATCCCACGAGAACGAAAGGTCGTCTCCGTCGGGATCGAACGATCCGCTACCGTCGAGTAAGACCTGCAGCGGCGCCGGGCCGTTGTCGGGGTCGAGTGTGGCGATCGCCCGAGGCTGTCGGTTGGAGCCGCCCACATAGGAAATACGCCGGATTTGCCCGCTGTACAGCGACGCGTAGTAGAGCGATCCGTCGGGGCCGAAGCGCATCGCGACCGGGCTGGTCAGGTTCTCGGCAAAGTCTTCTACCACGAGCGGTTGATTCGAAGCGTCGAGACGCATGCGCCGGATCCAGCCCTGGCCAAAATCGGCGAAGAAAAAGGCGCCCTCGTCCCCGGGCGCCAGGTCCCCCACGCCGGCCTGATCGCCGAGGATCACCGCGTGCCCCCCGGGGCCATGAGCGTAGCTGTAGATCGGGTAGACGAAACCCGGTTGCGCGGGCGGTTCGGGACCCTCAACGCTGGGCCAGCCGAAGTTGCCGCCCGCCACACCGAGGTCGATCTCTTCGAAAGCGGACTGGCCGACGTCCCCTATGAGGAGGTTGCCGGTTTCGTCCTGGATGCTGCAGCGGTAAGGGTTGCGAAACCCCAGCGCCCAGATCCTCGGATCGCCCGCGGTTCCGTCGGCGAACGGGTTTCCCGGAGCACCGCTGCCGTCCGGCAGGATGCGCAAGACGGAGCCGCGCAGGTCGAACGGGTTCTGCGCGGTCGCGGCACCTTGCAGATCATCGCCCATCGAGAGATAGATCGAACCGTCGGACCCGAACTCGAGGCAACCCCCGTTGTGGAACGCGGACTGCACCACTGGTCCCTCCACGATGACGGTCTCGTCGATCAATGCGCCGCCACTGTAGGTGAACCGCGAGAGCCGGTTGCGCGCCGGGGCCGGCCCCGTGTAGTAGATCCAAACGTAACCATTGACCGCGAAATCGGGATCGATGCGCAGTGCCGCTAGACTCTGTTCGCCGCTGCCCGACCCATCCAGGGCGGCCACCTGGATCAACTGGCCCTGATCGAAGACCCAGACCTGGCGAGTTCGCGTGCCGACCCAGAGCGCTCCGCCGGGATCCCAGTCGAACGTGACGGGTTCCGGAACGCCGGACACCGCGACGGATTCCTGGTAGCCCGGCTGCAAGCCCTGGGCAACGAGCGGAGAAACCCACAGCGACAGCGTCGCAGCCGCGAGAAGCGCGACGTTTCGAAGAAAACGCAGCATCCGTCTTGTCCCGTCGTTGATCGACCCCCTGGAATATACGGACAAGCCGCAGACGCTGCCGTGCGGGTCGGATTCGACGGGCGCAGTCTGCCCGCAAGGACCGGTGCGAGGCTCAGGGGAGGTCACGAACCAAGAATCGCCCTCCGGAGATCCGATGACGTTCGTCCATGAAATAGCGGAAGTACTCGCGCGTTCCTACGACTCGATTCGTTCTAGGGTCGAGGCGATGGTGCTGGATCGTCACCACCACGCTGTCGGCGTCGAGCCGATCCAGAGCGCCCCGGGCCAGAAGAGCTGGGTTCACGAAGCGACCGAGGACGGCACGGCGTTCGGCGAACCGGTCCGCCTGCTCCCGGAGGGACGGAGGCAGATCGAGTTCGATCGGCCGGCCCGCTCTTTCGGGCACCAACGCGACCTCGACTCGAAGTTTGGGCGTGCAGTACATGGCCCAACCGCAGAGCCTCCATGGATCGATCTCAAACGATGCGACGAGAAAACGGTGCGCCAGCGGCCACGCAGCGAGGCACACCAGAAACCACAGCACAAAGCGCCGTTTTGCGGCAAAGCTCAAGTGACGAGGCCTCCCCACCCGAGCACTTTCAGCAGCAGCGCGAGCACGTAGATCCCGGCCATGATCGGAAGCAGTCTTCGACCGACATCGCGGGGATGAAGAACGAGCACCAGGTTGCAAAACAGGAGCCCGAAGAACAACTCGCGCGCGGCCAGCTGAATCAGGACGATCAACGCCAGCGTCATCCAGATCGCCGGGCCGCGCGTGCGCCACCAGAGCAAACCTGCGGCCAACCCCATCTCGACAACATAGACCAGATTGGCCAACACCAGGAATGCCGTGCCATCGACGGTATACGGTCCGGCTCCCGGAACGGGTGAGCCGATGGCTTTCAACCGGCTCAACTCGCCCGACGGGACAAGCCACTCGAACGCCTGCGCGAAACGATCGGTCATGCTGACCATGTAGGCGAGGTACTGGCCCTGGAAATAGGTCCCGTAGGCCACCTTCTGGAACCCGGTGTAGAACAGAACGATCGCGGTCATCCAACCCAACGCGGCGTGAACCAGACGGCGTTCCCGCAGGGAACCGGGATCGGCCAGCGCCAGCAGGACGAGTGCAAACAGACGCAAGAACGTGTGGTTGGCGATGTAGGGGAACGTCCAGATCAGCTGGAGAACGATTATCCCAACGGTCAGCACCAGGGCGATGCGTCTGAAGCGTGAAACGAGTCCGACCGCCAGCAGCACCGTGTAGGCCGCGGCGAGTAGGACGATGCCCACGACGACGGCTTCGAGTTCGAACACCCAGAACCAGGTTTCGACAGACGAGTGCAGCAGCAGGATCGTACCCAACGTGTGGAGCCGCACGGCCGGGTTGCTCTCCGGCTGTGAATCCGTGGCTAGCTCGAGCACACGAACGACGAGGCTCCTGTGGGAATCCAACTCGATCCTCTCAACGACGGGACGTCAGTGTGGAATCGTACCCCGACTCCCCCGCTTCCTGGTAGATTCAAGGCAAAGTAAGTCATGGCTATCCATTACGGCGCGGGTCCGTTATAGCTGTCGATGAAGGGGAACTACGCCATCATGGCCGACGACATGCCGTTGCCGCAGGGAACGACATTCCGGTGTCTCGTGGACGAGAACTCCGAGCGGCTGTTCCGTATCGCCTACCGCATGACCGGGAACCGAGACGATGCCGACGATGTGGTCCAGGAAACGTTCCTGAAGGCCTACCGGAGCTTCGATCGTTTCGTCCCCGGCGGGTCCGAATCGGTGTGGCTCAACCGAATCGTCTCGAATTGTGCGATCGATTGGATTCGGCGGCGCAAGCACCGACGCACCGAGGATCTCGACCGCACCGAGGAGTACGCCCGCGCGGTCTCCACGGAGCCGGCGCCCGATCGATCCCTGTTCGACGGCCAGATCCGTGCCCGGATCGAAGCCGAACTGGCCAAACTCTCCGACAAGGAACGAACCGCGTTCGTTCTACGCCACTTCGACGGGCGGCCGATCCTGGAAATCGCCGAGACGATGGACGCGCCAATCGGGTCGGTCAAGAACAACATCTTCAGGGCCGTTCGCAAACTGAGGGCCGCCTTGCAACCCACGTTGGGAGGTTCGCGATGAACCACTACACCGAAGAAGAACTGATCCTCTTTTACTACAAGGAGAGCGATCACGGCGCGGAGATTGAAAAGCATCTCGCTGTTTGCGACCGCTGTCGTGAGGTCCACGGCGCGATCGAAAAAGACCTGACGGCGATCGGCAACCTGCCCTTTCCCGCGACGGGGTCGGATTATTCACGGCAGGTTTGGGAAGCGATCGAACCCCGGCTAGACGCGAAACCGATCGCCGTTCCCGCACCATATTCGCGGAGTTGGCGTGTTCCGATGGCCGCTGCGGCGAGTCTGATCCTCGTCGTCATGTCGCTCTGGATCGCCTACCGCACCGGTGTTCAGCGCGGCGGCGAAACCATCGACCAGGAAATTCGCCGGCAGGCACTGATGACCGCCGTGTCGATGCACTTCCAGAGTTCGGAGCGGTTGCTCGTGGACTTCTCCAACCTCGATCGCAAACGAAGCATCGATCTGACCGGGCCGCAAAAGCGCGCCGCATCGCTGGTCTCGACAAACCGGCTCTACCGGCGTACGGCGGATCTTCACGGCGAATCCGAACTCTCGACGCTGCTCGATGAGTTGGAACGCGTGCTGCTTGACATCGCCAACGCGCCCGGCCGGATCACCCCTACCGAGTTCACTACGCTCTGGTCACGAGTCGAACGGAGCGGACTGTTGATCAAGATGAGACTACAAGAAGCCGGGGCGCGCGAGGGTCGCGCCGTGAGCGAAGTGTAAGGAGACACTGATGAAGCTGCAAAAACAAATCGGACTGTTCCCCGTTCTCTTGCTGCTTGGGACGATTGCCTACGCCTGGGGTCCCACGGATGAGGCCTACGAACGCGGACGCGACGCGCTCGACCAGCAGAAATACCAGAAAGCCTACAGGGCCTTTCAACAGTCGGTCGATGCGGGTGGCGATCGGGCCGACGCCGCGACCTACTGGATGGCCTACTCGCTGGCCAAAGTGGATCGCACCGAGGAGGCACTGGTTCTCCTCGCCCGGTTCCACGACGAACACCCGGACAGCCGCTGGATGGACGACGCGCAAAGGCTGGCCGTTGAGCTGTCCGGTGACACGAATCCCGAGGCCAATGCCGAGGACGAGATGAAACTGATCGCGCTGCACGCGCTCGTCGCTGCCGACCCGATGCGTGCCGCTCCCCGGCTCGAGAAGTTTCTGCACGAAGCGCACTCGCCCTCGAAGAAGGAAGAAGCGTTGTTCCTGCTGCTTCAATCCGGTGCGCCCGACGCCAAACGCATCGCACTGGATCTGGCGCAATCGAGTGATGACGAAGAATTGCGCATCGCCGCGATCCACAGCCTGGCGATCCTCGGCGTCTCGGGCGTCAACGACCTCGCCGGGCTGTACGACTCGATGGACAGCATCGAGGGCAAGATGGCGATCCTCGAAAGCTACATGATGAACGCCGACAAGAACCGCCTGCTGGATGTGGCGCGTAACGAGAACAACGAGGAACTACGTGGGCTGGCCATCGAGTTTCTTTCGGCAAGCGGGGCGGTGGACGAACTGGAAGGCCTCTACGACAGTTCCGCCTCGCCCGAGCTCCAGAATAGCTTGCTCGAGGCCTACATGGTCGCCGGTCGGAAGGAACCCGTGCTGAAGATCGCTCGTGGCAACGGTCCGCTCGAGGTGCGGCGCACGGCAATCGAGTTCCTCGGGATGATGGGCGAATCCGAACCCTTGATGGAATTGTACCGATCCGAGGCGAATCCGGAACTGCGATGGGCCACACTGGAGTCGCTGGCCATTTCCGGCAACGACTCGTTCCTCCGCGAAGTGATCCGCAACGAGAGGGACCCCGAGATTCGCGCCGTGGCGATTCGCGCCCTGGGATTGACCGGTGAAGGCGACGCGGATGAACTGCTGTCGATCTATCGGGCGGAGAAGAACGCCGACGTGCGCGAAGCCGCGCTCGAGGGCCTGATGATGCAAGGCGACGTCGAGGCGCTGATCGAGTTGGCCCGTGAGGAGAAGGACCCGCAGGTCAAGAAGATGATCGTCGAGATGCTGGCCTCCACGGGAACCGAAGAGGCGGTTCAATACCTGATGGAACTCATCGACGGGTAGCGCGGGCTTACCGGCGACGGCCAGAGCGCCTATAATGCGTGCCCGATGTCCGGGAAGACCACCAACCTGACACCGATCTACGTCGGCTACACGATCGTCGTCTTGGCGCTGGCCGCGTATTCGATCGTCACGCTTCGCGGCGACCGGCTCTACGAGGCCTTCGACGAGCATCGCTGGATCGAAGACGTGCAATGGGCCCACCTGGCCGTCGCATTCCTGGCGCAGATCGTCGTATCGGTCCGGCCGCCGCGAAGGGAATACGAACCGCGGCTGATCGACCTGATGGGCCTGATCTTTGCCGGTGGGCTGCTGATCCGGGAATTGAACAACTACTGGGAAGCGCTGGATGTCTATACCGCGTACCACGCCGTGGCTTTCGCCTTGGTCGTCGGAATGGTTGTTCTGAGCGTGTTGTTGGTGGTCGAGCGGAAGAGGCTGGGCGTGCGGCTCCTTTCCTGGCCCAAACAACCTTGGATCCGCCTGTACCTGTGGGGCTTCGCCGGGTACCTCTTCGCTCAACTTGCAGGCCGACTCTTCAAGGACCTGGGGATCGAGCGAGTCTACTGGCGCGTCATCGAAGAGGGACTCGAGTTGGCCGCCGGCACGTTGTTCCTGTTCGGTGGGGTCGAAGCGCTACGCGCAGTCGCCCAGGCTCGAAAGACCGAATCAAGTGCCGGAGCCTGAGACGAAGCTACAATGGCATGTGCCATGCGCTCGACATCACGATGCGAGCCGACGCTTCGTCCTAGCACCGTTGCTCTGCGCCCTAGCCCTGGCATTTCAGATACCGGCGGTTGCCGGTCCGCCCTATTCCGGGCGCCCGCTGGTGGAGGTGCTCCGCGAGTTCCAAGCGGACGGGATCGACCTGGTGTTCAGTTCGGCGGTCGTTCGAAACGATTGGACCGTGAAGACCGAACCGCCTCGGGGCACGCCGCTCGAGACGTTGGCCGCGCTGGTGGCCCCGTTCGATCTCGAACTGCGCGACGGTCCGGAAGGCGCGCTCCTGCTGATCCCAACGCCAAAACCCTTATTCATCACGGAGATCGTCGTGACGCCGAGCCGGCATACCGTCTCGCGGCAGGAGCAGAGCACGCGGTTCCAACTGACCCGCGAAGACGCCCTGACCGCACCATCATCCGGTTCCGACGTCGGCCGATTCATCCAGTTGCTTCCGGGAGTGACCGCGTCGGACAACTCGGCGGCGTTTCGCATCCGTGGTAGTGCGGCCCGAGATGCCTCGATCATCCTCGACGGTCTCGAGTTGTACGACCCGTATCACCTCCAAGCCTTCCAGAGTCCCTACAGTCTGATCGACGGCAACTCGGTGGACACGATCGACGTCCGCGCCGGAGGTTATACGGCCGACCTCGGCGACCGGCATGGCGGCTTCGTGGAGATCGCTACGCTGGTCCCGAAAGAGTTCGGGGGCGAGGTCGAGATCGGCTCGTTGAACTCCCGCTTCACGTTTCGATCCCCGACGCGGTCCGGAAGAGGGGCCTTGCTGCTGTCGGCGCGCACCTGGTACACGGATGCGCTGTTCAACCACACCGAACTCGGTGCGGGAGAGGATTCCAAGCCGGGCTATCAGGACTTCTACGCCAAGGGAAATTTCGCGGTCTCCCCACGGTTGGCCCTCTCAGCGCACGTGCTGTTCGGCCACGATAGTCTCTTGTTTCAGGAAACCGACGAAGAGGTGAACGAGAACGAGGCAGTCGACGTGGAAACACGTAACGCCAACCTTTGGTTTCGCGTGCTGACCGCGTGGACCCCCTCTGTCCGCTCGGAAACGACGGTCTCCGTCGGCCGCATCGACAAGCTCCGTGACGGTGATTCAAACCTGTCGGGAGACTTGCTTCACGTCAACGATGACAGGGAAGTCGATTTCGCGGGGTTCCGCTCGGCGACGCACTGGACCATCGGCTCGATGCCTCGTACTTCTACTCCACACAGGACCCCAACGATCCGCTGACCCTGTCGGAGGTGTCGCTGGCCCCCCACGGCACGTCGTTCGGTGTGTACGCCGCCTACCGTCGAGCGTTGTCCCCCCGCCTGATCACCGAGGCGGGGCTGCGCTGGGATCGCCAGACCTACACCGATGACGACCATCTGAGCCCGCGCTTCAATGCCGTTTGGCGTCCCGGAGAGTGCTCCGAACTGCGGCTGGCCATCGGGCGCTTCAAACAATCGCAACGCATCCACGAGTTGAACGTGCAGGACGGCGAGACGGATTTCTTCCCGGCGGAAACCTCGGAACAGATCGAGGCTTCGTACGAACGAATACTCGCGAGCGGTGTGCGCTTGCGCATCGACGCCTACCATCGCTCGCTCTCACAGTTGCGCCCGCGCTACGAGAACCTCTTCGAACCGATCGAGCTCTTTCCCGAGACCGCATTGGATCGAGTGCGGGTTGCGCCGGACCGGGCACGGCTCCGCGGCGTCGAACTGCTGCTCCGTAATCCCGCCGAGCGGCCGCTGTTCTGGTGGCTCGGGTACACGCTCGCCGCGGCGGAGGATCAAGTCGGTGGCCGATGGACGCCGCGGGCCTGGGATCAAACACATACCGTGAAATTTCTGTACGGTTATCGCGCCGGAGATCGCTGGTCGATGGCGCTCAGCGGAGTGGTGCACGGCGGCTGGCCGACGACGCCCGTCGAAGGGGAGATCGTGATGCTCCCCGACGGATCGCTCGACACCCTGTTGATCATCGGCCCGCGCAACAGCGACCGCCTGTCCGGATACCGGCGACTCGACGTGAAGGCCAGGCGGTCGTTTGCACTGCGCCGTGGAAAACTCTGGCTGACCGCGGAGATCGCCAACCTGCTCGACACGAAGAACGACTGCTGCGTGGACGAATTCATCTTCGAAGACGGTCCTCCGGGGCCGACACGGGTGACCTGAGTGTTCGATCCGTGGATCGGGATTCGACCGTCTTTCGAGACCTTCGTCGCTTCTCACCGGACGAGGCGTTGCAGATCGTCACAACGACAAGCCGTCTACGCTATACGACCGAAGCCGGAGTGCTGAGGGTATCGGCCGAACGATGACCGTTCCAGGTTAGCCGGCCGCTGAACGCTCCCTGCTAGACTGAGCCGGATGGCTCGCCGAACGACTTGGGTCCTGATCGTACTGTGCGGTGTGACCCTCGGAGTCTACGCCCAGGTCGGCGGCCACGACTTCGTCAACCTCGACGACTTCGACTACGTCAGCGAGAATCCCCAGGTCAACCGCGGACTCTCGTGGCAGGGCGTGCGCTGGGCGTTCACCGCACAGCACAGCGCCAACTGGCACCCGCTGACAACGCTGTCGCACATGCTCGACGTGCAGTTGTTCGGCCTCGACCCCGGACCCATGCATCTCGTCAACGTGTTGTTCCACCTGCTCAACACGGTACTGCTGTTCCGCCTTCTGCACGGCGCCACGGGTTCGACCTGGCGCACGGCGCTGGTCGCGGGTCTGTTTGCCCTGCATCCGCTCCACGTGGAATCGGTCGCTTGGATCTCCGAGCGCAAGGATGTGCTGAGTACGTTTTTCTGGTTGGCCACCATGCTCGCTTACAGTGCGTGGACCCGGCGTCCGTCGGCCGCACGTTACAGCGGTGTGGTAGCTCTGTTCGCGCTCGGCCTGCTGTCCAAGGCGATGCTCGTGACGCTCCCGCTGGTGTTGGTGCTGTGGGATGCGTGGCCACTGGGCCGGGTACGGCCGGCGCGGTTAACCGCCGATCTGCGACGCAGCGTTCGGGAGAAGCTGCCGCTTCTTGCACTCAGCGCGGCGCACAGCGTGGTCACGCTGTTTGTGCAGGCCTCGGCCGGCGCGACGATGCCAAGCGGGACGATCCCCTTGGCGTCGAGGTTGGGCAACGCCGCGGTGACGTACGGCCGGTACCTGTGGGACCTGCTCTGGCCGGTCGGGCTCAGCCCGTCCTACCCGCATGCCGGTGCCCCGCCCGCGTGGACCGTCGGCGTCGCTCTGCTGGGCATCGCGATCGTTGGCTGGGTGGCGTGGAAGCAACGTGACCGCTGGTCCTGGTGGACCGTCGGCTGGTGCTGGTACCTGGGCACGCTGGTGCCCGTCATCGGAATCGTTCAGGTCGGCATCCAGTCCCGCGCCGATCGCTACACGTACCTCCCGATGATCGGCGTCACGATCGTGCTGGCCTGGGGTCTCGAAGCGTGGACACGCAACCGGTCTCTGGTGCGGACGATCTGCATCGAGTTGCTGGCGGTCTGGGGCCTGGCTCTGATCGTCGTCACAACGCTCCAGGTAGCACGCTGGAAGGACAGTCCGACACTATTTCGGTATGCGCTGAGCATCACCCCCGACAATTATCAGATCCACGAGGCCCTGGGAGTCGAACTGGCGCGCGCCGGAGATGTGCCGGCAGCCATGAAGCACTTTCGCCGTGTCGTGGACGGGTTACCGAACCGGGCAGCGAGTTACTACCACCTGGGTCTTGCGTACATCCAGTCGGGCAATCCGTCCGCCGGACTCATCGAGTTGGAACGCGCTCTCGAACTGGACCCGGAATACACGGGAGCGCTGGACAATGCCGCCTACGCCCACGGATTGCTCGGACGCTACGACGTAGCGGCGGCGACGTACGGTCGATTGATCGAGCTGCGACCGTACTCAGCGCTGGCCTGGCGCAACCTCGGCGTCGCCGAGATTCGACGCGGCCGCCTGGTCGAGGGGCGGGCGGCGACGCAGCGCGCGCTCGAGTTGGCGCGCGCCGGCGGTGAAGAGGAACTCGCGGCTCAGATCGAGGCTCAACTGGGCGAAATCGAAGCCATGACCACAACCCCCTAGAAGCTCCAGCCAACTCCCTTGGCCGCGCCCGTGACGACGGTCTAGAGCGTGTCGAACGCCCAGCGAAGCACGTAGATCAGGCCATAGGCGCTCAGCGTACCCAGGATGTTCCAGTGGGCGTGGTTGTCCAGGAACATCTGCCGGTCGAAGAAGTACAGGCGGCGATCGGCCAGCGGCCGAAGGGACGGAAAGTAACGGTTCACCTTCTTGCAGTACTCGACGTACGAATCACCGAGCCACTGGCGCAGGCGGCGCTCTTCACGGCTGACACGGGCCGTCATGTAGAGCCAGTAGACAAGCGTATAAGCGCCGATGACCCAGGGGTTCCAGAGCAGCATGGCAAAGCCCAGGATCAGGAAGTAACGCCCCACGTACATCGGATTGCGACACATTGAATACGGCCCGCGCACGGTCAGTTCGGTGTTCTTCACCAGCGAGGCGAAGCACCAGGTCTGGATCAGTTGTCCGAACATCGACACGGCGAGGCACAGCACCAACCATTGCGGCTGCATGTATTTCGCGACGGGAACGAGCAGCGCTGCGGCGAGCGCGAAACGACTCTTGAACAGGCCCTTCCGGACGGCCGAGTTATTAAAAAGATCGTTGACCGCGTTGCTCATGGGCGGCCCCATCCTAGCAAACACCGAGCACGAGATCGGGGATCTGGGAGGTTCAGTCGGTCGAGTGGCCGGGATCCGCATGGGCCGGCTCGCGCGGATCGCCTGGGGACCGGAATCTCCGGTGGTACCAGAAGTACTGGTCGGGGTGTTCCAGCACGGCGTCGGCGATCGCCCGGTTGCACAGCGTCGTGATTTGCCGGCGTCGCGCGTCCTCACCACGTCCGTCATCGGACGGCACGACGAGTCGTCGAAGTGCGAGTTCGTGACGGCCTTCGTCGATGCGGTGTCCGGCCATCGCGAACAACGGCAAGTCCTGACGGGCCACCAGTGCGGCGGGTAGCGACAGCGTCGACGTCTCGAGACCGAAGAACGGCGCCACGGTTCCCCGCGGTCCGCCGTGCTGGTCGGCGACCATCACCATCGCCTTGCCCGCGGCCAGGTTCTGCAGGAGCTCCCGCGGTGCGCGTTTTCCGTGCGAGATGAACGTCACGTGCTTCACCGGAAGCGAGAGGATCAGCGCATCGACCTTGGGGTTCCTCTGGCGCCCGACGAGCATCGCGGTGGGGATGCTCGTGAGCGAAAGCGCCGCGACGTAGAGCCCCCAGGCGCCGAGGTGCCCGG
>Ga0114950_10002875_pt1 | contig 13247 bp, 11 predicted proteins | sample N075metaG_FD_83503 | JGI IMG/M metagenome (GOLD analysis project Ga0114950, IMG submission 83503) | Deep subsurface microbial communities from Kermadec Trench to uncover new lineages of life (NeLLi) - N075 metaG | ecosystem: Environmental > Aquatic > Marine > Ocean trench > Sediment | place...
AGGCGGAGGACCCTGTGGAGGCCGACCCGGCGGACAAGCGCTCCCACAAGCGAGTGAGAGCCGCTTACGAGATCAACATCGAGGCCGGCCTCAGCCTATTCGGTCACGAGGTCATGCGCCTGGAGTTGGCCGGTACCACCATCGACATCAGCCACGGCGGCATGCTGATCCGCGTCGACCAGGAGGTTTTGCCGGGCGCCCGCTGCGACGTGCGCTTTGTCAACTCCAAGGGGAGGATCGAGCCCGAGCGGATCACGGGCCGCGTGCGCCGCTCGGTCAAGGTGCGCAACGCGTTCGACCTCGCGATGGAATTCGACCAGCCGCTCGACAAGCTCGACGTCTGAGTCCGCGCCGGCGCGCCCTTGAAGTAGTGGGACAACGGGAGTGGCTGATGAAGAGGCGGTCATCCGCTCGCCGGAGCCATCGGAGGCCCGGCGAAGCCAGCAGGAACCGATCTGCGACGGTCACGAGATGATAGTGTTCGGGCTGTCTCTCGCGGGCGGCTGATCGTGGATGTGCGGTCAACTCGCCGCGACCGTCGGCACGTAGTGCGACCCTGTGGTCGGTGAGAAGGCTCTATGGGGTCCCGACGCCTGCCGGTCGGCAGTCGCGGTCAGGACGGTGACAGTTCTGCTCACAGACTTGATCCCATCTGCGGCGATCCGCGGGGGATTGGACAACGCGCTCCCCTGAGCAGAAAGGTGCCAATCCGTGTCGAAGCAGACCCCGCTGAGCTCTCGCCTGGTCCGTGCCCTGATTCTCGTTTCCTCTCTTCTTGTGCTCGCGCCTGCTTCGGCTCGCGCCCAAGAAATCCATCCTGATCGCTACCGCCAACTCGAGTATCGCCACATCGGCCCGCAGGGGAATCGAGTGGTTGCGGTCGCCGGTATGCCGGGGGATACGAATGTCTTGTACACGGGGGCTGCTGCCGGGGGGATCTGGAAATCCATCGACGCCGGGATCAATTGGGTACCCATTTTTGACGATCAAGAGGTCACCTCGATCGGCTCCCTGGCCGTTGCGGAATCCGATCACGAGGTGATCTGGGCGGGCACCGGCGAGGGGTTCCTGCGCAGCAACATCTCGATCGGGAACGGCATCTACAAGTCCACTGACGCCGGCAAGACCTGGGGCCGTTTCAGCGGTGGACCGGGTAGCGGTCTATACAAATCCACCGAGGGCGGCACCACCTGGGAGCGCATCAGCGGCCGCGGATTTCCGACCACCGAAGTCGGCGAGATCGCCGTTGCCGTGGCTCCCACCGACTCCCAACGCATCTACGCCTTGATCGAAACCGGCGACGGTGTTCCGCAAGAGGGAAAAGAGGTCGGCAACGGCGTTCTGTGGCGCTCTGATGATGGAGGTGAAAGCTGGGAGCTGATCAACTACAACCACATACTCAACGAACGCCCCCATTACTACACACGGCTGGCGGTCGCAGCCGACAACCGCAACGAGGTCTATTTCGTCGCCGGAACGCTGAGCCACTCCATCGATGGCGGGCTGACGACGGAGAGAATCGATGTCTGGCCCGATAAGCACGACATGTGGATGGATCCCACCAACCCTGATTCGATGCTGCTGGCCAGCGATGGGGGCCCCATCGTCACCACCAATGGTGGCAAGACGTGGAACATGACCAACCTCCCGATCGCTCAGGTCCATCACGTCGCCGTCGACAACCAGATCCCCTATTTCGTCTACGGCACCCGGCAGGACGGGCCGTCCGTACGCGGCCCCAGCAATGCCCTGACGACCGACGGGGGGCTATGGGGTGTCGGCATCACGGCAGGAATGTGGCAGACGGTGGGGGGCACGGTCAGCAACATCGAGCCTTCCCGCTACGACGCCGGCACGGCCTATATCACCGTGGACCTCCATCAGGAGAACAACCGCGATCCGTATGTCTACAAGACCGCCGACTACGGCGCGAGCTGGACGTCGATCAGCTCCGACATTCCGAGGAGCGTTTTCAGCTACGCGCACGTCGTGCGCGAAGACCCCGTCCGGAAAGGTCTGCTGTATCTGGGGACGGAGAACGGGCTGTACGTGTCCTTCGACGACGGCGGACACTGGACTGCGCTGCAAAACAACCTGCCGCACGCACCGGTGCACTGGTTGGTCGTGCAGGAACATTTCAACGACCTGGTGGTGGGCACGTACGGCCGCGGCTTTTGGATCATGGACGACATCACACCGCTGCAGCACCTCACCCCGGAGGTGCTGGCAGGAGACGTCCATCTGTTCGCCCCGCGGCCGGCCTACCGATTCCTGTACACGGCGCCGCCGCTGCATGTCGTCAACGACCAGTCCATCGGGCGGGAGCCGTGCTACGGCGCGTCCTTGAGCTACTACCTGGATGCCGCGGCGGCGGACGGTGTCACGATCACGATTCTGCAGGACGGCCGGACGATCCGGACGATCGAAGGCACCACGAACCCCGGAATAAACCGGGTGTTCTGGGATCTCCGCTACGAGGCTTCCGAGCAGGCGAAGCTGAGAACCAACCATGCCTATGCTCCGCACGTCATGGTCGATCCACGCCGGCAATGGCGCCCCTCGCCCCGCGGCGGCGGAATCCAAACCCTGGCGGCACCGGGCACCTACACGGTGAGGCTCACCGTTGGGAGCGAGGAGCTCGAGGAGACGCTCGTCGTGATCAAGGACCCGAAGTCCACCGGAACGGAGGCGGATATTCGAGCGCAGGTGGAGCTGTCGCTCGCTCTCACGGAGGATCTCAACGAGGTCGTAGAGATGATCGACTGCATCGAGTGGATCAGAAAGCAGCCCTACGACCTCATTGCGGTCGTGGAGCAGGCCGGAGGTGAGGCGGAGATCGTCGACGCGGGCAAGGATCTCGACGACAAGCTGGTGGCGGTGGAAGAGAATCTCTTCCAGATGAAACGCACGCCGGGCGCCGACACCTACCGCTGGCCGACGATGCTGTACGGCAGAATCCAATCACTCGCCGGCGACCTGCAAAGCACGAATTGGGCGGCCGGGACGGATGCACCACCGACAACGCAACAAGTCGAAGTCCATGAGCTGCTGAGAGAGCGGCTTGCGAACTACCAGAGCAGGCTCAACGAGATTCTCGGCACCGACATCCCCGCCTTCAATAGCAAGCTGGACGAGCGGAACTACCCGTCCATCTTCGTCACGGTTCCTCGATAGCTCGTTGACGCCGCGCGGTGTTGAGGGGGTGGGATGAAGTGGACGCGACCCTATCGGCCGTTTGTGCTCGTCTCGCACCTGCGGTCGGGCACGCACATGCTGCGCACGGCGCTGGACAGCCATCCGCAGATCCGTTGCCAGGCGGAGCCTTTCAACGCCAACAGCCCGAACCTGCCCTACCCCCGCGACACGTCGACCCAAGAGATATTGAACGGCTGGGTCTTTCCTACTCAGCCCGAGGAGATCGAGACGGTGGGCTTCGTATTGCACAGCTACCATCCCGGCGGGTTGCGGGCCTTTCCCGAGCTGCGGAGCAATCCGGGCTGGGACGATGTCTGGACCGTGCTGGCCGGCATGCCCGAGTTGCGCGTGATCCGCCTCGCACGCCACAACCTGTTGCGACGACATGTCTCCCAGGTCGTGGCGCGGCAAAGTGGCTACTGGCACGCGTGGCGCGGGGATCGGGTCGCCGAGACACTTCACCTCGAGGGGCTGCCGCCGAGCCACACGATCGATACCGAACGTGCTGCCCAGCCACCCGTTGTCCTGGATATCGATCGGCTGATCGCGGATTTCGAGCAGGTCGAGATGTTGGCCGCGCGCGTGGATTCACTCTTCGGCCGGCACCCAACCCATTCGATCATCTACGAAGAGATGTGCGCGGACACCGCCGGCACGTTCAAGGGCGCGCAAGCGTTTCTCGGTGTGCCGGTCGTGGAGGTCGAGCCCTCAACGCGCAAATTGCCCGGACGGCCCCTCACAGAGAGCATCGCCAACTTCGACGCCGTGGCGGCGAAGCTTCGCGCGACGCGCTGGGCATACGTTCTCGACGACGAGTGATCGGCGCCCCGACCGCGGCCGGCGGCGGTCAGTCACGCCGGCGCGCGACGTAGAGCATCAACTCGGTGTCGACTTCGAAGTCTTGTACACCCGGATAGTCGCCCAAGCGTGTCTGCTCAATATCATCGAAACCCAGGAACTCGAGCAGCACCGTGACGGCCTCGGCGGTCGGCCGAAACTGGCACATCGTCCGGGTGCGCCACCTCGAGGTCGATCGATCGAGGCTGCCTTCCTCCGAGGGCGGCAGGAAGTTCATCAACCAGGCCGGGCCTTTGAGGCCGGGGTCCGCGGTGACGCGCGTCTCGATCACCATCATCGTGCGCGTCAGCTCCGCGAGCCGGCGCATTGCGAGCACCGGATTTTCGAGGTGGTAGAGGATGTCGAAGCAAAAGACGAGGTCGAATGCGCCGTCTCTCTTCAGGGACATCGACTCGATGGCCTGGCGTCGAAAAGAGAGGTTGTCGAGCTCCAGGGCCCGGCGGACAAAGTCCGCCTGTTCCAGGTAGTGCTCCACGACGTCCGTGCCCACAACTTCGGCGGCGCCGGAGCGTGCCGCCTCGATCGCGAAACCGCCGGCGTTGGTGGCGACGTCGAGCACCCGCAGGCCGTCGAAACCACCCAGGTGCTGCTCGACGAGGGGCCAGACAACGGCCTTGAGGTCGGCGACGCGGGCGCCTTCTTCGTCGGCTCGCACGGAGCTCCGATCGTGGGTACTGAGCCCGTACGGCAGCGCGATGGTGTGAAAGAACGGCGAGAGTCGCTCGAGTCCGGCGCGAATGTCTTCTTCGGTCATGGGGCGTCTCGCGTGATCGTTCCCTCCGGAACGCAGTGTATCGAAACAACAGGTCCCGGGCGGCGCTCCGGCGCTCCCTACCCGCGAGGGCGTCAGTTCCTGGAGTCGCGGGCGCGCCGAACCGAAAGCACCAGGCGATCGGCGAACGGCACCCTCGCCGAATCCTTCGCCGATGCCATGCGCTCCTCGAGCTCCTGCAAACGCGCCTCGATCCGGTTGCGCGCGCGGTGCACCAAACGCCGATCCGGCGTTTCGGCGCCGCTGGCCAACTGCCACAGCAGAGATCGATCCGCCTCGAGGCGGGCGACGATCGCGGCGGCCTTCGCGTCGGTCTTTCGGAGCGCGTCCAGCCTGCTGCTTGCCCCGGCGGGAGCCGTCTCATCCCAGTTTGTGTAGCGGCGAACCTCGAGTGGGCCGAAGGGCACGCCGGTGAAGTTCAAGAACGTCCCGGACTGGCCGGGGAAGAGCCCGGTCGACGTGGTCCCGCCGCCGGGCAGGCTCACGGTCGAGCCTTGTATGAACGTGAAGTCACAGGTCTGCACCTGCGGCGTCTTGACGTCGAAGACGATCTTGTTGAAGTAGGTCGTTCGACTGCCGACGTTGGAGGCGGTTCCGAGCATCTGGAGATTGCCGAAGACGTCTTCTTGTTGGACATACTGAGCCTCTCGCAGGCGACCCTGCATCGAGTCGTTCACGGAGGTGCCATACGAGCCCTCGAGCAAAAACGAGTCCACCTGTGACATCGGAATATTGGTGAACATCATGAAACATCCGCGCTGCCCCGCGAGCAACGCCGTGTCCGTGACGATGCCGCTCGCGCGGAGGCGTCGGCTTCGACCCTGGACGAATGTGAAATCCGTGCCGACGACATTGCCGCCCGGCGACATGAAGATGGCGTCTATTCGAATGAACGTCGGCGGTCCCGCCCCGACGACTTTGTTCTGGATCTCGCCCATGATCAGCACGTTGCCGAATACGTCCTGGGTGACGTTGATCGTCGGCGACACGAAGACGGGGTTCGGCACGGAGGGGGTGCCGGTCACGACGAAGGTGACTTCATTGGACGTGCCCAGGCTCAGCCCGTTGCGATTCCTCGCCCGCACCCGGACGTAGTATTCGCCCTCGCCGATCTTGAGGTTGATCTTCGTCGCGTTCTGAAACGTGTCGAAGTTGACGAAGTTCAGCTTGCCCGACTCGGCACCTCCCTGGATTTGATAGGAATTCACCGGTCCACCCGTTGCCGGTGGCAACCACTCCAGGATGACGCGGTCGGCCACGAGGGTGTACTTGAGCGCCCTCGGCGGGCCCGGCCTGGCGTTCGGATCCGTCGGGCCAATGGCAGCGCCCGGATACATGAAGTTGATCGCCGCCCTGTCATCGCTGCCGGGCGGGGTCGAAACGCCGTTGGCGCACGCGGGGTTGATGTTCGGGTTCATGAGGCTGCCGGGAACAGAGGTGTGATCGATGCCGATCGCGTGGCCGATCTCGTGGGCCTCGATATCCCGGAAACACGTCGAATTGGTCAGACGGTTCTGCGCCGTGGCCCCGTTGTTGTTGATGACGAAGCCGGCGACGATCCGTGTGAAGAAGGTGCCGTTGACCGTCACGCCGCCGGACGGGGTGGAAATGTTGCCGCCCGCCGCCAGCGTCCCATCGTCGGCGAACTCATCGCAGGGATCGTCGAAGTAGATCGTCAGCCTACCGGAGAAGGGGTTGTCCGTGGCGCTGCACACCGCGGTTGTCGACGCACCGTTCAACACGATATTGCCGCCGGCCAGCGTCAGGCTGCTTCCGGTGCCGTTCCACCCGCTGCGCGCCGCGCCGATCTCGGCGAAGCCGCCACCGGGCAGATTGGGCTGGCCGCCGGCCTGGACGTCCACAAAAACCGGCGCCGAGCTGTCGGGTTCGTTCCAGCGTGTGTTGAAAAGGTTGAACTCCGCTGTACGATCGCCACTCGCGGCGGGCGTCTCAGCGGGCCGCGTCGTGAGCCGACGCATGGGCGCGACGCTGCCGTCTTGCGGGCCGCTCCATCTCCTGAGCTCGGCAACAAATGGGTCGAGGAGGCGAACATCCTCGAATTCGCCGGGGTTGGTGAGGTTCGCCTGATCCGACGCTCCGAAGGGCGTTCGTGTGACCGTAGGCGCACCGCGGGCCAGGTTTCGGTCGATCGTCCATTTGCCCTGCCACAGCGCCGTTGTCTGCAGCGTGCCATCGCGGGGGCGTTCAACGAGGAACAACAAAACCTCTTCGCCGACGCTGAACACGGCCTGGTCGTACACCGTCATCAGGAGGTCGTCGATTCGCCCCCCCAGTTGCTTCACAACAAGCTCGTTGCCGATGCCGAAGCCCTTGATGCGCTCGTCGACCGCGATGGTGACGTAGGTGTAGATGTACGGAACCTGGGGGTCACGCCCGTAACCGATACCGGTGACCCGGCCGGTCACGATGGCAACCGAGGTCCCGGCGAGGTCCGGATCATCGAGCTTGGGCCCTTGCGCCCAGGCCGCGGCCGGGCTCAGCAAGATCGTGGCGAAGACAACGATGACACCCCACAACGACGCACGGCTGACGCTCACAGTGGACCTTCCCTGGTTTCGTGACGGGCCCGCGAATCGGCCCCACGCCAGAATCACGACGCGCGAGCCACCCCGATCCGGCGCGCGTGTCGAACACGCGATTGACTGTACGAGAAGTCCCTCAATTCAGTCAATCAACTTCTCTCTGGCCGTCCCGCGTGACTGCGCACCGCACTTCGGTTGTCATATCATGATCATGACAAGTTCCGGCGGCGCCCGCGCCGCGCCTCGTTGACGCTTCAATCTCCCGCTGCCAAGCTCATGATCTTTCGGACGACCATCCGCTCGCTTGCCCTGCTGCTGTGCGCCGCGGCGCCGTTTGCAGCGCCGGCGCAGGTGATCGGCACCAGCCCGGAGCTCGACATCGCGCTATTGCAGTGCGACGCCGGCGGTATGCAACCGGCACCGCTCGGCACCGCAGAGGACCTGCTCGTCGGTGAGTGGCTGGTGGCCGTCGGCTATCCCGTCGGCGGGCGCGGCGTCACCGCCGAGAGCCGGTTCCGCCCGACGGTCACGGTCGGCGTGGTGTCGGCGCTCGAAAGATCGTTCACCCCCTCGACGCGCCGGCAGACACGCGCCCAGCTCTACTACCCGGACATGATCCAGACCGACGCCGCCATCAACCCCGGCAACAGCGGCGGACCGCTGGCCAACGCCTCCGGCGAGATCGTCGGTATCAACACGTTCATACTCACCGACAGCGGTGGGTCACAGGGGCTCGGCTTCGCGATTCCGATCGAGCGCGCCCTGCAGGCAGCCGCCGACCTGCGCCGCAACGACGTCATCCTCGATGTCGACGGCAAGCCGGTCTATGCGTTCGAGGACGCCGAGCTCGCCCTCGTACCGCGCTTCGTCGGCGACCGCGTCACCCTCGGAGTGTGGCGGGACGGGCGCCGCATCGAGCTCCAGATGGTGCTCACCGAAGTGCACGACCGCCGATGAGCGATCCCGACCGGCCGGGGCCGGACATCGAGCGCCTCGAATCGCTGCAGAAGATGGAGCGGCTCAGCGAGACGATGGGCGATCGGCCGGCCGGCAAATGGTTCCAGGCCGATCTGGCGGAGGCACGCACCTTGGCCGAGAGCGATCCGCGGTTCGCGTTGCTGGCGGCGGGCCTGGAGTCCGAGACACTCGGCGACCGCCTCGACGCGATCAACCGGTTCTTCGATCAGATCCCGGCGCTCGAACTGGCATCGCTGATTCTGCCGCCGAACCTGAACCAGTTACGGACAATCTACCTGAGCTCGCGATAGCACGGAGCGCACGGAACCCTGGGGGTGCTTCCGCGGATTGCCCGCCCGCAGCAGGAGGGCGTCAAGATATCCGGGCTAACGGGAAGGATCCAGTCGCAACCAGCCCGGCGGGACATTCAGCCGCCGCGCTTCGGCCTGCAGATCGGTCACTTCCTGCTCCAGCTGCGCGAGCCGGGCTTGGGCGGCAACAATCTGCGTGCGAGTCTCCGCTGTCGACCGGTGCGAGAACAGGAACGCTCGCTCGGTCCGTCTCAGATCTTCGATCTGCAACTCGACCTCTTCGCGCTCCGCCGTGATCGCACCGACCCTCCCCTGCCAGTAGTCACGGGTCGTCTGCTCCGGCGGAGTTTCCTCTTCCTCGGGATCAGTGGCGGGACCCACCTGCGTATCGTCGGCCGCGGCAGGCGGCGGCGGGGGTGCTCCCTCGGGCTCGACGTTCTCATCCTTGACGATGCGATCGACCATCGACATCGGAATGGATACTTCGCCGCCGTACTGCAGAAAGATCACCTGGTCGCCCTCGATACGAACCTGGGAGCTACGAATCGAGCGGCCGTTCTTCATGTAGATCGTGTCCGCCATCGCCACGTTGGCGAGCGCCAGCGTGAGCGCGGCGGTGACGACGGACAGCACCAGTCCCTGTATACCGTGCAGTTTCAGCATCCGTTCAGGCTATCATGTCGCGATAGAGAATATGAAGTATTGTTTTACCTGGACGGAAAAACCCAGCCAAACGAGTCGAACGGGCCTGGCGCCGTCAAATACATATATGACGACACTCGAAGGCACTTCTGCGCAGATAAGCGTCGTCGTGCCACTGTTCAACGAAGAAGACAACGTCGAGCCGATGCTCGACGAGCTGTTCGCCGTGCTCGACGGGCTGGACCGCAGCAGCGAGGTGATCTGCATCGACGACGGCAGCAGCGACGCGACCTTCGAGAAGCTGCGCCGCGTCGCCGCCCGGCGGCCTTCCCTGTCGGTATTGCGCTTCGCCAAGAACTACGGTCAAACGGCCGCCCTTGCGGCCGGCTTTCACACCGCCACCGGTGAGATCGTGATCACGATCGACGGTGACATGCAGAACGACCCCGCCGACATTTCCCGCCTCCTCGAGGTCTTCGACAGCGGCTATGACATCGTCAGCGGCTGGCGCAAGCACCGGAAAGACGGCTTCCTCCTGCGCACCGTACCGTCGCGTATCGCCAACCGCCTGATCTCGGCCATCACCGGCGTCCATTTGCACGACTACGGGTGCACGCTCAAGGCCTACCGGCGCACGCTGCTGCAGCGCTTCGAGTTGTACGGGCAGCTACACCGATTCATCCCGGCGCTCGGCGCCTGGGCCGGCGGAACCGTCACGGAGATCGAGGTCAACCACCGGGCCCGGCAACACGGCGCGTCGAAATACGGCATCGGGCGAACCACGACCGTGCTGCTCGACCTGATGGTCGTCAAGTTTCTGATGAGCTACGGCTCCCACCCGATCCGCGTGTTCGGCATGGCTGCGATGGCGTCATGGCTGCTCGCCTTCACCGCGCTGGGCGCCGTCATCTATATGAGACTGGTGCCCGAGCCGACCGTCGACATGACCGGAAACCCGCTGCTGTACCTGGCGATGCTGGGCCTTATGGTGGGTGTCCAGTTCCTGCTGATGGGGATCCTCGCGGAGATGCAGATGCGTACCTACCACGAGGCCCAAGGCAAGCGCATCTACGTGATCGTCGAACGCCTCAACAGCGATTAGCTCGCCGGGCGCTGCGAGCTGCCGGCTTGCCCGGCCTTCCTGGCGGCCGGCTACGGCGCCGGGTGCGATCGTGCGCCCCTGACCGGCCTCAGCTTCCCGAGGACGTCGAGCGACGGACGCGATCGCCGATCTGCACGCCGAGATCGCCTTCGACGATCAAGACGGCGGCGGCCTGGTCGCCGACGGCGACAACCAGTCCGATCGCCAGCATCAGGGGTGTGAATTCCGTCCCGCCGGTCTGGGTCTTGAGCGTTCTCTCACCGCGGTACAGGTCGACGATATCGCCCGCGGACCATCCGTCAGCGGATCCCTGGTCGATGATCACGACGTCGCGCTGCGCGTAGGAGTCGCGGCCCATGGCCGCGACCCGTTTCACACCGGACGCGGATATCACCGACTCCAGCTCACCGAGGATGACCACGGGGTCGGCGGCATTGGGGGTAACGAGGCGCGCGGGAACGTAGTCCGGAAAACTATCGACCTGCGCCGTCAGCCGGATATCCGGCTCGACGAGCGACTCGCCGATCTCGATCTCACGACACGCTGTGGTGATGCGGACGACGGCGCGGTCGGGACCGACTTCGACGACCTCTGCGAGGCCGAGGTACGCGATGGCCTCGGCGATGACGACGTTGGTATACGGGTGCCGCACCTCTCCGAAGTGACGAACGAACTGAAGCTGCTGTCCGACGGTGAGGCTCGCGACGCCCGTTCCGGCGACGAAGAGCTCGTCGTCCGTGCCATAGGACTCCCTCCCGGGTTCCCGGCTCCCCACCACACGGGGAACATCTCCGGGCGCCGAGCCGGTAACCACCAGGCACTCCGTGCCGTTGGCCGGCGTCAAGACGCGCTGCGCCTCGGCATCGCCGATGAAAAAGGGAAGTGCGGTCCCAGCGATGGCAAACACCGCCACCACAACGATCTTCTTGGTCGCCGTACGGTTCATGGCCGAATATCTCCTGACGAACGGTTTCAGGAAACCCACCCACCCTAAGTGCAGCGGGTCACAGCAGCGAGTCACACCCCGTTGATCTCTCGAATGCGCTTTTCAGCGTCTTCGACGAGCTCACAGTCCGGATACTCGCTCGTAACCTGCTCATAATACCGAACGGCGTCCTCAAATTGCTCCCCCTGTTTGTAAGCCTCCGCCATTATGAAGAAGAGGTCGCATTTGAGCGTCGTTTCGGGATACGCCTCAAGGGCGAACTTCACGCGGTCGATGGCGGCATCCCAAGCCACGTCGCGTCTGGCTTGCCAGCGCGCCACCTCGATCTCGTGCTGAGCGAGGCTGTCGATGGCCTTTCCCCGCTCCTCGACGACGGCGTCGCGCAAGAAGCTGTCCGGGTAGCTCTCGAGAAAGAGCTCGAAGGCAGCAATGGCGCTCCGGGTGGGTGCCTGATCGCGATCCGGGGTCCGCATCTGCTTCACGTACGTCATCGCGACCATGTACTGGGCATAGTCGACGAATTCGTGCGTAGGGTGGTACGTCAGGAAGCCCTGGAACGCGTCGATCGCCATGATCAGGTTCTCGACCCGGGCCAGCTCGTAGTGCGCCCGGCCGACGCCTAGGCGCGACTCGGCCAAGTACGGGCTCGACGGGTAATTGCGCAGGAGCGCGTCGAAGGCGGAGATCGCGTCGCGCCAATCCGCGGCGACCAGGGCATCCTGGCCCTGCTCGAAGAGCGGCGTTCCCGCAGGATCGGAGGTCAGCAGCGGGGAGGCACCGGCGCAGCCGGCGGCGACTACCAGCACGACAAGGCCGCAGACGAGTTTTACCGGCGAATATGACGAGGATGAGTTCATGTCAGATTCCAGAGTCCGCCGCCGCCAGCCACTCCCACTGCTTGGCGAGACCCTCTTCCAAAGACGTCTCGGGGACGAAGTCGAGTATGTCCTGCGCGAGGCAGCAGTCCGCCACGGTCGACCGAACGTCGCCCGGCTTGCCCGCCTCATGATTCACTTGCAAGTTGACGCCGGACACTGTTTCGATCAAGGTGATCAGCCTGTTGAGTGACACGCGGCTGCCGCCGCCAATATTGTATACGGTGCCGACCCGGCCCGTCTCGGCGGCGCGGCGGGTGCCTTCGACAATGTCGCCGACATAGGTGAAGTCGCGGCTCTGCAAGCCATCACCGAACACCCGGATGGCGGTAGCGTCGCGCGCTGCCAGCAAGAAGCGCTGGATCGCCATGTCGGGCCTCTGCCGCGGCCCGTACACCGTGAAGTACCGCACGATGACGGTCGGCACGCCGAAGTTGCGGTGGTAGAGGCGCACCATATGCTCGGCTGCCAGCTTGGTGACGCCGTACGGCGAAAAGGGCCGGGTTGCGGCGTCCTCACGCATCGGCAACACGTCGGTGTCGCCGTAGACCGAGGATGACGAAGCGTAGACGAAGCGCTGTATGCCGGCGTCCTTGCAGGCCTCGAGCAACGCCTGGGTCGACATCACGTTGTGCGACAGGTAGTCGGCGAAGGTGCGCCCCCACGAGGGACGCACGCCGGGAAGCGCGGCAAGATGGAAGACGCGGTCGACACCATCGAGAAGCCGTGCGAGGTCGGCGTCGAGAATCGCCGCCTCGACCAATTCGAATCTCGCCTCGGCGGCGAGCCCGGCGAGATGCGCCTCTTTGAGCGCACGATCGTAGTTATCGAGGAAGCAGTCCAGACCGACAACGGTGTCGCCGCGGCGAACGAGATCCTCGCACAGGTGGGAACCGACGAAACCGGCCGCTCCCGTCACCAGCGTCTTCATGGTCGATCAGCCCGCGGCCCGCATACCTCAACGCGCTCCTGCTGCGGGCTCGCCGGTTGAGAAGTCCGGGCCGGCAAGCCGGCAAGCCGCGTCACCCTCACAGGCCGGAGCGAGC
>Ga0114950_10002881_pt1 | contig 13245 bp, 10 predicted proteins | sample N075metaG_FD_83503 | JGI IMG/M metagenome (GOLD analysis project Ga0114950, IMG submission 83503) | Deep subsurface microbial communities from Kermadec Trench to uncover new lineages of life (NeLLi) - N075 metaG | ecosystem: Environmental > Aquatic > Marine > Ocean trench > Sediment | place...
CAATGTTGAAGATGGAATGCGCGTTGCTGAAAAGAACTGTGTTGTTTGCCACTCTTTTGAAGAAGGGGGTAAGGTTGTCTATGGACCAAATCTGTTTGGCATTGCCGGCCAACCTGCTGCTGCGGTCGAAGGTTTTAGGTATTCAGAAGCGTTAAAAAATTCCGGGTTGACCTGGACCGATACGAATCTGATCGGGTTTTTGGCAAATCCCGAGCAATTTGTTGAAGGCACCACGGCGCGTTTCCCCGGTCTGAAAACAGCGAAGAAAAGGGCGGATATCCTCGCCTATATGAAGACCTTGCAGTAGTGCCGGGAATTGTCACTCGGATAGACGAGCTGAAATAGGTGGTTGCATCAAGACGGCAAGACTCCGTTCCGGGTCAGGAGCGACGGTGTCGACGACCTTGCGCCGACGTCCGCTTTTGGACGCAAGGGTGACATGATCGGGCGAGAAACCGACTTTTCGGGCGGTTTTTCGCTTGCCTTGAAACCGCCCCGCCGCCGAAGGTCGCCCTGGCTTGACTACCGGCCGGCCGCCGTTATGGTTCGAGAGGGTTGGACTGTCGCGCGGATCGGAACGGCGCTTATGCCGGCACATCTGAAATTCGTTCTTTCGCTCATTGTCTGCGCCGTCGCGGGCGCGATGTATTATTTTGAGACGCGCGGCGGCGGCGCGGCGGTGGCCTGGGTGGCGGTGGGCCTGGGCGCGTTCATGATCGTCGCCATCTGGCTGTTCCCGGAAACCCGCCGCGAGCCCGACCGAGGCGCTTAGGCCTTTTTGGCGGCTCTGTTCCGTGCTTTATTGGCGGCGGGTCGGGACGGAAGAACATGCGGGCACTCAATACCTATCGCGACGGGCCGGACGAGCACGGGCGTTTCGGCATGTTCGGCGGCCGTTTCGTGGCCGAGACCCTGATGCCGCTGATCCTGGAGCTTGAGGCGGCCTATACCACGGCCAAGGACGATCCCGCGTTTCACGACGAATTCACGCGCCTGCTGAAGCATTATGTCGGCCGGCCCAGCCCGCTTTATTTCGCGCAGCGGTTCACCGAGCGTCTCGGCGGCGCCAAAATCTATTTCAAGCGCGACGAGCTCAACCACACCGGCGCGCACAAGATCAACAACTGCATCGGCCAGATTCTGCTCGCCCGACGCATGGGCAAGGAGCGCATCATCGCCGAAACCGGCGCCGGCCAGCACGGCGTGGCCACCGCCACCGTGTGCGCCCTGTTCGGCCTGCCGTGCGTGGTCTACATGGGCGCCGTCGATATCGAACGCCAGCAGCCCAACGTGTTCCGCATGAAACTGCTGGGCGCCGAGGTGGTGCCCGTGACTTCCGGTTCGTCCACGCTCAAGGACGCCATGAACGAGGCCTTGCGCGACTGGGTCACCAATGTGGGCTCGACCTATTACATCATCGGCACCGTCGCCGGCCCGCACCCCTACCCTGAATTGGTGCGCGACTTCCAATCGGTGATCGGGCGCGAGACGCGCGAACAGATCATGGAACAGGAAGGCCGGCTGCCCGACACGCTGATCGCTTGCATCGGCGGCGGCTCCAACGCGATCGGGCTGTTCCACCCCTTCCTCGACGAGAGCGCCATCGAGCTGATCGGGGTCGAGGCGGGCGGCGAGGGGGTCGAGACCGGGCGCCACGCGGCCTCGCTGTCGGCCGGGCGGCCCGGCGTGCTGCACGGCAACCGCACCTATCTGTTGCAGGACGACGACGGCCAGATCACGGAAGCCCATTCGATCTCGGCGGGCCTCGATTATCCGGGCATCGGACCCGAACATTCCTGGCTGCACGACGTGGGGCGGGTGAATTACGTCTCGGTCACCGACGCCGAGGCGCTGGACGCCTTCCAGCTTTGCTCCAAGATCGAAGGCATCATCCCGGCGCTGGAGCCGGCCCACGCCCTGGCCCACGTGATCAAGATTGCCCCCGATCTGCCGCGTGACCATATCCTGGTCATGAACATGTGCGGGCGCGGCGACAAGGACATCTTCACGGTCGCGGACGCGCTCGGAGTGACGCTGTGAACCCAGGCGGCGACGGGCGCATCGCGCGGCGTTTCGCGGCCTTGCGCGACGAGGGCCGCGCCGGCCTCATCACGTTTCTCACCGCCGGCGACCCGGACGAAGAACGCGCCATGGCCATATTGCGCGGTCTGCCCGGCGCCGGCGCGGACGTGATCGAACTCGGCATGCCGTTTACCGACCCGATGGCCGATGGCCCGTCGATTCAGGCCGCCGGCCTGCGCGCGCTCGCCGCCGGTCAGACCATGAAACGCACTCTCGCCATGGTCGCCGCTTTCCGCCGCGGCGACGACGAGACGCCGGTGGTGCTGATGGGGTATTACAATCCGATCTATATATACGGGGTGGACCGCTTTCTTGAAGACGCGCTGGCCGCCGGCGTCGATGGGCTGATCGTGGTCGACCTGCCGCCGGAGGAGGACGAAGAGCTGTGCCTGCCGGCGCTGGCCGCCGGCATCAACTTCGTCCGCCTGGCGACGCCGACCACCGACGACCGGCGCCTGCCGGCGGTGCTGCGCAACACCAGCGGGTTCGTCTATTACGTGTCGATCACCGGCATCACCGGCGCGGGCGCCGCCACCGCGACATCCGTGGCCGAGGCGGTGAGCCGCCTGCGCCGTCACACGGACCTTCCCGTGGCGGTCGGCTTCGGCATCAGGACGCCGGAGCAGGCGGCCGAGGTCGCCCGCGTCGCCGACGCCGCCGTGGTGGGTTCGGCGCTGGTCGATCGGGTGGCCGGCGCGTTGGAGAATGGCGGCGACGCGGGCGCCGCCGTGTTGTCCCTGGTCGCCGATCTGGCCAAGGGCGTGCGCGAAGCGCGAAAGGGTTGATTAAATGAGCTGGCTAACCAATTTCGTTCGCCCAAAAATTCGCGCCCTGGTCAACCGGCGCGCGACGCCCGAGGACCTGTGGGACAAGTGCCCGTCGTGCGAGCAGTTGATCTTCCACCGCGAACTGGAGGCGCGCCAGCACGTTTGCCCGCACTGCGATTGTCATCTCCGCATCGCGCCGGCCAAGCGTTTCGAGGCGCTGTTCGACGGCGGCGATTTCAGTTTGATCGAACTGCCTCAGGCGCTGTCGGACCCGCTCAAGTTCCGCGACACCAGGCGCTACGCCGAGCGCCTCAAGACCGCGCGCGGCGACGACGACAAACGCGACGCGGTGATTGTCGGGCACGGCGCCATCGGCGGCCATAACGTGGTGGTGTGCGGCTTCGACTTCTCGTTCATGGGCGGCTCCATGGGCTTGGCGGTGGGCGAGGCCCTGGTCGCCGCGGCGCGCCTTGCCGTGCTGCAGCAAGCGCCACTGATCGTGATCCCGTCGTCCGGCGGCGCGCGCATGCAGGAAGGGATTTTGTCGCTGATGCAGATGCCGCGCTCCACCATCGCGGTGGACGACGTGCGCGAGGCCGGATTGCCTTATCTGGTCGTGCTCACCAATCCCACCATGGGCGGCGTGACCGCTTCCTTCGCCATGCTGGGCGACATCACCGTGGCCGAGCCCGGCGCGCTGATCGGCTTCGCGGGTCCGCGCGTGATCCAGGACACGATCCACGAAAGCCTGCCCGACGGATTCCAGAAATCGGAATATCTGTACGACCATGGCATGGTCGACATGGTGGTCCACCGCCACGATCTGCCGGCCACTCTGGCGCGGATCCTGAATCTGTTGCTCGACAAAATGCCCACGGCCGAAGTCGTCGACCTGGTCGAGGCCAGCCTGGAAATCCCGCATATCAGGGAAGCGGCCGAACCGGCCGAAGCGGCCGAACCGGCCGAAGAGGCGCCGAAAGACGGCTGAGCCGCGCCCTAAAGCGTGTCACGATCGGTCCGACGCGGCCAATCCCCCCACCCTGTCCCTCTCCCGGGGGAGAGGAGACGCTCTCGCGCCAGTCTTTCCACATCTCACCACAGCCGCTGGGTCGCCAAGGTCGGCGCCGGCGGGTTCCCTCTCCCGGGGGAGAGGGACAGGGTGAGGGCGGAGGTGGATCGGACCGAACGAGAAATGTTCTAGTGGATACGATTCTCGCGCGCCTGAGCCGGCTTCACCCGAAGCTGATCGATTTGTCGCTGGGGCGCGTCCAGGCGCTGCTGGCGGCGTTGGACAATCCCGAACGCCGGTTGCCGCCGGTCGTCCATATCGCCGGCACCAATGGCAAGGGCTCGCTGGTGGCGTTTCTGCGCGCCATCCTGGAGGCCGCCGGCTACCGCGTCCACGCCTATACCTCGCCGCACCTGGTGCGTTTCAACGAACGCATTTTGCTGGCCGGCCGGCCCATCGCCGACGATCGCCTCGCCGCGCTGATCGGCGAAGCCGAGGCCGCCAACGCCGACCGCCCGATCACGTTCTTCGAGATCACCACGGCGGTGGCTTTTATGGCCTTCGCGCGCGTTCCGGCCGACGTGGTGCTGCTGGAAACCGGCCTCGGCGGGCGCCTGGACGCCACCAACCTGATCGACCGCCCGGCGTTGACGGCGATCACGCCGGTGTCGCTGGATCACCAGCAGTATCTCGGCGACACGCTGGCGGAAATCGCGGCCGAGAAAGCGGCGATCCTGAAGCCGGGCGTCGCCGGCGTGATCGGTGCTCAGCCGGACGAGGTCGATGCCGTGATCGGGTCCGCGGCCACCCGCCTCGGCGTCACCCTGCACCGCGCCGGGGCCGACTGGTCGGTCCGCGCCGACGCCGACGGCATGGTCTTCGACTCCCCGCTCGGGTCGCGCCGCTTGCCCCGCCCGGCGCTGGCCGGGCCGCATCAGATCGACAATGCCGGCATGGCGCTGGCCTGTGTCGAACGGCTCGACGGATTCGCGGTGTCGGACGCGGCGCGCGCCGACGGGCTCATCGCCGCGATCTGGCCGGCGCGCCTGCAACGGCTCGACGCCGGCCCCCTGGCGGACCGCCTGGGCGCCGCTTGGGAACTGTGGCTCGATGGCGGCCACAACGCCGCCGCTGGCGCGGCCCTCGCGGCGGCCGTGCCGACGCTATGGCCGGGACGCCCGCTCTATCTCATCCTCGGCATGCTCAACACCAAGCCGCCGCGCGACTTCCTGGCGCCCCTGGCGCCGCTGGCGCGCGCCGTCTGGACCGTCGCGATTCCGGGCGAGGCCAACGCCATCCCGGCGCAAGACCTCGCCGCGGCGGCGCGAACGCTCGACCTCGAGGCCCACCCCGCGGCCGGCGTCGGCGAGGCCGTGGCCGCCATCGCTGCCCGCCCGGACCCCGGCGCGGTGCTGATCTGCGGCTCGCTCTATCTGGCGGGGGGCGTGCTGGCGACCGAGGATCGGGGCGCGTGAGACCGCCAAAAGGTCCGCCGGGGTGCGCGTTTTCCGCGTCGCGCCGGTTGTTTACGGCACCGCCGGTGTTATAACTCATTGAGAGAGATCGGGGATTCTTGTCGGGTCCGGTGGGTGCGCCGGAGCCCGCAATCGGACATGCAATGAATATTCACGAATATCAGGCCAAGGCCCTGCTCGCCAAGCATGGCGTGCCCGTGCCGGCGGGCCGCATCGCCTACACGGCGATGGAGGCCGAGGAAATCGCCGGCGAACTCGGCGGACCGGTGTGGGTGGTCAAGGCACAGATTCACGCCGGCGGACGCGGCAAGGGCGGCGGCATTCGCGTGGTCAAATCGGTCGAAGAGGTCGCCGCCGCGGCCAAGGACATGATCGGCATGACCCTGGTCACCCACCAGACCGGGCCGGGCGGCAAGGAAGTCAAGCGGGTCTATGTGGAGGCGGGCTGCGACATCGCGCGCGAGCTTTATCTTTCCGTGTTGCTCGACCGCGCGACCAGCCGCATGACCATGATGGCCTCGGCCGAGGGCGGCATGGACATCGAGGAAGTCGCCGCCAAGACGCCGGAAAAGATTCTCAAGGTCGCCATCGACCCCGCCGTGGGCATGCAGCCGTTTCAAGGCCGCCAACTCGCCTTCGGACTGGGGCTGGAAGGCAAGCAGGTCTCGTCCGCCGTCAAGTTCATGCTGGCGATTTACCAGGCGACCATGGCGACCGACGCCACCCTGGTCGAGATCAATCCGCTGGTGGTGACCAAGGCCGGCGAGATCATCGCGCTCGACGCCAAGATGAACTTCGACGACAACGCGCTGTTCCGCCATACCGACATCGCGGAACTGCGCGACGAAAGCGAAGAGGACCCGCGCGAGATCGAGGCGGCGCGCCACGACCTCAACTATATCAAGCTGGACGGCAATATCGGCTGCATGGTCAACGGCGCCGGCCTTGCCATGGCGACCATGGACATCATCAAGCTTTACGGCAGCGCGCCGGCGAATTTCCTCGATGTCGGCGGCGGCGCCACCGGCGAGCGCGTCACGGAAGCCTTCAAGCTGATCCTGTCCGACCCGGACGTGGAAGGCGTGCTGGTGAATATTTTCGGCGGCATCATGCGGTGCGACGTGATCGCCGAGGGCATCGTCGCCGCGGCGCGCGAGGTCAGCCTGCACGTGCCCCTGGTGGTGCGCCTGGAAGGCACCAACGTGGACCTGGGCAAGAAAATTCTCGCCGATTCGGGCCTGCCCATCGTCGCGGCGGAAGACCTGGCCGACGCGGCCAAGAAGATCGTCGATTCCGTCAAGGAGGCGGCGTGATGGCGGTCCTTATCGGCGCGGGCACCAGGGTCATTTGCCAAGGCTTCACCGGCCGCCAAGGCACGTTCCATTCCGAACAGGCGATCGCCTACGGCACCAACATGGTCGGCGGCGTCACGCCGGGCAAGGGCGGCGAAACCCATCTCGACCTGCCCGTGTTCAACACGGTCCATGACGCGGTCGATGCCACGGGCGCCGACGCCTCGGTCATTTACGTGCCGCCGCCGTTCGCGGGCGACGCGATTCTGGAAGCGATCGACGCCGGCATCAAGCTGGCGGTTTGCATCACCGAGGGCATCCCGGTGGCGGACATGATCAAGGTCAAGCGGATATTGATCGACTCCGACACCCGCCTGGTCGGCCCCAATTGTCCCGGCGTGATCACGCCCAATCAGTGCAAGATCGGCATCATGCCGGGCCATATCCACACCCCCGGCAAGATCGGCATCGTGTCGCGCTCGGGCACGCTCACCTACGAAGCCGTGGCCCAGACGACGGCGGTGCAGTTGGGCCAGACCACCTGCATCGGCATCGGCGGCGATCCGGTCAACGGCACCAATTTCATCGATTGTCTCGACATGTTCATGAACGATCCCGAGACCGAGGGCATGATCATGATCGGCGAGATCGGCGGCACGGCGGAAGAGGAAGCCGCCCAGTTCCTGATCGACGCCGGCAACACCAAGCCCGTGGTGGGCTTCATCGCTGGGCTGACCGCCCCGCCGGGCCGGCGCATGGGTCACGCGGGGGCGATCATCTCGGGCGGGAAGGGCGGCGCGGAAGAGAAAATAGCCGCCTTGAAGGCCGCCGGGGTGGCGATCGCGGACTCGCCGGCGAGCATCGGCGTCACCATGTTGAAAGCCATGCAGGCGTAGCTTGCACCGACCCGGCAAGGGTCTCAGGCTTCCCCCAAATGAGGCAGGCGATGGCAACGCGACTCGACGATCTGTCGTTTCTTTCCGGCACAAACAGCGAATTCATCGAATATCTTTATGCCCGCTACAGCGCGGACCCGGCGTCGGTGGACCCCAGTTGGCAAGAGTTCTTCACGGACCTGAGCCGGGAGCCCGAGGGCCTGGGCGACCGCGCCGCGGCCGCCGTCGGCGCCCCGGGCCTGAGCGAGGATGATGCCCGCGCGATCACGCGCGACAGTCTTCGTGTCTTGATGATGATCCGCGCCTACCGCGTGCGCGGCCACCTGATCGCCGCGCTCGATCCGCTGGGCCTCGAGGGCGACAAGCACCACCCCGAACTGGATCCGGTGAGCTACGGGTTTTCCGACGCCGATTACGACCGTGTTTTCTTCATCGACGGCGTCCTCGGCCAACAGACCGCGACCCTGCGCGACATCCTGTCGATCCTGCAACAGACCTATTGCGGGAAAATCGGCATCGAGTTCATGCATATCCAGTACCCGGAGGAGAAGGCGTGGATTCAGGAGCGCGTCGAGGGCACGCGCAACCGCACCCATTTCGCGAAACACACCAAGCTGGAAATCCTGCGCTCCCTCGATGTCGCCGAGGGCTTCGAGAGCTTCCTTCAGGTCAAGCATCCCGGCACCAAGCGCTTTTCCCTGGAAGGTTCGGAGAGCTTGATCCCGGCCCTGGAGACGATCATCGAGACCTCGGCCGCGCTGGGCACCGAGGATATCGTGTTCGGCATGCCGCATCGCGGCCGCCTGACCGTGCTGACCTCGATCATGGCCAAGCCGTACCGCCAGGTTTTCGCCGAGTTCCACGGCGAATCGTCCAACCCGGAAGACGTACAGGGCTCCGGCGACGTCAAATACCATCTCGGCACGTCGTCGGACCGCGAGTTGCCGCACGGCCGCAAGATCCATCTTTCGATGACCGCCAACCCGTCGCATCTCGAGGCGGTCAACCCGGTGGTCCTGGGCAAGGTGCGCGCCAAGCAGGCCATGATCGGCGACACCAAGCGCCAGCGGGTGATGAGCATCCTGATGCACGGCGACGCGGCTTTCGCCGGCCAGGGTCTGGTGGCCGAGACCTTTGGGCTGTCGCAACTGCGCGGCTACCGCACCGGCGGCACCATCCACGTCATCGTCAACAACCAGATCGGCTTCACGACCAGCCCCAAACATTCGCGCTCATCGCCCTATCCGTCGGATGTCGGCAAGATGGTCCAGGCGCCGATCATCCACGTCAACGGCGACGACCCGGAAGCGGTGGTGCACGCCGCGCGGATGGCGGCGGAATACCGCTGCCATTTCAGCCGCGACGTGGTGCTCGACATTTTCTGTTACCGCCGTTACGGCCATAACGAGGGCGACGAGCCCGCGTTCACCCAGCCGCTGATGTACCGCAAGATCGCCGACCATCCGACCACGCGCCAGCTCTACACCGAACGCCTGGTCGCCGACGGCGTGCTGGCGCCCAAGGAAGCCGACCAGAGGCTGGCCGATTTCCACGCGGAACTCGAAGGCGAATTCGAGGCCTCGAAAAGCTTCCGGCCCAACAAGGCCGACTGGTTCGAGGGCAAGTGGCAGGGCTTCGAGCGCGCGCCGGAAAGCGAACGCCGCGGCGCCACCTCGGTACCCATGGCCCGGCTCAAGGAGATCGGCCTGGCGCTGTCCGCGCTTCCGGAAGATTTCGACATCCACCGCAAGATCGCGCGTTTCCAGGGCAACCGGCGCAAGATGATCGAAAGCGGCGAGGGGCTGGATTGGTCGACCGGCGAGGCGATGGCCTTCGCCACGTTGCTCGGCGAAGGCTGCCCGGTGCGACTCAGCGGCCAGGACAGCGGACGCGGCACGTTTTCGCAACGCCATTCGGTTCACATCGACCAAACCAACGAGAAGCGCTACGTCCCGCTCAATCACGTGGCCGAGGATCAGGCCCACTACGAAGTCATCGATAGCATGTTGTCGGAGGCCGCGGTGCTGGGTTACGAATACGGCTATAGCCTCGCCGATCCCGACACTTTGGTGTTGTGGGAAGGTCAGTTCGGCGATTTCGCCAACGGCGCGCAAACCATCATCGACCAGTTCATCACGTCGGGCGAAAGCAAGTGGCTGCGCATGTCGGGCCTGGTCATGTTGCTGCCGCACGGATACGAGGGCCAGGGGCCCGAGCATAGCTCGGCGCGGCTGGAGCGCTTCCTGCAGATGTTCGGCGAGGACAACATCCAGGTCGCGAACTGCACCACCCCGGCCAATTATTTCCACATTCTCAGGCGCCAGCTTCACCGCAAGTTCCGCAAGCCGCTGATCATGATGACGCCGAAATCGCTGTTGCGGCACAAGCGCGCGGTTTCCCGTCTTTCCGATCTCGGTCCCGGCACCAGCTTCCATCGGGTCTTGCCCGAGGCGGCCGAACTGGCCGCGCCCGCCAAGGCGCGGCGCGTGGTGCTGTGTTCGGGCAAGGTCTATTACGATTTGGTGGAAGAGCGCGAAAGGCGCGAGATCGACGACATCGCGATCCTGCGCGTCGAACAATTGGCGCCGTTTCCCAAGCGTTCCCTGGCCACGGAGCTTGAAAAATACCCGTCGGCCGATGTGGTGTGGTGCCAGGAAGAGCCCAAGAACATGGGCGCGTGGACCTTCATCGGCCCGCGCATCGAGGATCTGCTGGCCAATCTCGACGTGCGCTGCAAGCGCCCCACCTATGTCGGGCGCATCGAGGCGGCGTCGCCCGCCACCGGTTCCAACAAGAAGCACGTGCGCGAGCAGGCCAAGCTCGTGAACGACGCGTTAACGGTTTAGGCTCTATAAATCGCGCTCGGGCCGCGCGCGCCAGGAAGTTCGGGGATGACCATGACGATCGATATTATCGTGCCGCAGCTTGGCGAGTCCGTCACCGAGGCGACGGTGGCCAAATGGTTCAAATCGCCTGGCGACACCGTGGTCCGGGACGAGGTTCTGGTCGAGCTCGAGACCGACAAGGTCAATCTCGAGGTGATGGCCGAATCGTCGGGCACGCTGTCCGAGGTGTTGGCCCAGGAAAACGAGGACGTCGAGGTCGGCGCTATTCTGGGCCGCATCGCCGAGGGCGAGGTGTCCGTAAAGGAAACGGCGCCGGCGCCCGTGAAAGAGACGGCGCCCGAAGCCGCGCCGGAGCCGGCGCCTGTCCCCGAGCCCGCTCCAAACGTCGAGACTTCGTTGTCGCCGGCGGTGCGCAAGCTGGTCGCCGAACACGGTCTGGACGCCGAGACGATGACCGGAACCGGCAAGGACGGGCGGCTGTTGAAGGGCGACGTTCTGGCCGCCATCGAAGGCAGGGCGAAAGCGCCGTCCGCGCCGACTCCGCCGTCCCAGGCCGCGCCCGCGGCGCCGCCCGTGGCGCGCGCCATGGCCGGCCGCGAACGGCGCGAAAAGATGTCGCGGCTGCGCAAGCGGGTCGCCGAACGCCTCAAGGAGGCGCAGAACACCGCCGCCATGTTGACCACCTTCAACGAGGTCGACATGACCCAGATCATGGCGTTGCGCGCCCAGTACAAGGAAAGCTTCGAGAAGAAATACGGCGTGCGCCTGGGCTTCATGTCGTTCTTCGTCAAGGCCGCGGTCACCGCGCTGAAACAGCAACCGGCGGTCAACGCCGAGATCGACGGCGACGACATCGTCTACAAGGAATACTACAACATCGGCGTGGCGGTGGGCGCGCCGCAGGGCCTGGTGGTGCCGGTGCTGCGCGACGCCGACGACATGAGCTTCGCCGACATCGAGACCGCCATCGGCGGCTTCGGCGCCAAGGCGCGCGACGGCAAGCTGACGGTCGACGAGATGACCGGCGGCACCTTCACCATCACCAATGGCGGGGTGTTCGGCTCGCTGCTGTCGACGCCGATCCTCAACCCGCCGCAATCGGCCATTCTCGGCATGCACAAGATCCAACCCCGGCCCATGGCCATCGACGGCCAGGTCGAAGTCCGGCCGATGATGTATCTCGCGCTGTCCTACGACCACCGCATCATCGATGGCCGCGAGGCGGTGACCTTCCTGGTCCGCGTCAAGGACTGCATCGAGGACCCGCAACGCATCATGCTGGATATCTAACGCGGGAACGCGAACGGCTTGGAAGCCGGACCGGCCCGCCCTCACCCGGCTGCTTTCGCGGCCACCCTCTCCCCCTGGGAGAGGGCTGAAATGGCCGGCGCCAGAGGGTTCCCTCTCCCTGGGGAGAGGGACAGGGTGAGGGGGAAATTGCTGGTTGGTGGATGAAGAGGGTGACATGAGCACGTCCAAATACGACACCGTGGTGATCGGCGGCGGACCGGGCGGCTATGTCGCGGCCATCGCGGCGGCGCAGCTTGGCCAGTCGGTCGCCTGCGTGGAGAACCGCAGCACCCTGGGCGGCACCTGCCTCAATGTCGGCTGCATTCCGTCGAAGACCCTGCTGCACTGGTCCGAACGCTACGACGAGGCGGCCAACCACTTCGCCGCCCACGGCATCAAGACCGGCAAGCTGTCGCTCGACCTCAAGGTGATGATGGGCGAGAAGGACAAGGTGGTCGGCACCTTCACCAAGGGCATCGAGGGGCTGTTCAAGAAAAACAAGGTCGCGTATGTGCGCGGCACCGGGCGGCTCGACGCCAAGAACGGGGTTTCCGTCGCGCTCACCGGTGGCGGCGTGGAGGATATCGAGGCCGGCCAGATCATCATCGCCACCGGGTCCGTTCCGGCCGGGCTGCCGGGGATCGACATCGACGAGAAGCGCATCGTCAGCTCGACCGGCGCGCTGGCGCTGGGCAAGGTGCCCAAGCACATGGTGGTGGTGGGCGGCGGCTATATCGGGCTCGAGCTGGGCTCGGTGTGGCGCCGGCTCGGCGCCGAGGTCACGGTGGTCGAGTTCCTCGACCGCATCGTGCCCACCATGGACACCGAAATCGCCAAGGCCTACCACAAGCTGCTCGCGCGCCAGGGCTTCCAATTCAAGCTATCGACCAAGGTCGCCGCGGCACAAGCGGGCAAGGACGGCGTCACGCTGACCCTGGAGCCGGCCACGGGCGGTAAGGGCGAGACCATGACCGCCGACGTGGTGCTGATCTCGGTCGGCCGGCGTCCGTGCACGGAAGACCTCGGCCTCGAAGACGTCGGCGTCGCGCTCGACAACCACGGCTTCATCATGGTCGATAAGCGGTTGCGCACCAACGTGGACAACATCTACGCCATCGGCGACGTGATTGCGGGCCCGATGCTGGCCCACAAGGCGATGATGGAAGCCGTCGCGGTGGCCGAGACCATCGACGGCCAGGCCGGAAGCGTGAATTACGACGTGATCCCCGCCGTGGTCTATACCGACCCGGAAGTCGCCTGGGTCGGGCGCACCGAGGACGAGCTCAAGGCCGACGGCGTCGACTACAAATCCGGCACGTTCCCGTTCGTGGCCAACAGCCGCGCCAAGACCGTCGGCAACACGGCTGGCCTCGCCAAGGTGCTGAGCGACGCCAAGACCGACAAGGTGCTGGGCGTCCATGTCATGAGCGCCGACGCCGGCTCGCTGATCGCCGAAGCGGCGATCGCCATGGAATTCGGCGCTTCCGCCGAGGACATCGCGCGCACCTGCCACGCGCACCCCACCCTCAACGAAGCCGTCATGGAAGCCGCGTCCCTGGCCGCCTTCGGCCGCACCATCCACATTTAG
>Ga0114950_10002883_pt1 | contig 13241 bp, 15 predicted proteins | sample N075metaG_FD_83503 | JGI IMG/M metagenome (GOLD analysis project Ga0114950, IMG submission 83503) | Deep subsurface microbial communities from Kermadec Trench to uncover new lineages of life (NeLLi) - N075 metaG | ecosystem: Environmental > Aquatic > Marine > Ocean trench > Sediment | place...
CACGTAAAAAGGTAAAGTTTGATGAAGTTCCGCATTCTTCGGAAAGAAACTTATCAAGACTAAGTCTGAATGATGACAACCAGATTTTAGGGAATAATAAATATCTGCATGATAATGTAGATTAACCTTTAATGGCTGGTCTCATTTTCCCTAATTGAGCCGGCCAGGTAAAAACATTGATCAGTAGAGGCACAGACGGTGCCAGATGCTGTTCAACTTGGGGGATTGGGTTTCGTATCCAATTATGTATTGCCCAGCACTGATTAGTCAGACATTCAGCTGCCGGGCAATACTGGTTTATAGGTAAATTCAGTCATTAATTGTATCACCCACAGCCTGGCTATCCATGACCTGGAACATATGATATTGTTAAAATCAGTATATTTAGAATCAGTAAATAAAATATCATGACCAGATATTGGGTTTTATTCAGTTTTTTGACTATTTCATTAGTTACCTCTGCTCAAACTAGTACTGATAAGGTTAAAAAAGCTGATTTAGATGCGGGGGAATCCCGTAATTTTTCAGCTCCGATGACGACAATTGTAAAATATTCCAAACAAGCCCTTGTTGATGTCAATCTGGAATTAGAGTTTATTGAGCAAGTAAACGATGATAGCTACATGTTGATGGGCATTAGGCGGGCCTCCGGGTTTTCCTGGGGAGAGATATTAAGATTAGTAGTAACCAAGAAAGGTGACACAGAAACCATTGTTTATGTATATGCAAAAAAGAAGGTGGGCATAAACTTAACGGCTAAGACAACTAAGCCGAGTACCATTTTTTCGAGTATAGAAGCACAAATTGCCTTGGCAGGAGATATATCAGTTACCACTATACCCATAAATAATGTAGCACAGCAGCCCAAACCCGTAACTAACGTGGTTTCTGCTCCTGTTGTAGCCCCTAATAATAGTTCGCAAAGCAGAACCGCACTTGTTATCGGTAATGCTAATTATATCAAGGCACCACTAAGAAATCCGGTTAATGATGCGCTGGCAATGTCTAAACAACTGAAATTAATGGGATTTCAGGTTTTTACTTATACTGACGTCAGTCAGGCTGAAATGAAAAGTGCCATTCGAAAATTTGGCGATGCATTAAATAAATCCGCCGGAGTAGGTCTCTTTTATTATGCCGGGCATGGCGTTCAATCAAATGGCAAAAACTACCTTATCCCCGTAGATGCCAATATAGAAAGAGAATATGATATTGAAGATCAAGGGGTAGATTCTGGTTTAATATTGCGAATGATGGAACTTTATAAAAATCCACTGAATATTATAGTGCTTGATGCCTGTCGAAATAACCCATATAGCCGGGGCTTCAGGTCGATACAGGAGGGGCTGGCACCGGTATATGTTGCACCTACAGGCTCAATAATTTCTTTCGCCACGGCGCCGGGTAAAACTGCATCCGATGGCGATGGCCAAAATGGTTTGTATACACAGGAATTAATCAAGGCTATGCGAGAACCAAACAAAAACCTTGAAGAAGTGTTTAAAGCAGTGCGAATTAATGTGGCCAGGATATCGAATAGCGAGCAGATTCCATGGACAAATTCTTCTCTTATGGGTGAGTTTTACTTTACCACCAGGTAATATAAATTGTTATATGTTGTTCCTTGCCAAAGTTAGGGGAGGTGTCAGTCAGCTTGTATGAGCAAGCAGTCTAACTAAGGGCTAAATAATTATCACCAATCTCTTTAGCTGTACTTGCAAGTTCCTCCTGGGTTGGGTTTAGTTTGGGTCGGCTAAAATTCATGTCATCCATAGAATTTATAGGGATTAAATGAATGTGTGCATGTGGCACCTCAAGACCAATCACAGCTATCCCAATCCTGTTACAAGTCACGGTCTTTTCTATTGCCAGGGCTACTTTTTTTGCAAAGAGATGCAATCTTGTTAACTCTTCATCTGATAAATCATAGATATAATCAACTTCCTTTTTAGGAATAATGAGGCTATGGCCGACAACGAGAGGATTAATATCCAGGAATGCCAGGTGGCTATCATCCTCGGCAACAATGTGCGCCGGAATTTCTCTGTTGACAATTTTGGTAAATATCGATGCCATAGATCCTAGATACTTATAGCCAATATCTCAAAGGTAATTTTACCCCCTGGGGTAGCAATATTTACTTTATCCCCTTTGGCTTTTCCCAGCAAACCCTTGCCAATTGGTGATTTCACTGAAATTTTTCCAGTACTTAGGTCAGCCTCTTCTTCCGCCACCAGGGTGTAGGTAACGGTTGCACCCATTTGCAGATTTTTGATGGTTACCTTTGAAAGCGCCGATACTTTACTTGTATCGATTGCAGACTCATCCATAATTCTGCCGTTTCCCACGGCTGTCTGAAGTTTATTAATTTTAGCCTCCATATGCCCCTGGGCATCTTTTGCCGCATCATATTCTGCATTTTCACTTAGATCTCCTTTATCGCGTGCTTCAGCTATTTGTTTGGCCATATTGGCTCTGCCCTTCGTTTTTAACTCGTTAAGTTCATCCTTAAGCTTTTGCAGCCCCTCTTCTGTATAGTACGATATTTCACTCATATTGCTTATAAAAACAAAATAACGACCTCTGAATGAAGAAACCGTTATTATAAAATTCAATAATAAATTATTTCAGTTGATTACTCGATATGTCGGTGTTATTGTTAATCATTATAATCTACCGGCAAAAATAACGGTTTTCCTGCAAAACTAAATAATAAATCAACCTCAAGAACCAATAAGATCCGGTATTTCTTTTTCAAGCAAAGCTTGTAGACCAGGGTCAAACTTTGCCAGATATAATGATTTCGCTTTCGACAGTTGCTCCAGACTAAGGCCATCGGCACCTCTCAGGTCGGCCTTATAAAGGTTGGCGTCCTGGAAATTAGCTTCGGTAAGGGAACAGCCTCTAAGGTTTGCTTCCATTAAATAGGCATTGGTAAAATTGGTCTTTATAAGGAATGCTCCTTCAAAATTTGCTTTAATAAGAAAGGCATCTTTAAAGTTTGCCCCACTGGCAAAAGTCTTACTTAGATTGGCCTGATTGACATTGGCATTTTCAAAATTCGTCTGGTTAAGCCTCGCCTCCTGCATATCGGCTTCGAGAAGTATGGTATTTGAAATGTTGGCAGTATTTAAATTGGCTTCCTTAAGCTTTACGTTCGACAGATTTGTTTTAGTTAAGTAGGTTCCCACCAAATCTATTTTAGATATCCCATGCCTGTTTAATCGTTTAATATTTCCGGCATTTCGAAAGGCAGCTTCTTCTGATTCCCACATCCTGAAATCATCTATTTCGTCTTTATACTGACTTATTCGTTGCTTAATATCCCCTTGTTCGCGTAGCCAAAATAATAATATACCTATTACCAGAATATCGAAGATCATTCCATGCGCCTCGGCCAGTACATTCAGGTACATCTCGTCAAATTGCTTAATGTAGAGTGGCAGGCTCAGGCCAAGTACTATAATTGATACTAATACCAGTACGGCAAAAGCAATCCTAATCGGGTGCTCGATAATCCTGTTATATATTTCTTGAAACCTAATCATAAATGAAGGGTGGCTAAATTAAGTAACTTCTACTGAATATTAACCACGATCTAGAAATGCCCCAATTTTCTCTACTAATACTGCATTAATTCGTTGATAACTTTCGGACGTCCAACCTGCTACATGAGGTGTGAAAAGTACTTTTCCCGAAGCCACTAGTCCCTTAAATGCCTTTGTTTGCTGCTCATTCATTGCACTCAGCTTCTCGCATTCAAGTACGTCGAGGCCAGCCATCCTTAGTTTATTGGTTTTAATGGCCTGTAATAAATTGTCCAGAGGGGCAATTTCACCTCTTGAAGTATTAAGAAAAATTAATTCATCTTTAAATTTATTGAAAAAATCAGTACTGGCTAAATACCGGGTTTCATTCGTCAGAGGTATGTGCAGGCTAAGCACCCCGGTTTCCTTATAAAAGGTAGCCAAATCAACTAATTCGGCATTATTATCTGGTAAATTAGCAAGATACTTATCATAAGCTATTACCCGGCAACCAAAGCCGGAAAGTTTTCTGGCGAAGGCAGATCCCGTGTTGCCATAGCCAAAAATACCCACGGTCAGACTTCCTAGCTCAGTGCCTCTATTACCTTCTCTATCCCATTTACCCGCTATAATTTGATTATGACCCTGACTTAAATTGTGCAGTAGACTGAGCAGTAGGCCAATTGTATGTTCACCAACCGCATCCCGGTTTCCCTCTGGCGCATTGATAATTTCTATGCCATGTTTAGCCAATGCTCCCTTGTCAAGATTATCAATACCTGCACCTGCCCTGGCAACAAATTTCAGTTGAGAACTATTGATTAATTCTTCATCAACAGTTGTCTTGCTGCGGATTATAAGTCCATCATAATTTACAATTACCTCCTTAATCTCAGCCCGTGTAATATCTGGCCGATAATCGTATTCAACATTAATGGATTCCAGTAAAGAGCCAATGCTTTCATGAAGTACATCTACAATTAGACAGCGAAATGCCATTTTTATTAGCTTTTAGAGCATGTAATAGGCTACCATAAAATAAACGGCCAGGCCCATTAAATCGTTAGCTGTGGTAATAAACGGCCCTGATGCGGCCGCCGGATTAATTCCTAGTTTATCTAAAATAATTGGTGTTATAGTACCCGACAAAGAGGCTAATAACACTACCGACGATAAAGAAACTGCAACTACTATAGATATATCTAAATTACGTCGTAGTAAATAACTAAAGGTAAACGCCAGTAACGCCAGTAGCGCACCGTTTAATAAGGCCACAGCAATCACCTTTAAAAGTCGCTTTAAATTTGAATCACGGAATACTGAATTTGTGGCGAGTGACTGTACTATCATCGACGATGATTGAATCGCGACATTACCACCGGTAGCAGTAATAAGTGGAATAAAAGAGGCAAGCACTGGTATCAGCACTATTTGATCTTCGAACAGGCCAATAACCTCGGCGCCAAAGAAACTACCAATAAGGCCAATAACCAGCCATGGCATGCGGGCACGGGTAAGTAACCAGATATTGTCATCCTCCTCTACATCTTCAGAAATACCGGCCATCAACTGTCTTTCTTCTTCGGCCTGTTCTGTCATTACATCAACTACGTCATCAATAGTTATCCGGCCCATCAGCTTACCCCGCATATTAATAACTGGTATTGCTTCCAGGTCATATTTTTTCATAATAGCCACCACTTCTTCTTCTTCAATATTGGTTTCTACTGAAATGACTTCGTCCTGAAAAATATCTTTAATCTTGGTGCCATCCCTGGCAATAAGCATTTTGCGCAGAGAGACCTTACCAAGAAGGGTGTTATAATTATCAACTACATATACAGAGTAAATTTGCGTTACATTTTCTCCCTGTCGCCGAATTTCCTCAATAGTCTGCTCTATGGTCCAGTTTAGATTAGCCTTAATTAGTTCCTTGGCCATGAGACCACCGGCTACGTCTTCATCGTAGCGCATAAGGTCCAGGATGTGGTCAATTTTTTCCTGGTTGCGGAGGGCTGCGATTATTTCTTCCCTTAGCTCAACCGATTGCTCATTGAGTATATCTACAGCATCATCAGAATCCATTACCTCAATGAACTTAGCAATTTCCTCTGGTGGATAGGTTTTTAAGAAGCGCTTCTGCGTGTCATCGTCGAGGGCACTTATTATTTCAGAGGCAATTTCAACATCCAACAGGCTAAGCACATAATAAGAATCTTCTGAAGAGAATTCTTCGAGGGTTTCACTGATATCGGCTGGATTTACTCCTGCAAGTGAATTTTTTATCGATAAATCGTCCCGCTCGTTTACCGCATGCTGTAGTTGTTCGGCAAATTCCTTAGATAATTCAAATGTCAGTTGCTTTTCCACAGCGCTTCAATTTTTGATGTTAAGGTGACAAAATCAGCTACACTTAGTTGTTCGGCTCTTAGGCTAAGAAAAGGGTGCTCATTAATTTGCTCCGGCAAATTTAGAGGTTTTAGGGCGTTGCGCAAGGTCTTTCTCCGGTTTTGAAATCCCTGCTTTACGACTCTAAAAAATAATTTCTCATCGCACTCCAGCTTTTTAGTATTGTTTCGTGTTAGCCTAATTACGGCGGATTCTACTTTAGGAGGAGGATTAAATGCTTCTGGTTCAACAGTGAGCAGGTACTCTATATCGTAGAAGGCGCCCAGTAATACACTTAGTTTACCATAAGTCTTGTTGCCTGGCGGACTGGAAATTCTTTGGGCTACCTCTTTTTGAATCATACATACCATAACCGATACAACATTCTTAAGTTCGAGAAGTCGGAAAAATATCTGAGAAGAAATATTGTAGGGCAGGTTGCCTATTAGGGCAAGCTTACCTTCGGTAATATCTGAGAGGTCATGATTTAGAAAATCTCCGTGAATGATTCTGTGATTAAGTTGAGGGAATGTCTCATGAAGATAATCTACTGACTCTGCATCGATATCGATTACCCAGAGTTGTTGTTCTTTATTTTCAACAAGAAACGATGTTAAAATTCCCATGCCCGGACCAATTTCAAGGATGTTTTTGCAAGTAACCGGATAAAGACTATCTACTATTTTGCGGGCAATCAACTTGTCTTGAAGAAAATGTTGGCCTAAATGCTTTTTTGGTCTAACCTTAGCCATTCTTAGTTAATTTTGATACAAGATATATAATAACTTCTATTGAGTAGTTTTGAACTTTGTAATAATGAATAAAATATAATACATGGCCAAGAAAAACAGGCATGTGATAGCCATTACCCTCGGAGATATTAATGGTGTGGGGCCTGAAGTAGTTATTAAGGCACTTGCCGACCAAAGAATTTTGAATTATTTCGTGCCAGTTATCTTTGGCTCGTCAGCAACAATATCTTTTTACCGGAAGCAGTTGAAAATAGATGACTTTTCAGTCTTTCAACTTAATGATGGCCAGCAACCGAATCCTAAGCGAATAAACCTGGTTGAGTGTTGGCAAGATACAACAGCGATAAATGTGGGAAAGGAAAGCAAGGAGGCTGGAGAAAAGGCCTTCAAAGCCCTGGAAAAGGCTTGTGAGTTTATGGACAAAGGATTAGTGGATGCTGTAGTTACGGCTCCTATAAATAAGGCTAGTATTCAATCCGATAGCTTTAATTTCCCAGGCCATACTGAATATTTCGGGGCTAAGTTTAATGGCGAACCACTTATGTTTATGATCTCAGACAGTCTGAGAATTGCAGTGGTAACAGGCCATGTACCTATTAAAGAGGCTAATACATTTATTACTACTGAAAGACTTAATAAGGTTATAAAGAGCCTTAAGCAATCTCTTATCAATGATTTTGGGCTTAGTAAACCAAAGATTGCGGTGCTTGGACTAAATCCTCATGCAGGGGAGGACGGCCTTTTGGGTAAGGAAGAAAAGGAAGTTATCAGTCCTGTAATTAACGATTTTAAAACCAAAGGAGATTTGGTTTACGGACCATTTCCTGCCGATGGTTTTTTTGGCAGTGGGAATTATAAAAAGTACGATGCTATCCTAGCCATGTATCATGATCAAGGCTTGATACCTTTTAAAACTTTATCATTTGGTAATGGCGTAAATTACACGGCCAACCTGAGTGTGGTAAGAACATCACCCGACCATGGAACTGGATATGATATAGCCGGTAAAAATATAGCTTCAGAGACCTCACTACGAAACGCCATATTCCTTGCTCATGATATTCTAAATAGCCGAGAAGAAGCAATTTCAGGTTAATTTTGGCCATCGAATGAATAGTTACTTAACTAATGCATCTTTAGACAGTTAAATATTGGCATTTGTGAAGTAATTTTTAGAAATTCCATTTACCTTTGCGGACTTGATAAAATTGGGTAGTGGGAAAAGGAGTATTTGATATCGATATTTTCAAGCTCGCAAATGGCAAGCATTCAATTGAATTTAATTTCGATTCAGCATTCTTTGGTTTATTTGAAGATAGTGTTATTGAAAATGGTGAAGGTAAAGTAATGATTGACCTTGAACTGTCACCTTCATTAATCACCATTTGTTTTCATCTTGAAGGTGAAATCGAATTAGTATGTGATAGAAGTCTGGATACTTTTATGTATCCTATAAATGAGACAAAGGAGTTACGCATTAAGTATGGGGATCATTGGGAAGAATTAAGTGAGGAGCTTCTTTTGATACCTGCCAGTACCCAGAAAATTGATGTTGGGCAGTTTGTTTATGAATTTATTTCATTGGCCATGCCGATGAAAAAACTGCACCCTCGTTTTCAGGATGACGATGAAGCTGAAATTATGTACTCATCATCGGAATTAGAACAGGAATCTTCAATGAACCCAATTGACCCAAGATGGAATGAACTTAAAAAGCTTAAAAAGAATTAATAATGGCACATCCGAAAAGAAAAATATCTAAACAGCGCAGAGACAAGCGAAGAACACATTACAAAGCTGTAGCTGCTACTTTTATGGAATGTTCTAACTGTGGAGCACCAGTTTTAATGCATAGAATCTGCTCTGAGTGTGGATATTATAAGGGCAAACCTGCAATAGAGAAGGAAATAGCAGTATAAGCAAATGCGCATTGCTATAGATGCTATGGGTGGGGATTATGCCCCGATGCCTAATGTAGAAGGTGTAAAACTCGCACTTGATGAACTCCCTGATGATTCCACCATAATAATGGTAGGAGATCACGCTACGCTTGAAAAAGCTTGTGAATCCATAGATTTAAATGATCCCAGGGTTGAACTCTGTCATGCGGCAGATACCATTCCCATGGGTGTACACCCTACAAAAGCCTTAACAAAACATCCCGAGGCTTCAATTCCTGTTGGCTATAAATTACTAAAGAGTAAGCAGGTAGATGCTTTTAGCAGTTGTGGCAATACTGGCGCCATGCATGTTGGCGCAATATTTTCTATAAAAGCTATTGAAGGAATTATTCGCCCGGGTCTCGCCGGGATAATTCCAAAGGAAAGTGGCGGCTATGGCATTATGATGGATGTAGGTGCCAATGCTGATTGCCGGCCGGATGTGCTGGTTCAATTTGCTGAACTGGCTTCGATATATGCTTCGCATGTATTAGAAATAGACATACCAAAAGTAGGATTAGTTAATCTGGGTGAGGAAGAGCAAAAAGGAACATTGCTTACCCAGGCAGCCTACCAATTAATGAAGATTAATAGTAAAATTAATTTTATTGGTAATTTAGAAGGCCGGGATATATTCAATGATAAAGCCGATGTAATTGTTTGTGATGGTTTTACCGGTAATGTATTACTTAAATTCGCTGAGTCGATATATTCGATGTTACAGGATAGAAATTTTAGTGATCCATTTTTTGATCAAATGGATTATAAGATAATTGGTGGTAGTCCGATATTAGGAATCAATGGAAACGTAATAATTGGCCATGGCGTATCTGATAAGTACGCTATAAAAAGCATGATTATTCAATCATATAATATGGCCAAATCCAGAATAAATGAGAAGATTAAAGAAAGCCTAATGCTTTAACTTAAATAATATGAGTAAAATTCATGCAGCTATTACCGGCGTTGGTGGCCACGTACCTGATTACATTCTAACAAATGAAGAATTATCAACTATGGTTGATACCAATGATGAATGGATAAGGACTAGAACCGGCATCAAAGAAAGAAGAATATTAAAGGGCGAAAAAGGCACCTCCGACATGGCAACTATTGCTGTTAAAGAGCTTTTATCCAAGACTAACACAGCCCCCGAGGAGGTAGATTTGATTATCGTAGCCACGATAACACCGGATTATGTATTTCCGGCTACGGCAAATTTAGTTGCCGATAAAACGGGGTGCATTAATGCTTTTAATTTTGATCTTAGTGCTGCTTGCTCCGGTTTTTTATATGCCCTGTCAACCGGGGTAGCCTTTGTAGAATCGGGTAGATATAAAAAAGTAATTATTGTAGGCGCTGATAAAATGTCTTCCATAATTGATTATACTGATCGAACTACCTGTATTATTTTCGGTGATGGTGCCGCTGCCGTTATGTTGGAACCATCAGAAGAAGAAATTGGCGTGTTAGACTATATTCATAAGAGCGATGGCTCAGGGGCTGAATTTCTGAGAATGAAAGCAGGTGGGAGTAAGCATCCTGCTACCCACGAAACAATAGATAACCGCGAACATTTCGCCAAGCAAGATGGTAAAACCATATTTAAATTTGCTGTAGTTAATATGGCTGATTATGCCGAGAAAATAATGCAGCGAAATAACCTCAGTGCTGATGATATTGCCTGGTTGGTTCCCCATCAAGCGAATAAAAGAATAGTTGATGCAACCAGCAGACGCATGGGCGTGCGTGATGATAAAGTAATGATGAATATTGAGCATTATGGCAATACTACGTCTGCCACCATCCCAACATTATTATGGAATTACGAAAAGAGGCTAAAAAAGGGCGATAATCTCGTATTAGCTGCCTTTGGTGGTGGATTTACCTGGGGTGCTGTTTATGTAAAGTGGGCCTACGATTCTTAGTAGTAATTTTAATTTAACTTTTTCAGTTGTAATTTTCCAATCAATTTATGGCAACCACAGCAGATATTAAAAATGGCCTTTGCATTGAATACAATCATGGTCTTTATGTAGTTACTGAATTTCAGCATGTAAAGCCTGGCAAAGGCCCGGCATTTGTACGGACAAAACTTAAGAATGTTGAAACAGGCAAGGTTATTGACAATACCTTTTCCTCAGGACATAAAATAACCACGGCCCGAATAGAAAGAAGAGCCCACCAATTCTTATATAAGGATGATATAGGTTATCATTTTATGGATAGTAACACCTTTGAGCAGGTAGCTTTGCAGGAAACTATTATTGCCTCAGCTGATCTTCTGAAAGATGGGCAGGAAGTTGAAGTGCTTTATCATGCAGAAACGGAAAAGGCGCTCACCTGTGAATTACCGGCATTTGTATCATTAAAGATAACCTATACTGAGCCCGGCATAAAGGGTGATACAGCCACCAATGCTACAAAAACTGCTACCCTGGAAACAGGAGCTGAAATTCAAGTACCTTTATTTATTAATCAGGACGAGGTAATAAAAGTAGATACCAGAACACGCAGTTATGGAGAGCGGGTCAAATAAGAAGAACTTAACCATGAAAACTAAAGAAATTAGAGATCTCATAGATTTCATTGCCAATACCGGTCTTAATGAAGTAAATATTGAGACAGAAGAGTTAAAGTTGTCAATTAAACGCGATCGTAAAATTACCCAGGTAATTGATACAGGATCTGGCCAGGCTGCCACACCTGTAGCCATGGCACCAGTTTCAGCTACTCCGGCAGCAACGCCTGTTGCACCAGTACCGGCAACTCCTACCGCAGATAGTGCTGCAAATGAATATATAGAAATTAAATCGCCAATGATAGGTACTTTCTACCGCTCTTCAAATCCGGAAGCTGACTCATTTGTTAATGTAGGTGATAAGGTAGATGTTGGCCAAACCGTATGCATAGTAGAGGCCATGAAGTTATTTAATGAAATTGAATCGGAAATGAGTGGCACGATTGTTAAAGTATTAGTTGATAATGGCACCCCGGTAGAATACGACCAGCCATTATTTCTTGTTGATCCTTCTTAATCATAGCGCCTGTGTTTAAGAAAATACTAATTGCCAACAGAGGTGAAATAGCCTTGCGTATAATACGCACATGTAAAGAAATGGGCATTAAATCAGTCGCGGTATATTCTACTGCCGACAGGGATAGCCTGCACGTGAAATTTGCCGATGAAGCCATTTGCATTGGCGCTCCTCCAAGTGCAGATTCTTATTTAAATATACCACGTATTCTGGCAGCGGTAGAAATCACCAATGCCGATGCTGTTCACCCTGGATACGGATTTTTATCTGAAAATGCAGAATTTTCTAAGATATGTGAAGAGTACAGCATAAAGTTTATTGGTGCTTCTGCCGATATGATAAATAGTATGGGCGACAAGGCCAACGCCAAAAAAACCATGAAGAAGGCGGGTGTGCCAACTATTCCGGGTTCAAATGGCTTGCTTAAATCAGTAGCAGAAGGTAAGAAGTTGGCAAAGACCATTAAATACCCGGTTATTCTTAAAGCAACTGCCGGCGGCGGCGGTCGTGGAATGCGTATTGTTACTAAGGAGTCCGAATTTCAAAAAGCCTGGGATGATGCCCGTCAGGAATCAGCCGCGGCATTTGGTAACGACGCACTTTATATGGAAAAGTTCATTGAAGAACCGAGGCATATAGAAATCCAAATTATTGGTGATAGAAAGGGTAGGGCCTGTCATTTGTCAGAGCGTGACTGTTCTATTCAAAGGAGGCATCAAAAGTTAGTAGAAGAAACACCTTCGCCAATTGTAACTGATGAGTTAAGAGAAAAAATGGGCTTGGCGGCTATTGCCGGGGCTGAGGCGACCAATTATGAAGGAGCCGGCACAGTTGAGTTTCTGGTAGACAAGCATGGTGAGTTCTTCTTTATGGAGATGAATACCAGAATACAGGTAGAACATCCTATTACTGAAGAAGTAACGGATTTCGACTTGATTAAGGAACAGATTAAAGTTGCTGCGGGTGAATTGATTCTTGGTATTAACTACGTACCGAAGCTATTCGCCATGGAATGCAGAATAAATGCTGAAGACCCGTCGAAGGATTTCAGGCCTTCTCCCGGCAAGATAACTAATTTGCATATTCCGGGCGGGCATGGAATAAGGGTAGATAGCCACGTATATGCCGGTTACACGATTCCACCTAATTACGATTCTATGATTGCCAAGCTTATCGTGAGTGGCCAGTCGCGCGCAGAAGTAATTGTGCGTATGGAAAGGGCGCTTTCAGAGTTTGTTATTGAAGGGGTGAAAACTACTATTCCGTTCCATCTTAAGCTAATGAAAGACAAGAAATTTAAGTCTGGCCAGTTTACCACTGCCTTTTTGGATGATTTTGATTTCTCAGATTTGTAAGAAGTAGAGGGAAGACGCCAGATACTAGACTTCTATTTTACGATTATTGAACTTCGGTCTTATGTCCTCCAGCTCCAACCTATACTAATCAAATAATCGCAAGTACTTCTCCTTATTAGCTTCTACACTATAATGTTCAACTACCGTTTCACGGCCGGCCTTTCCAAGGCTCTTTCTTAATTCGGCAGATTCAATAAGTTGGCTAAGCTTATCAAGCCATTCTTCATCAGTTTCAGCTAAG
>Ga0114950_10002885_pt1 | contig 13232 bp, 9 predicted proteins | sample N075metaG_FD_83503 | JGI IMG/M metagenome (GOLD analysis project Ga0114950, IMG submission 83503) | Deep subsurface microbial communities from Kermadec Trench to uncover new lineages of life (NeLLi) - N075 metaG | ecosystem: Environmental > Aquatic > Marine > Ocean trench > Sediment | place...
GGTAACCCTGGCCAGTCCAAAGAAGATGCTCGATGAATCCCGTCACTATCATAGGCAGTTATTTGTCGCCATGCGTTCGCAGGGTTTTGACTTGTCAGTATCTCTCCAGGCTGAGCACCTTAGCCGGGGCAAACAATAACAACGCTCGTCCCACCCACCAGGTTCTCGCACTAGTTCCATCGCGACTTAACTGATCTATAGCCTCAACAATGGTAGCGTCGGAAACCACCTTCGCGAACACGCAGCACTTTGGACTCTCGAATTAATTCAATTTCAGGGTTTTCTAGAGCACGATTGTACCAACCTCGGAACCATCCACCAGATAAAAGCCAAAGTTCACCATCATCTCCCGAGATCAGTTGAACCACCGTACTGGGACGTTCACGACAGAAGGCGCCGCACCTCCGGGAAAGCGATCGCTTCCTGTTGGGTACTTTGTCTTTGCTGATTTTACCACGACGTCTATTCACCGTGTCGATAGTCATCCAGCCAGCAACTCCGCTCAAGCGCCAGTGATGGACTACCGAAGCTACCCCTAAGGCAGTTACTGACAAGTTAAAAAATACGCGTGCATCAATCACGTTCTGCTCATTGACCATTCACTGGTGCTCATCGTGAAAGCGCTCCGACCTGGTGGAGTCAAAGCTCTGATTGCGGATAATTCAAGTGCTGGTTGCCGAGTTTCGGATTGGCAACTATACGGCGGGCATACTCGTCGGAGTAGACGCCTTGGTGCAGTGCTGTATTTCATAGGCCAGTGCAAGCTCCACCCTCGCATCGCTATACGTGATAGGTCGGCCTACGTCGGCTTGCATAGCTCTAGTCCGCATGATGTGGCGTAAGCTCCATCTGCATCCTCTCCGCCTGAGCACAAGGAACATTGGGTATAGCTATGTGCTGATTACGGGCGAGCCCGTTCACATCGATCACCACGTTGGTGACACCGTGGCGCCGCTGCATGAGACTTGTTTGCAGGATGACCGCCTGAATGCGCGAGGTCGCCACAATCCAGCGTCGCGGACTGACTGCGCCTGTGCGCACGTGCAGATACCCATCGTGCAACGCAAATCCCGTCGCCTCAAAGCTCGGCGTGGCCGTGCGCCAGATCAGCCAGGCAAACCCCGACGTTGTAAGCGTGATCGCGACCATCGTCACCGCATTCAACGGCACCACGTATAACGCGACGATCGTAAGTGGGAGCAGCAGGAGCAGCCCGCGGTTGATGTGCTGGCGTCGGTGATACGGATGAATCGGCCGCCAATCGAAATCTTCGCGTATCTGCGGCCATAACGTCTGCAAGTAATCACTTACACGGTCGAGCGCCGAGAGCAGGATGAAGATGCGCGATTGCGCCCGGCCGCGCCCACCGGACCCGGCAGCCACAATGGCAATCTGCGCGAACCCCAGGAGATTGCGCACAAGGCTCCCATACACCTCGACGGCCTGAATGCGATCCCGCGCGATGACGTTCCGGGTGCGTGAAAGAACACCACTTTGCTGATGCAACTCAGCGCCGCGCTCGATGATGCGGAAACCATGCCAGCGCACGACGGAGACAATGATGCTGAGTGCCCAAATCCCGGCTACAAGCGCGAATATGCTGAGCGTCATCAACGCTGGTGACGCCGAGATGGCGCCGAGCAACTCGTCGACGAACGTAATGACACCGTTCAGGAATTCTGGACGCGCGCCCGATTCAAGGCCATCCGCACTATTCAGGCGCCGCATATAACGCCACCCCAGAAAGCCCATCGCTACAGCGCCTCCTACCTGCAAGGTGGTTGCACCGGCAAGAACCCGGTCGTGCAATGACGCCGCGTAGACGATATTTTCGTCTTCACGAACCGAGCCGGCGTCTCCAACGTGCAGACGAATCTTCTCTGCGGCGCCAACAGACAAAGCTGCAAATGATGCTTCCCGCTCGCCACCACCTTCGGTTGCAATGTCCAGGCGCACCACCCCGATGAGTCGCGCGAGTGCATTCTGATGCGTACTGATATGGCTGATGCGGGCAAGTGCGATGTGCTGCTTGCGGCGGGTGAAAACACCCTCGTGCAGCTCGATGCCATCGGCCGTGAGCCGATAACGAAAACTTAAGTAACTGGAAACAAAACCGAATACGGAGATGACGGCGGACACGATGATGAACGTGCGAAAGCCGCCCTCCCGGCGCGAGACAGCAAAGCCGCCGATGAGCAATGGCACGAGCAGCCTGCGCAGTATCCTTCCCGCTTCGAACCAGAGCATGGCGGGATGCAGGCGATGCCACGCCGCTGCCGTCTTGTCGGCTTCCTCACTCCGCAAGCTCATGCCCCTTCCGACTCAACACATCACGCAACGCCGTTGCGCGCTCGCTCGGTAATCCTGGAATTCGCGTGCGCGCCGTGCGGGTACCGGCGGTGCGCACCGACAGCGTCGTTAGGCCCAGCAATCGTTCGAACAGGCTGCTGGACGTACTAACCTGCTGTATCCGCGCCAGCGGGATAGCAATGTATTCGCGCGTGAGAACGCCACGCCGCACCAGCAGATCCCACTGGCGAAGCTGATAGCCCCAGCCGGCGTAGGAAAGCAATCTAAGCGCAATGTGTATTGGCGGTATTAACCAGGCCAGCGACGGACTGAACACCCAGACCTGCCACCACCCTCCTTGCAGAGCACCAACACCATGCGCGATGGAGAGCCCGACGACAATCACCAACCAGAAGACCACGCGACTCGCGAGCCAGACGATGCGAACGCTGGGACTCAACCGCTCGAATGAAGCATTTGCGAGCTCCTTTGTTGTTCTATCTTGCGGCTCGGGGGCTCCGGGTTCAGTGCTCATGGGTTAACTCCATCAGGGGCCGATTGTGTTCCTAATTGTAACCTGCGCTCGCGCGAGTGCGGGAGAGCGAATCAATCAATGTCCGCTGCCAGCGTTGTTTGGAATCGGACCGTTTCCTCAATCCTTTGCGTGCGAGTGGGTCCGCGACAAAACCGCGCAGTTTGGTGCTGATCCTGACAATGTTCTTATATTTGGTGAATCGGGTGGTGGTTGGAAGGTCAGCACGCTAATGGACATGGAAGCGGCCAACTGATTTAGAAGCCGCAGATACACTTAATCTGGATACTGACAACTTAACTTTTTCTGAGCATGCTGCCAGAGTGCCGGTTAGTTTGTCAGTATCGGGACGTCGGTGAGTTTTCGTTTAGCGACGAGGACGAAACGCCGGTTCGAAGGGCTTGCGTGGCGCAAGCGGCGGCGGTTGTTCGATACGGTTCTTTGCAGGGAAAGGTCGGTGCGACCCAACGAGATAGCGATATTCGACGACCTCTGGCTCTGGTATGGGTGCAAAGCGAACGTTCTCTGCGCGCGCTTCTTCTCTGGCCCTACGCCCATTCGCCAGCGTGTCAGCCATAGTTTGCAGTAAAACCGTAACCCGCTGGGCAGACTGTGCAGCGCCAGATGCAAGCGGGGTTGGTTGGACAATGATCGTTACGCATCCGTCGTCCATCACATCCGTAAAACTCACCTCCCCGTATTCACCGACACAGGCGTAGTGCGTCTCACTCCATACTGGTGCGGATATCGTCAACAAGCAGAAAAGTAATGCACGCATATCTGGTCTGACTAGTTTGTTGCGTTTTGGTTCATCTGCCTGGAACACTGAACTGGCTGTCGAGAGAAGCCTGCATGTTGATCTGTTATTTTGCAGTGACTGCCAATTCGCCATGCACAGGCCCGATGCTGCAAACTGGATTCAGTACAATCCGCAAAAAACGCTAATTCAGGCTGATGTCCATTACCCGTTCCAGCTCGCCGCGGTCGGCGATATCACCGAAGTGCTCGGTAAACCAGGGTCTCAGCGGCACATCGGCATCCGTCGGTACGTAGTAGCCCTGGTGGGTGACTGTCTCGCCCAGGAGCTGCCTTTCCACCGGGCTGCACGCGTCCAGCAGCGCCTCCGGCATGCGTTGATAGTCGACTGGTCGCAGCACGCGGTAACTGTATCCGTAATACAACGCTACTCGGGTCTGTTCGGAAAAGTTGGGGGCCGCGGCGTGCCAGATTCCTTGTTGAAAGACCAGCGCGTCGCCCGCTTTGGCCAGTATCTGCGTCGCGCCAGCGGGGTCCAACTGGCCTGGAGGAAACACCGGGGCGCCCTGCATACGGTGACTTCCGGGAACGACCATCAAGCTACCCATATTCGGGCCTGTCAGGTCGCGCAGAAAATAGGCGACTTTAAGGCTGCTGAAAGCACGGATGCCGTTCACTGCAATGCTCGGTATGCCTCCATCGCTATGCCAACCGGTCAGACGTTGCTTGTTGGATGGATAGGCTTCGATCAGATTGGATTGCTGCAATTGAATACTGTAGTGCCCCAACAACTTTGCTACGGCAGCGAAAGTCTGCGGCGAGATCAGCAGATCCTTGAACACCGGGTGTTTATCGATGATCGGGCGGATGTTCAGGCCGTTTTCTACTCGAGAGCGGTGAGGATGAGATTCCAACTCCGGGCGTATAGTCTCGATCGCGTTGAGCAACGCCTCTACTTTTACGGCAGGTAATGCGCCGGGTATGAGCACATACCCCAGATCGTTGAAGGTGCGTTGTTGCGCATCGAGCGCCTCATGGTCGACCGCGACCGCATCCAGTTTCGGCTCTTCACTAGACATCTCAGAATCACTCCCCTGCCTGTGCATGGCAAATTAGCAGTCTGTCGCTTGCCTTATCACTCATCTATTGGTGCTATTCACTAAATTTCTTAATCCCCGCTGTATCAAAGCCATCATTCCATTCGCCATACACGGGTCATTCCTCGCCGCCGGCCCGCGCACCTTCGATATCCTGTTCCAGCAGGCGCGCGCCGCGCATGATGTTTCCCAGCGCGTAGTTACCTTCGTGACATGCATACTCGTACAGCTTGTCCCGTGTGGCCGGCCATGGATATTCACCACCCCATGAAGCCTCCCAGGTATCTGGATTGTCAACAGTGAAGCTGTACTTCAGATCGCCATTTTCCATTCGGCTGAACCGTTCAACGACGTGTAGAGTCTTGTTAGCCCCCAGCAATGCGGGTCTAGTCCCAAAATTTGTCGTATCTACGATCAACGTGTCACCGTCCCAATGCCCGATCGAATCGCCCATCCAGGATTCGATGCCTGTGGGACGATGTGCACTATTGAGCCTGATCACCCGTGCATCATGAATCATTTCTGCGAGGATCATCACGTGGGTATCGGTCTGTACGATTCGCTTCAAATTATTGTAAGCAGACGGTAGCATCGGGGGTCCACTGGTCGATCCAAAACTGAGCAGACAGCGCTCTCCGTTCGGACGCATCTCCATGTTGTCATATGGCCCAGGACCAGATCGATCCAACCACCAGGCGGAGCCGGTATTTTCACGCAATATAATCAGAAAATTCGCAACCCGTTGCTGCCCTTCTGCGGTCATCGTGGGTTGTCGACCATTTTTCGGATGGGTGATAATCGAGGTGCGGAATTTACCGTCCAACTCGAACGCGCGCTCGCCATTGTCGATCCAAAAAAGGTTGTAGCCGCCAACATTCCCCGCCGCACCAGGTGAACCATCGCCGCCAGCGGGTGGCGCAGTTCTGTCAGGGTCGCTGTCTTTGTGCGCCGTTGCGCGATCAGAGGCTTGTTTGTCTGCAATTTTAGCGGCTTCTTTTTCGGTGAGAAAAAGATTTTCACCAAACTCTTCCGGCCGTTGCAGCGGCGTCAAGGTTGATACGTTGTAGGTGCCAGACAGATCGGGTCTGCCATCCGCTGTGCGCTGTATGTCAGCCCAACTGCTGGCAGCCATGATCAAGAAGCTCAGGCCTATGCTCAGTCGTTTCATACATTCTCCTTGCACTGCGTTCAAGTGCATTTAGGTTAAGCAGAAGCACGCCCTTTTTAGATACTACTCGCGCCTGACTTCATCGTCACCAGTCTGGAAAGGTACTATCCAGGCTTGACTACCAATTCGCCATGCACAGGACAAATTAGACTATTTTTAAACCATTGCCGAGGTTTAAAACTCATTAAATATGTACAGCCATGCTGTACATATTTGAATATAAATAAACCACCGAGATAGATCCTGTGCATGGCATTCGCGCCTGGATCTATCGTTTCAATGCTGGCAGGCAGTCCAAATGCTCATTTGCAACATTCCAAATCAATTTAGGATAGTTTTGTAAACCTTACATGCACTCACTCTTGAACTGAACCATGCCACCAACCATGCAGATATTACTCACTCCCACCGCTCGCCTGGCTCGGAACCTGGCACGCGAATTGGCGATTGGCATGACCGCCAACGGGCAGACTGCCTGGATCCCACCCCGCGTCTACAGCTTTTCTGCCTGGCTCAGCCAACTTCGTGACGACTACTTTCTCGACACCAACGACAATCGCGTCCCAATCGATGCGCAGCAGGCACTGGTGCTGTGGCAATCGCTGATCGACGGAGAGGTGTTCATCGGCGAACCCCAGGTGGCTGGTCTGGCTCAGCGCTCATGGCGGACTGTTCACGAGCACGATCTTGAAGTGCCGAACCAATGGCAAGACTTACTGCTGTCTGAGGACAGTCGCCGCTTCAAAGATTGGGTAGGCGCCTACCACACAACATGCGCCAACCAGGGGTTGGTAGACGAATGGTCTTTCGCCGCAGAGATCCCGTATCTCGTGGCAGATGGCAAGTTTGAAGTCCCCGACGCCATCGAACTCATCGGCTTTGAAATGCCCATGACCCCGCTGCAGACAAAGATTCTGGCCGCCTTGGAAGCGGCTGGCACGGAGATTACTCGCCGCGAAACCTCCGGTCGCGAACCCACCCAGCCCGAGATACTTCAGTTTGATGAACCCGACGACGAACTCATTGGCGCAGCACTCTGGGCTCGGGACCTGCTGCAAAAGAATCCAATCCAGTCTATAGCCGTTGTCGTTCCGGATCTGAACGGACGGGTAGATCAGGTAGATCGGCTCTTTCGACAAATCTTCAATCCGCCCGGCTTTACGCTTCAACGAACGGGTGCCGAGCCTTGGCACATCTCCCTCGGCAAACCCCTGGCTGACTGGCCTCTGGTGACCGACGCTCTAGTCATCCTTGCCCTGGCCCATCACAGGCTCAGTCAGCCTGAGGCCAACCACCTGCTGCGCTCACCCTACATTTCAGGCTGGCAGGATGAAGCTGCTGCTCGCAATCAAACCCTGGCCCGGCTTGCTCGAAGAGCGCCCTACGACCTGACCGTCAATGAACTGCAGTGGGCACTCGAGCAGTCCGGTGCAAACTCACTTGCCGAACATCTTACGGCTTGGCAGACCGTTCGCCGTGAATCCACAGATTCCACATGGCCATCGAAATGGGCCGGTCGCTTTCAGCAAGAACTTTCAAGCCTTGGCTTCGGCAACGGACGAACACTCGACAGCCGCGAGTATCAGGTTCTGCAACGATGGCATGATCTGCTGGAAGCCTTCAGTGCCCTCGACGTGGTTACCGATACGGCCCTGTCCCGCCGGCAGGCTCTGCAGATGCTGACGGAACGTGCCGGGAGTGCAATATTCCGCGAGCGAAATTCTGGTGTACCCGTTGAGGTGCTGGGCGTGGAGGAAGCGCTGGGGTCTCAGTTTGATGCGTTGTGGATTACCACGCTGGACCGTGACACCTGGCCAGGACCTACACGGCGCGACGCGCTGATTCCAGCTACAATTCAGTCGACGATACCCCGCGCTTCCAGCGACGGTTGTCTTGAGCAAGCTCAGCTCGAACTCGCTGGACTGCTGGCATCGGCGCCAATCACTCGAGGCAGCTTCGCCCGAGGTAACGACGAAGCGGCGATTGAAGTCACCGCGCTGCTACCGGAATGCCCGGTGCAACAGGCAAATCCGCGGCCCGCACCAGCGCCCGCGCGCATGGCAGCCTCGTACCAGGATGACCGGGCACCGGCACTCGAAGGCGCCAGCGCGAGAGGCGGTACGGGCGTGTTACGTAATCAGTCGAGTTGCCCATTCCGAGCCTTCGCCGAGCGGCGCCTCAATGCAACCGACCTGACACCACCTCGGCCTGGCCTCGATGCAGGTCAGCGCGGCACCGTGATCCACAAAGCGCTGGAGAAATTCTGGAGCAATCTCGACGGCAGCGCCGACCTCGCGGCGTTAAAACCAATGGAGCAGGAACAACGAATTCTTAGTGCAGTGGAAGCCGCATTAGATGAGTTCACAGATCGTTTTCGATTGACGCTGACGCCCGCCGGCCGCTTGCTCGAACAACGTCGGACAGAGCGTGTACTGGCGCGTTGGTTAGAGGTCGAAAGACGGCGAGGTGAATTCTCGATCATCGAGCACGAGTGCGACATCACACTGGATCTGGCAGGACTGATACTGTCTGGAAAGATTGATCGACTGGACCGGCTGGCTGACGGCACGACCATGCTGATCGATTACAAAACTGGACGCACCGGCAAGGGTGACTGGTTTCCTGAACCCCGAATTGCAGATCCGCAGCTACCCGCCTACGCGGTATCTATGGATCCTAAACCCAGCGCTATCGCCTTCGCCCGAATCCGACCTGAGGACCTCAAATTTGAGGGTCTGGCTGATGGCGACGCCGGAACACCGGGCGTCGGAGCGCTCACCGACGAGCGCCACAAATTCAAGGAACTCGAATCCTGGGCTGACTTGCTGCAAGACTGGCAGACACACCTCGAGGCATTAGCTCGCGATTTCAGCGAAGGAAAAGCAGCCGTGGACCCGAGAAAACCCTCGGACTGCAATTATTGCCACCTGCACGCACTTTGTCGCATTGCCGAACGAGCACCCTACGATTCGATGGCGCAGGAGCATGACGATGAGTGATCTCACCGCACGCACCGCAGCCGTCGAGCCGCAACGCTCAGTGATCGTCCAGGCGCCGGCAGGTTCAGGAAAAACCACCCTGTTAGTCGAGCGATACCTGGGGCTTCTGGCCGTGGTCGATGCACCGGAAGAAATTCTCGCGATCACTTTCACCCGCAAGGCGGCGGCCGAGATGCGCCAGCGAGTGCTGCGCTACCTGGACCCCGACTTTCACTCGGATGAGGACCATGAGCAGGCGCCGCTCGCCAAAGCTCGTGCGGTGGACGCCAAAGTGGCTGAGTGGCGACTACTGGAGAATCCGCAACGGCTGTTGATCCGCACCATCGACAGCTTCAATCACTACCTGGCACGCACCATGCCGGTGGCCAGCGCCCTCGGTCCTGTGCCTTCGCCGGCCGATAACACCAAGGCACTGTATCGCAAGGCGGCCCGCAACGTGCTCGCGCTGGTGGAAGGTCAGGATGAGCTTGCACTAGACCTCGATCGGTTGCTGGACTGGCGCGATCACCGCAGCCAGGACATCGAAAACCTGCTGGCCAGTCTCCTGGGTAAACGCGATCAGTGGCTGCGGGCCCTCAGCGTAACCGGCACGCCTCGCCGATCACAGCTTGAATCGGTACTCAACCTGGTTGTATCCAGTCAACTTACTCAGGCAGCCGAGGTGATGAGTGAAGCGCTTCGCGCCATCGGCGCGGATGAATCGGAAGTCGTTGAACTGTTGCGGTTCGCTGCGCGGACGTTGGTCGCGGAAAACCGTAATTCGGCGATCCAGCCGTTTGCAGACGTGACTGAGTTCCCGCGACCTGAGCCGGACGCGCTGCCATTGTGGGCGGGCCTGGCCGAGGCGTTCCTGATCAAAGACAAAAAAGGCCAGTTCCGTAAAAGCGTCAACATTGCGACGGGCTTTCCGCCAAAGTCCGAGGAAAAAGAACGTTTCCAGACAATACTGGCAGCACTCACCGACAACGACCATTTAAGCAGCGCCCTGAACAGCGCTCGCAACCTGCCTGCACCGCACTACAGCGATGAAGAATGGGCCGTACTCGACTCATTGGTGCGGGTCTTGAATCGTACCGCTGCAGAACTTGAGCTGGTCTTCGCCCGTTCCGGCCAAACTGACTATACCGGCCTGGCTGCCGCCGCATTGCGCGGTCTCGGCGATGAGCACACGGGCTTTACCGATCTCGGGCTCTATCTCGATCGCCGCATCCGGCATGTACTGGTAGACGAATTCCAGGATACCAACTGGGGTCAACTACACCTGCTGGAGAAACTAACCACCGGCTGGGAGCCGGGCGATGGCCGTAGCCTGTTCCTGGTAGGAGACCCCATGCAATCCATCTACCGCTTTCGAGAGGCGGAGGTTGGATTGTTCATCCGCTGTCGCGACCAGGGCATCGGCGCTTTGACTTTGGAGTCGCAACGTCTCACCCGCAACTTCCGCTCTCGGGCAGAGATCGTGACCTGGGTGAACGACCGACTGGGCCCAATCTTTCCGGATACAGAGGACATATCGGCCGGAGCTGTCGCCTACGCACCTTCCGAAGCAGGCAGGGACACCGGCGGACAGGTCGACATACTTGCCCATCCAACTGAGGCCGCCGAGGCCCAGGCCATCGCTGAGCTGGTTGAACGCGCGATCGCCAATCACACGACAGACCCGGACTTTAAAGCCGCCATCATCGTGCGAGCGCGCAGTCACTTAAGAGAGATCATCCCGGCACTCGCGCGTCGTCAAATACCCTATCGGGCGGTAAAACTGGATCCACTGACCAGCCGACCCACGGTGCAGGACCTGCTTGCACTGACGCGGGCTATTCTTCAGCCCGCCGACACCACGGCCGTGCTGGCTGTATTGCGCTCACCAGTGTGCGGGCTGACACTCGCCGATCTCCACGCGCTCGCCGGTGATGGTCGATCGCTGCACGATGCCGATGCACTTAATCGCCTGGATGGTGAGGCTCGACAGCGCGCCGAACGCATTTTTACGGCCCTGCAGGATGCCCAAGAGCAATTCAAGCGGCGTTCCATTCGAGACCTCGTAGAAGGCGTGTGGCACCGACTGGGTGGCCCCGCTTGTTGTCTTAATACTGAAACAGACTTGAGAGATGCCAGCGTATACCTAAACGCGCTGGACCTGGCCGCATCGAACCGCTTACTGGAAGACTGGAACGACTTCCTTGAGTTATTGGACGGTGAGCATACAGAGGGAGATCCACCCAGTGATACCGTAAAACTGGAAATCCTCACCATGCACGGGGCGAAGGGATTGGAATGGGATCTGGTGATTCTACCCGGCCTGAACAAGCGTCCGGGCGGTCGAGACAGTACCCTGCTCCATTGGCTGCCGTTCACTACTGAGGATGGAGAAGAGCAGGTGTTACTCGCTCCGCTTCGTGCCGCTGAAGAAGCAGGCAATCCTCCACTCGTCGAGCTGATTCGTGGCGAACAAAAAGCTCGGGGTGAATACGAAAACCAGCGATTGCTTTACGTGGCCACCACCCGGGCGAAGGAGCAACTGGTGTTATCCGCCTGTCTAGATTCTGAAAAGGAAGACATTAAACCGGCCAGCGGCAGCTTGCTCGCCGATCTCTGGCCAACCAACAGTGAAGATTTTCTGGCCGCATTGGCTGAATCTGCTGCCGCCAGCAATGTGCTCCCGAATAGCACCGACAGTGTTCTGCTGCGCGATCAAGCGCTACGTCGAATCGACGCCGATTGGCAGCCACCACTCGACGAGCGGCTGAGTTGGCAGCCAGCACTTCCGCCCAGAGAGCGCGATTTCGACATTGAGTACAACTGGGCTGGCATGCAGGCGCGTCGCACAGGCACTGTGCTGCACCGTCTCTTAGAACGGGCAGGCACGATCGGCAGTGAAAACTTAAACGTCGAACAGCGACAGCGCCTGATCGGAAAAATTCCGTTACTGCTGAAAGCGATGGGCACCCGCTCCGACATGCTCGAACAGACCGTCGAAATCATCCGCGCGGCCTTTGAGCAGACACTCGACAGTGATACGGGTCAGTGGATGTTAAGCAATCGACACGATGAAGCAGCCTGCGAGCTTCCCGTTGCCGGTTTGATCGACGGCCAGTTGGTTAACGTGGTGATCGACCGCACGTTCGTCGATGAGGAGGGGGTGCGATGGATCATCGACTACAAATCCGGATATCACGCCGGTGCAGACCTTGAAGGTTTCCTGGCCGAAGAGAGCGATCGCTACCGGGACCAGTTGAACCGTTACCGCCGGCTATTCGAACAAATGGAAGACCGGACGATCAAGGCGGCGCTTTATCTACCTCGGCATGGGAAGCTACACGTTGTAGGTGGCGAATCGGTAGTCACGACAAAATAACAGATCAAATCCTGGCCTTTTAGTTGTCGGCGCCGATTTACGATGCGTCACATGAAGCACGTGCCCGGTATGATCTGTAAACCATGTTCCCGGGCAGCACCTGCTAACTGTGCCTTTGAGCGCTTAACTCGATCCAGCGACCAGCTGATTAACAGACGAGTCAACGAATAGTTACATATATAAATCAACAAGTTACCAATATGCCCGTTACCATCAAATGGGGTATAGAAAGATCCCCCAGAAATCATTCCCCCAATCCAATACCGAGTTGAGATTCAGGTTAATGTCAGCTTTGTGTAGGTAAGCAGCCGCCCAATCGTGCGATATCTTGTTTTATGTATGTCTCTCATCGGCCAACTACAGACGGCCGAGATCGACAGATTTCTTACTCACATCTGCTTCAATACTTTCACTTCAGCCCGAAAAGGGACTTAGTGATCAGGATCCTTTTGTTGAGAAGGTGATACGCCAGTCGGTTAACATTGGTTGACCGGAAAACTTTCTGAGGAGAAATAACATGTACCAGCCGACTGAGGTCCTGACGAGCGAAGCGCAATTGCGTGAAATTCTCCCTGACCAGTATCCGAGCCAGACCGGCAAAGTGATCGACCATATAGACGATCACATTCGCGTGTGGATCGAACACTCCCCGTTCCTGACCATGGCCACTGTCTCTTCTGCAGGCCAGGTCGACGTCTCCCCAAAGGGCGATCCGGCAGGATTCGTCAAAGTGATCGACGAAAAAACGCTGGCCGTTCCAGACCGCCCCGGCAATCACCGCTTCGATAGCTTTCTCAACATCATGCAGACAGGCCGTATCGGCTTGGTGTTCCTGGTGCCAAACCGACGCGAAGTGGTACGTGTCGCTGGGATTGCTCAAGTAGTGAGGGACCTCGAGTTGCGGGAACGGCTTGCAGTTAATGACAAAGTGCCCGACTTCGCCGTACTTGTTCGCGTGGAAGAAGCCTTCTACCACTGCGGTAAGGCCATCATTCGTTCCAAGTTGTGGGAACCCGAAGCTGCAATGCCGATTGAC
>Ga0114950_10002886_pt1 | contig 13223 bp, 8 predicted proteins | sample N075metaG_FD_83503 | JGI IMG/M metagenome (GOLD analysis project Ga0114950, IMG submission 83503) | Deep subsurface microbial communities from Kermadec Trench to uncover new lineages of life (NeLLi) - N075 metaG | ecosystem: Environmental > Aquatic > Marine > Ocean trench > Sediment | place...
AAAGCAGACATAATTATTATAAATACATGTGCAATAAGAGCAAAGGCCGATCAAAAAGCCTTGAGCAGCCTCGGAAAATTCAAAAATCTTAAAAAAAACAATCCTAATTTAATTGTTGGCATGACGGGGTGTGTAGCGCAACTCTATGGTAAAAAGCTTCTAAGTAATGCACCTCATCTAGACTTTGTTCTCGGCCCAAGATCTATTCCCAAACTTCCTGAGATCATAAATAATATAGAAATTGAAAAAACAAGGATAGTAGAAACATCCTATGATGTTGAGGAACCCTTTGAAATAATGCCATATCATGACAAAGGTAAAGTAACCTCGTTTTTATCAATTCAGCAGGGTTGCAATAAGACTTGTACCTACTGCATAGTACCTACTGTAAGGGGTAAAGAGATAAACAGGCCAGCAGATGATATACTTTTAGAAGCTAACTATCTAATACAAAAAGGAGTAAAAGAAATCACTCTAATTGGACAAACAGTAAACTCATGGAAAAGCAATGGACTAAAATTTTCTGATTTACTCAATTTAGTAGGTGAATTAGAATCTTTGGAAAGGATTAGGTTTACTACATCTTACCCCAGGGATTGTACAAAAAAATTAATCAAGACTATGAAAACAAACCCCAAGGTCTGCAGCCATATTCATCTTCCAGTCCAGTCGGGATCGAATAATATACTTTCAAAAATGAACAGGACTTATACCAGTCAGTGGTATTTAGATGTTGTTAACCGTTTGAAAGACGAAATCGCAGATATGGCTGTTTCATCTGATATAATAGTAGGTTTTCCAGGTGAAACAGAAAAAGACTTTGAGCAAACATTAAAATTAATTGAAGAAGTAGAGTTTGACACGTGCTTTTCATTTAAATATTCCCCCAGGCCCGGAACACCGGCATCTGTGATGGAAAATTCTATAGATAGTGATATAGCAGGTAAGAGACTGTCTATACTGCAGGAATTTCAGAGAAAAATCACATATAAGAAAAATGAAGAAAGGGCTGGCAAAATAGAAGAAGTATTGGTTGAGGGCATAAGCAAAAACGATCCTGAAAACTTGATGGGAAGAACATCTCAAAACAGGATTGTAAACTTTGCCGCAAAAAACAACCTTGTTGGAAGGCTAGTTAATGTAAAAATAAATAATGGCTTTCAAAATTCACTATTAGGTACTATAATATAATAGGAGGCGGCATATTATGTTACATGAAATGAAAGTTAGTGGTATTGCTATCGATCCGTTCACAAACACCCCTATAATAATATTAAAAAATTTAAAGGGAGATAAAATGCTACCTATTTGGATAGGATTTATGGAAGCAAGTTCTATTGCAATGGAACTCGAAAAAATCCCAAGGCTAAGACCATTAACTCATGATTTATTAAAAAACATATTAGACGATCTTAAGTATTCAGTCAGTAGAGTAGAACTTACAGATTTGAAAGATAACACCTATTATGCAGCAATTCATTTAAAAAAAATGGATGATGTACACATTTTTGATTCAAGACCAAGCGATGCTATTGCAATTGCAATAAGAACGCGTTCTCAAATTTTTGTACACGACTGTGTCCTGCAAAGTTCTAAACAGATTCAGGCTATCGATGAAGATAAAGAAAAACTTGCAGAAATGCTAGATAAAATACCACCTGGGAATTTTGGCAAATACAAGATGTAAGGCAGAAAGTTCAACTATTAGAACTTTCTTCAAAAACCAGACTGTTTTCATTATTACCTTCCCCTCCAATATCGTGTTTAACAAGTCTGTACCTAAGAGATCTTAGTGTAATGCCCAATTTTTTTGCGGCCTCCGTTTTATTACCGCCGGTCGATCCAAGTGTTTTCAGCAACATCTTTTTTTCTATCTTATCAAGTAAAGAATCAAGATTAGTATCAGATGATAAGTCATCTCCTATTTCAACATAGTCCTTGCCACTTACAAGCGGGGGTAGAGTTTCGTGTTTGATTATATTGGTCGGTTCTAAAGCTATGGATCTTGCAATTATATTTTCTAATTCCCTGACGTTTCCCGGATAATCATAATTTTCTAAAATTTCTAAAGCCTTTGGCGAAATACCCCTTATTTCTTTCCCCATTTCATCTGAATATTTGTTTACAAAGCTAATAGCAAGCGGAGATATATCTTCTCTTCTATCTCTTAGTGGTGGCAAATGTATTCTAATAACATTTAATCTGTAATACAAATCTTCTCTAAACCTCCCTCCCGAAATTTCATCTTCTAAAATTTTGTTTGTAGCGGCAATAACTCTAAGGTCAATAGAGGTTGTCTCCACTGTACCAAGTGGTCTAATTTCTTTTTCTTCTATAACTCTTAGAATCTTAACCTGCAAATGTATTGGCAGGTCTGCTATTTCATCAAGGAATATAGTTCCTTTATCAGCTTCTGCAAATAACCCTTTTTTATCTCTTATAGCACCTGTAAATGAACCTCTCTTATAACCAAAAAACTCACTTTCAATTAATGTTTCTGGAATTGCTCCGCAATTAACAGGTACAAAGGATCCCTGGCTTCTGTTTCCGGCATAATGAATTGCTCTTGCAACAAGTTCTTTACCAGAACCACTTTCCCCTGTTATTAGTATGTTTACATTTAATTCTGCAACCCTTTTAATTAATTCAAAAACCTGTAGAATGGCCGGGCTTCTGCCAATTATATTGCCAAATCCAAATTTATTTTCTAATTCACGTTTAAGTCTTGTATTTTCGGTAACTAACCTTTTCTTTTCAAGTGCTTTTTTTATAACTAACTTTATTTCATCAATTTTGAAGGGTTTAGTGATATAGTCATAAGCACCGTGCTTCATCGCCTCAACTGCAGATTCATGAGAGGCAAACGCTGTAATCATTATTACAGTAGTATCCGGGGCTTTTTCATTGATTTTTTTCAGTAGATCAAGGCCATCCATGGTTGGCATCTGCACATCAATAATAGCTAAGTCAAACATCTGCGAGTTGATTTTCTCCTCTGCCTGCCTGCCATCACCTGCAGTAACAACACTATAGCCATCTTTTTGAAGCATTATTTCCAGGAACTCCCGCATTCCTGGTTCATCATCTACAACAATTATTCTTCCCCCACTAACTCGCCCCATTTACTGCCTCCCGAAAATATAAATTATATCGCATTTATCGATACTTTTTCCATAGTTATTATAAATGTAGTCCCCTCATCCACAGCACTCACAACGTCTATCTTACCATTATAACTTTCTATAACTTTTTGCACAATTACAAGCCCAAGCCCAGTTCCAGAATTCTTGGTAGTGAAAAAAGGGTCAAATATATTTGATATATTTTTCTGACTTATACCACAACCACTGTCTGATATCTTTATTATTACACTTTGCCTTTCAGAAAAAGCTTCGACTTTTATTAACCCATCTCCAGATATTGATTGCATCGAATTTAGAAACAGATTCCAAAAAGATTGTTTTAGTCTATATCTGTCGCAACTTACATAGATTTCGCTTTCAATATCTCTTTCTACATCAATGTCGGATCTCTTTATAGTTTTTGAAAATGTGTCTATAGTCTCATTAAGAATAACCGAAATATCAACTGGAAAACCTACTTTTTGTATAGGATTTGTCAAAATTGAAAAATCTTCAACTATCAAATTCATTCTTTCCATTTCTTGGGTAGCTACATTTATTAATCTTTGATTATCAGAACTTTTTTCTACTTCACTACTAAGTATCTCAATGGCGCCGCTAATAGCGGAAAGCGGATTTCGTAATTCATGAGCAAGCCCCGACGCTAGCTGACCAAGGATTGCCAGTTTCTCTGAATTTTTGAGTTTATCCTCTAATATCTTGATTTCTGTAAGATCCTGAAATATTAGAATATACCCCTGCGTCTCATCATCATCACCATGCAGGAGAGAGGAGGAAAATCCTAGAGTAATTTTATGGCCGGATTTAGTTGTATACAATATTTGCTCTCTTTTTGTTGATATTAGATTTTCCAAATTTAGGCCAGGGAAAAATTTATAAATATCAATATTTAGTAGCTCTTCATCAGAATCTAAATTCAAAATCTCTTTACTCATTCTGTTAACCGAAATAATAATGCCTTTTAGATCAAGAGTTATCACACCACTATCCAGACTCTTTAGAATATTCTCGTTAAGATTCTTTAAGACATTTAAACTCTTTTCACTTTGGCCTAATTCTTGTCTTGCTAGCCTGGCTTTTTCTGAGAGATAGCCACTAAGTACAGCTGCCAGTAAGAACCCCGCTAAATTAAAATAGGTACTAACTAAACTCTGCTGATCTATTTGGGCACTTGCCTGCAATCTTATCTCATATGACTTATCAGAGTGAAAAATTCTAGGCTTGGATACAACTATCAGCAAAAGAACAATAGCAAGCAAAAATGATAATCCATAACTAACTATCCGGCTTGAAAAAATGATGTTCGTATATATTACAATAAGAGCAAAAAGAAATATAAAAGGGCTACCAATGCCGCCTGTGACTATTATTACTATAGAAGACAGAACTATATCAAAAAAGATCTGTATTGCATCTATAAATGTTTTATGTTTTAAAATAGAGGGTTTAAGCACTAGATATATTAGGCTTAAAAGGTAGACAACTGCTATTACAAATATTAGATATAGAGCAACCCTTGTTCTACCATTCATGTAATAAATAACAGCAGAAGAACCAAAAAGTAAGGTAGTTATTACTAATCTAATTAATACTATTCTATTGTTAGTTGAATCTATCCAGTTAAGAAACATTAAAAAAGTAATTAAGCAAGTTAAGGTAGTTAGATAGTATTATAAGACTATCCAGCCATAGTTGCAACTAGTTTAAACATTGGCAGATACATTGCTACGACTATAATACCTACTGTACACCCTAAAAAGAATATCATCGCGGGTTCCATAGCCGACAATAATGCAGCGACTGCTACATCTACTTCATCTTCGTAAAAATCTGCAATTTTATCAAGCATATCATCAAGTTTACCTGTCTGCTCACCTACAGAAATCATTTGAACAACCATTGGGGGGAAAATTTTGGGTCTGGCTGCAAGTGGCTCGGCAAGCAACTGTCCTTCGCTTACTTTCTTCCTTACGTCCATAATAGCTTCCTCAACAACAATGTTACCAGATGACTTAGCTGTTATTTCAAGCCCATCAAGAATTGGCAATCCACCCGATGTAAGTGTAGCAAGTGTGCGGCAAAATCTAGCAATTACTGTCTTTAAGAGTAAATCACCAATTAACCACAATTTTAGTAAAAACCCATCCATCAATCTCCGTGCTTTCAAAGATTTGCTATAAAGAGACGTTACACCAATTACCATTAATACTATAGCAATCAAAAGATAAATAATATTACTTTTAAGCCAAGTACTAATGTTTACAATAACTAGTGTGAGAGACGGAAGCGTTGTTCCAAGATCCTTAAATAACTCGGCGAAAGTAGGCACAACAAAAATCATGATTACAGACAGAACAATAACTGCAACTGATATGACAACTGCGGGGTATATCATCGCACCCTTTATTCTTCTTTTAATTCCGTCCATTTTTTCTAGATAAGAGGCAAGTCTTTGTAAAACGACATCTAAAACACCGGCAGCTTCCCCTGCTCTAGCTAGATTTGCGAATAATGAATCGAAGGCTTTAGGATGTTTTTCCAAGGCATCAGCAAAAGATGAACCCCCCTCTACATCCTCTTTAACTTTGCCTATGATAACCTTAAATGCCGCATTAGGCTGCTGCTCTCTTATTACTTCTAAAGACCTTACAAGGGGCAACCCTGCATCAATCATAGTCGATAACTGTCTTGTAAAAACAACCAAATCTCTTGTTGGAATACCGCCAAAAGCAATATTGAAATCAAAAATACTGCTTTTCTCTTTTATCTTTTCGGGTATCGGTCTGATCTGCATACCCCTTAGACGAGCTAATACAGCAGACCTGCTCGGTGCTTCCATTTCCCCTTTTTCTATTTTTCCTTTTAGTTTTCCCTGCCAAACATAAACAGCCATAGTAAATTACTCCTTATAACTTTATCTTCTCACTGCTCTTTGTTGGTTTGCAGGAGCTCCTTCAGCTAATATTCTTTTAATCTCATCAGGTTCTTGGCTTTTAATCAGTGTGTCTTCATAAGTTATCTGCTTTTTTAAATATAAATCAACTAAAGATTGATTTAAAGTCTGCATATTCCATTTCTCTTGCCCAATCTGCTGTTGAGAATAAATCTGATGGACTTTATCTTCTCTGATTAAATTTCTAATAGCAGGGTTTGGAACAAGTACCTCAACTGCCAATACTCGACCACCACCAATGCGCGGAATTAAAGTTTGACATATAATCCCTTCTAACACAAAAGACAGTTGCGTCCTTACTTGAGGCTGCTCGTGTGGTGGGAATACATCAATAACACGGTTAACAGTCTGTACAGCCGTATTTGTATGAAGTGTGGCAAAAGTCAAATGTCCGGTTTCAGAAAGGGTAAGAGCAATCTTGATAGTTTCAAGGTCTCTCATTTCTCCAATAAGTATAACATCGGGATCTTCTCTTAACACACTCCTAAGCGCATTATGAAAGCTCTTGGTATCACTGCCAATTTCTCTTTGATTTACAAGGCAGTTTTTATGACTAAACATATATTCTATAGGATCTTCAATAGTAACTATATGCTCTCTTCTATCCTGATTAACCTGATCCACCATTGCAGCAAGAGTTGTAGTTTTTCCTGATCCAGTAGGTCCGGTTACCAGGATCAGTCCCCTGGGTTTTTTAATAAGATCAGAAATCACAGGCGGGAGACCTAACTCGTTTAAATCTCTAATTTTGTAAGGAATAAGCCTAAAAGCTCCTGCGACAACACCCCTCTGCATATATACATTGCCTCTAAACCGCCCCAATTGCTGCATACCAAATGAGAAATCCAGTTCCCAATTTTCTTCAAATTTATGCTTTTGTAAATCAGTCAAAACACTGTAGCAAAGATCTTTTGTCTCCGGGGGTGTAAGTGGTGGATGTTTAATAGGAACAAGCTGCCCGTCAACCCTTATCACAGGAGGAGAATTGGTGGTAATATGCAAATCTGAGGCACCGTTGTCAACCATTACTTTTAGTAGCTGACTAAGTTGAATAGCCATAAATTAACCTCCTAAATTAATTGTCCTGTGAAGTATTTCTAACTACTTCTTCTATTGTTGTAATACCTTGCTTGAGTTTTAGTAAAGCACTTTGTCTGAGTGTTTTCATGCCCTGTCTTATTGCTTCTCTCTTCAGTTCAAGTGCTGAAGCCCCGCTTAGTATGAATTCTTTAACTTCCTCTGTTATTTTTAAAGCCTCATATATAGCAATTCTTCCTTTATAGCCTGTACCCATACAGATTTTACAATCTTCGCCACTACCTCTGTATACTTCATAATCTGAAACCTCTTTTGGCGGAACACCCAAATCGATAAGAACCTGAGGAGATGCATCAACTGCTTCTTTACAATCCAGACATATTTTCCTTACAAGCCTCTGGGCCAGTATTGCATTCAGTGAAGCTGTGAGCAAAAATGGCTCCACACCCATATTGAGTAGTCGTGTGATCGTTGAAGGCGCATCATTTGTGTGCAGGGTTGATAGAACAAGGTGACCAGTTAAAGCGGCTTTAATTGATATTTCTGCCGTTTCATAATCTCTTATCTCACCTACCAAAATTATATCAGGATCTTGTCTCAAAAAAGCTCGCAAACAAGTAGAGAAAGTTAGTCCAATAGACTCGTGAATCTGAACCTGATTTATGCCAGATAAACTATATTCTACAGGATCTTCAGCCGTTGAAATATTAACATCTTCTCGGTTGAGCTCCATCATTGCTGAGTAAAGGGTAGTAGTTTTACCGCTTCCTGTTGGACCAGTAATAAGAACCATGCCAAACGGTTCATAAATTGATTCTCTGAATAATTTTAATTCATCTTCATTAAAACCAAGCTCTGTTAAATCTAATTTCAGGGAATCCTTGTCTAAAAGTCTCAGAACCACTTTTTCACCAGTTATGATCGGCATGCAAGAGACACGATATTCCATTGTTTTTCCCTCGCCGACCCTTATCTTGATACGACCGTCCTGAGGCAGCCTTCTTTCAGCAATATCCAAATTAGCCATCACCTTAATTCTGGAAGAAACAGGGTTTTTAAGCTGTAAAGGAGGTTTAAGAATATCATATAATACTCCATCAATTCTAAGCCTAATTCTGTAGTCATTTTCATATGGCTCAATATGAATATCACTTGCTCCCCTTCTTATTGATTCAAGAAGCACGTGATTTACAAGTCTTACAACAGGGGCTTCTTCCGAAGCTTTTGCTAAATCGTTTAAATCAAGCTGTTCTTCTCCTCCTCCTCCTCCAATATCTAAAACAAAGTCCTCTAAATCTCCGAACAGTTTTCCTACTTCTTCCTGACTTTTTTCAGCTTCAACTTTCTTTTGCCATTCTTGTTGAGAACCATAATGTTTTTCTATAGCGGTTTTTATCGATCTTTCCGAAGCAACTACTACTTCAATGTTTTGTCCCGTAGCAAATTTTAAATCATCGATTGCAAAAATGTTGGATGGGTCGGCCATAGCAACTACCAGAGTCGAACCAGACCTGTCAATTGGAACTAGTCTGTGTTTTAGTGCCGATTCTCTTGGAACCAGGTTAAGCGCCTCTTCTGAAACCTCGAATTGTTCTAAATTTATTGCGGGAACGGCGTACTGCTTACTTAAGTATGCCACAAGTTGGTTTTCATCTATATATCCGAGGTTGAGTAAAGTTTCCCCTAATTTTCTACCTGAATGTTTTTGTTCCTGAATAGCGCTTTTTAACTGATCAAGGTTAATTACATCTTCTTTGATCAGTATATCGCCCATTTTGACGCCTGCTTTCTGTTGTTTCATCTAAAAAATATACCTCAAAATATATTAAATATAATGCAAAAATTATGCCATTTATGATAAGTTTAAATAATTAAGGCCCAACCTACGTTAAATCGAAGTATTTATCCCTCCCTTAAGATAATTCCTTCCATACAATTAATCACAATTACCCCTATTACCCTCTATCCTTTATACTACATTTTTATCGTAAAGTCAATTGACACATATTAGATACTTAATTCTCATATTGTAGTTGAGTTAAGTTGAGTTAAACTGAATTATTAAAGAAAATTATAAATATTTAATCCCCATTGTAGACAGTCTAATATTTAAAACAATATTTTAATATTCATAGAATCAGATAATACTATTTTAATTTTATTTATCCTTAGTTGGAAACTTAGGGACATTAATAACAAATTATATGAATAATAGAGTAACAGTAATTGGCGGGGGGCTTGCAGGTTGTGAAGCCTCGTATCAGCTTGCAAGAAATAAAATCAATGTTGATTTATATGAAATGAGGCCTACGAAACAAACTCCTGCTCACTGCACAGAAATGTTTGGTGAACTGGTTTGCAGCAATTCCCTAAAATCTAACTACTTAGAGAACGCAAGCGGCATCTTGAAAGAAGAGATGAGAAAGCTTGGGTCACTTATAATTGAATCGGCAGATAAAAACAGCGTTGCCGCCGGTAAAGCTCTTGCTGTAGACAGAATCAAATTCTCAAACCACTTAACAAAAACATTAGAGCAAAACCCTTACATTACTATAAAGCGTAAAGAGTTTGATAAATTACCCGAACCTATTAACAATCCCATTATAATTGCTTCTGGGCCACTAACTTCTGACAGCCTTTCAAAGGAAATAAGTAAAATAACATGCTCAGATTATTTATATTTTTATGATGCAATTTCACCTATTATAGAAGCTGAAAGTATTAATTTTAATGATGTATTTCTAGCATCAAGATATGATAAAGGGCAGGATGAATTGGGCGATTATATAAACTGCCCTGTAGAAAAAGAAGATTATTACAGATTGATTGATGATTTAGTTCGTGCAGACAGCATAGAAGTTAAAGAATTTGATGATGTTAAATATTTTGAAAGTTGTTTGCCTGTAGAAGTTATAGCTAAAAGAGGCAGAGAGTCTCTTAGATTTGGTCCTATGAAGTCAAAAGGCTTAACGGACCCCAAAACATCAAAAAGACCATATTCTGTAGTGCAGTTGAGAAAAGAAAACTCCAGTGGATCGATGTACAACATGGTCGGCTTTCAAACAAGGCTTAAATATTCCGAACAAAAAAGGGTGTTTTCCAGTATAAGCGGCTTAGAAAACGCAGAATTTCTTAGATATGGCAGTATGCACAGAAATACCTTTATTAATTCTCCAAGGCTTTTAAAATCAACACTACAATTAAAAGATAACCCAAGGGTTTTCTTTGCTGGCCAGATAGTCGGTGTTGAGGGATATGTAGAATCAGCGGCTATGGGTCTTGTTGCCGGTATTAATGCAGCAAATTTAGTTGTTGGCAGGGAAATAAAAACTCCATGCAAGCAAACATCAATTGGATCATTATTAAAATATATAACCGATCAGAGCTTAAAAGAATTTCAGCCTATGAATATAAATTTTGGCCTTTACCCTGATGTAGAAATAAAATGTACTAAATCTGAAAAAAGAGGGTATATTGCTGATCGGGCTTTAGCTAAAATAACTGAATTTGTAGATTAATTTTAATAATATGACATTCCAAAAGCTTTTATTAGAACTGCAAAATTATTGGTCGAAAAAAAACTGTATTCTATGCCAGCCCTATGATATAGAAAAAGGAGCGGGCACATTCCACCCAGCCACCTTTTTAAGATGCCTTGGCCCTGAACCATGGCAGGTAGCATATGTGGAGCCTTCGAGAAGACCTACTGATGGGAGATACGGCGATAATCCTAATCGTTTGCAACACTATTATCAATTCCAGGTATTAATGAAACCCTCCCCAGATAACATTCAGGATTTATATATAGATAGTCTGAAATATTTGGGCATAAATCCTCTCGAACATGATATACGTTTTGTTGAAGATGACTGGGAATCTCCAACTCTGGGCGCCTGGGGACTTGGATGGGAAGTATGGCTAGATGGCATGGAAATTACCCAATTTACTTATTTTCAGCAGGCTGGAGGAATAGACCTCGATCCAATCTCTGTAGAGATCACATATGGAACAGAAAGGATTGCGATGTACATACAGGAAGTGGAAAATGTTTATGACATCGAGTGGTCTAAGGGAATTTCTTATGGTGAAATTCATCACAGGGACGAGGTTGAATTTTCAAAATATAATTTTGAGTATTCTAATTTTGAAATGCTTATTGAACAATTTAATAAATTTGAGAAAGAATGTGAAGACTCCATAAAAAATGGGCTGACGCTGCCCGCTTACGATTACTGCTTAAAATGTTCTCACGCATTTAATCTGCTTGATGCAAGAGGGGTAATTGGAGTATCCGAAAGAGCAAATTATATTGGAAGAGTGAGAAATTTAGCCAAAATATGCGCAGAATCTTATTTAGCACAAAGAGAAAAAATGGGGTTTCCTCTCCTGAAGAATAATCCATGGACACAGATCTAATACTAGAAATTGGCACTGAAGAAATACCCGCAGGTTTTTTAGCTAATTCTGCTAAAAAGCTAAAAGAAATAACCACCCAGGTTTTATCAGACTCTTTTATTAGATTTGATAATATTACTGTTTATTACACGCCCAGACGACTTGTTCTCAGAGTAGAGGGTATTGCTGAAAAACAGGATGATATCACCGAGGAATTTACGGGGCCACCAAAGAGTATAGCTTTTGATAAAGATGGGAATCCAACGAAAGCTGCTTTGGGATTTGCTAAAAAGCAAAACACTGAATTTAAAAATCTTAAGATAATAGAAAATGAAAAGGGGCAGTTCCTTGGATTTGTAAAAAAAGTTAGGGGCAGAAAGTCCAACCAAATCTTAAAAGAAATAATACCGGATATAGTTTTAAAAATCCCTTTCCCCAAATCGATGAGGTGGGGAACAAGCAAGATATCATTTGCAAGACCAATCAGATGGATTCTATGTTTATTTAATAATAAACCTTTGAAGTTTAAAATTTATAATGTGATGAGCTCAAATAAATCATATGGCCACAGATTTTTAAGTCCTAAGAGCTTTAAAATTGATAGTTGGGAAAGCTACGTTTCAAATCTTAAAAAATCTTATGTTGTGCTTAATCAGGAGCAAAGACGGGCAATTATTGAAAAGGAAATTAAAATAAAAGCCGAGGAATTAAACGGTACAATTATTGAAGATGAGCAGCTTTTAGAAACTGTAACAAATATAGTCGAGTATCCGGTTGCTCTTACCGGTGAGTTTGAGCAGGAGTATTTGGAAGTCCCTCCAGAAGTGCTTGTAAGCGTGATGAAGACTCACCAAAAATATTTTCCTGTCTACAAGAAACAAAGAGACAAAGGTGAGCAAATAAATATTAGGTCACTTGCTGACATTAAAAAGATAAACAGCTTACTGCCTTATTTTGTTTTTATTTCGGGCATAAAAGTAGCTAACCCTAGTACTATAGTTAAAGGAAATGAAAGAGTAATAAGGGCTAGGTTTAATGATGCCAGGTTTTTCTTGCAAGAAGACACGAAGCAGCATATTGAAAAATATGTTGAAAGACTGAAAACTGTAACCTATTTATCTCTAGTTGGAAGCTACTTTGATAAAAAAACAAGGCTTGAAAAAACATCTAAGTATATTGCAAAATGTTTTAATAACATTAATGAAAATGATCTGATACGGGCGGCGGCGCTGTGCAAGGCTGATCTAGTGACTCAAATGGTTTTTGAATTTGCCGAGCTTCAGGGAACAATGGGCAAATACTATGCTCTAATTTCTGGTGAAAAAAACGAAGTGGCAACGGCCATAGAAGAGCATTATATGCCCACCACAAGAGATGGTGAACTGCCAGGCTCTCTTCTTGGCAGCCTCCTGAGCATTATAGAAAAAATAGATAATATATGCAGCTGTTTTTACTCTAATCTTATTCCATCAGGAAGTTCAGACCCATATGCCCTGAGAAGACAGGCAATTGGAATAATAAGGATTATTATTCATAATAAAATTGATCTAAATATTAGAGAATTAATAAATAACTGGACCAAAAATTCGGATCTGGATTTTCCAGATGACAAAAAAAATAACCTACTAAATCAGGTTTTAGGTTTTTTTAGAGAAAGGTTTAGAAACTTGCTTCTTGAAGAATATGATTTTGAT
>Ga0114950_10002889_pt1 | contig 13221 bp, 10 predicted proteins | sample N075metaG_FD_83503 | JGI IMG/M metagenome (GOLD analysis project Ga0114950, IMG submission 83503) | Deep subsurface microbial communities from Kermadec Trench to uncover new lineages of life (NeLLi) - N075 metaG | ecosystem: Environmental > Aquatic > Marine > Ocean trench > Sediment | place...
ATTTAAATCAGGAAGTTATAGAATCAATTCTAAAGCGAATGATTTTCTTCAGAAATTGGCTGAAGTAATAAAATCAGAACCAAGTATGGATGTCATGATAGAAGGCCATACCGATTCTAAAACTATTCATACTGCCGGTATTGAAGATAACTGGGATTTGAGTGTAAAAAGATCAACAGCAATTGTTAGATTATTACAAAACAAATACGAAGTAAATCCTTCTCAATTAATTCCTGCCGGAAGAAGTAGCTATGTGCCATTAACAGATAATGACACCAAAGAAAACAGAGCTAGAAACAGACGTACTAACATTATTTTAATGCCAAATTTAAATAAGTTTTTCGCCTTATTAGCAGATGAAGAAGTTGTTGAAAATTAAAATTTGAACGTGTAAACTATTTTTCATAACAGTTATAATCACAGAAAAAGACCTACAATATTTATATTTTAGGTCTTTTTTATTTGGTAATGGTCCAAAAATACTTGGTAATTTTCAAAGAATTATATGTTATATTTTTTACTAAATGCTGTGATAAAAAATCAGCCCATAATAAATTTGACTTAGATATTTATCTTGAGCTAAAAAAAATCCGGAATAAAAAAATATTCCGGATTTCTCACTAACTAAAACTAAAACTAATCAACATTATCGTGTAAAAAAGAATTATTTGATCGTAGTTGAATATTATCGTTATCATCAACCCCTAAGGACATTCTAGATTGATCTTTATCCATTTCTGAAGATAAAGGAACATCGTTTAAATCAACACCCATTCTTTTATAGGCCGGTTGTCTTTCAATGTCGTCAATATTTTGGTTCATTTTATTAATGAATTTATAGTTAAATTCCTTCATCTTTTTACGTCGGTCATCTGCCTTATTTTTTAATTCAGCGATGGTCATATTCATGGGAGAAATTTCTGAACTATCATTTAAATCTTCTACTCTACTCTTTTCTTCGCCTTTCTTTTCAACTCTTAATTCAAAATTAAAAGTATCTTTATCAGCTTTTTCCTTTTTTGATATTGATTTTAAGGCATTTATTTCAGGTGCAAATTTATCTTCTAAATTATGTAGAATTTTACTATCGTATGAGGGTTCAGGTCTTATTTCTTCTAATCCTATAATTTCAATATCATTAATATTGATTATTGAACTTGCAGTATTCTCTTTTTTATCAGACATAGAATTTTGAATGGGTAAATCAAAAGTAAATGAAAACTGATCTTCATTTTCATCTATTTCCTGAGCATTATCCGTTGGCTCTGATATGGATTGCACCTTGGTAATTTCAAATTCTTCTTCTGGATTTGATTGAAAATCTTCATATACTACTTCAATATCATTAATGTTTTCAACCTCATCAATTTCTCGAACATCATCTTCGTTTTCAAGAATAAATCTAGTCACAATTTCTTTTTCTTCAATTGATTTTATTTGTTTTGGTTCGGATTTTACTTCATTGTCATCCATTAATTTATGAATTATTTTTTTCGATTCGGTCACTACAATTGCATCTTGCTGATCCATATTAAATCCGGTAGCAATAATTGTTACAGATATTGAATCGCCCAACGATTCATCTTCGCCAACACCCATGATGATATCAACATTTGTTTTTGCCTCTGATTGTATAAAATCATTTATTTCACCTATTTCATCAATCGTTACTTCTAATACTCCTGAAACAATTAATAACAATACATTTTTAGCTCCTTCAATTTTATTGTCATTTAATAAGGGAGAATCCAATGCTTTGTTAATGGCATTTTGGGCTCTGTTGGTCCCGGAAGCAGTTCCTGATCCCATGATGGCTGTTCCACTATTTGACAATACAGTTTTAGCATCCTTTAAATCAATATTTTGTGTATAATGATGTGTAATAACCTCGGCTATGCCCTGCGCCGCTGTGGCTAGAACCTCATCTGCTTTTGAAAACCCTGCTTTAAACCCTAAATTTCCATAGACTTCTCGTAATTTATTATTATTGATCACAACTAAGGAATCTACATGCTTGCGAAGTTTCTCAATACCTTCTTCAGCCTGTCGAATACGTTTTTTCCCTTCAAACGAAAAAGGCATGGTAACGATTCCTACGGTTAAAATATCCAATTCTTTGGCTATTCTAGCAATTACCGGTGCGGCACCGGTACCTGTACCACCTCCCATTCCTACAGTTATAAATAACATTTTTGCCGAAGTACTTAGCATGTTTTTGATCTCTTCCATGCTTTCCATTGCAGATTCCTCTCCAACAGCAGGATTTGCTCCTGCTCCCAATCCTTCGGTCAATGTTGCACCCAATTGAATTTTAGTAGGGACAGAACTATTATTTAAAGCCTGTGCATCCGTATTACAAACCACAAAATCCACACCATGGATTCCTTTATTAAACATATGATTAACAGCATTGCTACCTCCTCCGCCAACACCGATTACTTTGATAACATTAGACCTATTCTTTGGCAAATCAAAAGATATATCAATACTCATAACTATTTTTATTTATCAGGGTTTAATTTATTCTTTGTTATATTTATTCCGCATTATCTAAAAAGTCTCTAAACTTTTCACCCCATTTTTCAAAAATTGATTTTTTTGGAGTCTTACCGGATTCTAGTTTTGAATCAATAGATTCATTCATTTCATCTTCTAATTTTGTTTTTTTATCATTATCCTTCAAGCCTTTCATTAACAAGCCTACTACCGTTGCATTGGCCGGACTTGACAGGTCAGGGTCTGAATTACTTGCTAAATGCTCATTGGGATAACCAATTCGCGTATCCATACCCGTAATGTATTCTACCAATTGCTTGATGTGTTTTAATTGAGCACCGCCACCTGTTAAAACAATACCTGCTATTAACTTTTTCTTAGTTTCTTCATGCCCGTAGTTTTTTATTTCTAAAAAAACTTGTTCGACAATTTCTATAACCCGCGCATGAATTATTTTCGACAAATTTTTAAGGGTAATTTCTTTAGGCTCTCTTCCTCTCAGTCCGGGAATAGAAACTATTTCATTGTCTTTATTTTCTCCAGGCCAGGCAGAACCAAACTTGGTTTTAAGTAATTCGGCTTGTTTTTCAATAATCGAGCATCCTTCTTTGATATCTTCCGTAATTACATTTCCTCCAAAAGAAATGACTGCGGTATGCATGATGATTCCATCTTTGAAAATGGCCAGATCGGTTGTTCCACCGCCAATATCAATCAAAGCAACACCCGCTTCTTTTTCTTCCTGACTCAATACTGCATCTGAAGAAGCCAATGGTTCCAAGGTAATACTCCCTAATTCCAGACCTGCACTTTTAATACATCTTCCAATATTTCTAATCGATGACACCTGACCCACAACTACATGAAAATTAGCCTCCAATCTACCTCCATACATTCCGATGGGCGTATTAATTTCGGCTTGACCATCAACTTTAAAATCTTGTGGTAAAACATGGATTATTTCTTCACCCGGTAGCATCACCAATTTATAGACTTGATTGACTAATTTTTCAATATCATTTTCGTCGATTACTTTTTCAGAATTCGACCGTGTAATATAATCGCTATGATGTAAACTTCTTATATGTTGGCCTGCTATTCCAACAACAACATTTTTAATTTTTATATTCGATGCGCTTTCGGCTTCTTCAACCGCTTGCTGAATTGATTGTATGGTTTGTGTAATATTGTTTACAACTCCTCTATGAACTCCTAAACTTTTTGCTTTTCCGATACCAAGTATTTCAATCTTCCCATAGGCATCCTCCCTCCCAACCATTACAGCAATTTTGGTTGTTCCAATATCTAAGCCAACTGCTATGCTATTTTCTTCCATATCTTAATATTTTGCACACACTACTTGATTCTCGAATTTCAGATTGATCGATTTGTAATTTTTCAATGTGTTATCTGAGATCGATTTTTGATAAAAAACCTTCAACTTTTTTATCTTTTCGTCAACTTTTTTAAATTCACCAAAAATCACAATTTGATTTCCCATACGTGTTGTCAATTCAAATTGAATTTTCCCATTTGTTTCTATTTGACGTATTCCTATAATTTGCTTGTTTAAAAATTTATCATTTTTAATTTTATTTGCCATACAAATTATATCATGACAATTTTCACTGTTCAATTCATTTGAGGTTATAGGAACTCTAGCCGAGTAATTATCTGATAATGGCATTTTTATTCCCTGCTTATCATAATAATACGACTCCTTTCCATTCGCCACTCGTAAAATTGGTGTTCTTTGTGTGATCAACGCCCCTAAATCACCATTTAATGATAAAAAGATCTCTGCATTTTCAACCATATCGTTGCTTTGCACAAACTCTTCTAAACTATTCAAATTTATATTTTCTTTTGATTTATTCTTGTTGGCATCCAAACTTTGTATTAACAACTTATTAACCATTTCATAACTTATAAAAAGATTATCCCCATTTTCAAATATTACATCTATATGATTAATGCTTTTATGGGCATTTCTTCGTGATGCGAACCCGAATAAGAAAATAACCAATAGAGTTAGTGATAAAAATTTAATGTGTAAACTATACTTTTTCAATGATTTATGATTTTTTTACGTTTGTTTTGAAAAACTATGACAATTTTCAATTAACCCCCTCGTTAATATATTAAATTGCCATAGTCACCAAAGTATTTAGCATATTTTTATTTTATTAATTTTTCGATTTCATCAACAATTTGATTTGTTGCATTTGGCATAGCCAATTTTTTTATATTAATTTTCAAAAGATTTTGTTTATCCCCATCCTGAATCAAATCATCCAAAACTTTTTGAAAATTTTCTAGTTCATTTTCCTTTACCATCAATGCTGCATTCTGTGTTGTAATCGACAAAGCATTTTTCGTTTGATGGTCTTCTGCAACATTTGGCGAAGGAATAAAAATTACCGGTTTTCCAACTATACATAGTTCTGAGATCGAACTCGCTCCAGCTCTGCTAATAATAATATCTGCTGCGGCATAAAGCAGATCCATTCTTCGAACAAATGAATGCACCTGAACTCCTTTTTTATCATTATATTTCTTATAATCTTCATAGTACAATTTCCCGGATTGCCATATTAACTGTACATTATTTGCCAGAATTTTATCAAGATTTTTTTCAATAATTTGATTGACAACTCTTGCACCCAGACTACCTCCTAAAACAATCATTGTTTTTTTGTTTTCATCGAGATTATAAAATTGAATACCTTCTTTTCTTTTCTTTGATATTTCCAATAAATCTTGCCTCACCGGATTGCCCGTTTTTATAATTTTCTCTTTTGGAAAATATTTTTCCAAACCATCATAAGCAACACATATTTTTTGTGCTTTTTTGGCCAATAATTTATTTGTAATTCCGGGATATGAATTTTGCTCCTGGATAACACTGGGTATATTATTTTTATTCGCCATAAATAAAGTAGGCCCCGAAGCAAAACCACCTGTGCCAATTACAATATTGGGTTTGAATTTTTTGATTATTTGTTTTGCTCTATACAAACTTTGTATCAGTTTAAATGGAAAAGATAAATTTCTGAATGAAAGACTTCTTTGAATTCCAGAGATATTTAATCCTTTAATTTCGTATCCCGCTTGCGGAACTTTTTCCATTTCCATTCTGTCACTTGCTCCTACAAACAAAAATTTAGCATTCGGAATTCTGTTTTTCAATTCATTGGCTATGGCAATAGCAGGATAAATATGCCCGCCGGTTCCTCCACCACTTAATAATATGTTAACCGATTGCTTCATGTAATATATCCAAAGGATTATCTAATTCTTCCTTATTATTTTTTATCAATATTTCACCACTTGAGGAGCTTACGCTCAGTACAATACCTATGGCAAAACAAGTCATCCAAATAGAAGTGCCTCCTGTGCTAATTAACGGAAGTGGCTGGCCTGTAACAGGAATTAAACCCACTGCCACCGCCATATTAATCAATGCTTGAAATATGATGGGAAATCCAACACCCAATACCAATAAAGTTCCAAAAATAGTTTCCGTTTTTGTGGCTATTCTAACAATTCGAAACAAGAGCATTAGATACATGATGATGATTAATATTGCCCCAATAAAGCCAAATTCTTCTCCAATAATTGCATAAATAAAATCGGATGAAGATTGAGGTAAAAAGTTTTTTTGCACACTTTTTCCAGGGCCTTTTCCATATATTTCTCCTGAAGCTATAGCAATTTTCGCTTTTTCAGCTTGATAATTATCTTCGGCATTTCCAGAAATAAAATTTTCTACTCTATTTGACCATGTATTGATTCGATTGTTTTTCATGGTATCAGGAAATGCTTTAATCGTAAGTATAAATATGGCAAGGATCAAGACTCCAACACCCAATATTATAAATATGTTTTTCATAGGATATCCTCCCATAAAAACCAACATAATTACCATGGCAAATGTTATGGCTGTTGTTGAAAAATTTGCCGGTAAAATACATATCAATACCAAACCCACCGGCAACCAGAGCTGCAACAAGCTTTCTTTAAATTTGATCTCTTTATCCTTATTTCTTGCCAAATAACGAGAGACATACATCATTAAAATTACGGAAGCCAATGTTGAAGTTTGAAAACCAACTCCAATAAAAGGTATGCTTATCCATCTACTTGCATTCACTCCATTTATAACGGTACCCTGTGTAAGGGTAAAAATTAAAAGAAGAATTACAACCGGAATCATCAATACCGATAAACCGCTAAAATATCGATATGGAATTTTATGTGTGGCAAATACAATAACAAAACCGAGCAATAACAGTATAGCATGCTTAAGTAAATAACCCATTGTAGTACCTTTACCGGCAACATACACAAGGTTCGTACTCGCACTATATACAGGAAGAAAGGAAAAAATAGCCAATACCGCTATAATTGCCCAAATAGTTCTGTCTCCTTTTATATTTTGTAAAAAATTAGCCATTAATAATCTCTATCCTAAATTTTATAATTGTCTTACTGATTCTTTAAATTGTTTACCCCGATCCTCATAACTTTCAAATAAATCGTAGCTGTCACAAGCGGGTGAAAACAATACCGATTCCCCATCTTCGGCCAATTTATATGCAATTCTAACGGCTTCCTCAATGCTAACAGTTTCAATCATAAAATCAACGATATTTCCAAAGGTTTCAATGATATTACTATTATCATGACCCAAGCAAATAATTGATTTTACTTTTTCATTAACTAATGGCAATAAAGATCGGTAGTCGTTTCCATTATCAATTCCTCCAACAATCCACACCGTTGAAGTTCTAATTTCATCAAGAGCGTAAAATGTGGCATTAACATTTACTGCTTTTGAATCGTTGATATATTGTACACCACTGATTTTAAGCACCTTTTCCAATCGATGTTCATCATCTTCAAAATTGGATAAACATTCTCTGATGGTTTCTTTGCGCACTCTAATCAAATTGGTTAAAGTGGTTGATGCCATGGCATTTTTAATATTAAAATTGGTTTGTAAAGCAAAAGATGAAATACTCATTTAACTATAGTTTAATTATTCTGTTATCTTACTTTTAATGTTAAAATGGACAATACGGCCAATAAAATTGAGACAATCCAAAATCGTGTTACAATTTTACTTTCGTGATATCCTTTTTTTTGATAGTGATGATGCAAGGGCGCCATTAAAAAAATTCGCTTACCCATTCCATATTTTTTTCTTGTATATTTAAAATAAAATACCTGTATAACAACAGATATATTTTCTACGATAAATACCCCGGCTAAAATTGGAATTAATAATTCCTTTCTAACTGCAATGGCTAAAACAGCGATAATCCCTCCAATAGTTAAACTTCCGGTATCGCCCATAAAAACCTGTGCGGGATAGGTATTGTACCATAAAAAACCTACCAATCCGCCTACAAAAGCACTGATAAAAATGGTCATTTCACCAGAATTAGGTATATACATTACATTTAAATAATTGGCGAAAATAATATTACCTGAAATCCAGGCAAACACGGCAAGTGCCATAACAATTATTGCAGATGTTCCGGCCGCCAAGCCATCAATCCCATCGGTTAAATTTGCCCCATTTGAAATAGCGGTAATGATAAAGATTACAACCAGTACAAAAACTAACCATACATAATCCTTAGCACTATCACCCATCCAACTGACCAAATCAGCATAGTCAAATTCATTGTTCTTAACAAATGGAATGGTCGTTTTTGAGGATTTATGTTCTTCCCCAAAATTGCTTGAAGCGTTTGTTTGATCTAAAGTTTTCTCAACTTGGGTTATTCGAATTTTTTCCTTAACAACAACATCAGGGTTGAAATACAACATCAAACCAACAAATATTCCTAAAGTTACCTGGCCTACAATTTTAAACCATCCTTTTAAACCTTCCTTATTTTTTTTAAATACTTTGATATAATCATCTATAAAGCCAATGATTCCCATCCACAGGGTGGTTACAATTAAAATAATGATATAAATATTGCCCAGTTCCGCAAATAAAAACACAGGTATCAGCGTTGCCAAAATAATTATGATTCCACCCATAGTTGGCGTCCCTGCCTTTTCTTTTTGACCCTCTAAGCCCAAATCTCTCACAGATTCACCTACCTGCATCCTTCTTAATTTATCGATAATTCTTCTTCCATAAATTGTTGAAATCAATAAAGAAACGGCAAATGCCAAGGCAGAACGAAACGAATAATATTGAAACAAACCTGCACCTGCAAGATTGTAGTGATTATTTAAATACTCGAATAAATAGTATAACATCAGGGTTTGGTTATTTATTTAGTTCTTTTAATATTTCATTGACTATTTTAAAATCATCAAAATCAGCTTTTACATCTCCAATAATTTGATATGTTTCGTGTCCTTTACCCGCAATTAAAATAATATCTCCTGAATCTGCCAATTTGCAAGCCGTTTTAATAGCTTGCCTTCTATCGGAAATTGAAATGGTTTTTTTATAATTTTCGGGAGCAACACCTACTTCGATATCTTTGATTATCAAATCTGGGTTTTCACCCCTTGGATTATCCGATGTAAAAACTACTTGATTACTCAGTGCAGAAGCTATATGCCCCATTTTTGGTCGTTTGGTTTTATCCCGGTCACCCCCACAACCAACTACTGTTATCACCTGTTCGTTGTGAGTTCGAATAATATTTATTGTTTCTAAAACATTTTTTAATGCATCCGGCGTATGGGCATAATCTACAATTGAATTGATTCCGCCGGTTGAAACGGCATGCTGAAATCTACCGTCTACATTTTCCAATTCACTAATTATTCGCAAAATTTCCAATTTATCCAGACCCAATAAATCTGATGCTCCATAGATAGCCAGTAAATTATACGCATTAAAATTTCCAATTAATTTAGTCCAGAATTCCTGATTGTCTATACTTAATAATAAACCGCTAAATTGATTCTCTAATATTCTCAATTTATAATCGGCTATCGTTTTTAACGCATAAGTATATTTCTTTGCCACCGTATTTTGTACCATGATCCCTGCATTTTTATCATCAATATTCACGAGGGCAAATGCAGATTTAGGCAAATTGTCAAAAAAAGATTTTTTCACATCTCTATATGCCGCAAAAGACTTATGGTAATCTAAATGGTCATGAGTTAAATTCGTGAAGATGGCACCTTCAAAATGCAAACCAGCCGTTCGTTTTTGATCTATGCCATGAGAGCTTACTTCCATAAAACAAAAATCAATTCCATTCAAGACCATCTCTTGTAATACTTTATTAATCACAACCGAATCCGGAGTTGTATGTGTGGTTGGCTCTTCAATATCATCAATCATAATTTTTATGGTTGATAATAATCCTACCTTATAACCTGCTTTTTTAAATAATTCATAAAGTAATGTGGCTATCGTTGTTTTTCCATTAGTTCCGGTTACACCGACTAATTTCAAATTTTCAGATGGATTGTTATAAAAATTTGAGGCAATTATTGCCAATGCTTCATCACAATTAGCGACTTGAACATATGTAATAGGAACGATCTTCTTTTCAGGATATTCTTCACAAATAATCACTTTCGCCCCTTTATCAATGGCTGCATCAATGAATTTATTACCATCATAAATCAATCCTTTTTGAGCCACAAATAACGAGTTTGATTTTACTTTTCGAGAATCAAATGAAATGGATTCAATGTCAATATTTGTTGTGCCATTTACAGATTCAATAGCTACTTTATACAATATGTCTTTTAAATTTTTCAATACTATTTTTTATGATAGATCTAATACGATGATTTCTCCTTTTTTCAACTCTTTTCCGGGTTTAATGGATTGTGATTTTACTTTACCAATTCCTTTATAACTTACAATAAGCCCTAAATTTTCAAGTAAGGAAACCGCATCCATCCCAGGCATATTCTTTACATTGGGAATCGTTTTATGGCTTAAATTGGCTTTTTTATAATATGATTCAAAGTGCTGGTTTACCTGAACTATTTCATCTTTAAATATCACTTCTTCTTGTATAGGTGTGTCTGAATAAATTTTATGAGCAATTTTTTTAAAAACAGGTGCAGCTACTATATTTCCATAATAACCTATTTCCTTATCCGGTTTGTGAATGACCACAATGCATGAAAATTTAGGCTCATCTGCCGGAAAATACCCGACAAAGGAAGAAATGTATTGAGTTTCTCCTTTCCAATAATCAGTTTGGCAGGTACCTGTTTTACCCGCCATAGAAAAGTTTTTATCGTAGATGTTTTCTGCTGTTCCCCGTTTGACCACATTCGACATCATTTCTTTGACATAATCAATGGTCTGCTGAGAACATATTTGCGGATCAATTACTTCCTTTTTAAATTTTGTAATCACATTGTTTTGAGTTCGAATCTCCTTAACAAACATTGGTTTTATCATTTCTCCATTATTTGCAATGGCATTATAAAAGGTAAGTGTTTGTAAAGGTGTTAATGAAACTCCATAACCATAAGCCATCCAAGGCAGAGATAAACCATTCCAAACTTTTTTGTCTTTCGGATTTGGAATAAACGGATTACCCTCTCCTTTTATAGGTAAACCAATTTTTTCATTGAGGTGCATTCTATTTAACCCATCAATAAATTTACTTGGGTTATCCTTATAATTTTCATTGATGATTTTTACAATACCTACATTTGAAGAAACTTCAAACACTCTGGCTACAGAGATTTTTCCATAACCACCGTGACGTGAATCTCTCACTTTCTTGCGATAAAATGAAATTATCCCATTTTCAGTATCAATAATTGTAGATGTATCGATAACCTTATCTTCCAATGCCACGATCATGCTCATCAATTTAAATGTAGAACCCGGCTCATGCGATTCATAAACCGCATAATTTCTTTGCTCGTAATAAGTACCTTTCGAAGTTCTTCCTAAATTTGATATGGCTCTAATTTCACCGGTTTTAGTTTCCATAACCACGACAGTACCATGATCGGCTTTAAATTTTTCCAACTGTTCTAATAAGGCGTGATGAGCAATATCCTGAATATTCAAGTCAATAGTTGTAATGATGTCTTTTCCATCTATAGGTTCAATTTCGTTATTATCATTGAGAGGTTTCCATTGGCCTTTGGCTATTTTTTGCTTTAATCTTTTCCCATTCTTACCTCTAAGATATTCATAAAAACTGCCTTCAATTCCTACTCTTCCTCTATAATCATCATAACCAACAGCACGTTCGGCTATTTTACCAATTGGATGTTCTCTTACTGTTCGTTGTTCAACAATAAGTCCTCCTTTATAAGTCCCTAAATTGAAAATTGGAAATTTTTTTATTTTTTGATATTCATTATAATTTAAGTTTCGAGTAATCAATAAATATCTGTTTCTATTTTTTCTGGATTTTCTTATACTGTTTTCATAATAACTTGGACTTTTACCCAGCATTTTTGATAATGAAACGCTTAGGCCTTTAATTCCACTTTCAAAATTACCATCAGAAACGGTAACGGCATCCATCCTAATGTCAAACTTGGTTATTGAGGTAGCCAACAAACTTCCATCAGAAGTATAAACATTACCTCTATTTGCTGCAATTTCAAAAGTTTTTACCGTTCCTTGTTCTGCTAATTCCCTATACTTTTCTCCGTTCACGAAATCAATATGAACCAATTTATACACCAAGGCTATGGCAAATAAAAACATAAACCCGGTAAGTAAATACACTTTGTTTAAAATTTGTTTTTTTTGAACCGCCATGCTTATTTTTCAATGATTACTTTAATTTTATATGGTGGAGTTTGAGATGCAAACAATCCATTTTCTTTCATTCTTTTTGAAATACTAGATTCCATTTTTAATTTCATCAAATCAGATTTAGTCACTACATATTTCGATCGTAATTCTCTTTTTTGCTTATTGAGCTGTGCAATTTTTTGAACTTTTTTATCTATTTGATGTGAACTGGTGATCATTAACAATGCTAGTCCTGTTAAAAAAATGATAAAACCCCAGTTCTTTTTTGCGTTTTGGTCAACTAGAAACTTTCCTTTTAAAATATTATTAAGCGTTTGTTTGGCTACTGACATTTTTTGCGATACTTAAATTTTTATTGCTATACGCAATTTTGCGCTGCGAGCTCGATTATTTATTTTAATTTCTTCTTGTGATGGCACAATTAATTTTTTAGCTTTTTTCAATGGAACACTTACATTACCATAAAAGTCCTTTTCAGGTTCACCCTCAAACTTCCCGTTTTGAATAAATCTTTTCACCAACCTATCTTCCAATGAATGGTATGAAATAACACTTAATCTTCCTCCCTCAACCAACAATTCGGGTGTGTGCGTTAAAAATTCCTTTAATACCTCCATTTCCTGATTCACTTCTATACGAATCGCTTGAAAAATTTGAGCCAATATTTTATGCTCTTTACTTTTTGGCAAAAACTTTTTAAGCACTTCTTTCAAATCAAAACTGGTCTTAATTACTTTTTCAGATCGTGAATTGACAATTTCCTTAGCCAAAGCTCTGGCATTGCGCAATTCGCCATATTGAAAAAATATATTACTCAATTTTTCTTCCTGATAATTATTTACAACATCAAAAGCAGACAACCCATATCGCTTATCCATTCTCATATCTAAATCTGCATTAAAACGAGTAGAAAAACCTCTATCAGCCTCATCAAATTGATGTGATGAAACACCCAAATCGGCTAAAATTCCATTCACTTTCTTTAC
>Ga0114950_10002892_pt1 | contig 13217 bp, 13 predicted proteins | sample N075metaG_FD_83503 | JGI IMG/M metagenome (GOLD analysis project Ga0114950, IMG submission 83503) | Deep subsurface microbial communities from Kermadec Trench to uncover new lineages of life (NeLLi) - N075 metaG | ecosystem: Environmental > Aquatic > Marine > Ocean trench > Sediment | place...
CACTAACCCGCGCTTGAAGCGAAAAGTCATCCACGTCACGATCAGACAATCCGAAGCCACGACCATCGTAGCGAACGAACATGTGCTCCCGGGAAGTCATGGCAACAAGACCATTATTATCATAAATAGGGCTGTTATAACCGCTCTCAAGATGAGTTGAAGAACCCATCACCTGGACGATTGGAGTACCTTCACCAGAAGTAGCATAGGCGATCCGTGTCCCGTCCGGTGTGGTGGTGAAACCAAGCTCCTGCTTGATCGCCTCGCCAAAGTACAACGCCGGCAGGTTCATCGCCAGAGTAAACAGCAGCCTGTCGCGGTAGTAATATCCCGGCGCGAGGATTGCAGCCAATAAAACGCAGGCGACCGCCAGCATCACCGGTTTACTCCAGAAAGAATTGCTTGTGGCATTGCTGGTCTCGGATCCTTCGAAAGCAACGCCCGTTCCTTGCCCGGAGGCCAGCATTGATTGACCCAATGATTCCAGCAGATGCTGCTCATAACCCGCACCCTGGTCGCGATGCAAGGCTTGGACTCGATTCAAACCGACCTTTAGATCAGCGGTCAATTCGATATCTTCGAGATATATGGGCACGACGTGTTTGCCCTCATCAAGGGCAAGGTTGATTTCCCGATTGCAGTGATCCGATCTGAGCGAACGTTCGGAGATGTAGAAAAGGAAGTGGCTGGCGCCAAGTAAGGAATCGCCAATGGCAGCCCGCCAGTTTTTACCCGCTGAGATTCCTTCGTCATACCAGATATTGAGCCCCTGCTCCCGCAACCAGACCATTTCCGGATAAACAATTTCACTATCCTCATGTGCATAACACACGAACACATAAGGTTCATCGCCGACATAGGTTTGAAATAGTTTTTCCATTCCGATCCCCGAACAGACTGGATTGAGTTTACTGCTGATGGCGGAGTATTGCTACATTCGCTTACTGAATAGAAAGTCATCCAGAACAATCAATTTTATTTCCCCCTTACCTCTTATTGTGATTCCGAAGGAAATCTTGCACCATCAGTATTCGAAAAAGGTTGCCGGGCTGTTACGAGTCGCTGAGCCTGAATAAATAACCACGGATGCAGAAATGACCAACAACCGCCAGTGGAAGCTAGCCAGAACCCCTGTCGAAGGATGGCCAGCGAAGGGAGATTTCACATTCACCAGCGATATCATGCCGGAACCGGGGTTAGATCAATTCTGTGCCAGAACGATTTACCTGTCGATGGATCCTTACCAATGGGGCCGACGCCGTTCGGGAATAGAAGCCGTCGGTGACATATGCCACGGTCGGACCGTGTCACAGGTAACGTTAAGTCGCCATGATCTGTACAAGGAAGGAGACTATATTTTCAATACCAACGGCTGGCAGGAATACGGGCTTGTGGGTAAGGATGTTGGCGTATTCAACTACATGTTTCCGCGGAAGGTTGATCCTGCACTCGCTCCCATCTCCACTGCATTAGGTGTGCTGGGTATGTTAGGACTCACCGCTTATTCGGGCCTCTACCTGCAGTGTCAACCGCAGCCTGGTGAAACTGTTGTCGTTTCCGCTGCATCCGGTGGTGTCGGCCAGAATGCAGGACAGATTGCAAAGATCAAGGGCTGCCGTGTCGTGGGCATTGCCGGATCTGATGAAAAATGTAAATTTGTTACAGAAACCCTGGGGTTCTCTGCATGTATAAATCGTCGAAATAAGGATTTTGCTGCCCAGTTACGCGAGTCCTGTCCTGATGGCGTGGATATTTATTTTGAGAATGTTGGCGGTGAAGTGTATGAAGCCGTATTGCCGCTATTGAACCGCGAGTCGCGTATCACACTTTGCGGCCTCATCTCACAATACGGCAATGATCAATCCACCTCGGCGCAGGAACAGTGGCAGGCAACGGGTAAGTCGGTTTTTGAAAAACAGAACGTCATGGTACACAGCTTGTTCGTCGGTAATTTTGCAAGCGACTACCAGGATCAATTCCTGGCAGATATGCGTGGCTGGATTCAGGATGATCTCATCAGGTACAAAGAAGATCTCTGGCAGGGACTGGAGAATGCTCCCGCTGCATTCTCTGCCATGCTGGTGGGTGATAACTTTGGGAAAACGATTGTCCAGGTCGGCGATGACCCGACCACGAATGAACATATAAAAAAGCTTCGGGACAGTGATAGTGTGCTGGGATAAACAAGGCTATTCAGTTTTAGATAAATGGAAAAGGAAACGAGAATGAATGAAGATCAAACACCCATCATTGTGGGGACTGGCCAGTTAGTTGATCGTGAGGCAAGTGTGGAACGTCATATTGAACCACTCGATATGTTGGTCACTGTCGCACGGTCTGCAGCAGACGATGCAGGATTGACCAGTGCAGAACTTGAATCCATTGACACCCTTGCGCTGGTTGGGGTTGCAGGTTGGCATCCGCAAAATGCACCAGGTTTCGTCGCAGAGACATTGGGCGCCCAACCGGGAAATTGTTATACGACAGGTATTGGCGGGCAGGTAGGTGTCACCTTGACCAACTTCATCGCCCAACAAATTAGCACAGGGGAATGCGAATTTGCAGTAATAGGCGGCTGCAATAATCTCAAGGTGCTGATCAAAGCCATGTCGCAACAGGTCAAACTGGAGTGGGCTCGTGGTGGTGAGGGTGAGGCCACCATGGTTGGCGGAGATGAAGCAGGGAATTCGGATCTGGAGCGAAAATATGGCCTGATTAACCCACCTGATATTTACCCCCTGTTTGAAAATGCGCTGCGTGCCAGATTGGGTTTGAGCCTTGATGAACACCGGCAACGCATGGGTAATTTGTTTACTCGTTTTACTGAAGTGGCAGCGAACAATCCCTACGCCTGGTTTCCGACACAACGCAGTGCCGATGAGCTAACGACAGTGACTGCTGCTAACCGGATGATATCCTGGCCCTATCCAAAATACCTCAACGCGATATTGAACACCGAGCAAGCGGCATCATTGATCATGATGTCTGTCACTAAAGCCCGGAAGCTCGGCATTCCGGAAGAGAAATGGGTTTACTGGCTAGGGGGGGCTAACAGCCAGGAAAAAGCCTGGTGGGCCAGTGAACGGCCAGATTTTGCCGCTTGCCCCGCAATGAAAGATTCAACCATGAGCGCCTTGTATAACAGCAATGTCAGCATGGATAAAATTCAGCATATTGATTTCTACTCCTGTTTTCCGGCAGCGGTACAGATGGCCTGCCATATGTTGGATCTCGACGTGAATGATCCGCGAGGATTCACAGTGTGCGGCGGCCTGCCTTATGCAGGGGGTCCAGCGAGTGCATACACATTGCACTCCATGGCCAGTATGGTGGCTAAGCTTCAGGGCAGAACCTCTGAGCAAGGACTGGTCACAGGCAACGGCTGGTTTCTGACCAAACATGCTGCAACCGTGTTATCCACCGATCCGCATTCAACTGGAAAGCTAACCAATACACTCATGCCTGACCTGCCTTCCAGCAATATGGCGACCGCTGCTTGCGTCGTAAACGAACAGGCAGCGGGTGATGCAACCATAGAAGCCTACACCGTGGAGTACGGTCGCGGTGGTGAACCGGAACGGGGTGTCGTGCTGGGGCAAACGGCTGACGGCGAACGCTTTCTGTCCAATACAACGACCGATATTGATTTTCTCAAGGAATTTGTGACAGCAGAACAGGTCGGCAGAACAGGCAAGGTCGCCTTTATCGATGGCATGTCGACTTTTAAACCTGACTAGCCATCACGGTAAGGACCGGCAGCTTCAAACCAGCGTTTTACCCCAGACTATGATCCACGGTATGGGGGGCAATCGTCCTGACCTCATGCCCGTGAATCGCGCCATCCCGAATATCGGCAAATGTCTTTTCGATCACCTCTTTTCCACCATCGCCTGCATGATAGATGTTGCCAAGGAAATACAGGGTTCTTACGGCAGGGCCGGTGAAGACAAAGACAGTATCAACGAAAGTATTGTTGCTGAACGTGGGAGAACGGTCACCATCATAGACCAGCTCACAATTGGTGAAGGTACAATCCCTGAATACCTTGGCGTGTAGCTCAATGCGTTCGTTTTCGAATGACTCATTAACAAAGTTCATTAGTGCGCTCCTGTTATTAGTGGAACGACTAAAATTGTAAACCAAAGATGCCTTTTTGGCAGCTATTATCGACACTATTATCGACCCGATCTATCGTTTTGTGAATCCCCGTGGTTTCACCCAGAACCCGCTTCCAATCACCACCAGAGCAAACGCCGTATAACAAACAGCAAAGACCCAGGCGGGTGCCTGGTAATACAAAATGGCATCCAGCCAGTGCGATATGAAAGTACCGGCATAAACAGTCTCCCCGGCACGTGAACGCAACTCCATCTCGAATTCGGTCAGTGGGCAGAGTGCGCCAAACCAGGATTGAACGACTACCACACCAATTGCAAGAAGATGCATCACCCGGAACCAGGGATTCCGGACCCAGACCCAGGTGCGGACCTTGCCGATTAATATCAACAAGAGACTGAAAACAACGAAGGCAACGAGAAGCACATGTAATAGCAGGACCAGATCAGCAGCGAATAGAAGCAGTGTCGATGAATTCATACAAGACGCCCAAAAAAGTTAACCCTGGTATTGCTTAAAATTCTCCGCCTGTTGAAATATCTCCTGGTACACCTCGTCACGATCAACGGGTGGATAGTCGTTCTCGGCCAGAAGAATAATCTCCCCCATCCATCCTGAAGATTTCTTCAACTCTATCACTCTTTAGGACCTCAGTGATCTGGACATACCTTGAAATTAATCCAAATTGCGAATCACAAAGCACACACCAGTCAGATAACGTTTGCTGTATAGGGCACGGAAATAACAGTGGATGGTCCACCCAGACTAATGTATTCCGTCCAACCGTACAGTTCAACAGCGTCTATGTGTACAGTTCGATAGCGTCTATGTGGATGATTGGGTTGAGATCAAGCAAAGCTGACTGAATTTGCTCCGGGATGGATTCCCAGCCTTAATCGCATTGTCAGAGCCGAGGATATGGTTGGCCACTTTGATCCCCATGCCGAATTCCAGCAAGTCCACGACCAGGAACATATTCCTGGTCAGACTAATTCTAGCTTAAACAATGCTGCCTTAGTTCACTTGAAACGCTAGGATTGAAGTTTACTTAACACGATTAATGACAACATTTCAGAGAATCTGTTGGTTGCAATTCTCAACCATCGAACAGACCTGGTGTTTTCACCAATCGGTATTTAATCTATATAAATCAACCGGTTAATTATAAAAACCAGGCTTCTAATGCCAATTTATTCTTTCCTTATTTAACTGTATTTATATACAATACTGTAAGCATAATCAGTTATTGGAAAGCGCATGTTCGACCTGGTAAAAAATGTAGAAAAGTACCATGCAGATGATGGCTCGATTGATATCGAGTCCATGAGACGTGACAATGTTGAGCGTTGGGCACGTGGTGAGAAGCTGGAAGTAGAGATTCTGAAGCTCGCTGGACAGATGAATGCCGTGCAGTATCGATTTGTAAAGTTGCTCGGTGAATATGACGATACCGGAGGCTGGCAGGGTGACGGCATCAAATCATTTGCGCACTGGTTAAACTGGAAGATGGACGGGCCGCGCAGGATGGGGATGGTAATGGGTCGTGAGAAAGTCCGTGTTGCTCGCGCACTACCCGACCTTCCACTGATTGACAAAGCCTTCTCTGAAGGAAAGATCAGCTATACCAAAGTGCGAGCCATGACCCGGGTCGGCACACCAGAAAATGAACAGTTTCTGCTACAGATTGCAGAGCATGGCACGGCTGATCATATGGAATACCTGGTCAGAAAATACAAATACTGTAAACAATTGCAGGAATCCAGAGATTCAGACAACTGGAAACGGCTAAAGGACCTGGGCTGGTATCAAGATGAAACCGGGATGATTGTGATCAACGTAAGATTACCCCCTGAGGAGGGTGCAATTGTCATCAAAGCACTGGAAGTCATCCAGGCAGAGAACAGACAAAAGAAAGAAGAAGCAGAGGACGAAAAAAAAGCTAAAGTAGATTCTAAGAATGTTTCCGCCGAAACTTTTTCCTGTGGTATGACCCAGGAAGATTACCTTTGTGATCGCGCCTCGGCACTCACCGAGATGGCTGAATATTACTTGAAAGGGAAGAGCAGTGGTAAGACAAAGGAATCCTGGAACTCCCTCGGTGAAAAGTACCAGATTTTTCTGCACATCAATGCCAATGCAGCAAGCATAGACTGCAAGGTCAATGACTCAGACTGCTGCAGTGTTGACAACAAACGTTTTTTAACCCCACAAGTCGCCAGGCGCTTAGCCTGTGATGCCAGCCTTACCACTGTATTGGAAGACGATGAGGGGAATGTCCTTAATATCGGCAGGCGGTCACGTATTATTCCCCGGGCAATGTCCCACGCCCTGCGAATACGGGATGGTGGTTGCCGTTATCCTTCTTGCACGCAGAAGCAGCATACGGATAGTCCGGGCTGCGATCAGACCACATAAAACATTGGGTAGATGGCGGTGAAACGAAAATGGACAATCTGGTTACCCTGTGTCGTTTTCATCACGGACTACTACACAAAGGGGAATATCGAATCCATCGAGATGATCCTGACCTGGTATTCACCAACAGCCGAAACGAAGTGATGACCTCTTCGTTCTACCCCCAGTTTCCTGGCGAACCGAATGCTAATGATTGCCTTGATCCAGACATTGATGAACTTAACGCAGAATCAAAATGGCGTGGTGAAGGCATGGATGTCCAGCAGGCGCTGCAATGCATGTTTCAGTGGGAATAAGAAGCGGTTCCCAAATTTGGACAGAAGGTTAACTAAAAGCGAACGGTAACTTTGCTACTTGTGGCATGATGCCGGATTCAAATTTCGGAGTTCATCATGGCCCGAATCAGTATCACTGAACACGTCCTCACAACAGAGCGACACACTTCCTTCTATCTGGCGGCTGGTCCGGAAGACGGACCGCTGATGATATTTACGCACGGGTGGCCGGAGTTGTCCCTGAGCTGGCGACACCAGCTTCCTTTCTTTGGTGCCATGGGTTTCCGTGCCATCGCGCCAGATATGCGAGGATACGGTCGTTCGAGTGTTTACCATCGCCATGAGGACTATCGGCAGGAACTTATTGTCCAGGATATGCTGGCGTTAATTGATCATCTTGATCGTGAACAGGCAATATGGGTCGGCCACGACTGGGGCAGCCCCGTTGCCTGGAACCTGGCCAGCCACCATGCGGATCGTTGTGTTGCGGTTGCAAATTTATGCGTGCCCTATGCAACCCTGGAGCGAGGTCTCGATTTTATCATCGAACTGGTCGATCGTTCCGTCTATCCCATTGAGGAATTCCCGGCCGGGCAATGGGAATACATGCGTTTCTATGAAGAACAATTTGACGTAGCCACCGCACCCATGGATGCAAATCCTTACAATTTTGTGCAGCTGATATTTCGCAAAGGTTCTCCAGAGGGAATAGGTCAACCGAGCGGGACCGCAAACGTGCGAAAAACCAATGGCTGGTTTGGTGGCTTACCCGAGGCACCAGACTTTCCGATAGATCATGATGTGATCTCGGAAGATGAGCTGGACCTCTATTCAGAGGGCTTAAAACGCAATGGATTCTTTGGCCCGAACTCCTGGTATATGAACCACCAGGCGAACGCATCCTACTTCGAATCGGTCAGTAACGATGGGATTCTGGAAATGCCTGTGCTTTTCCTTGCCGCCCGCTACGATTACACCTGCGAATCTGTTAGCTCCCGGTTGGCAGAACCCATGCGCGATAAATGCAGCAACCTGACAGAAACCATCATTGATTCTGGCCACTGGATGGCGCAGGAAAAACCTTGCGAGGTTAATCGCGAAATTGTGAAGTGGTTAGTGACGCAGTTGCCAGAATTCATCGGTTGAGGTGCCCAGTGCCTAATTAACGCTTGCAAGCGGGTTGAATATCATCAAAATGGCGGTATCTGATTCGGGAAGTAAGAAATGATGGACGTTATTCGATGAGACAGGTGGCTTTTTCCGCCACAACATGATTCTCGATAAATCCTAGCTTCTCAATCTCTACTCGCACGACATCACCTTCCTTGAGGAACTGTGGCGGTTTCATCGCAACGCCCACTCCCGAGGGTGTGCCCATAAACAATATATCGCCAACATCCAGCGTGAAAGCCTGTGTCAGATGCGCAATAGCATCGTAACAATTAAATATCAGGTGTTTGGTATTGGAGTGCTGTCGTTCTTCACCATTAACGTAGGTATGTATTTCAAGATTATGCGGGTCACCCACTTCATCGGGCGTGACCAGGTAAGGACCCATGGGACCATGGGTATCAAATGACTTGCCAATTTGCATGGTCTGGGCGCGCCTTTGCCAGTCACGCACAGTAACATCGTTACCGCAGAAGAATCCGGCGATAACCTCACGGGCACGATCCCTGGGAACATGTTTGCACCGCTTTCCTATCACCAGGCAAAGTTCACCCTCATAATCAAGCATGGTTGAAACGGAGGGCAGATTGATATCACCTAAGGGTGCATTGGCACAATTATGCTGTTTGTTGAACCACATCTGGACCTTCGGCTTATCCATTCCGGTTTCTTCAATATGATCACCATAGTTCAGCCCTATCGCCAATATCTTGCCGGGATCTGGCAGGGGAGCACAAAATTGCACTGACGATAAGTCGATCACTTCGGAAGCCGATTCCGCCTCCTGCCTGATCCTGGCTAATGAATTATCCCCATCGGCCAATATTGTTTTCATGGTTGCCGGGAGCCCCGCCAGTTGGCTGAGATCAACCAGGCCATCATCACGCACAATACCGACCCGTCGTGTGGTGTTGTCTCCAGTTGTAAACGTTGCTAATTTCATCAATTCCCTTTCCCTTATTGAGTGATCTCTTGCCGAAAATAACGGGGACTAGTCCAGGGCCAATATTATCCTTTACTTCGAAGCAATGCGTACTATTTCGATTCAGGTGGTTTTGATTGGCTGTTGGGAGCGTCAATGTGTCTGCAGACTATCCGGTAAATATTTGATTAGCCCGACCCATGACAATCTGTCAAAGTAGAGACCAGGGCACGGATCAACACGATAATAATGGCAATCACCTACCGATGACGGACACTGCGGCACGGACAAAAAAACCGAAGCGGGTTAAACCCAAAATTATCTATTCGGATCGTTACGCCGATCACCTGGCACCCCGCTACTGGGTGACCTGGTTAGGTCTGCTGTGCATGAAAATGATCGCTCACCTACCCTACCGCATCACGATCTCGAGTGGAAAACTGATAGGTCATCTGTTCTATTATTTTGGCCGCAGCAGGAGACGCACGACGAGTATTAATATTGCGCTGTGCTTTCCCCAGCTCAGCCAGTCGGAGCAAAAAAAACTCGTCAAACGCACTACCATCGACACTGGCATCGGCTTTGTAGAATTGTGTATTGCCTGGTTTAACTATCAACTCATTCGGCCTCAAATGATTGAAATGACGGGCGAGCAAAACCTCATCGACGCCGTTGCCCTGGGTCGCGGAATCATTCTGGTCGGCGCGCATTACACCACGCTGGATCTGGGCGGTGTCCTGATGGCGAAATATCACAAGGTCGGGGTTATGTTCAGGGCCAATAAGAATCCACTCTTTGACCTGGTTATGCGCAATTCACGCGGCAAGTTTTGTGAGGGAGTGATTGAGCGAGGCAATATGCGGGCTGTCATCCGCTTTATCAAGGAGGGAGGCGTCATGTGGTACGCACCGGACCAGGATTATGGGCGAAAGCAGTCTGTATTCGCACCTTTTTTTGGTATAGAGGCGGCAACTATCAATGTGATTCCACGCCTGGTGAAAGTCAACAGGTCACCGGTACTGATCCTCAGCCACCACAGAAAGACGGATGGCAGCGGCTATATTTTATCCATCAGCGAACCCCTGAAAGACTTCCCATCCGGCGATGATCGGGCAGATGCAACCGTAATCAACAGTGCCCTGGAAACCCAGATTCGGAAGTTTCCGGAACAGTACATGTGGTTACACCGACGATTCAAAACGCGCCCTGAAGGAGAGGAAAAGTTGTACCCTTGAGGCAGGTAGATTCTGGCCGGATCTACGTTCCGGGGAAGCACTCGCACAACTCCCAGACGAGCCGGGCTGCCAGGCGAGCCGTGCGCTGGTCGATATCATTGCGCGGATTCAATTCTGCAATATCAGAAAGTATGATCGGTACGCCAAGCTCAGTACTGAGTAGCCGGATCTTTCGCAGAAGCCTGATCACCACTTCACTGGAAACGCCGACCGATGCAGGAGCGCTGACACCGGGTGCTATCGCAGCTGTAAAAACGTCCAGGCAGATCGTCACGTACAAATAATCCAAGCCCACCATGAAGTTTCGTATCCCCGAACATATCCTATCCAGGTTCGCCATGTGCGCATCAACGTCTTCAACCCAGACAACATTTTTTGATTTTGCATATTCAAATAGTGCAGCTGTATTCGCTGAAGGATTAATGCCAATGACATGGTAGCGAAAGGATCTGTCATGTTCTTCACACCACTGCGCAATTTGCCGAAATGGCGTCCCGGAACTGATTCCCCGGGCAGGATTTCGCAAGTCGAGATGAGCATCGAAATTGAGAATACCTACGATCGGCTTCCCATCTCTAATTTTATCCAGATGACGAACGATACCCTGGTAGCTTCCCCAGGCTATCTCATGGCCTCCGCCGAAGACGGTGACATTCATCCCGCTATCCAACAATTCAGATATGGTGCCAGACAGCATGGCCTGGGCTGCTTCCATATCACCATCCACACAATCAATATTTCCCGCGTCATAAACGGGCTGGTTATTCTGGTAGCTGAGATTGGCCAGTGATTTCCTGATTGCATCGGGACCGCCAGATGCACCCGATCTGCCCTTGTTTCGTTTCACACCTTCATCACAGGCAAAACCCAGCAGGACCCTCGAACCAGTTTCCATCTGTTCTTCCAGTGGTTTTACAACCTGGTGCCAGCGCAATGCAGGCGTGGTCTCCTCGGAATCTATCCGCCCTTGCCAGGGGGACACATCAACCTCTCTGGACATTTTCACCACCTACCCAAATCCGGTCTGGTTTCGACATATTAATGCCGTAACTGAGTTCAGCGGGATGATCGATCTGCCACAATACCAGATCGGCATCCAACCCCGCGCGGATTACACCCTTTGACTCCTCTAATCCAAGCGCCATCGCGGCATTTCGAGTGACACCCGCCAGCGCTTCTTCAGGCGTCAATGCAAATTCAACACAGGCCATATTCATGGTGAACAACAACGAACAGATCGGGGAACTGCCAGGATTAAGATCAGTTGCGACGGCCAGGGGCACAGCTGAATCGCGCAATTTTCCAACCGGCGGCAGTTGGGTTTCACCCAAAAAATAGTATGCACCCGGAAGCAGAACTGATACCACGCCATGTTCCCGCAAAATTGGAACATCCTCCCCGGCAAGATATTCAAGGTGGTCAGCTGAAAGACCATCGTATTGCGCAACCAGCCGCGCACCGGATAAATTACTCAGTTGCTCTACATGACCTTTAACAGGAATACCAAGCGCCTTTGCACAACGGAAAACCCTCTCACATTGATCCCGGCTGAAACCGATGCCCTCACAAAAAACATCAACCGCGTCCACCAGGTTTTCCCCTGCAAGCACCGGCAACATCTCTTCCACGATATACTGGATATAGTCATCATCCCTGTCCTTGAATTCAGGTGGCAGTGCGTGGGCACCGAGAAATGTCTTAAGGACCTTTACCGGGTTGTTCTCCCCCAGTCTGTTAGCCACTTCCAGCATCTTCCGCTCTGCCCCGGTTTCGAGTCCATAACCGGACTTGATTTCAACACAGGTCACCCCTTCGGCGAGCAATATCGCCAACCGTTTTTGCGCTGAAAGCAGCAACTCATCAAAGCTTGCATGACGAGTGGCCATAACGGTGCTGACAATACCGCCACCAGCCAGGGCAATTTCTTCATAACTCGCGCCTTTTAACCGGGATTCCCACTCGGTGGCGCGATTGCCGCCGTAGACAAGATGCGTGTGGCAATCAATCAGGCCAGGAGTAAGCCAACCTCCTCGCCCATCAATGATTTCGGCAGATTGATGACTGGAGTCTCCACTGGGGCCGGCCCAGGTTATCTTTCCATCACTGATACACACCCGGGCATCCTTAACTGCACCATAAGGTTGATCGATACTGCCGTCCATGGTCGCCAATTGGACATTATTAATAATGAGGTCCACTTGCATGCTATTAACCTGATTCGTCATAAGTAATAATATTTGATATTCTAGTTGTATATACATGTGTATACAACTAGAATGCTTTTCTTCCCCTACGCCAAGTATAAATCAATGAGCATTCCCAGGTTCAGCATTATCAAGGAACATATCGAGTCCCAGATAGCAGGGGGGCACTGGCCGCCCGGCACCAGGGTACCCTCGGAAAACCAGCTCGGCCAGACTTTCAATGTCAGCCGCATGACAGCTCGACGAGCGCTGCACGAACTTTTCCAGGATGGCCTGGTTACCCGTACCCAGGGATTGGGGACATTTGTCGCCGATGCGAAACCGACCAGCTCGATGCTGGAAATTCGCAATATTGCCGATGAAATTACCGAACGCGGACATGAATACCACTGCGAAGTCTACTCGGTTGATGTTTGCAAGCCGAACCGTGAACTCGCAAGAACCTTTCAAATTGAATACAAGTCCGAGTTATTTCATAGCGTCCTTGTACACCATGAGAGCGGCGTTCCGGTTCAGTATGAAGACCGATACGTGAATCCGTTATTTGCACCGGATTACCTCGAACAGGACTTTACACTGCTCACGCCAAATGCGTATCTGATGCGCAGCGCACCCTTAACGGAAGCAGATCACCTTGTGGAAGCTGTTTGTGTCAACCAGGAAATAGCCAGGCACCTTAAAATAAAAGTGCTGGACCCATGCCTGAAACTCACACGAAAAACCTGGTATAAACAAGGTATTGTGAGCCTCGCTTATCTGATTCACCCGGGAGACCGTTACAGCCTGGGCAATCATCTGATTTTTAAAACACAGATCCAGTGAACCACCCAATAGCGAACCCCAAGAGACTACAATGATGAACAGCCAATGATGAACAGCC
>Ga0114950_10002895_pt1 | contig 13214 bp, 14 predicted proteins | sample N075metaG_FD_83503 | JGI IMG/M metagenome (GOLD analysis project Ga0114950, IMG submission 83503) | Deep subsurface microbial communities from Kermadec Trench to uncover new lineages of life (NeLLi) - N075 metaG | ecosystem: Environmental > Aquatic > Marine > Ocean trench > Sediment | place...
ACAGGCTTGGGGCTGGAGCGACTCCATAGAGACGCTTTACCAAGGGTCCTGGCCTTAGTCTGTGGTTTCGTTCCAACGTTCGTTGATGCGATCGCTGAAATTGTCTGCCTTGGGGCTGCTGCCCTTGTCAGCATCGACAAATTGTTGCAACAGTTTTTTCTGTTCCTTGGTCAGGTCGACCGGTGTTTCGACCGAAATCAACACAAACATATCACCGCGGCCTGATCGCTGCAGGCGGGGCATGCCCTTGCCACGCAAGCGGAAGTGACGGCCGGACTGGGTGCCTGCGGGGATCGTGATACGTGCTTTGGTGCCCTCAACAGTCAGGACTTCGATAGGCCCGCCAAGGGCAGCGGTCGCCATGGCCAAGGGTACATTGCAATAGATGTCGTTACCGTCGCGTTCGAACAGTTCATGATCGCGGACAGATATAAACATATATAGATCACCTGCCGGTCCACCACGCTCGCCGTCTTCGCCTTCGCCGGACAGGCGGATGCGGGTGCCTTCTTCAACGCCAGCGGGGATGGAAACGGACAAGGTTTTGTCTTTTTGCACGCGGCCTGCTCCGTGACAGGTGGTGCAAGGGTCAGAGATGGTTTGGCCAGCGCCATGACAGGCGGGGCAGGCCCGTTCGACGGTAAAGAAGCCCTGCTGTTGGCGGACTTTGCCCATGCCCTGACAGGTCACACAGGTGGTGGGCGAGCTGCCAGGGGTCGCACCAGACCCGCCACAGGGGTCGCACTTCACGGCTGTATTAATTTTGATCTCGGCTTTTTTGCCCGAGAAGGCGTCTTCCAGCGATACGTCGTAATTATATCGCAGGTCAGAGCCCCTTTGGGGCCCACCGGCGCCACCACGACCGCGGCCGCCACCGCGACGATCGCCAAATAGATCTTCGAAGATGTCGCCGAAGGATCCACCAAAGTCAAAGCCGCCACCGGCTGCGCCGGGACCACCCTGGCCCATGGAACCGTCAAAGGCCGCATGGCCAAAGCGGTCATAGGCCGCCCGTTTTTGGTCGTCCTTCAGGGCGTCATAGGCTTCGTTGATTTCTTTGAACTTTACCTCAGCCGCCGCATCGTCCGGATTGCGGTCGGGCTGATACTGCATCGCCAGCTTGCGATACGCCTTCTTGATGTCGGGGCCAGGTGCGTCCTTGGATACCCCGAGGAGTTCATAAAAGTCAGTTTTGGCCATCAATCCCGTCCGGCTGGCGCGTCTGGCTCCATTTTGCATAGCAGGGCACCATCAAGGTGCCCTGTTACCATGCTTAGGAGGTCGCGTCTTTCTTGTCGTCGTCGACTTCTTCAAAATCGGCGTCGACAACGTCATCAGCGCCTGCACCTGCACCGGCTTCTTCGGCAGCCATATCTTCAGCTGTTGGTCCCGCTTCGGCTTGTGCTGCTTGTTCAGCCGAATAAATGGCTTCACCCAGCTTCATGGACGCTTGGCCCAACGCTTCGGTCTTGGCATTGATGTCGTCAATGTCATCGCCTTCCAGCGCCGTCTTCAGCTCTGTAACGGCTGTTTCAATCGCCTGCTTTTCATTGTCTTCGATTTTGTCGCCGTGTTCTGACAGGCTTTTCTCGGTCGAATGGATGATCGAGTCTGCCTGGTTGCGGGTGTCGACAGCTTCACGCTTGGCCTTGTCTTCGGTGGCGTTTTCTTCGGCTTCCTTGACCATGCGCTCAATATCGTCATCGGTAAGACCACCAGATGCCTGAATGCGGATCTGCTGTTCTTTGCCGGTGCCTTTATCCTTGGCCGTCACATGGACGATGCCGTTGGCGTCGATATCAAAGGCGACTTCGATCTGTGGCAGGCCGCGCGGGGCGGTGGGGATACCGATCAGATCAAACTGCCCCAGCAGCTTGTTGTCAGCAGCCATTTCGCGTTCACCCTGATGGACGCGGATGGTCACAGCAGACTGATTGTCCTCAGCCGTTGAAAAAACCTGGCTTTTCTTGGTGGGGATGGTGGTGTTGCGTTCAATCAGGCGCGTGAACACACCGCCCAGGGTTTCAATACCCAGCGACAGAGGCGTGACGTCGAGCAGCAGCACGTCTTTGACGTCGCCCTGCAACACACCGGCCTGAATGGCCGCACCCATGGCCACCACTTCATCAGGGTTCACGCCCTGGTGAGGCTCGCGACCAAAGAACTGTTCAACAACTTCCTGGATCCGGGGCATGCGGGTCATGCCGCCAACCAGGACCACTTCATCAATTTCACCAGCTGTGAGGCCGGCATCCTTGAGGGCCGCCTTGCAGGGCGCGATGGTCTTGTCGATCAGGTCCGCAACCAGGGCTTCCAGCTTGGCGCGGGTCAGCTTCATGGTCAGATGCTTGGGGCCTGATGCATCAGCAGTGATGAAGGGTAGGTTTATTTCGGTCTGTGTTGCGCTGGACAGTTCAATCTTGGCCTTTTCCGCGGCTTCCTTCAGGCGCTGCAGAGCCATTTTGTCACCGCGCAGGTCGATGCCGTTTTCTTTTTTGAATTCTTCAGAAAGATATTCCAACAGGAGCATGTCAAAGTCTTCACCGCCAAGGAACGTATCGCCATTGGTCGATTTTACTTCAAACACACCGTCGCCAATTTCAAGGATGGACACGTCGAATGTGCCGCCACCAAGGTCATAAACGGCGATCGTCTGGCCCGACTTTTTGTCAAGGCCATAGGCCAAAGCGGCCGCTGTTGGTTCGTTGATGATGCGCAACACTTCAAGGCCGGCAATTTTACCGGCATCTTTCGTGGCCTGGCGCTGCGCGTCGTTGAAGTATGCAGGAACGGTGACAACAGCCTGAGTGATCTCTTCACCCAAATATTTCTCAGCGTCTTCTTTCAGCTTTTGCAGGATGAAGGCACTGACCTGGCTGGGGGAATATTTTTCGCCGCGGGCGGTGACCCAGGCGTCGCCATTGTCAGCCTCGATAATGGCATAAGGCACCATGTCCATATCTTTGCGGGTGGCAGGGTCATCAAAAGACCGGCCGATCAGCCGCTTGATGGCAAACAGGGTGCTTTAGGGATTGGTGACAGCCTGGCGCTTTGCCGCCTGGCCTACGAGGCGCTCATTACCATCGGCGAAAGCGACCATGGAAGGGGTTGTGCGACCGCCTTCAGAATTTTCGATGATCTTTGGGTCACTGCCGTCCATGACAGCCACGCAGGAATTTGTTGTTCCCAGATCAATACCAATAACTTTACCCATTTTTACCTCTTCTGTTTGGCAAGCCCTTTGTACCAGTCACATCATGCCCTGGCGTCTCTTTGGGAGAGGGCTCCCACCTAAGTAAAGGATCCCGCCTTTTCGACGGAACCCCCGTTTTTTCGACGGAACTATTGTCATTTCAGCCCGGCTTATATAGTGAAGCAGGCAGGGCCGTTCAACCGGCAGAGGTCAAAAAAACATCAATCGTGCTGATTTATTTTCGCTGACACGAAGAATCTGACCAAAAAACGGCATTTTGGGCGAAATTAGAGGCGTTTCATGGGAATTCACCGGTGGGTTAGGAATATTTCAGTAATTTTGCTGTTTGCTTTTCTGGCGGCTTTTCTGGCTTCTTGTGGCGCTGAAACACCAGAAAAAGCTGATTCAAGCGATTCTTTCCTGGTGAAAAAAGCCAACACAGTGCAGATCAGCCAGGTCTGGGCCCGCCAGACATTGGTGCCGGGTCAGCCGACCGGCGTCTATCTGACCATCGAAAATGCGACCAATAAGGATGTCCGGCTGCTGCAAGTCAGTGTAAATGGGGCCGAGAGGGCGGAAATGCACGATAGTGTGCACACCGACGGCATCGTGCGGATGGTGCAGCTGGACGATCTGGTGGTCGCCGCGGGTGGTATTGAGCAGTTCCAGCCAGGGGGGAAGCACATCATGGTGTTTGGCCTGCCACAATTGCTAAAGCCTGGGATGCAAGTGCTGGTGACCCTGACGTTTGAAAATGCCAGCCCTATGGACGTACAGGCTATTGTCTCTGCAAATATGAATGCCCCAGATAACAGGGGCCATCATGGCCACTAACCCCCAAGACATTATCTATCGCCTAGAGCTGCAGCCTCACCCTGAAGGCGGCTTCTATCGTGAGATCTATCGAGCCGAAGGCCTCGTGGATGAACGGTCGCCTGTCACCAGCCTCTACTATTTGCTGCAGGCGGGACAACGGTCGGTCTGGCATCGCGTCGACGCGACCGAAATCTGGCACTTCCATGACGGTGCGCCGTTGCGGCTGTCAATTTCTGCAGGCGGACCACAGAGTGATCATGTTTTGGGCTTAGGCCTGGCGGCGGGCGAACAGCCGCAGATTATTGTCCCACCCCATGCGTGGCAAAGTGCCGAAACATTGGGAGAATGGACGTTGGTGGGCTGTATAGTTGCCCCGGGGTTTGACTTTGCCGGGTTTGAGCTGGCGCCCGACGACCGTTTACCTGACTAGGCTTCGTCTTTGTCCTCGTTTTCATCTGGCTCTGGCTCAGCTGGTTTGGCCGGGGCTTTTGACACACCAACCATTGCAGGCCGTAACAGGCGATCACCAATCGTGTAGCCAATTTGCATGACCTGCAGCACGGTTCCCGGAGCTTTATCAGCATCTTCGACCTCAAACATGGCCTGGTGCAAATTGTGGTCGAACTTGCCGCCATCAGGTCGAATTTCTTTGATGCCGTGCTTTTCAAACGCGATGGCCAGGTCTTTGCCTGTCAGCTCGACGCCCTCGATGAAGCTTTTGAAGTTTTCGTCCTCGCGGGCGTTTTCTGGCAGAGTATCGACGGCGCGACCCAGATTATCGGCAACCGGCACCATGTCGCGGGCAAAAGTGGTGATGCCATATTTAGCGGCGTCTTCTTTATCGCGGATAGACCGGCGGCGAATATTTTCGGTCTCGGCCATGGCGCGTAAAAGTTTGTCCTTCAGATCGGCCAGCTCTTCATAGGCTTTGATCAGCAGTTCTTCGATAGTGGGCTCGGCGTCTGTATCCTCCGCGTCCGCACCCGCATCTGGGGCGCCCTCTTCAGAGGCCTGCTCAGCATTGACCGTGGCGTCTTCGGCCCCAGCTTTATCCTCTGGGGTGGCCTTATTCTTTGGAGTGGCCTTATCCTTTGGGATGGCCTTATCCTCTGGGGTGGCCTCGTCTTCTGGTTTTTTGTTTTCGTTGTCACTCATAATGTGCCGTTATCCTAGCAATCGTCCTATTACCTTGGCGGTGTAATCAACCATTGGTACTACCCGCGCATAGTTCATGCGGGTTGGCCCGATCACACCAACGACACCGATGACCGATTGTTTTGCATTCATATAGGGTGCCAGAATCAAAGATGATCCGGACATGGAAAACAGCTTGTTTTCCGACCCGATGAAGATGCGAACACCCTCGGCATCGTGTGCTAGGTCGAGCAAATGGACGAAGTCGCGCTTGTTTTCAAGGTCCTTTATCAAATTTTGTATGCGCTCGAGGTCTTCTGCGGCTTCCAGATTGTCCAAAAGGTTGCTTTGACCCCGGACAATCAACAATTGGTCACCCTCTTGCTCGTTGGACCACTGGGCCAGGCCGTCTTCGACCACTTTGGTGGTTAACTGGTCCAGTTCGGCCTCGTGCAGGGCCAGTTCACGGCTGATATCGGCCTGGGCTTCTTCCAGCGTGCGGCCCATCAGGCGGGTGTTCAGATAATTACTGGCCCGTACCAATGTCGACGGCATCATATCAAGTGGCACGGCAACAATTCGGTTTTCGACATGACCGTCTTCGGTCACCAGCACCAACAAAGCCCGGCCTGGGGACAGGCCAACAAATTCTACATGCCGTAATTTAGAATTGGTCTTGGGCGCCAGCACAACACCGGCCCCATGAGACAACCCCGACAGCATGGTCCCGGCCTGTTCCAGCACATTCTCGAAATTGTTGCCATTGGCCACGCACTGGCTTTTGATTTCCTGCCGTTCAGTCTCGGTCAAATTGCCCAGCTCCAGCAAGCCATCGACAAACATGCGCAGGCCAATGTCAGTGGGCAGCCGCCCGGCCGACGTATGGGGCGAATACAATAGGCCCGTGTCTTCCAGATCGGCCATGACGTTGCGAATGCTGGCCGGCGAGATGTTCAGATCGAGCGTTTTCGACAAAGTGCGCGACCCCACAGGTTCGCCCGTCTCGAGATAATTCTCGACGATATGGCGAAACACTTCGCGGGTGCGTTGGTCAAACTCTTCGATCATCTGGGGCGTCCTTTGTCGCCTAAAACTAGGGTGTTGGGTAAAAGCCGTCAATCTAGGTCTGGACGGGTTGGGGCTGTCAGGATAGAAGGCCCCAAATAGGATATGAAAACGTCAGATCAAGGGTCTGACCAGAAAGGGCAACAGATGCGACCTTCCGGACGCGCCGTCGACATGATGCGCAATGTAACACTCGAAACCGGCTACACCAAACATGCCGAGGGTTCCTGCATGATCAAGTTTGGCGACACGCATGTATTGTGCAATGCCAGCCTTGAAGACCGGGTGCCGCCATTTCTGCGCAACAGCGGCAAAGGTTGGGTCACGGCGGAATACGGCATGCTGCCGCGCGCGACCCACAGCCGGTCAAGCCGCGAGGCCGCTCGTGGCAAACAATCTGGCCGTACTCAGGAAATTCAGCGCCTTATCGGCCGTAGCCTGCGCGCAGTGACCGATCTGGGAAAAATGGGCGAACGCCAGATCACGCTCGATTGTGATGTGATCCAGGCTGATGGTGGTACGCGGACAGCGTCGATTACCGGTGCCTATGTGGCGCTGCATCTGTGTTTCAAAAAAATGCAGGCCGATGGTCTGATCGACGAGATCCCCCTGGTGGACCAGGTCGCCGCGATTTCGTGCGGTATTTATAAGGGCACGCCTGTGCTGGACCTCGATTATGCCGAAGACAGCAACGCCGATGCAGACGCCAATTTTGTGCTGACGGGCAATGGCCAGATCTGCGAAATCCAGGCAACTGCCGAACAATCGCTGTTTTCACAAGATTCGTTCAATCAACTATTGGTCCTGGCGCAAAAAGGCATTGGCGAACTGGCTGATCTGCAGCGCCAGGCCATCCATAGCGCCTAGCCATGGCCCGTCAATTTACCGAACCCAAACTTGTTATCGCCAGCCACAACGCGGGTAAGGTTCGGGAAATTGGCGATCTGCTGCGACCCTTTGACACAGATGTCGTCTCAGCGGGCGATTTGGATATCGAAGAGCCCGAGGAAACCGGCACAACCTTCGTCGCCAACGCCTCGTTAAAGGCCCGTGCCTCGGCCCAGGCGTCAGGGCTGCCCGCGCTGGCCGATGATTCTGGCCTGGCAGTCGTTGCCCTGAACGGGGACCCCGGCATCTATTCGGCCCGATGGGGCGGCCCAGACCGTGATTTTAACCTGGCCATGCAAAAGGTCGAAGAGGCTGTGCAGGCGACGGGCAATAATGATCGCCGAGCCTATTTCGTGTGTGCCCTCTGCCTGGCCTGGCCGGATGGCCATGAAGAAATTTTCGAAGGGCGGATCGACGGCACGTTGGTTTGGCCTGGGCAGGGCGATCACGGGTTTGGCTATGATCCGATCTTTTTGCCTGCAGGCGCCACGTTGACCTTTGGACAAATGGACCCGGACGCAAAACATGCCATTAGCCACCGGGCGGACGCTTTCAGGCAATTGGTCGATGCCTGTTTCTAATGTAAAAAGCCAGGCCGGCTCCTTGGATGGGGGCGGCTTTGGCATTTATGTGCACTGGCCTTTTTGTCTGGCGAAGTGCCCCTATTGCGACTTCAACTCCCATGTGCGCGAACAAATCGACGAAAGCGGCTGGCGCGACGCGCTGCTGGCCGAATTGTCCTACTTTGCCGCCCAAACAGGTTCGCGATCTGTCGACAGCATCTTTTTTGGCGGCGGCACGCCTTCCCTGATGTCACCAGCCAGCGTTGGCGCGGTGATTGACGCCGTTGGCAAGCACTGGTCAGTTGGTTCTGATACCGAGATCACGTTGGAGGCAAACCCCACCAGCGTCGAGGCCAAAAAGTTTGCCGGGTTTGCCTTTGCCGGGGTGAACCGGTTGTCCATGGGCGTGCAATCCCTGGATGATAGGGCGTTACAGTTTTTGGGGCGCGAGCACTCGGCAAGTGAGGCGCTCGCTGCATTCGAGATCGCGCGGCAGCATTTTCCGCGAATTTCGTTCGACCTGATTTATGGTCGTCCTGACCAGACAATTGATCAATGGACCAAAGAGCTGACCCGCGCCATCGACCTGACAGCCGGGCATTTGTCGGTTTACCAGCTGACCATCGAAGAAGGCACGGCGTTTCATACGGCGTTTCGCCAGGGCCGACTGACCATGCCGTCAGATGATCTGGGCGCCGATATGTATATGGCCACACAAGATCTGACACGGGCGGCCGGCCTGCCCGCTTATGAGATTTCCAACCACGCGTGGCCGGGCGAAGAATGTCGCCATAATCTGGTTTATTGGCGCTATGGCGACTATGTCGGTGTTGGTCCTGGCGCCCATGGGCGCATCACGCGGGACGGCCAAAAAATAGCCACAGCCCAGCGTCACAAGCCGGAATCATGGATCGACGCTGTGACGCGTAATGGTCATGGATCGGTCGAAGATACGGTCCTGGACCACCAAGCCTGCGCCGAGGAAATGTTGATGATGGGCCTGCGCCTGACGGAAGGCGTCGACCTGGCCCGATTGACCAAAATTGCCGGGCAACCCTGGCAGAATGTGATCGATTTAGACGCCTGCGAGGCGTTGGTATCAGAAGGAATGCTGGTCCTATCCGCAGATAGGATTCAAGCTAGTCCAACGGGAACTGTGGTATTGAACTCTCTGACGGCGGCACTGCTGGCATAGAATTGTCGCCGGGCAGCGCATCGATCAGCGGTTCATCTTCAAATTCCAGGAAGTCGTATTCGTCGATTTCCTCTTCAATTCCAAAGTCGTATCGGTCGTCTGGGACGAACTCCAAATCTATACCAATGTCGTCCTCGGGGTTTGGCGACAATGGCGTAGCCAGGGGCGGTGGGATATCACCGCCGACGACCCGCATGCCTTCTGGCCTGATCTCGATAATGGCCAGTCTTCGTTGTGCCGTCCCATCATCGCCAAATTTAAAGACACCATCAATGCCGGAAAAACCGCGCGGATTGGTCAGGGCATCGGGCCCAAATGGTTGATAGACATCCAGGCGCAACAGGGTTGCGGCCAGTGCCGTGGCGTCATAGGCCAGGCTGGCAATGCGTGGCGGAGTGTTGCCATAAATCGTATTGTATCGTTCAGAAAAACTGGCCGCTGCCTGGGGCACGGGTCCTGCAAACAACGCCCCATACAGGGCGGGTTCCAGGTGCAGGCCGGGGTCATCCCATACACCGGTGCCCAAAAATTGCACGATTTTGGGGTCGATTTCATAATAGGGCAGCAAGGGTGCGATACTGCGGATCATACGACCACCAGCAATCATCAAGACCGCGTCATAGGATAGGTTGCCAAGTACCTCTGTTTTGTTGAGGCGCCCCCGCATTTCCCGGGCCAGATCGTCATCAGCGCCAAAGCTGCGCAAAAACTTGACCTCTTCAAGCAGGGCGGTTCGGCGCTTGTCATAATTTGCCAGGCGTTTGACGGAATCGATAGGCGAGTCATCGCCTTCGGCATAAAACTCTACCTGAACAAGTTCTGCCCTTCTTTTGGTGATGGCCGTCCGGTAGGCATCCAACATGCGATTGCCCGCTGTTGTCTGGGGCAGGAATGCCGCAAAGCGGGTTTTGCCCATCGAAATCGCATGGCCGACGACATCGTCGATCTGTTGTTCGGGGGTAAAGCCCATAATGTAGACGCCCTGCCCGGCCACCGACCGATCTGTGGAAAACCCGATGATCGGGATGCCATTGGTTTGCGCACGCGCCTTGATGGCCTGAATGGATGCCGAGAAGACCGGCCCCAGCACCAGATGCGCGCCACTGGTAATGGCTTGTTCCATGGCCGCCGCTGCCCCCTCGGGCGTGCCTTTTGTATCGATTGGCAAAAGTGTCAGTCGGTCGACATGGGTATCAAACAGCCCAATCTGGGCGGCGTTCAGCAATGATCTTCCCAACTCTGCAAAGCGGCCGCTCAGGGGGATCAACAAGGCAACACGGGCTTCACCCGCGCCGACAGATTTTGTCTCGAACGGGGGTGGGACCAGAGGGACCAGTGCCGACGGTCTGACCAAGATGGGTTTTGGTGCAGGGGCTGGGGTTGGGACGCTGGCCTGCCGGCTACCAAAGCCACCTGCGCACGAGGCCAACAGCATCGTTGCTGCCATCAAAAAAAACAGGCAGAAGTGGACCGGTCGGGCGTGGTCTGCGAACATTCGTAAACTGGCTCAGCACATAGGATGGCGGGCATGCCATCGGGTTAATTTGGAGACGCTTAAAACATGGAAGTTCCTGATCCACAAGTCAATCTGGCGAACGGCCTGTTTGTCGTCGCGACGCCCATTGGCAATTTGCGCGATGTGACTCTGCGGGCGCTTGATGTGCTGAACGGGGTCGACCTGATCGCCTGTGAAGATACCCGCATTACCAGCCGTCTGTTGACGCGCTATGGCATCAACACACCAATGGTTGCCCATCACGAACACAATGCCGCTGCCGTGCGTCCCCGATTGCTTGGCGCGTTGGACGCCGGCGAGAAAGTCGCGCTGGTCAGTGATGCGGGGACGCCCCTGATTTCGGACCCCGGGTACAAATTGGTGCGTGAAGCCGCAGCCGCTGGCCATCGAATTATTCCGGTACCGGGCGCTTCGGCCACCCTGGCTGCCTTGTCGGCGGCTGGGGTGCCGACCGATCGCTTTCTGTTTGTCGGCTTTCTGCCGGAAAAGCAGGTGGCCCGGCAAAAAGCCTTGCGAGCCCTGATTGGCGAGGACGCGACACTGGTTATTTACGAATCGGCTCGGCGATTGCCGGCTTCCATCAAAGACATGGCGGCAAACCTGCCCGGCCGCGAGGTCGTCGTGGCCCGCGAACTGACCAAACGATTTGAAGAATTTGTGCGTGGCGATATTCAAGAGGTTTGCGACCATTACCAAAGGGCCGGGCCACCCAAAGGGGAAGTAGTGGTTTTGCTAGGTCCACCCCCTGTCGAAGAGGTGTCCAACGCGTCTGTTGATGCGGCCTTGAGGGCTATTTTGGATGATGTGGGTGTCAAAGCAGCATCATCGGCCGTGGCGGCCCTGACGGGTCAACCCAAGCGGGATATTTATGCCCGGGCCCTCAAATTGACCAAATCTGCTGATCCCGCCAATTCTACTGATCCTAAATGACGAATACCCGATCCCGGCAACTGGCGCGAAAGCGCGGCCTCAGAGCCGAGGCCCTGTGTGCGCTGATACTGCGGTTGCAGGGATATCGGATTTTGGACCGCAACTGGCGCGTACCGGTGGGCGAGGTCGACATCATTGCGCGTCGGGGCAAGGTTCTGGCCTTTGTCGAGGTGAAAACCCGTGATACAGAAGATGCCGCATTTGAGGCGGTGTCCCTAAAACAGCGTCAACGCATTGAAAAAGCAGCAGGTGCATATCTGGCCATGCATCCAGAGTGTGCGAATTTGCACGCACGCTTTGATGTAATGGCCGTTGCCCCCTGGCGCTGGCCCGCGCATATTCAGGCTGCTTGGGGGTTGGACTAACGTCTGACCCCGTGCGCAGGGGTCCAGACCCGGAGGAGAAAGACCAAGTGACATTGTCCGTTGCGATCCAAATGGACCCAATCCAAACAGTTGATATAGATGGCGACAGTACTTTTGCGCTGGCGCTGGAAGCGCAGTCGCGCGGGCATTCACTGTTCTTCTATTTACCCAGGAACCTTTCCCTGCGCGATAATGTGGTGGTCGCCCGTGGCCAGGATATGACTGTCCGGCGTGAACTGGGCAATCATGTGACCCTGGGCGAGGAACGCCAGATTGACCTGTCGACCATGGATGTGGTGCTGCTGCGCCAGGACCCGCCTTTTGATATGGGCTATATCACCACGACCCATTTGCTGGAGCGCATCCACCCGAAAACCCTGGTGGTGAACGACCCGGCCCAGGTGCGCAATGCGCCCGAAAAGATATTGGTCACCGAATTTCCCGACCTGATGCCAGAAACGCTGATCACCGCCAACAAAGACGACATCGTCGCGTTTCGGGCCGAATACAAAGACATCATCATGAAGCCGCTTTACGGCAATGGTGGCGCTGGTGTGTTCCGTGTTCGACAAGGCGATGAGAATTTGAATGCACTGTTCGAGATGTTCGAGCAATTTTACCGCGAGCCGATCATTGTCCAGCGCTATCTGCCCGAGGTTCGTCAGGGCGATAAACGCATCATCCTGGTTGATGGCAAAGCGGCGGGCGTGATTAATCGGATACCCGCCGAGGGTGAAACGCGGTCCAACATGCATGTTGGTGGCGTCGCTGAAAAGTCAGGCATGACGACCCGCGATCATGAAATATGCGAGGTCATTGGCCCCATGTTGTCGGAACGCGGGCTGATATTCGTCGGCATTGATGTCATTGGTGACTATCTGACAGAGATTAACGTGACGTCACCCACCGGCATTCAGGAGATAGACCGTTATGACGGCGTCAACCTGTCTGGCCAAATCTGGGATGCTATCGAGGCCCGACGCTAAACAGGTATGGCGCTAAAAAGGTCCATTGCAAAATAAACCAGCAAAACGAGGGAACAGATGAGTAATTGGGTAAGTAATTATGTTCATAGCCTTTTTCGGTTTCGTTGGCTTGTTTTGTTGGGGGTCATTGCAGTAACGGCGCTGGCGCTGTATGGCGCCACCTACCTGACCTTCAAGGGAGACTACCGCATCTTTTTTGGGGATGACAATCCTCAACTACAGGCGCATGACGCCTTGGAGCGGAAATATACCAAAGCCGATAACATCCTGTTTGTCATCCAGCCCCATGAGGGCACGGTATTCAACCGCGATGTGCTGGTTGCCGTTGCATGGCTGTCCGAGGAATCCTGGTATATGCCCCTTGCTCTGCGGGTGGATTCACTTTCAACCTATCAGCACACTCGGGCCGAGGGAGACGATCTGACAGTCGAGGCCATTGCTCAATATCCGCAGGAAATGAGCGATGAGGACATTGCCTATTTGCGCGACGTCGCCCTGAACGAACCCTTCCTGGCGGGTAAAGCAATTGCTTTGGATGAGCGCACAACGGCGGTTGCGGTCAC
>Ga0114950_10002898_pt1 | contig 13213 bp, 11 predicted proteins | sample N075metaG_FD_83503 | JGI IMG/M metagenome (GOLD analysis project Ga0114950, IMG submission 83503) | Deep subsurface microbial communities from Kermadec Trench to uncover new lineages of life (NeLLi) - N075 metaG | ecosystem: Environmental > Aquatic > Marine > Ocean trench > Sediment | place...
GATTCATAACAAAGTTTAATGAGGTGAAAAAACGGATTTGTGTAGTCATCTTCATGCGCATCATAATTTACCCAGTCCCGTTCTTTTCCCTTTGTGAATAGCGTGTATAGAGCGTGAGTAGCCTCAACAAACTCAACACGTAGCTTGCGCTCACTAGATCTATCCACAGGATAGTCAATTCCGAAAATTTCTAGAACGGGGTCTGCTCTCAACTCATCCAGAATTCTAGGCACAACACTTAGACTGTTCGATAATTCGTCGAGTTCAAAATTGTTGGAAATTTTATATGGCGCCTTTCTGACAAGCTCTTGGAAGAGCAGCGCTGTTTTTTCGATTTCAGCAGGGTAGTCGAGAGTCCTTTTTGCCCTTTTTTCGCTTTTAATCATCGTAATTTCACTCAATCTCCTTCCTAAATAGTGAATATCCTGATTAACCTGCTTCATGAAGGCGTCTATCGGATCTAGTACCTCTCGAGGAAATTCTTTCCCTATTGGTAATTTCCGTCCGGGGGTTTCACTACCCAACTTTTCTTGCTCCCACGCCTGGCGCGCTGCTATATCTTCTTCTTTAATAAATGCAGGTATTATCGGATTCATGTACTCTCTAATTCGATCATAGCCGGCAGCTTTATTAATTTTTCCACCAGAACTGGAAATATCTAGAATACGTTTCTTCATGCTTTTTGTTTATCCGGTAAAAAAATGTGGGCGTCTCCTAACTATCGTTCAGAGAAATTTATCCTTCTTCATATTGTAACTGCCAACAATCCTATTCGACATAGACTCGACACTGCAGCTTTCATCAGAACATTTTTCATGAGACTTCGAATCTAGGAAATCTCTGATTAAGGTATATTTCCGCCATGGCTGCGTTAGAACGTCCCGAGGAAACCTCGCGAATTTAAAGCATATTCGCGATTTTCCTCGTGCCGTCCTGTCGGGATGCCGCCCACTTGACCTGACGAAAATATCCTCTTAATCAGAGCTTCCCTAGCAGGCTGCTGAAAATAGGGTAGTTAGCACGAGTTTCATCTAGTTGCAGGAAATTGAAATGGAAGATTAATTGCTTGAAGCCCTTTGGTTATCTGACTTGCAACGATTACAGGACGAGACATGTTACAACATATATACAGGGGGGTCGCTCTAACAATAGATTTTTCAGCAGCCTGCTAGATTACACGTTCAACAATTCGACCGTTCGAGCTTTATGATCCGGCGCCAAGTGTGAATACCGCTGTGTAGTTTCAATTGAAGCGTGACCAAGCAATTCTTTAACAACATAAAGATCGGCTCCACGCCTAACCAACTTACTTGCGTAGGAATGGCGAAGATCATGGAATCGAAAACCATCTATACCCGCCAATCCAATCAAAGAAGTCCAACTTCTCTTAATATTATCAAATCTCTGCCCAGTTACCGGTGATGGAAAGACAAGATCATTTGATTGAATATCATTTTGCCGGATCCAGGTTCTCAAGGTTTCCTGGCCCTCATGCGTCAAAGGTATATGCCGCGTATTTCCTGATTTTGCGTCGGTACCTTTGATTCGAACTTGCTTCGACTTGAAATCAAAATCATCCCCGCAAAGGCTAAATAACTCACCTCTACGCATTCCGGTATTCAACGCTAACAATACCATTGGCATCAAATAGTCAGTAAATTGCAAGCTTGATAAATCTGGGAGGCGATCAAGATTTCGTTCGTTCAACCAACCGTTATATCTCCGGCGCTCATCTACTTGATTCTGTTGGCGATCTAGCAGTGCCCTCCGCAAACTGTGTTCTTCATCTTCCGTTAAATACCGAACAATCGGATTCTTGCCTTCTTTAATGGGCTTGACACGTTCAAGCGGATTCTTTTCAAGGATATTCCAATCGACCGCTCGATTTAACATCGCCTTCAGAGCTGAGACTGGGCGGTTCACACCACCTGGTTTAAGCCCGGTCTTCAGCTTCGATTTTCGCCAACTGATGACCAGCCAGTCATTGATGTCGATCAGTGGCTTATCTGACCAATCCTTTATAAAACTACTCTCGAGTGCTTGTGCTCGTTTCTCTCCGGTTTTTGTATGTGATACTAGATAAGGCTTGTACCTCTCGTGAAAAAACACACCAAGAGTCTGTTGCCGACGTCGTTCCGCCTTTACTTTCTTTTCCTTTTTTACGGCCTGAATATCTATGCCGTTCTTTACCTGCCCGTTTAACTTGCCAGCAATTTTTCTGGCTTGCGCTAATGTCACAACCCCAAGGCGACCAATAGTGTATTTGAGTTGACGTCCCTCAGAGTTACGATAGCGAAGCGAAAAACTCATCACACCACTTGGTAATACTGATAAGGTTAGGCCAACCTCTTTAGTATCATTAATATCAAATTTTCTCACAGGTGGCTTGGCACTTAATGAGCTAATCAGACTCGATGTTATTTTTTCTTGCATTATCTTGGCGACACACTGGCGACACAAATTTTACTAACCTAGACTAACACCCAGCAACAAAACCCACAACCAAAAAACCAGCACAGCCCTTTAATAATATGGGCTTACACCAGTTTTTCTATTAGCGGAGGTTAGCTAACGTTAGTAGAAGAAAGTGGTGGAAACAGCCTCCTAAGCGGGGGGTCGCAGATTCGAATTCTGCTCAGGGCACCAAATAAATCAATAGCTTGTTGGCAATACCGATCTTAATCATCGCATGGGTGTTAATTTATACCCACATCGATGATGTCACGCACCTTGCCAGCTTGAAACAAATTCGCTAACTTGCCGACTCATGTCAACCAAAAACCGACAAGCAATCGATAGTCCCCAGGTCTGGGACGGACGTAGTATGGCCGGAAGATCTGATTGGGTTTTCGAGGTGACTGACGAGATCCGGGGTGAATTACTATCAGCAACCCGGCTCGCATTGAAAAACGCAACGGGATGGGCGCAGATCAATCGGGCGAACTTTAGGGTTCCGGTGACGGCAAATTTCTTGAAGGAAATTGCTGAATTTCTTGAAACCGGCCCTGGCATCGCAAAGATTCGTGGTATTGACCTGGCTCACCTCACCGAGACCGAACGCAGAATCATGTTCTACGGCATCGGCCAGCACCTGGGAACACCCGTATCCATGAGCAGGGAAGGCATGATGATGTCGGATGTCACCGACGAGGGCGTCCTTAGTGCGGAACGATACGGGCACGTAAAAGACGAGAACAACGAAGCATTCGTGTCTTCACGGGCCAGGGTTCACTCCACAGGGCAACTCCGGTTTCACAATGACCGTTGTGACGTTGTCGCCTTTGAAACCCCCCAGGGTACGGGGCGAAATCCAGTTGTTAAATAATCATATTGTGTTCCGCGGGCGCAGCGCCCATAAAGACCGGCCCGGTGAACGGCGGCTCCTTCACCGTTTGTGGATTTCGATGGCAAATAGTCGTCCCCTGCCTGCTAGCTTTAAAGTTCTGTTTCGTGACATTCGACCAGGCGCAGTACGCGGCGGTATTTTGCCCATTATCCCAGGCTGATAACGAACAGATAATTACTGCTGAACGCAAGCGATCGTGCTTGCAAATTTTAAATAAAAGGCGAAGACTTGACGGTTCCAACACCCACAGGAGGATATGCATATGGCTTTGCGCATCAATGACATTGTCCCGGATTTTACAGCTGAGACGGACCAGGGCACTTATCAATTCCATGATTGGATCGGCGACAGCTGGGCGATTTTGTTTTCTCATCCCAAAGATTTCACCCCTGTCTGCACCACTGAATTCGGTGCAGTAGCACAGCTGGCAGATGAGTGGGAGAAACGTGGCACCAAGGTAATGGGTGTATCGGTTGACGGGGTTGAGGATCACAAAAAGTGGAAGCTGGACATCGAGAAAGTATCGGGAGCCAGTGCCGGATTTCCGATCATTGCCGATGAAGGGCTGGAAGTTTCCAAAGCATTTGATATGTTACCGGCCGAGGCCTACATGCCTGACGGGCGCACTGCCGCCGACAGTGCCACTGTGCGGTCTGTGTTTATCATCGGGCCGGACAAGCGACTGAAATTATCGATGACCTATCCGATGTCCGTCGGGCGCAATTTTGCAGAAATTTTACGCGCCCTCGATGCACTACAGGCGTCAGAAAAACATGGCATAGCGACACCGGTAAACTGGACTGCAGGCGAGGATGTGATTATTCCACCAACCGTCAGTGATGAAGAAGCTATAGCCAGGTTTGGAGAGTTTGACGCAGTGTTGCCTTATCTGAGGACGACCAGGCTTCCAGACTAAAGCGAGACTTCGCCGTTCCTTGAGTTAGGCTCGAACCTGCAATGCAGGGCTTTACGAATGAGCTTCCCTGTTAGTCTCCATATCCATGGCATGGTTATCAGACCCGCGGGATGGTCCGATCGTATCTTCATCCAGGATTGACCAATCTCGATCGCGTCGTCCCTGGTCGATTGAATTGCACCTCACGCTCTTTGCCAGTTAGCTGTCCTCTTCTTAATAGAGTATGTTGGCTGTCCTCATCTTACTTACTTATCTCAGGGAATTATTTGAGTATGAATATCCAACTCACGCCGGAAGAAGCAAGAATTGTTGGCTGCTTACTGGAGAAAGCGGTGACGACGTCTGATCATTATCCGTTGACCCTGAATGCGCTGACCAATGCCTGCAATCAAAAATCCAGTCGCAACCCGGTGATGAGTCTGAATCAGGGCGATGTACAACGAATCAGCAGAGAGCTCAAGGACAAGTACCTGGTCAGCATTGAGGAAGGCTTCAAGAACAATACAGAGAAGTACACTCAGCGATTCTGCAATACGCTACTTGCCGAGTGTCAATTCAATCCACCCGAGTACGCCATAATGTGCCTGTTATTGCTGCGGGGTCCACAGACACCAGGCGAATTACGGAGCCGCAGCGCCCGGCTGCACAGTTTTGAAGATAACCAGAGCATAGTTGAATCCTTGAAGGTGCTGATGGATCGTGAAGGTGGTCCTGTCGTTGCCCGGCTACCCAGACAGTCCGGGCGCATGGATCACGAGTATACCCACCTGTTCTCCGGCGACATTGAATCTACACCGGAGGAACCGGCGATTACCCAAAGAGTAGCTGCACCCAGTAGAGATCAGCAGTTCAGCAAGCTGGAGGCGAGGGTTGAAGTACTGGAAAATGCCTTAAGCAAACTGGCAGAACAGTTGGGTGAAGAAATCGATCTGGGGAAGTAGTAGAGCCTGTGCCTTTGGACCAGTGCCTCGCTCGATGGCACCGATAGTCATTCTTGCAGCCCTGAATTCCGGGATTTTTGTTCACGGATTAGAGTTGCCGCCTGATAAAACTCGTTACAGCCTCGTTAAATAGTTCCGGGCGTTCCATATTGACCGCATGACCAACCGGTAAGTCAACCAGATTCGTATTGGGCATATTGGTCTCGATAAAATCCCGATACACCTGGAAGCGAGTTTCTTTCTTCCCGCAAACCAGCAGTGCAGGCCGGGTATTTCTCTGTAATTCATCCCGAATCGAGACGGTACTACTTGTATAGGCAATAATTCTGCCGATTGCCGCAGGGTTAACGCGGCGGGCATCTTCCACAAGTAATGTCTTTATATCCTCAGGAAGCCGTTTTGCATGTCTGGGATGCACCGGTATTTTCTCCAGGGCTGCAACGCCGCCCAATTCAAACTGTTTGATAATTTCCTCTGCGGCACCGACATCAGGACGAGGAGAGAAGGCTGAAGAGGAATTGGTGAAAATATGCGCTATGGTGTGCTGCGGATAGTCGAATGCATAACGAATTGTTAATCCCGCGCCCAGTGAGTATCCACACAGGAACCATTTCTCTGCACCGACTGCCTCGCGGATGACATCGAATTCACGCACATAACTTGCCGGTAGATAGGGCGCGGATTCCAGTGGTGTACTTGAGCGCCCGTGACCATATAGCTCCACGGTGATGGGCGTGCATACTTTGCCCAGGGCCTCGAGATTGGGTCGCCACTGTGCACTACTGGAAAGAAAACCGTGCACAAGCAACAATGGTGGACCCTGTCCGGCATGTACTTCGTAGTTCAAGTTAGGTATGGACCTTGTTTAAATGAAGGATCAATGCGATCAGACCAGCATTGCAATTCGACCGGATAATCTGACTCGAACATACACGTTTCAGCGTGGAAACCAGCAAGCAAATACGGCCATCCAGTACGACCAGTGTCTAGCCAAAGATGCTGGCGTGCATCGCAAATGGGAGTTTCGGGTTCAAGCACCTCCTCTTTCACCTGGCCAATCCAGGCTCTATGTGCTTCACCCGCTTGCATATCAGCAATTCCCTTCTCCTTATGTTTTCATCTTCTGCCAATACTACCCGCGGCAGTTATCACTAAGGCTCTGCCCGCAAAGTCTTCTCCACGACCCGGGCAAAAAAACTTGCCCCGTAAACCAGTGCCTTATCATTGAAATCGTAATCATGGTTATGAAGCGGGTGGCTTTCCTCCCCATTACCAAGATTGAGATAACACCCTGGTACCTGCTCTGCCATAAAGGAAAAATCTTCCGACCCTGTGCCCGGCTGACCGTCCCGGATGACGTTCTCCACGCCCACCAATTCATCACACACCTCAGCTGCCAATTTAGAAGCTGCCGGGTCATTCACCACCGGATGAAAAATTACCCGGAAATCGACCATGGCTGTCGCGCCATGCGCCACAGATATCCCCTTCACAAGATCATTCATTCGCTGTTCAATGCGCTGCATCAACGGCATTGAAAACGTGCGCACCGTACCGGCCAAAATGGCATCGGCTGGAATAACATTATATGCATCACCCGCATGGACCTGGGTGATGGACAGGACTGCCGTCTCTGTGGGTCGGGTGTTGCGCGACACGATTGTTTGCAATGCCATGATCAATTCACCGCTGATGACCACCGGATCAATTCCCTGGTCCGGAAATGCACCATGGGAACCCTTGCCGGTGACTTTAACGTCAAAGAAGGCGCCTGCAGCAGTCCGCACGCCAGGTGTTGCGCCGAACTTTCCAAGCGGCAATCCAGGTGCATTGTGCATGGCATAAAGACTGTCGCAGGGGAACTGATCGAAAAGTCCGTCCTCTATCATTGCTTTCGCACCGCCGATTCCTTCTTCGGCTGGTTGGAATATGAAATTCACCTGTCCCTGGAAATCTTTCGTTTCGACCAGGTATTTTGCTGCCGCCAACAACATTGTGGTATGGCCATCATGACCACATGCGTGCATGGTCCCCGAATGGGTCGATCGATGATCGAAGGTATTGCGCTCGAGGATTGGCAGCGCATCCATATCGGCGCGCAATCCCACGGACCTTGTCTCATTGCCCACCTTTAACACGCCCACAACACCGGTTTTACCAATGCCACGGTGAACCTGTATGCCGAATTCTTCCAGCTTTCGGGCGACAAATTCACTGGTGCGAGTCTCCTCAAAGCCAAGTTCCGGGTGGGCATGTAGTTCCCTGCGCCAGCTTGTGAGTTCATCTTCCATTGCAACGATTTCTTCAACCAGTGACATCTGTACTTCCCTGATATACCAATAAGCCATCGAGCATATCAGGGCTCACTATGGGAATCACCTCAAGAAAATCTATCGTTTGATCCCGGTGGATTCATCTATTTAACCCGTAATTTCGGTCCAGCACGCTAAAACGGCCTTTTCCACCCCAAAATGTGAACGGGCGCACAGAAAATCCCCACCCCATGTCTACACTGGGTAGATAAAGTGAAAGAAAACTAAATCTGTTTCCAAGTAAAGGTGTGTTTATGCAAATCTCAACGTTCGGCGGCTGGCTATCGGCACAACCAGCCATCACCCTGATTCTAATCGCCATTGGCGCCCTGGTGTTGCTGTACCTGGCGCGAAACACGGTACATGCACTGTTCGATAGCATCTTTCTGGGCCTCTATCGCGGCTTGAGGATTGCTTCAACCTCGGTATCGGCGACTGAAAAACAACTAAAGCACAGAAATCGTGTGGTACTGCTGGAACATGGCCGCGAGCAGGTTGAACGTGAGATCGAACGGGAATTCCGGCGGGTGCATCATATTGTTGATCGAGACCTATCGGGTTATCCCTCCCTGCAAAGAGAAATTACCGAGCAGATAAGCTCTATCGAGGAAGACTACAAGCTATCCGAGGCAGTACCGCCGCCGGGTCCGGACTGGATTAACGCGATTGAGGCAGTCGCCAAACTGACCAAAAAGCCCAATGGCGAAACGATAAGCTCCAGGGTATTGGAACAAATTCACAAGGCGTCACAACAACAGCATGCAGAAATTCTTGAAGCTTACCGGGAACAGGTACGGTCCCGTCACCAGCGACTGGATAGCATCAAGACCTACTGGCGAAAACTGACCAATACGATCGATGAAGTTGGCGTCGTTATCCAGAGCCTGCTGGACCGTTCACGCGACATCGATATGCGCATGAAACAATACGAAGAAATTGTTTCCGCTACCGATAAGGCGGAGCGGACCCTGAAAGCATCTTCACTCACCCAGTTCCTGATCTCTTCCATCGTTGTGGCCATTGCTGCTGGCGGCGCATTTATCAACTTCCACTTGATCGCGCTGCCCATGTCCGAAACAGTAAGCGCCTCCGGCCGGATTGCCGGTATGCCTGTTTCCGACGTGGCCGGTTTATTCGTGATATTACTGGAAGCGACTTTCGGCCTTATGTTAATGGAGTCTCTGCGGATTACCCGCCTGTTTCCCACCATCGCCTCGCTTGACGACAAGATATTGAAGCGAATGGCCTGGACATTTTTTATGTTCCTGCTGGCCTTTGCTTTTGTCGAGGCGGCACTCGCTTTTATGCGCGACCAGATCGCAGCAGATAATGCTGCCTTGCGACAGAGTTTAAGCGGGGCCGTCGCTGCAACGCAGGAAACAACGATCAATAGCTGGATACCCATGGCAGGGCAGATGATTATGGGTTTTATATTGCCCTTTGCTTTGGCCTTTGTGGCAATACCGCTGGAATCACTTCTTCATTCCGGTCGTACAGTTGCCGGGCATTTACTCGGATTATTGCTGCGAGTCCTGGCCACTGCATTACGCTTGCTGGCAATATTTAGCCGCCAGTTAGGTCGGGCGACTAACAGTTGTTACGACCTTCTGGTCATCCCGCTGTTATGGGTCGAAAGACTTATTGCCAGACGGAAGCGCCCCGATACCGAGACCGAGGACCCTGCTGTAGAGCAAGCAACTGAGCAGCGTGTCCCTTCTCACACGGCAGATGATGACCGTGAATCAATGCAACCCAGCCCAATCTAGGAGATTGATGATGAACAGAACACTTTCGACCATGCTGGTCTGCCTGTGCCTGGGGCTAAATGGATGCTCGCAGCAGGATAACTACCGTACGGCCGTCTACCTGTTACTCGATACTTCCGGGACTTACACGGAAGAGTTAAATAAGGCCCAGCATGTGATCAATTACATGCTGAGTACCCTGCAGGCCGGTGACAGTTTTGCCGTGGCTCGTATCGACAGCGCTAGCTTCAGCGAAAAGGATATCATCGCCAAAGCGACTTTTGATGCCAGGCCGTCGACCTCCAACAGGCAAAAACGTGATTTTGCCGCGACAATTAATCAGTTTGTGAAAGGCGTGAAAGGCAGCGCCTACACCGATATATCCGGTGGGTTGCTGCAAGGCATCGAATTTCTGAATGAAACCAGTGCTGCTTCCAAATATATCCTGATCTACTCGGACCTGAAAGAAGATTTACCGGATGGTTACACCCGGGATTTCGATTTCGAACTCGATGGCTATACGGTCGTGGCCCTGAACGTCACCAAGTTACGAGCAGATAATGTGGACCCCAATGAATATCTACAACGGGTGGCGGACTGGGAACAGAAAATTACCCGGGGCGGCGGGACATGGCATGTGGTCAATGATTTTGAAAAAGATGGCGCACTGGACCTGGCCAGCTACTAAAACCAGGTACCAGCATACTTGCCCATAAAAAAGGCCAGCTTGAACTTTCTCCTGGAAAGTGAAACTGGCCTCTTTCGATACGGTTCAGGCGTATCTCCAATCGATTAAAACTGTGCTTTGTCGAGATTTCCTGTGTCTATCGAGCGATAGAAGACCTTCTATGGCCGTAACCGAAGCCCAATAACCCTAGTGCCAGAAGAGCAAGTGTCGAGGGTTCTGGCACGGTGGGCGCTGTGCCGTAGAATGTGAGGTGCGACATGTCCATGGGAAGATCTAAAATACCACCTGGCGGTGTAGTCCAGGATCCAGTGGTCACGACCAGCGCCGCGTCGAGACAAGCACCAATCAACCCTGTATCGTCGTAATTACCCTGGGCACCGCAAACAAGAACATTGTCTGCGTCAGCGTCAGATACCTCCCAGAAAAGTTTAAAGTCATTTCCAGCATTCGCTGCCCAAAACTTGATACCTGGATCTGCTCCAGTGGGAGTATATATCCAATCACCTGTACTATTACCCAATCCATTGGTTGAGAAAGACCACTCGTTGCCAGTGACAGATGGGAATAGGGAGTTAGCCTCCCCAAAGGTCAAGTCACCTGCAAAATTCGCGATCACTGGTGAGACCGTGGTATCGCCAACAATCTGACAATCGTCAATACCAGTACCAAAAAATTCGCTGCAATCATTATCGTTGAATTGGGACACCATGATAACCACGGCCGAGGCAGATTGGCTGCCTAACAACATGAACCCCGCGAGAAGGCTAACTAAGATGCCTGCTCGCTTGTGAAGCGAAGAAGTTGAATTGCCCATAATATCTTTCTCTCTTTCAAGTCTAAATGTTACCGATCCTGATAAAGTCGTACACCGCAACGGTAATTGCTGTTTTTACGGCAAATTTTATACCAACAAGAAATTATTCAATAAATTCAATAGTATAGAAATACATCAGTCATGTTGAGAGTCGCAACTTAGCAAAAGTGTAAAATATATCGGCACTATCTAATTCGCTAGAAGGTCAACGCAGGATTAAAATGCCCAAAGGCCACAGAATTCCCTGATATTCGCCAAATAGCGACTTTTTACTGCAACTGCAAGTTTTTTTGTGTAAATTTTTCTGACACCGAAACTTTCCGGTCTACCGACCTGGAATGGTTACAACCCGGGACCCGGGATCATGGGAGATCCATCGGTAAATCGCGACAGACGAAAGCGGTGGAGATCAAATTCCGGGGAGTTGCCGAGCACCATATTTGACATGACTTTACCTGCACCGGGTCCAAAGCCGAATCCGTGACCGCTAAACCCGGTCGCGAGATAAAGACCCGGAAACCGATCCACTTCATCCATTACCGGCACCACGTCCGGCGTGACGTCTATCATGCCCGCCCAGGTTTCTGCAAAAGGCACGTCCGCGAGCGAGGGTAAATATTTTTGCAGCCCTTTTCTCATCCGCCTGATGGCATCTTCGGAAGGTTCCGGGTTCAGTACCCTTGTTTTCTCAAAAGGCGTCACCTGGTCTGCAGACCAACGGCGAGTGGGAAAAAGCCTTGATAAGACATCACCGGCAAATTTTAGCCGCACGGTTCGCGTGCTTTTTTTAAGGACAGGCAGGAATTTATACAGGTACCTGAAGCTATCTGCTGAAATAAAATGTTCATTAATACCGCCAGGTGCAATGGTATAACCACCATCCTGGCGACGGCGAAAGGCGATTCCACCACCCGCGGCACTACCGGAAAAGAAATCGGGAGAAGGTTTTGTCCTTGCCACCGTTGCACGGACTGTAAGCTGGGGCAGGTCCACACCGAGATTACCCATGAACAGGCTGGACCAGGCGCCACCGGCACAGACGACGCTTTGCGCTTTTACCAGGCCATGTTCAGTGACAATGCCAGATACCTTGCCTGCTTCTATATCCAGGGATCTCACCGCACAATTTTCGCGAATTAATACGCCTTTTGCCTGGAGGTGCCTGGCAATAGCCGGGACGGCTGTGAAGGGCTCCGCGCGTCCGTCGCCCGGGGTGCAGAGTGCGCCTTTCCACGTACCTGGATTGTCCTTCAGGCGCTTCGCTATTTCTTCACTGGACAACATCCGGCTATCTAACTGTTGCAATTTTGCAATATCCAGCCATTTTTCGAACTCTTCCAGCTCTGAATTGGTTCTCGCCAGGTACATGATGCCCTGACGGGAAAACCCGATTTCACTGCCAACTTCCTGTGCAATCTTTTCCCAGGAATTGATGCTGTCCATCATAATAGGCAATTCAGCGGCATCGCGCCCCTGCTGGCGAACCCATCCCCAATTCCTGCTGGATTGCTCACAGGCCACCCTGCCCTTTTCACAGACCAGCACGCTGACCCCTTCCCTGGCAAGAAACCAGGCGGTGCAAATTCCCGCCACACCTGCGCCGATGATGGCAACATCTACATTTTTCGGTAATTCATCCTTAAAATTAATCGGACTTGACCCGGTGATCATCGGCATAGGAACTTCTTAGCTTATTAAATTAAAGCATTTCGCTTGGGAGAAACATTCTTATCATGTTTCAATAGGCACATCGACATATTTCAGGCAACAACTTTGTCAGGAATCAACATCGTCAGTAAACAACCATGTCAGGAAACAGTAATGACAGGAAACAATAATGCCTCACGCTAACATCAATGGCGCAAGACTCTGGTATGACGTCATGGGGGAAGGTGAACCCCTGCTGCTTCATCACGGTTATACCGCGTCCAGGGTGAACTGGTTGCCGGTAGCAGAAATACTGAAGGACCGATACCAGGTGATCCTCATGGAATGTCGTGGTACCGGTGAAAGCGAAGATACCGAAGAAGGTTACACCCTGGCGCAATATGCCGAGGATGTGATCGGCATGGTTGATCATCTCGGCATCGACAAGTTCACCTTTGCCGGGCACAGCATGGGTGGGGGAATCGGTTTTCTCCTTGGATTGAACTATCCCGAAAGGTTGAATCGACTCATATTGATGGCGCCCATCCCAGGCGCCGGAATCGCCGGTGAACCGAATCGGGAAATGCTCGCGACACGACTCAAGGCGCGAAGGGAAAACAACCGGGAACTGTTTAAATCTGAAATGGAAGCCACGCGGTTCCGCCCTGATGTACAAACAGACGAGTGGTTTGAAAGCAGGGTCGATCACCTTATGCGTGTTTCAGATGGTCATGTGATTGGCGGAATGGAAACCATGCATGCACTCAGTGTAGAAGACCAGCTTTCTTCCCTGAACGTGCCGAC
>Ga0114950_10002900_pt1 | contig 13213 bp, 5 predicted proteins | sample N075metaG_FD_83503 | JGI IMG/M metagenome (GOLD analysis project Ga0114950, IMG submission 83503) | Deep subsurface microbial communities from Kermadec Trench to uncover new lineages of life (NeLLi) - N075 metaG | ecosystem: Environmental > Aquatic > Marine > Ocean trench > Sediment | place...
AGTCTGCGGAATCTCGGAAAGCTTCGTAGCTCTCCCATTTATCTTCGCGCACCGCCTCTTGCAACTTGGCGACCGAGACGGGATTGAAGCTGTGTCGCTCGCCTCGGGAGCGCCATTGGTAGAGGCCCCCGGCGTCGAGTTCGGGAAATTCGAAATCGGTGCCCGGGAACGCCTTGGCGTGACGCATGCAAGCTTCTTTGGCGACGATGTCGAGACCGATGCCGGAAATGCGCGAGTAGGTTCCGCTGAACGCGAGATCGATGACTTCACTGCTGAGCCCGACGGCTTCGTAGATCTGCGCACCCTGGTAGCTGGCCAGGGTCGAAATGCCCATCTTGGCGAAGATCTTGAGCAGCCCCTTGTCCACCGCCTTGATGTAGTTCTCGACGGCTTCTCGCTTGCCGAGATCGCGCTCGGTAAAGGCTCCGTCATCGACCATGTCGCCGACCGTCTCGAAGGCGAGATATGGATTGATCGCGTTGGCACCGTACCCGATCAGCATGGCGAAGTGTCCAATTTCTCGGGCCTCGCCGGTTTCGAGGATGATGCCGCAGCGGGTGCGCTTGGCTTGGCGAATCAAGTGGTGATGCACAGCCCCCACGGCCAATAGCGATGGAATCGGAGCCAAGTCCGGTGACACGCCCCGGTCGCTGATCACGATGATGTTTGCCCCGGCGTCGACCGCGGCCTCGACCCGGGCGCACATCTCGGCGACCGCGCCGCGCATGCCGTCGCCGGCTTCCGCAACCTTGAAGAGCATGGGTACGGTCGCTACCTGAAAACCTGTAGCGTCGATGGCAACGATTCGCGCCAATTGCTCGTCGGTGATCACCGGGTTTTCGAGCCGCAACTTGCGCGCGTGTTGTTCGTCTTCGACCAACAGGTTTAGCGAGCTGCCGAGCAGGGTATTGAGGCTCATCACCGGGCGTTCCAGCACCGAGTCGATCGCCGGGTTCGTGACCTGGGCAAACAGCTGCTTGAAATAGTGGAAGAGCGGGCGCGGGCGGTCGGACAGCGCGGCCAGAGCCGAGTCGTCGCCCATCGATCCCGTGGCCTCCAGGCCGGTGTTGATCATGGCCGCAAGCAAGATGCGAATCTCTTCGAGGGTGTAGCCAAACGCCTGCTGGAGCCGCAGCCGAGCCTCCGGGTTGGCGATGACTTCCGGGGTCGCCGACGGAAGATCTTGTAGCGTGAGCCGCTGACGGTCGACCCAGGTCCGATACGGGTGCTTGCGGATATAGCTGTCCTTGAGTTCCTCGTCCTCGATGATGCGGCCAGCTTCGAGGTCCACGTAAAACGTCCTACCCGGTTCCAGGCGGCCCTTGCGCACAATGTCTTCGGGCGGGATCTCTAGCGTGCCGACCTCGGAGCCCATCAGCACCGTGCCGTCCTTGGTGACTACGAAGCGCGAGGGCCGCAGGCCGTTGCGATCCAGCACGCCCCCCACCCCGCGACCGTCGGTGAAGACCATCGAAGCCGGTCCGTCCCAGGGCTCCATCATGCAGGAATAGTATTCGTAGAAGGCGCGACGGTCTGCGCTCATCTCCGGCTGGTTTTCCCAGGCCTCGGGAATCATCATCAGCAGCGCGTGGGAGATGTCGCGACCTGTCAGGGTCAAGAACTCGAGACAGTTGTCGAACTGGGCGGAGTCACTGGCACCCTCGACGATGATCGGAAACAGCTTCTTCAAGTCGTCGCCGAAGAGCTCCGACGCCACGGTTCCCTGCCGCGCGCGCATCCAGTTTACGTTGCCGCGCAGGGTGTTGATCTCGCCGTTGTGGGCCACGTAGCGAAACGGCTGAGCGAGATCCCAGGTGGGAAAAGTGTTGGTGCTGTAGCGCTGATGCACGAGGGCGACCTGGGACTCCATGCTCTCGTCGGCGAGATCCGGATAGAAACCCGCAACCTGGCGGGCCATCATCAGGCCCTTGTAGAGCAGGGTTCGCGACGAAAGGCTCGTGATCGTAAAGCACTGATCCCGGGCGAAGATTGTGTTCTCGACCACGCGCCTGATGACGTAGAGCTTGCGCTCGAAAGCGTCCTGGTCGAGCCCATCGGCGCGGCCGATGAAGACCTGCCAGATGCCCGGCAGGGTCGAGCGCGCCGTGACGCCAATTTTGTCGGGATCGATTGGAACTTCGCGCCAACCGAGCAGCGTCTGGCCCTCGGCGACGATCGTCTGGTCCAGCACGCTGCGCTGCCAGCGAGCTTCAGCCGCGTCCCCGGAAAAGAACACGCTACCGGCGGCGTACTCGCCGGGGCTCGGCACTCCAAAGCCTGCCCGGTCCGCCGCCTTTGCGAGAAAAGCATGGGGGCTCTGCAGCAGCAGGCCGGCGCCGTCGCCGCTTTCGGCATCCGAGCCCGCCGCACCCCGGTGCGCCAGCCGCTCCAGAATGTGGATCCCGTCCTGGATGATCTTGTGGGAAGGCTTGTGGAGGTTCGCCACGAAGCCGATCCCGCACGCATCGTGTTCGAGACGGGGGTCGTATAGGCCCTCTTTCGGGGGCAAGCCAAAGTGCTTCATTCAATCGCTCTGCGTCTGTCCCGACACGTTCGTGTGACAATCGCGTGGCAACCGCAAGCTTGCGATCACACTTGCGACGACAACGAACGCCCAGGATGCACTCTCGTGATGCCGCTCTGCTGCAGTACTCGAACCGAATTACTTGGCTGCGATCGGTCGGGTAGAGGTGTTAAGTCCGACCGCCGCAGGAAAACGCTGCGCTCAGAATCTTCTAAGTTGGCGAGAGTATTAAGTTTTTAGAAGGACATCGTAAGGGATCGACGATTTGGTGTCAAGGTAGGGCGAACACCAAGGGCACCAGAACGATAAAACCCCTGTGGGGAACCCCTTCAAATGGGGAGGGACTCAACAACCTCGCGCAGCAGATCGGGGACATTGCTGAAGATTCCGTCGACTCCGATCCCGAACAGCCCGCGCATCCGCTCGGGTTCGTCGACGGTATATACGTAGACCGCCAAGCCTTTTTCGTGGGCCCGTTCGACCAGCCGGGCGTCGGCGTTCACAAAATGCGGATTGATCGACTCTGCCTCGACCGCATCTGCCCGTTCGAATATCCCCTCCGGGGCTCTCGGATCGATCAGTACACCGAGCCTGGCTGCGGGACACAGATCTCGCAGCTCGCCCAGCACATCATCCGAAAATGACGAGATCAGGGTCTGTTCGAGCAGTCCCCGCTCGATCACTTGATCGAGGACCATTTTTTGCAGCCCCGGGTAGGGACGCTCCTCGGTCCCGGTCTTGATTTCGAGATTCAAGCGGATCACGTCGCCGAATTGATCCAGCACTTCTTCGAGTATTGGAATTTCCCGGTAGGGCTTGTCGCTCCCCCGGGCCTCGAAGGCGGACAACGAAATGGCGCGCAGCTCGCCGAGAGAAACCTCGGAGATCTCGCCCTCCCTGCCAAACCGTTCGAGCAGGGCGTCATGAGAAATTGGCATGGATTGGTCCCGGGCCAGATGGATGTCGATCTCCAACATGTCGGCGCCCTGATCAACGGCGAGTGAATACGCCGCGAAGGTGTTCTCGGGCTGGTACGCCTTGGCACCCCGGTGGGCGATCACCAGCGGGCGCCCCGAGGCGGAGGGCAGTGGACGGAGCAAGCGTCAGACCTCCGCCCAATTCTTGGAGCGTTCGACCGCCTGCTGCCAACCGGCGTAGAGACTGTCGCGGCGATCATCGCCGATGCTGGGCGTGAATACCTTGCGCTGTCCCGCAGCAGAATCAAGCTGGGCGCGATCGTGCCAAAATCCCACGGCCAAGCCGGCCAACGATGCAGCGCCGAGCGCCGTGATCTCCAACACCTCCGGACGTTCGACTTCGACACCCAGGATATCCGCCTGGAACTGCATCAGAAAATCGTTCTGACAGGCGCCACCGTCGACACGCAGGGTCTTTCCTACGATGCCGGAGTCTTTCGCCATGCAGTCCATCACGTCTCGCGTCTGGTAGGCGATGGCTTCCAGCGTGGCGCGGATAACGTGGTTGCGGCCCGTACCTCGGGTGATCCCGACCAGCGCGCCCCGGGCTCGCTCATCCCAGTACGGAGCCCCCAAGCCGACAAAGGCCGGGACGAGATACACGCCGCCCGTGTCCGGAACGGAAACGGCGGCGGCCTCACTGTCTGCGGCCGTCTCGATCAGCCCCAGGCCATCGCGCAACCACTGCACCGCGGCCCCCGCGACGAAGATGCTGCCCTCGAGTGCGTATTCGATCCGACCGCCGAGCCCCCACGCGATCGTGGTGACGAGTCCGGTTTCGGAAACCGGGGCGCTGGTGCCGGTGTTCATCAGGGCGAAGCATCCGGTTCCGTAGGTGTTCTTCGCGAGCCCGGGTTCGACGCAGCCCTGTCCAAACAGCGCCGCCTGTTGATCCCCGGCGATGCCGGCGACGGGGATCGCCGCACCCAACCATTCCGAATCGATCTCGCCAAAGACTCCGCTCGAGTCTTTGACTTCGGGAAGCATCGCCCGGGGCACGTCGAGGGCGTCGAGCAAGAAGTCGTCCCAGTCGAGTTCGTGAATGTTGTAGAACATGGTCCTGGAGGCGTTCGAGTACTCGGTCGCGTGAACGCGACCGCCGGTGAGCTTGTAGAGCAGCCACGTGTCGACGGTGCCGAAGCAAAGTTCGCCCGCCTCGGCGCGCTTCTGCGCGCCCTCGACCGCATCGAGAATGAAGCGGACCTTGGTGCCGGAGAAGTAGGCGTCGATCAAAAGGCCCGTGCGGGCCTTGACCTCTGCTTCGAGGCCCCGAGCCCGGAGATCATCGCAGATCGCGGTGGTCTGACGCGATTGCCAGACGATCGCGGGGTGAATCGGCTCTGCGCTAGCGCGCTCCCATATCACCGTGGTTTCGCGTTGATTGGTAATGCCGATGGCAGCGACGTCGGAGGCCGTGGCACCGGCCTTTTCAAGTACGCCCCGCCCGGCTCGCAGCTGGCTTTGCCAGATCTCGTTGGCGTCGTGCTCGACCCAACCCGGCTTGGGGAAGTGCTGCTTGAATTCGTACTGATCGATCGCGACGGCGCGACCGCTCCTGTCAAAGAGAATCGCCCGGGACGATGTCGTGCCCTGATCCAGGGCCATCACGAATTGACCGTTGCCCACTGCCCCCTCCTCGTGAAATGATCTGGTCTAGGAGCCTGCGCGGCAGAAGGCTCCTAGTCCTCTTCGAACAGCGCAGCGACGAACTCTTCGGCGTGAAATTCACGCAGATCGCCGATTGCTTCTCCAACCCCGACATAGCGAACCGGAATGCCGAACCGATCCGCCAGGCCCACGATCACACCCCCCTTGGCCGTGCCGTCCAACTTGGTCAGGACCAGACCCGTCACGTCCGTCACCTCGGTGAAGAGTTCTGTCTGGGAGATGGCGTTTTGTCCCGTGTTCGCATCCAGCACCAACAGGCACTCATGAGGCGCTTCCGGAAGATCGCGGCTGAGAATCCGATTGATCTTGGCCAGCTCTTCCATCAACGGCTTCTTGGTCTGCAACCTCCCCGCCGTGTCGATGATGCAGACGTCGAAGTCGCGAGCCATGGCCGTCTTGACGGTATCAAACGCGACCGCCGCAGGGTCGCCTCCCGGCTTGCCCGCGATCACCAGCGCGCCCGCACGCTCGCCCCAGATCTGGAGTTGTTCAGCGGCTGCGGCGCGAAAGGTATCCCCTGCCCCAAGCACCACCTTCTTTCCATCGGCGGTGTACTGAGCCGCGAGTTTGCCGATGGTCGTCGTTTTGCCCGATCCGTTCACGCCCAGCACCAAGATCACGTGAGGTCCGGGCTGCGCCAGCGAGATCGACCCCGCGACCTCGACCTTGGTGAGCTTTTCGAGCATGGCTTCGCGCAAGATCGCGCGCACCTGACTCGCATCACCCCCCATTGCGCGGCTCTTGACGGTTGCGAGCAGATTCTCTGCGGTCGAGACGCCGAGATCTGCGGTGAAGAGCAACCCCTCCAACTCGTCGAGCAGATCCTGGTCGACGGTTCCCGTCCCCAGCACACGTTCCAGGCGGCCGACCAGGTTCTGACTCGTCTGGGCGAGCCGTTCGCGCAGGCTGACCTTGATCGGTTCCGGGGTGGGGGTGGATTCGGGTTCGGGAGCACGCTCGGGTGCGGGCGCGGGTTCGGGTGTGGGTGTGGGTGTGGGTGTGGGTGCGGGTTCGGGTTCGGGAGCGGGTTCGGGAGCGGGTTCGGGTTCGGGTGCGAGCTCTGGCGTGACTTCGATGGGCGCAGGGACTTCGGTTGCGACGTCTGCAACATCCGCCTGCTGCGCGGGGGCTTGCGGTTCGTCCGCCGACTGCGGTTCGTCTTGCGGCAAGCGCGAGTCGATGAACAGCAGCAGCAACGCCAGCAGGGATGATCCCACCGCGACCGCAATCGATGCGTTCTGGGTGAGCCAGGCGAGCGCCTGCTCGAGGGTCAACGGGAACTCGTTCATCGGGCGCTCAGGATACCAGCGTCGCATCACCCCAACACCCCGGGGAATCAGAATTGCGACTGAGTTGTATGCGCAAGAGTTGCGCGTGACGCTGAATCCGCGCGACACCTCCCGAGGTCGTATCAGTCGCTGTGCGGATTGCCGGCAATACTCGGGCGGCGGGCTGAGTCAGGGTCAGCCCAGGATCAAGACAGCTCGACGGTCACGATCTTGCTCACGCCCTTTTGTTCCATCGTGATGCCGTAGAGAACGTCCGCCACCGCGATGGTGCGCTTGTTGTGGGTGATGACCAGGAACTGGGAGTGAACCGCGAGATCCGTAATCAAGGTGTTGAAGCGGCCGATGTTGGCGTCGTCGAGAGCGGCGTCAACCTCGTCGAGCAGGAAGAACGGCGAGGGACGTACCTGGAAGACCGCCATCAGCAGCGCGAGAGCCGTCATCGTCTTCTCACCGCCGGATAGCAGGTTGACGTTCTGGTTCCGCTTGCCGGGCGGCATCGCCATGATTTCGACCCCGGCGTCGAGAATGTCCTCACTTTCGGTAAGCGAGAGGCTCGCCTTGCCGCCGTCGAACAGGCGCGGAAAGTTTTCGGAGAAGCGCTTGGACACCGCTTCGAAGGTCTCGCGAAAGCGTCGCCGGCTAGTGCGGTTGATCCGCACGATGGCTTCGCGCAGGGTCTGGATGGTTCGATCCAAGTCGTCCTTTTGCTCGGAGAGGAAGCGGAAGCGCTCGGCGAGTTCTTCGTGTTCTTCGATCGCGCCGAGGTTTACGTCACCCAGGGCCTGGACCTGGACCCGCAGCCGCTCGAGTTCACTGCGGCGTTCTTCGATCGGCAACAGGGCGAGTTCGGCGTTGCGACGCGCGTCGCGCAGAGCGTTGGTTGCCACCTGGGCATCGACCGCGCCATCTTCGCTCTCGGCTTGCTGTCCATCGCCCGGGTCTGCACTGGCGTCACCCGTCTCGCTCTCGCCGGCTTGCAGTTCGGGGTCATCGACGGGTACTTCCACCGGCTCTTCCGCCGGCACTGCAATGGCATCGACGCTCGGAGGCGTCCAGCTGGCGAGGTCTACGTTCCACTTCTCCCGGATCGCTTCGTCTTGATGATCGAGGCGCAATTGGTTCTCGCGCGCCGCCAGATCGGCCGCCGAAGCCGCTTCTCGAAGTCCTTCGAGGCCTCGCCGCACGCTCCGCACCTCGTCCTCGATCGTGCGCACCAGGGTTGCCCCCTCTTCGTAGCGGGCGCGCTCGGTTTCGCTCGCCAGCCGCGCAGCTTCTTCACTTGCAAGCTTCGAGGCCAGCCCCGTTTCTGCAGCGACGGTCTGCTCCGCCAGCAGTAGCTTGCGTTCCTCGGCGGATCCAATCTCCCGCTGGCGCCGCTCGATCCACTCTCCTGTCTCATGCACGGACTGATCCGCTCGACTGACGGTTTCCTCGAGGCGATTGCGGCTTTCCACTCTGGCGTTGTGGGAAACCCGGAGTTCTGTGACTCGGGTGTCGAAGCGCGACACTTCTCGCCCGGCCGAACTGATTTGCAAGCCGAGACTGTCGAGTTTGCGCTGACCCGACACGCGATCGACGCGCAGCGCTTCGACCTGTTCCGCGAGTTGGTCGCGCTCGCCGCCGAGGTTTTCGCTTTCGCTCAACAGACCCGATCGCTCGGCCACGCGGCCTTCCTGGGCTTCGCCCAATATCTTGACCCTTTCGCGGGTGCGATCGAGATCTTTTTCGTGATTCGCCAGGGCCAGCGCCGCCGTGTGGTGCCGGTTGCGCAGGTTGTCCAGGTCTTCGCTAGCGCGCTGCAGCAGTTCTTCTGCGGCCAGCTGGGCCTGTTCGACCGCTTCGAGTTCGACAGCGATTTGCGAAACTTCGTCCGTCAGCTCACGCACTTCGCGTACGCGTCCCAACATGCCGCTACCCGCTGATTCACCACCGCCGCGAATCACCCCGTCGGGCGAGAGCACGTCGCCGTCCCGGGTGACGAAGGTGGCGGGAATCTGGCCGTCTCCGTAGACCCCGAGCGCCTCGGCGAGATTGTTGACGAGGTAGACGTCTCCCAAAAGGTTGTACGCGAGTGCGGTGTAGCCTTCCTTGGGATGGACGTACGCCAGCAGCTGCTCTCCCAGGGGCACGATGCCTCGCGAGGGCATCTGGCTCCGGGGTTCGACTACAAAGACGCCGCGACCCGCGCCGGTCTCGCGCAGTCGTTCGAGTGCCCCCACCGCGCCGCCGGCGTTTCGCACGACGATGGCTTCGGCGCGCTCGGCCAGCACGGCTTCGACCGCACGCTCGGCAACGACGTCGACTGTGAGAAACTCGCGCACCAGACCGCGCAAGCCGTAGCGCTCGCGAAGCTCGTCATCGCCTCCGATCAGGTGCCGGGTCGCTTCTCCGACGTCTTCTCTTCGCTCGAGAACTTCCTGCAGCGATGCCAACCGGGCATTGCGCGCCTCGTAGTGCTCCCGCGCCCGATCTCGCTCAGCACTTGCGAGCTTTAGCGCCTCGCCGGCACCCGCGTGAGTCGTGATGGCATTGCGCAGCTGCTCTCCGAGACGATCTCGGTCGCTCAGCAGATTGCGAAGCCCCTCTTCGAGATGACTCTCTTCTCGGCCCGCCTCGACTGCCTGGCTCTGGTGCACCTCGAGCTCGCGGTCCGCCGTGCGCATGCGCTGATCGACCTCGGCACGGCGATCCTCTACGGCGGAGCCTCGATCCTCCGACCGCGCAAGATCGGTGAGAATGCCGACGAAGGCTTCGTTTTCGGTTTCGCGATCTCGCTCGAGCGTGCGCATCCGCTCGAGGGCCGCCCTGGCCTCTTCTTCAGCCGTGCGGATGGTTTCGCTCTCGCTCTCGAGGGAGTCTTCGAGTTGCAGAAGCTCCGCCTGGGCCTCTTCCGCTTCTCCTCGCGCGGCGACGAGTTGTTCCTGGAGCTGGCCAATTTCTTCCCTGCGACCCCGGTTGCTCTCCTCGAGGCCTTCGGTTTCGCGACGATTGAGTTCCACCTGGCCTTCGAACTGCTTGATCTCGCTGCGCAGGGCGTAGAGCGCCTCGGCACACCGTGCGACGCTCTTTTCGGTTTCGCTGAGCGCGATGCGCTTTTCCTCGGCTTTCAGTTCGCGGCCCGAGAGATTGGTTTCGAGCGCCGTCACCTCGTCGCGCAGAGACGACAGTTTGCCGAGGGCTTCTTCGACCACGCTCTTCATCTCGCGCCGTTCGTCCGAGGCGATCGAAAGATCGAGCACGCGCTGGGTTTCGCGCAGACGTTTGAAACGCGCGGCCTTGCGGGCCTGGCGCTCGAGTGAACTGATTTGACGCCTGATCTCCCCGAGTACGTCATTCACGCGATTGAGATTGGTTTCCGTCGCGGCGATCTTGCTCTCGGCTTCCCGGCGCCGGGCTTTGTACTTGCTGATGCCGGCCGCCTCTTCGATCAGGACCCGGCGCTCGTCGGCCTTGGCGGATACGATCTCGGCGATGCGCCCCTGTTCGACGATCGTGTAGCCCCGCTGCCCGATCCCGCTGTCCCTGAAAAAATCGTGGATGTCGCGCAGGCGACAGGGGGTCTTGTTGAGTTGGTATTCGGATTCGCCGGAGCGATACAAGCGGCGGGTGACTGCGATCTCGCTGTACTCGGAGAACCCCGCGGGGGCGCTGCCGTCGGCACAGTCAAAGGTGAGTACCACTTCGGCCATGCCGATTGGGGGCCGGGAATCGGAGCCCGCGAAGATCACGTCCTCCATCCCCTTGCCGCGCAGGCGCTTTGGGGATTGCTCACCCATCACCCAGCGCACGGCGTCGACCACGTTGGACTTGCCGCAGCCGTTGGGTCCGACAACGGCCGTCACGCCGTCGTCAAACGTGAAGACGGTCTTGTCGACGAAGGACTTGAACCCGTGAACCTGAAGTGACTTAATTCTCAACCGCTGCCCCGAATTAGCACCCTAAACCCTCTCTGGGGTTGTAGTGCTACGAAAATGAACCGCCTCTTCCGCGACCTGCCAGCAACGACAAAAAGTCACCACCACCCGAGAGCATACCCGGACTGCGTGACTGTCGGCGATTCACCCTTTTCCTTGCACGGGGAACTCCCGTTGGACTCGAAGATCCAAAGTTACTCGCAAAGCTAGAGCCAAACTGAAGTACAGGGGGGAGACAGATTAATACCATTTGGCATCCAGAATCGCCAAGAAAATGGCTGCTCGTGGGAGCCCGGAATCGAGTGGTTGGTTCCCCGGTCTATCTCTAAAGGTATGTCCACAGGGGCTATGCCTACAGCTATGCCTAACAGGGGTCTACAGGTATGGCCTCAGGCGTTCGCCTCGGCGGCCACTCGCCGCACACCCAATGGATTCACTTCATGCCTCTGGTTCTGCAGGCGGTGAAGCTCCGAATAGGTGCCTCCCAGGGCCAGCAACTCCCCGTGGCTACCGGATTCCACAAGCTCTCCCCCCAGCAGGACATGAATGGTGTCGACGTCCCGAATCGTCGAAAGCCGGTGGGCGATGGCGATCGCGGTGCGGTCGTTCATCAAGGTGTGGATCCCGCGTTGGATCAGGCGTTCGGTCTCCGAATCCACGGAGCTGGTCGCTTCATCGAGCACCAGAATCTCGGCCCCGTGGGCCAGGGCTCGGGAAAAAGAAAGTAACTGTCGCTGGCCGGTAGAAAAATTGCTGCCGCGCTCGCGCACTTCGGTCTGGTACCCGCGAGGCAAGCGTTCGATGAAACTGCTGGCCTCCACCGCCTCCGCAGCCTCCTGGACCTGAGCCAGGCCGACATCCGATCGGCCGAGATCGATGTTGTCCGCCACGCTGCCGCTGAACAGCACGACGTCCTGCAAAACGGTGGCGACGCGACGTCGCAGCACTTGTTGGGGCATGTCGCGAACGTCGATCCCGTCGACCAGGATACGTCCTCGGTTCACGTCGTAGAGCCGGGTCAATAGTTTGATGATGGTGGTCTTGCCGGCTCCGGTCGCTCCCACAAAGGCGATCTTGCCCCGGGGCTCGACCCGGAAGGAGACGTCCTTGAGGATCCACTCCTCGCCCTGATAGGCGAACCAGACGTTCTCGAAGACCACCGATCCCCGCTCGCTCGCCACCTGTGCGGCTTGGCGTTCGGCCCAGCGCTCGGGCTCGGGATCTCGGACCGCGGGCTCGTTGCTCATCAGTTCCACGAGACGCTCGGTGCTGGCCATTGAAGATTGCATGACCGAATACTTCGCCGAGAGATCCCGCAACGGGAGAAAAAATCGCCGCATCCACGCGACGAAGACGTACAGCGTGCCGGCCTGGGCCATTCCGGTTCCCTGCCAGACGATGATCGCCACGGTCAGGCCTTCCGCCGCTTCGACCGCGGAAAACAACATGGAGTCGTAGTGGATCGATCGCTTCCAGGCGTCGCGATGGGAAGCGTTCACCTCGTCGAAGTCCTCAAAATTGCGCTTCTCCCGGGTAAACAGCTGCACGACCTTGATCCCGGTAATGGTTTCCTGAATCACCGCGTTGATGTGAGCGATCTTGACCCGGATGACTCGGAAGGCCTCGCGAATGCGCAGTCGGAAAAAGAACGCCGCCACCATGAAGATCGGCACCACGGTAAAGGTCGCGAGAGCGAGTTCGGCGTCGACCAGAAAGAGCATGACGCCAAAGCCCACCATCTTGCCCACGTCGGTCACCAGAGCCACGATGCCCGCGGAGAACATCTCGGCGACATTCTCCACGTCGTTGGTCACCCGGGTGACGAGGCGTCCGACGGGGACACGATCGAAGAAACCGAGGTGCAGTTCTTCCAGGTGGGCAAAGATCTTGACCCGAAGATCTCGCATGGCGTACTGGCCTGTGGTCGCCATCACGATCATGTTCGCGAACTGCAAAATCGCGCCCGCGATCGTGACCAGCGCATAGACCAGCGCGAGCCACATCCACATCTCCATGCCGTCGGGGGGCTGCAAGAGATTGTCGATCAAGCCCGGCGACGCGATCTCGTCGAGAATGTCGACTCCGGCTGCGCCGGCGACGTCCTGCTCGACCTGCTCGATCTCCGCGATCTGCTCGATGACGCCAGAGCTTGCGGCCTTGTTTGCGACGATGGTGTCGAGGCCGTGCTTGACGATCCACGCCGGTGCCAACTCGAGTACGAAGATTGGAATCACCACCAGAATGCTGAAGGCAACCATGCCCAGGTAGGGTCTTACGTACTGCCACAGCCAACCCAAAAGCCGGGTGTCATACGCCTTGCCGAGGGCCTTTTCTTCGCCGCTGCCGAAAGTTTCGTTCACGCGGGTGCCCCCGCTTCGAATTCCTGCGTCTGGGTCTCAGCGCGTTCTTCCTCGCGCTGTTGTTCACCGAGCAAAACGTAGAGACCGCCCAATGCCGTCAATTCTTCGTGGCTGCCGCGCTCGGCGATGCGTCCTTCCTCGAGCACCACGATCTGATCGCATTCACTTACAGTGCTGACGCGACTCGCCACCACGACCACGGTCAGGCCCACGAACACCTCGGCGAGTTCCCGCTGGATCGCCGCTTCGGTCTCGGCGTCGACACTCGAGAGGGTGTCGTCGAGGATCAAAATGCTGGGGTGGAGGGCCAGGGCTCTCGCCAGGGCCGTGCGCTGGCGCTGTCCGCCGGAAAGCATCACCCCGCGCTCGCCCACGAGGGTGTCGTAGCCCGCGGGCAGTTCGTCGATGTCCTTGTCGAGTTGCGCGCGTTCGGCCGCGAGGCGTATTTCTTCTGGACTCGCATCGGGCCGGCCGTAGGCGA
>Ga0114950_10002902_pt1 | contig 13207 bp, 12 predicted proteins | sample N075metaG_FD_83503 | JGI IMG/M metagenome (GOLD analysis project Ga0114950, IMG submission 83503) | Deep subsurface microbial communities from Kermadec Trench to uncover new lineages of life (NeLLi) - N075 metaG | ecosystem: Environmental > Aquatic > Marine > Ocean trench > Sediment | place...
ACCTACCTGAACATAATTACCAAGCTTAACATCATGGATAATTATGGCTCCCGGATTAACTATAAGATGACTTTTCAATTCTGTATAAGAACCAATAATTACCCCGGCGCCAATATAATTACCATGGCCAATTTGAGCTGATGTGGCTAATAAAGCATTATTATGAATCGCATTTACGGGCATTACTTTATACTCCTCCGCTAACATCTGTACTAGATTTCGCCGTATTTTTATCTCTTCCATCGCCACAAAAGCTTGGCACTCGCGGCCAATCACCGACAAATAGGTAGAATCGTCTAACTTACCCATTGCCTATACCTCGCCTATTTCAGTATCTTGTAGTGAGTTATCATCATCCAGAAATCCATACACCGGTACATCATTACTAATAAAGGCTTCCATAGCACTTTTACCTATACCTCCTGCTCCTAAAATTATTATTGGTTTCTTCATTGTTGCAAAGATAAAATACAAGGGCAATTATACAGTCTTTGCCCGCCTGGTAATTAAGGCAACAATCATTATTACAAATACCACTAAATAGCCAATTTTAAATCTTACAAGTGTACCTAAATTAGGGGTAGAGAAGGTAATAAAAATGGCGGATGTAAGGACGAACATCGCCATGCCAAAAAATAAAATACGATTATCCCTTAACACGGGTAACTTAAAATATTGAATACCATAGATGAAAGATAGCAGAAGGAACCAATTCTCCAGTACCGCGGCTATCTTCAACCAACTGAACAACGGCGACCAAAGTGGGTAAAACAATCCAGCAAATAAGGCTTTAGGACTATAAATAAGGAATGATGCTATCGTTGGCGAAAGATTATTAAAGCTTACAATATTCTCTGTTGCTGAGTGCGCTATAAATTGATAATAATTATCCGTAATAACTTTTAGAAACCGCGATGGCCAAAAATTAGGATGCAACATACTAGCGATGCCTAAAATTGAGATGAACAGGAGGAGCATAGCACCTAGCTCAATATACCAGTTCCTCTTACCGCGCAATATAAATCGGCTAAAAAAAATCGTGGCAAAAGCAACTATCAATGTTGCGGCATAATAATATTTCAAATTTATCAGGAAGAACAGACCAATTATCAGCGCTATCAGATTAAGCCAGCTAACACGTTTCTTATAGTATATATTAATTAAGATAGCCATTACGCCTAAGAGGGAGCCCATGGCTATAGAATCTTTAAGCACCCCCGATGACCAGAATATAATTGAAGGAAAAAATAATGTGGGTAAAACAGCCGTTATAGTACTGGTAAAAATCCTATAAATTGTATTGGCTGCCAGCCAAAAACCGAAAAAGCTAAACAAGGACAAATAACAGGCAGATAACCAATAATTATGACTGGTAATTACCACCAGCGGTGCCAGTATTTTAGTCATAAATGCCGGCCTTGGCCGGATGCTGTAAGGGTAATTGGGGATTGCTGTATAATCACTTGCAAAGTAAATATCGATAAAACTCTCTGTAGAAGTAAATGCAGTATTTGCTATCCTGACGGACTCATTAAACATTACCCATGAATCTCCACTGGTGTAGTAATAGGAGTATATCAGCCCCAGGGCAATACCAGCTATGATTTTTAATGAGAGCCCAGGCCAGTAAAACCTGATTATCTCACTTTTACTACTGAGCTTAAAACCAATAATGGCTAGGCCAGCTAACGCAAGTATATTCGCAGATAGAATCACGCACTTGTTAAAATTTGACTACCAATATTACATTGCAAACACCTTCTATCCTTGCAATAATTATTAAAAAGTTCAATAGCACCTTGCGACTCAGCGGCGCTTTTCAGCTTAATACCGAGTTCATTCCACCGTCTGGTGATAACATTATCTTCTGGTTTTTGCAGCTCAAGAAAATTAAGCGCCTTCTCAATGTATAACTCATTATTAGTGTACTCCCCATAAGCTACTAAAATAACTGCGACAACATTTATGCAAAGCAATCTTGCGCTCTGCTCCCCTAAACCTTTAACACCAACCTTGGCTTCCTTATTAAAATGGTAATGTTGCTGCCAAAATTCAGATTGCCGGACGGCAAAAAAATCATTCATACTGCTGGCCGAAGAATCCAGAATCGATTGAAAAAAATTCTGCTTTTGCAAAAGCAAAGCTGCTAATTGGGCTATCCTTATGGTTGGAAAATTCGCTGGCCGCAGGCGCATAAACTTCCACCATGTGGCTGACATTGGCGCTGCTGTAATGTTAAATTTCTTTTGCAGCCAGCTAAATTCTTTTGCCAGCTCCTGCTTATACCAATTTTTATATTTGTTGTCACCTAACAGGCCGGCCATTCCCAGTAAGTAGGCTTCCATTTGCTTAATAGACCCCAGCTTTTGAATAATCTTATAATCGGAAATTGCTGCAAGCTGCTTGAAAGCCTCATTATTCTTTTTAAAACCAAAATACTCGAAGAGCAGATGAATTGCCGCCTGCTGCCAATGGCCATTAAGTTTACCAACCTCGGCAAGCAGCAATTTGCTTTTGCGTTGCAACCTTTCCACTAATACTTTATTAAATGCTGCCAGTTTATAAATAGGCGCTACCTCCTTAAAAAAAGATTCACATGGAATAATTTGTATTGATGCATGAAGGCTGTTATACTTTTCGAGCCAGCCCTTACTCACTAAGTTTTTAAGTTCCAGGGTAGGAATCTCACTGCCATCACTCCTTTGTATTATTTTATCGTGCTGCCAAACCACATGCAGTATTACCTTATTATAGGCAGGGTCATGTTGATGTTTATGCAAATTCCAGAATGATGTCTTAATATGTATCTCAACATCGCCAACCCAATTAACCTTATTAATAACCACCCTGGCCGAGGAGAAATCAGGGCCGGAATCCTTATTCCAGATGCCCTGTTTTAATATCTGAATGGGTTCTCCATTAACAGTAGATAATTGAGATTTGTCCAGAGATTGTGTTTGCCAGATGAATTGTAAAACATCTTCCGTCATCTTACAAATTGACAGAAACGGAAAGTTATATACAATACTTTTCGAGGTATTCTTTCATTTCTGCTTGCATGAGGCCCGCCTTAGATGCCGCTGCTGAAGCAAAATCTTGCTCCTGCGAGGCAAAGATTATTGCCCGTGAGGAATTTACCAGCAAACCGCACTGGTTATTCATGCCATTTTTAGAAACTTGCTCCAGGCTGCCGCCCTGGGCACCAACTCCCGGTACAAGTAAGAAATGGTCAGGAATTATTTTCCTGATATTAACAAGTTCATCGGCCTTGGTGGCCCCAACCACATACATTATCCTGTCATTGTCTGGCCAGGTTAAGCTTTTGTCTATTATAGCCTCATATAATTTAAGCTCCTGCTGATTTAGTGAATTGCCTTCTGCTATCACCAGCAACTGCTCAAAATCCTTACTGCTCTCATTAGATGTTAAAGCCAGAATTATTGCCCATTTATCTTTATAGTTGAGATATGGTTTAATTGCATCATATCCCATATATGGGGATAAGGTTATTGCATCGAAATTTAATTGGTCAAAAAAAGCCCTGGCGTAGTGATTCGAGCTATTACCAATGTCACCACGTTTGGCATCAGCTATGGTAAATACATTTTTTGGCAGATAGGCCATTGTCTTAGACAGACTCTCCCATCCTTTCGCTCCCTGGCTCTCGTAAAAAGCCAGATTCGGCTTATAGGCCACGGCATAATCGACGGTGGCATCAATAATTTGCTTATTAAATTCAAAAATAGGATCTGCCTCCTGCAAAAGATGTTTTGGTATCTTATCAATATCAGAGTCAAGACCAATACAGAGGTAAGAGTTTTTAGCTTTTATCTGATAAAACAATTCCTCTTTATTCATGGCCACAAAATTACAAAAAAGCCGCTCATCGGCGGCTTAATGTTTACATAGGTGCTTGACTAACTTCTACCTGATATCAATTATTTGGTCCTCCGTTAATTTAGAGGAGTCGAATCTAAAATATGAATCAGATAAGTTTACATCTGATTTGAAATTAGTAATCAAATAGGTGTATTCACTCCCCTCCCTGTCGAAAAGCGTAAATGTTCTTAATAGTCTTTCTTTTGTAGCTATTTCAATTCTTACTTTAAAATATTGGGCATCTTTATCGTTGGGTACAAGGTCAACAACATCGTAACTTTTACCATTAATAGTCGTTGAATTTAAATAGAGGTATTTATAACCATCCTGATAAATATTAAAAATTGATGACGGTGTTATGTCTCCAGCCTCAGGATTATTATTATCAATGGTTACTTCAGGCTCGTCAAGATTAGGCAGATAAGTCCAGATAGTGGTGCCATCGTTATAAATTTCCTGGTCTTGCATCATAAGCCGGTACATATCACCTTTTACCGCTATTTTACCATTATATGATTCGTTTATATCTTCTGTCTTGTTCGCCATAGAATAGGATAAATCAGCCTGAAACGAGATAATGCTCTTATACTTTGCACTCATCGCATCTAATATTTCCTTTGCTTTGGGATCTTTCTGCGCCATTGCCATATTTGACAGGGCTATTATTAGTGCGGCAATTAAAAATTTCTTGTTCATTTTACTATAATTTACTAACTGTTCTTAAGTTCATTCAATAATTGTTCCAAACTATACTCATCCAAAATTAATACTTCTCTGGCCTTACTCCCTTCGAAGCTTCCCACTATACCGGCGGCCTCTAACTGGTCGATTAAACGTCCTGCCCGATTATATCCTAATTTCATCTTTCGTTGAATTAAAGATGTACTACCCTGCTGATGTCTTACAATCAATCTTGCGGCATCGTCAAAAAGCACATCACGGTCATCCAAATCTACATCAAGATTATCGCCTACCTCATCGCCTACATATTCGGGTAGTAAATAAGCAGAATCATACCCTCTCTGGCTACCGACATATTCACATATTTTCTCTACTTCCGGTGTATCAATAAAAGCACATTGCAGACGGATAATATCCGAACCCTGTGAAAATAACATATCCCCCATCCCTACTAATTGATCAGCACCACCTGTATCGAGGATGGTCCTCGAATCTATCTTAGAAGTTACTCTAAAGCTTATCCTGGCAGGAAAGTTAGCTTTTATTACGCCGGTAATTACGTCTACCGATGGTCTTTGTGTGGCCAGTACCAGGTGGATACCAATTGCCCTGGCTAATTGTGCTAATCGTGCAATCGGGGCCTCCACTTCCTTGCCGGCCGTAATCATTAAATCGGCAAGTTCATCTATTACCAGCACGATGTAAGGTAAAAACCTATGGCCATTTTCAGGATTTAATTTTCTGCTGATAAACTTAATATTATACTCCTTTATATTTCTAGTACCCGAATCTTTCATCAGATCATATCGGGCGTCCATTTCAATGGTTAACGAGTTTAAAGTATTCACCACCCTTTTGGTATCCGTGATAATTGGTTCTTCAGCATCGGGTAATACTGCCAAAAAATGTCTCTCAATTTTAGCATAAAGACTTAACTCTACTTTCTTAGGATCTACTAAGACGAATTTTAGCTGTGAAGGATGTTTCTTATAAATGAGTGACGCCAATATTACATTAATGCCCACAGATTTACCCTGACCTGTAGCTCCGGCCATTAATATATGCGGCATTTGAGCCAGGTCAACAACAAATACTTCATTCGATATTGTTTTGCCCAGAACTATCGGCAAATCAAAATCGCTTTTCATAAACTTCTCGGTACCCAGCACACTCTTAATATCAACCATTTCACGGTTTTTATTGGGTACCTCTATACCTATGGTGCCTTTACCCGGAATAGGCGCAATTATCCTGATTCCCAGGGCTGCCAGGTTCAGAGCAATATCATCCTCTAAATTTTTAATCTTAGAAATCTTTATACCCACATTCGGTACTATTTCATAAAGCGTAACTGTTGGCCCAATAGTCGCTTTAATACTGGATATACCAATATTAAATTGAGTCAGGGTATCAACAATTTTATCTTTATTCAACTCCAGTTCTTCCTGGCTTACTTTAACCGAAGTATTTGAATAGTCATTTAAAAGTGATAATGGCGGATACTGATAAGTGGCTAAATCGAGCTTAGGATCATAGTTCTCTACCTTTTTAGCAGTAGATTCTTCAACATTTTTATCAACAGTAAATTCAGGTTCAGGCGTTTCTTCGGGTAGCGTGGTGTCTTCATTATCTACCACAGTAAGTTCTAGTTCATTTTCTGGTTCTGCCAACGGCTCATCATTGGCCGTGTTGATTGCCAATGGTTGTGGCTCTGCGGGCAGTGATTCCTCAACCAGAGGTTCATCAGGCAATAGTTCATCGGTGAGATCATCACCAAAGCTTACGGCTACATCTACCTCGTGGGTAGCGTTTTTTACCGGTTCAATTTTCTCACTCAACTGTTGTTCCAAATCATCAACACTGGCGGCAACTTTTTTCTTCAAACCGAGTAATGATGTTACATTAAAGAAGTAGATAACAAATACAATTAACGAGAACAATAATAATAATATAGTACCCCAGCCTACTAAACTGTTAATTTTAATGGCTAAATCGTAACCAATACCACCACTTAAAAAGCTTAGTCCGGTAGATTCCTCAGTACTGTTTACCATATCACCTAAAAAGAGGCTTATCCAGACAAGAAAAAATGCGACAAAAATTGACGCTGAATCAAGTGGTACTATTGTTCTGCGGAAAACTATCCGGTAGCCATAAACGAATAATAATGGGGGAATCAGGAAGCAGGCAATACCAAACCATTCAAATATAAAATAATGGGCAGCCATGGCGCCATAAAGCTTCATCCAGTTTTCAACTTCTAATCCTGATTGAAACAAGCCTATTTCCTGCACCGACTCTACGGCACTTTGGTCGGCCTTGCCAGTGAACAGGTAAGAAATAAATGAAAGCAGTAAGAATAGAGAGACTACCAATAAGAAAAATCCGATGGTCAGTTGGAACCTTCGATCCTTAAAAAAGCCAACTGATAACGAAAATGACCTCTTAGAAGAATTATCCTTGGTTTTAAATGTATTCGATTTGTAAACGTTTTTCGCCATTTAGTTTTAAAACACAGATTTATGTTTTCAGCAAGTCATTAGTAGCGTACAAAAGATAAAATAACATCAAGCTATGGAGATTTACAACTTTATAGACCGGCATTTAAAATAGCTTTATTGATATTTTTCACAAAGGAAGGGCCATTATAAATAAAACCGCTATAAATCTGGATTAGATTTGCCCCAGCTTTTAATTTTTCAATGGCATCCTCCGGAGTCATAATTCCACCAACGCCAATAATGCAAACATCCTGCCCAAGTGCCCGGCGTAAATACTTTATAACTTCCGTAGCCCGGTTAGTAAGCGGGCTGCCACTTAAACCGCCATCGCCTATTTGTTCAATCTTATTAGAATCTGTGACCAGACCGTGCCGGCTAATTGTGGTGTTGGTGGCAATTATGCCATCAATTTTTGTGTCCTGAACAATTTCTACTATTTCTTGCAATTCGCTATCAGAAAGATCCGGAGCAATTTTAAGCAGAATTGGTTTCCTCTTTTTCTTTTCATTATTGCGTTCCTGTAACCGATTGAGAAGTCTGGCCAGCGGTTCTTTGTTTTGTAAATCCCTGAGATTTGGCGTATTTGGCGAACTAACATTTACCACAAAATAATCGACCATGGCAAAGAGTGCTTCAAAAGTGTACTCATAATCGTTAATGGCCATGTCATTATCGGTGAGCTTATTCTTACCAATGTTACCACCTATAATTATTTTAGATTTTCTCTTCTTGAGTCTGGGAACAGCCTTGATTACACCATCATTATTAAAGCCCATCCTGTTTATTAAAGCCTTATCCTTTGGTAGTCTAAATAGGCGTGGTTTGGCATTACCCGCTTGAGGTTGAGGGGTAAGCGTACCGATTTCTATACTGCCAAAACCAAATGGTTCAAGTAAATCTATCATTTGCGCATCTTTATCAAACCCGGCAGCCAAGCCGACAGGATTATCAAATGTCAGACCAAGGAGTTCTCTTTTCAAGGCCTGGTCTTTTAGCTTAAAAGTACGCCTCATGAGGCTACTAAACCCCGGTATTAATTGCAATAAAGACAAGACTCTAATGGTAAAAAGATGAACTTTTTCAGGGTCGAATAAAAAAAATACCGGACGGATGAAATATCGATACAAAGTACTGAAAATTTGTGCAAATATAGGCCAATATTAGGCCTGACAATACACCTGAGTCATTTAAACTTGCTTTATATTTTAGTCTTCAACTTCTTGGGTGATACTCCTTGATTACCTGTTTTAGGTAGCTTTTGTCCAAATGGGTATAGATTTCGGTGGTAGTAATCGATTCATGACCCAGCATTTCCTGTACGGCCCTTAAATCGGCACCCCCTTCAATTAAATGGGTAGCAAATGAATGACGAAAAGTATGCGGACTTACTTTTTTCTTTATTCCTGCCCGGGCGGTAATGTCTTTAATCAAGGTAAATATCATTACCCTGCTTAACCGGCTGCCATTTCTATTTAAAAAAACAAGGTCTTCTTCGCCTTTCTTTATCTTCTGGTTTGTCCGCACTTCGTCAAGATAAATAGTTAAATATTTAATTGCCTCGGAACCAATAGGCACCAATCGCTCCTTATTGCCTTTGCCCACAACTCTCAGAAAACCGGTTTCCAGAAACAGGTTACTTAATTTTAGGTTAGTTAGCTCAGAAACCCTTAATCCTGAACTATATAATACTTCAATGATTGCCCTGTTTCTTGGCCCTTCTAATTTAGAATGATCAATAGCCGCCAGTAATATATCAATTTCATGAAGATCTAGAGTATCTGGCAGTTTTCGACCTAACCTCGGAGCCTCCATCAGCGCAGTTGGGTCGTCACTCAGGCGTTTTTCGATCATTAAATACTTGAAAAAGGCTTTTATGCCGCTTAATATGCGTGCCTGAGAATGTGCTGAAAGGCCAACCTGATTGAGGGTAACTAAAAAGGAGGTAAGTGTTGGCGCCGTAACTGTCTCAATTGCTAATGGATTCTCGTCAGCCTGGCAAAAATTCTTAAGTTTGGATATATCTCTAAGGTAAGCTTCAATAGAATTTTCTGAGAGGCCTCTCTCCAGTTTTAAAAAATTCTTGAAATCTCGAATCTCAGAATCCCACTGCATAAGAACTTAGCTTACATTAAAATTCCTAAAATACTGTAATTGTTATAAATTTATAAATTCTATCTTACATTTAGTAGGATAAAAGGTATTTTGAAAATTATCAATTATTGTCCCCTGGTAAATGAACATCCACATCATAAATGGCCCAAACTTAAATCTTTTAGGCACCCGGGAACCGGATGTATATGGCGACGAGTCGTTTGATAATTTTTTCGAAGCGCTGCAAGCGCAATTCCCTGATACCAGCCTCTCTTGTTTCCAATCTAATATAGAGGGTGAATTAATTACGGATTTACAGGAGTTTGGCTTTAATACCGATGGTATAATTCTTAATGCCGGAGCATATACACATACTTCTATTGGCATTGGCGATGCGATTGGTGCCATAGAGACCCCGGTAATTGAAGTGCACATAAGCAATATATATGCCCGCGAAACATATCGTCATCAAAGCCTTCTTTCAGGTAAATGTGTGGGCATTATTTCCGGGCTGGGATTGGATAGTTACCGGCTGGCAGTAGAATATTTTTTAAATTCCAGAAAGTAGTTTCAGAAGATATATTGGTTGTATAGTTTTGCGCCGGAATTATACAATAATGCAATTCCGTTTTAAAGAAATCGCTTCAGTATCACGCATCTTATTTTCGGTAATCGACATGATCGGCAGCGTGCCAGTGATTGTGGATTTACGCAAGAAGTCAGGAAAAATCAAATCCGCAAAGCAACCGTTGTTGCCGGCGTTCTGATGGTTACTTTCTTATATCTTGGCAGTTCAATTCTAGGATTATTTGGCCTGGACATTCGATCATTTGCAGTAGCAGGTGCTATTATTATGTTTATTATCTCTTTGGAAATGATCCTGGGTATAACCCTTTTCCGTCACGATGCCACTGAATCTGGTAGTACCTCGATTGTGCCGGTTGCCTTCCCGTTAATTGCCGGAGCAGGTACGCTTACCAACATTATCTCGTTAAAGGCAGTATATGAAACCGACAATATTTTGGCAGGAATTATTGTGAATTTGGTGTTTGTATACCTGGTGCTATAAGGAGCCAATTGGCTGGAACAAAAAATAGGGCCATCCGGCTTTAGTGTATTGCGGCGGGTGTTTGGTATAATTGTGCTTTCAATTGCTGTAAAACTTTTTACCGATAATATTGGCGGATAAAAAACAAGTACTCCTGTTCACTGATGGCGCAGCCAAAGGAAATCCTGGGCCGGGTGGTTATGGAGTGGTGCTTAAATTTGGTAAGCATCAAAAAGAGCTGAGCCAGGGATTTAAGGAAACCACCAATAATAGAATGGAACTATTAGCGGTAATTGCGGGCCTGGAGGCGCTCACGACCAATAGTCACCCTGTAGCCATTTATTCTGACTCAAAATACGTGGTAGATGCCATTAATAAAGGGTGGTTAAGTAAATGGGTGAAAACCGGTTTTAAGAAGAAAAAGAATATCGATCTCTGGCAGCGATTTCTGCCATTGCAAAAAAGGTTTAACCTTAGCTTTATTTGGGTTAAAGGTCATGCCGGTCACCCGGAGAACGAACGCTGCGATGACCTAGCAGTGCGGGCAGCTGAAGGCAGAAGCTTAAAAGTTGATGAGGGTTTTGGCCAGGACAATGGCCTTCTTTGACCAGCCAGTCATTTTTCCTTTAGGTCTATTTTTTCTACAATAAAATCAAATCCATATTCTTTGAGTTCAGCTAAAATAGGCTCGTAGATTTCTTTTTGTATAGGTATGAGTACGCCAGGCGTTACAATTTTACCTTCCAGAATAAGTTTTGTAGCTATCCCTAAAGGCAGACCAACAGATTTAGACATAGCGGTGTGTAGCGAATCCTCTCCCTGTGATACCATTGTCGCATGTTCTTCAATCTCATTGCCATTGTCATCTATATAATTAAACTTATGCCACATTACTATCATGTCATTATCCTCCTCGGTGAGGGTCCACTTTTTCTTAAGAATATGCTCTAAAATTTGTGCGGGCGTGCCTTCATTTAGACCTATCATCTCGTCAGAAAACATTCCCAGCCATTTAATCTTATGCATTTCCTCCGATTGCATATCCATGTTCAGATAGTGCGCAAGCTTTAATTCGATAGAATCATGAGGGTTATAAAAGAGGAACGAATTAATAAACTGACGGTGCGTCAGGTCACCAACATTTTCCAGTTGATAAGTATCATCTGTAGCTCCTAACTGTACAAACACATCCCAGGCTTTACAAAAACCCGGGCGCCTTAATGTACCCCGATATAGTGTTTTAATGCCCCGCAGATTATAAACATCAAGATATTTAAGTGAATCGCGATTCGCATAGCCCTCGAAATAACCATAACCCGGTATATGTACTACCTCGGTTCTTCTAAACAGTCTTTGATACGGGATGTATTTGTACCGGCCTTGCTGAATAAATTTTACATAACCCTGGCCGGCCATTACCACATTTCTTGGGTTCCAAGTAAATTTATACTGCCAGGGATTATCATTGGTATTAGGCGCCAGGAGGCCACCCGTAAATGATTCGAAACCTATAAGCTCATATTTATTCGCCCTGATCTTATCTATCACTCCCATAGCTGACATATGGTCTATACCCGGATCAAGGCCACATTCATTTAAAAAGACCAGGCCCTTTTCTTTAACACCGCTGTCCAGAGCTCGCATTTCATTGGTAACATAAGATGCCGTAACCAGGTGTTTACCTTTAAACAGGCAGGCGTCTGCAACCAGCTGGTGAAATCGGGCAGGCAGCATACTTATTACTAAATCGGCCATACCAATTTCTTCGAGCAGCTGTCCTTCATCACTAACATCAAACTTAAAACCTCTTGCCTGACCCTGAGCTTTTGCCATGGCCAGTTCAGGATCCATATCGCCAATAGCTAATGACCATGATTTTTCCTGGCAAAGCCTGAGCAGATAATCAATTAGCGTTGAAGCGGATCTGCCTGCACCTAATAAAAGTATGTTTTTCATCAATTGTACTAATCAGCCGCAAATAAAGCCTAAGAATTACTCACAGCAAACAAATAAGGAGAAATAATATTTATATATCTTTCAGGTAAATTTGAGATTGGATACCGTAATGGAGGACTTTGTAATTAAAGATTTAGTAAACCTTGATGACGCGCAAAAGAAGGTGGTGGAAGCAGCTGTTGAGGCCATTGAAACATCCTATTCACCCTATTCAAAGTTTGCGGTAGGGGCAGCACTGTTAATAGAAGACGGCAGCATAATTCAAGGCAGTAATCAGGAAAACATGGCCTATCCGTCAGGAACATGTGCTGAGAGGGCAGCCCTGTTTACTTATGGCTCTATGGGATCATCTAAAAAAATAATAAAGCTTGCCGTATTTGCCCGGTTCCACGGTGCCGAATCATTTGCCCTTGGCGCACCTTGTGGTAGCTGCCGACAAGTTATGCTGGAATATGAGCTAAAACAAGAGCACCCATTTGAAGTAATCTTTTTTCATGGCAATTCTTATATTATCTCATCAAGTGCTAAATCTTTACTTCCATTTCACTTTCAACTTTAGTTATTTTAGCCAATGAGTGAAGAAATTCTCAAAGCCCTAATTAGATTATTTGCGGTAATCAGCAAGCAAGATGGAGGTGTAACAGAAGGTGAACGTGACTATGTAAAGTCGTTTTTCAGACAGCAATTGGGGCATGATGATATTGCGCAATATATTGCCCTTTATGACACCTATACAGGGTATGGCAAGGAAAGCACCAAATCAACCGCCACTTCACTTGAAGATTCGGTATTGGCCCTGCAGGTAAGTAAGAAGATTAATCAAACCTTAACCCAAAGGCAAAAAATAATTGCCATAATCGAATCTATTGGCTTAATTAATTCAGATGATCACTTCTCTGAGCATGAACTTAAAGTTCTTGATACAGTTGCCACCATTTTTAATATTTCTGATGATACACTGGCCTTATTACGAGAATTTGTTACCTCAGAAGAGTTACATGCATATGACGAAAGCAATGCGCTGATAGCAGGCCACCAGATTAGAGAACGT
>Ga0114950_10002903_pt1 | contig 13207 bp, 10 predicted proteins | sample N075metaG_FD_83503 | JGI IMG/M metagenome (GOLD analysis project Ga0114950, IMG submission 83503) | Deep subsurface microbial communities from Kermadec Trench to uncover new lineages of life (NeLLi) - N075 metaG | ecosystem: Environmental > Aquatic > Marine > Ocean trench > Sediment | place...
GCTATCGCGACGTGGAGGATCTCCTGGCAGAGCGCGGCCTCGATATATCTACGTAGCGATCCGGCGATGGGTTCTGAAGTTCTGCCGACTCTAAGTTGACGGTGCCATTAGTAGTGCTTGCAAGGCCCGCGGGGCAGGGGAGTTTGCGCGAAAAATCACCCTAGTATAAAGTCGGCCCGAGCAGCATCACGCGCTGAACAGTCCAGAAGGACGCGACGGCAATAGCCACCCCCGCAACACCTCCGCGGACCAAGATCCAGTATGAGAAATTTAGTCGGGCAATCAATCTGAAGATAGGCCAGGACAGGAGAATGATAACGACCTGGCCAAATTCCACCCCCATATTGAAGGCCAGCAAGCTTTGCCAGATATTGGGTGAGTCTACTTGCAATATTTCTTTCACCATAAACGAAAACCCAAGTCCGTGAAGGAGACCGATAGAGATCGTGATTGCAAACATCAGGAGTTCTGGCGGTGAGTGAATCCGTCCCTGTCTCAGGGCATAAACCGCGGCAAAAATTATGGAAATTGCGATGCCCAACTCCACTGAAGGAATGAACCAATCGCCCGAAGGAACAAATCCGAAGAAACCGAGGCTCAATGTCACACTGTGCCCGATCGTGAAGCCGGTCGTGCGCCAAAATAAACTACTGAGGCTCACCGCCCCCAATGCAAGGCAGATAACGAACAGGACATGATCGAACCCATCCAGGATGTGTTGAACACCTTCCTTGATGAAGGTGATGGCGGCCGCCAAACGTGACCTTGATATTTCTATCGGTTGTTTCAGAAGGCCGCGCACACGAAACACTTCGACACTTCCTGGGTAGTAATCGAGGATCAGATTGGCTGTTTTCTCTTGGCCGGGCAGGCCGGGATCGAGCGTGCTGGAGACCGTGTAGATAGGGGTCGGTCCCGTGTTCGAATACCGCAGGACCACATCAACAACCGTGTCACCAACGTAGGCAACCGGAAAACTTTCGGGATAGAGCTCGCCTTGCATGGAGGCGCGCGCCTCTTCAATTGTTGAAAAGGGCGGCTCCTCGGTGCCGGGGTAAACCCTAACCTGCTCAACTTCAGCCTGCAGAATTTTGCCATCGCTGACAAATTTGTGGCCGTCAGCTACCAGACGGCCGAGACCTTCCGGATCGGCGCGCAAGGCGCCTATATCCAGATAATACATCAGTCGGCCGTTTTCGCGCGTAATGGTGGTATAGGGTGCAGGCGCCGGCAAACCATTCGCCTGAACGGGACCGACCAGATTGGCAACCAGATAGGGCGTGGGCAGGCGTATATATACCCGCAACCCGTCATTCAGATGTTCGACATGGATGATACGGACATTCAGGTTGAGCAAAAAATGAGCGGCGGCAGGGCCGGTTGAAAATGTGAAAACCAAGAGCACCGCAGCAAAAAGGCAGATCGCAGTTTTGTTAAATATTCGTCGCATAAAAACTACCCTTCCGTCATTTCACCGAACGCGCGCTCGTTACCGTAATGCCGGTCAATTTCCACATCCCGTCGATCGGCGCGATTTCCATCAGGGCGTTGAAGCGAAATTTTCGAAGATGGGGATGGCCCCAATGGTTTCCGGTTGCCTGGACGCTCCATTCGGTAGACGCGCGAAATCCATCTTCACCTGCGACAGGTTGGATGTTTTTCACAACGAACTCCCCGATACTCTCAATATTAGCAGAGCTGCCGCCCTGTATCTCGATTACCAGAGCGCGTTTGATCTCAGGCTTGATCTGCGCAAGCGCCGCTGAGACAACGCTGATCTTCAAGGCGTTATCCAGTGTGTCCGGAACATTCTCCCGCAAAGCGTGATGCAAATTCTCGGTAATCTGTTTAACGATTCTGGTTGCTGATTTTTCGTTTGGTGGTCCAGCTAGCGGGTTTTCTAAAGCGACCCAGCCGGTCAAGGTTGAAGCGCCTGCCCCGGCCAAGAGGACGACAAGAATCCCGACCCCGACGACGTTTGAGAATGTCTGTTTTCGAAAGATCGAAATGCCGACAACAACTGTCAGCAGCAGCACCACGATTGTCAGAGCAGGCAGTCGTAACAAGCGTTCGTTGCCAAATACCACAGGGGAGATGACAGGTTCTTGGTATGACTGCAGGAAGTTTTCCCACCGAATGACCGGATCGTCCGGCTCCACATAACTTATGAACGGTCCGGCAGGATCGACCAGTGTGACGAACACTCTCTTTTGTCTTTTGCCGAAAAGCTCCCAATCCACAGTCACCTCCTGCGGCAAAGCCTCGACTCGATATGTCTGGACTACGCCGACCAGGGTCGTCGCCAAGTCCAACGGTCTGTCGTCATCAACCAACACGATTCCGCGCGAGGTGACCGCGACAAAATCCGCCTTAATGCGATCGGGGGCAACACCGACGCCATCCACCTTCAATGCGGTTTTTGAAGCAACAAAATCAGCGATCTTCTGTTTGATGAAATTCCGCTCGTTCGGACTTATTTCCGTCTTGCCCTCCAGCCCCAAATCGATCCAGTCATTCATATCCCGAACACGGAACAGTGCCTCATGGCGGACTTCGCGCGGTTCGATGTAAATGAACGACCTCATGGCGTCCTTTTGCCGCCTCTTGTAGGTCGTGTTCTTGAAGGTGGTGTACCAGGGGTCTTGCCAATCCATATTCAACTGCTCCGACCGTGTCAGAAATCTAAAATCAATGATGGGTACGGTCTGGTGAAAGGCGAGAAAACCGATCGTTACCGAAGGCGCACCCTTTTGATTGAGAGGCGGTGTAAAGGTGAGGGTGTCGGGGCGTTCGCCTTCAAAAGGATAAAACAGCTCTACGTAGACAACTCTTTTGTCGGCCGGCGCGACCGGCACCGGCCTGCCGGTCGTCGGATTTATCATTCCCGCGAACGGCGAATACCGCTCTTCACGAATACGCAGATCCAACAGATCGAGTCTGACGGGCAGCAAGGTGCCTTTATCAGTACTGACCATCAGAGTTTCTTTGGAAAATCTATCCAGCCGCTGTGAAAGAGAGGGCCTGTCCAAGGGTAAATTCTGCAATAATCTACCGGGCAGAAGGTCCTCGAAAACTCTCAGATCACCGATATAGATCTCCAGCTCGATCCGTACCCCATCGTCAAGTACGTAGATTTCGGCGATGTTGGGCGCAGTCTCGGCGCCCGACAGGCTGACCCAGTCAGCGAGAGCTATTTGTGTCGAAATCAGAACGCACAGAACAATGTGAAATAAATAGGTGGCGGCCTTTTTCCCGAGCGCCTGCAAATGACCCCCCCGGCATAGATTGGAAACAAAAATACCATGGAGAGATTTCACGCAAATCGTCTCGAATTGGCGACTCGGAAGTCGCGGCAAAATTTTGGCGAACCAGAAATCATCGAAAAGCCCTAGCGCCACACAGATAGGAGATGTACAATATCTACAGCATCGAAATTGAAGTTCATAGTGAATGCTCCTCAAGATGGGGAGATTCATAGTTTTGAGGGGTTCTCATGAACAAAAATCTGAAAAGATTTGGTTTAGCGTTTGGTTCGGTTTTGATCGGGTCGAGCTCCTTGCTGTTTTTCCCGGACATTGCGAAGCTGGCTGTGCCTTTTGCGCACGCCGCAGGCGGTGTCGTTAAGAGCCCGACCGGAACTGCACCGGACCGGTATGTTTATTATCCGGGCACCGAAGAACTGAAGAAGGACGAAATACGACTTTTCGCCTGCGGCACCGGTATGCCGGCGGCACGGCGCGACCAGGCCGCGACTTGCTGGCTTGTAGAGGTTGGGAATGGCGAAAAATTCATTTTCGATATCGGTTCGGGTTCCATGCCCAACCTTGCCGCGCTGATGATCCCATACGACTTCCTCGACAAGGTCTTCCTTACGCACCTGCATTCAGATCATTGGGGCGATCTCGATGGTCTATGGGCAGGTGGCTGGACCGCGGGCCGGACAGGCCCTTTGCGGATCTGGGGGCCGAGTGGCGCCACCAAGGAAATGGGTACTGCTTACGCGGTCGAGCATTTTCTGAAATCCTATACCTGGGACGCGACTACACGAAATTTCCGGATCAATCCCACGCCCGGGAAAATCGACGTGACCGAGTTTGATTATAAAGCCGAAAACCAGATTGTTTATCAGGAAGACGGCGTGACCATTCGTTCGTGGCCGGCAATTCACGCGGGCGACGGTCCTGTCAGTTTCTCGCTTGAATATGCGGGACTCAAGATTGTTATCGGCGGCGATACTTTCCCCAACAAGTGGTTCATCAAGTATGCCATGAACGCCGACATCGCCATTCATGAAACGTTCCTGACGCCTGAACAACTTGTGAAGATTTATGGTCAATCCCCGGCGACGGCTTTGGGCGTCGGAACCCAAATCCATACGTCGCCACAGGCCTTCGGCAAGGTCATGAGTAAACTCCAGCCGCGACTTGCCGTCGGCTATCATTTTTTCAATGAAGAAGGCACCAGATACGACATTTATGACGGGATTAGAGAGACCTATTCAGGGCCATTGGCGCTTTCCGTAGACAATATGGTTTGGAACATCACCAAGGATGCGATCATCGAACGCATGACCGTGTCTCCGGACCAGGCATGGGCAGTTCTTGGCCCCACGACCCCGCCGAAACCTGTCGAAGGGGTTCCGGACCCGATGAGCGACTATATCAAGGCAGGTGCGTGGAATGTTGACGATGCTCAGGGCGAAATGATCGAGGAATTCAAACAGCAATATGATTTGAAATAATCCGATCTCCATTAGTTCCGGCAAGCTGACTTTACTTACTAACCTCAATAGCTTCGTCACAAACTGAAGTGCGCCAGCAGAGTCGATCCGGTTAAGCTAACTGGATGAGACATTCCGGTTCGTGATGCGCGCGCGTACGGAATGACAGGAGGAAATCCGCACCCAGTTTTCCCGAGTTGGTCGATGGAAAAGGCCCGGCATGAAAGCCGGGCCAGGCGGTCTGATTATTGATCTGCGATCAGCGAATCCGCTTCAGCCGCGCCTGCGCGAAATCGCGCTCGGTCAGCCCGGCCCCGAAACGGTAGTCGGAATAGACCAGATCGGTCTCCTTGCCGGTCTGGTGGTTGACCATCTCCAGCCGCTGCGCCCGCCAGACGCCGCCCGCATATTCGCGGTAGTCGGTCAGCCTCAGGGTCTTCAGGAGCGCGTTCTTGCGGTCGTAGAACTCGACCTTGCGGATCTGGAACACGTCCTGGTCGATAAAGGCGATCTGGCGGGTATAGCCGGAGTTTTCGTAGCGCGGGAACCGCTCGACGATATCGACCGCCATGCCTTGCTCGGTGCCCTCGCCGATGTATTTGTAGGTGAACTTGTTCAACTCCAGCGCGGTGAAATCCTCGAAGGCGAACTCCGAGCCGACGAAGGGCCCCGACTTGTTGGCCGAGGAGATCCGCTTGACCCGTTTCAGGGCCGGAAGATACAGCCACTGGTCGTCCGGCTCGAGGATCTTGGCGTGGCTCAAGAGCCCGGTTCCCCGGATGTCACGTGGACGGCGGAACACGACCAGCGACTTGTCGCCCACGCTCTCGTCGACCTTCTCCAGAGTGGTGATCGTGAGTTCGCGCGTGGCTTCGGCACCGGCGGCATTCCGGAGCACCATCAGCAGCGTTACCTCACTGTCGCCGAAACCGAGATCGGTCCGGTCGGAGCGAGCGGCGATGTCGTAGCCCTTCTGGGCCTCGGGCGTGCCGCCGCGGGCAATGTGGTTGCTCGCCTGGACCGGCGATACAAGCGTGACGGCCAGGATACCGGCGGCCATAGCCGTTACGGCGAGGGACTTATTCAGCGGCAACATCGGTCAGTCCTTTCGAATCCGGGGAGTGAGCGGCGGCGCGGCGGTCGTAGAAGGTGAGCAGCAGCGCCGGAAGCAGCAGGAAGTCGAGCATCAGGGCGAACACGATCGCCATCGCGGTGAGCAGCCCGAGATCGACGTTGAGCTTGAAGGTCGAGGTCATCAGCACCAGGAAGCCCGCAACCAGGATCAGCGTGTTGACCACCAGCGCCGCGCCGACGGTGCGAAAGGCGTAGCGAATCGCGTCCTCGGGCGAATAGTCTTTCTCGCGTCGGGCACGGACGTATTTGGTCAGGAAGTGCACCGTGTCGTCGACGATGATTCCGAGCGAGATCGAGGCCACGGTCGCGACCGAAAAACCGACCTCGCCGACAATCAGCGCCCAGGCGCCGAAGGTGATCAGGATCGGCAATCCGTTCGGCACCATGCTGAGCAGGCCGAGCTTCCAGTCGCGCAGGGCGACCATCAGAATCAGCGCGATCGCGGAGATCGCCACGATGGTCCCGAGGATCATGTTCGAGACATTGCGGTCGGTGATATAGGTGAACATCACCTGGGCGCCGGTCGGCGGGGTCCGCAGGTCGGGCGCGTTCTCGGCCAGCCAGTCGTCGGCCGCGGCGAGGAAGCGCTTGACCCCCATGGTCGTTGTATTGCCCAGGGTCGCGGTGATCCGCGTCGCCGACTTGTCGATATTGATCCGGTCGTTGAGATCGAGCCCGAACGGCAGCGACAGCTCGTAGAGCAGCAGATACTGCGCCGCGAGGTCCCGTTGTTCGGGCAGGTTGTAGAAGGCCGGATCGTCGCCGTGCATGTTCCGGTTCAGCCGCTTCATGATGTCGCTCAGCGAGTAGACATGAGTGACATTGGGCTGGGCGCGGAGAAACTCGGTGAAGGCCTCGAGCTTGGCGAGGAACGCGGGCTCGCTGACCCCGCCAGCATCACCGGCGGGCACCGAGAATTCGATCGGGTACATGCCGAAATGCTGCAACGCCTTATCGGACTCGGTGCGGAATTCGATCCGGGTATCGAAATACTCGACCCATTTGTCGTTGAACTCGATCTGCGGGATCATCGCGATGAAGCCGAGCGACAGCGCGGTCATCGTCGCCAGCAGGCCGCGCCGCCAGGCGATCACCCAGTCGGCGAACCGCTCCATGGCGCTGCGCCCACCCGCTTTGACCGCACGGACCTTCATCGGCAGCAGGCTCATCAGCGCCGGCAGCGCGGTGATCGAGAACACCCAGGCGGCGGCGATGCCGATCGCGGTGATGTTGCCCAGATGCCAGAACGGCGGCGAATCGGAAAAGTTGAGCGTCAGGAACCCGACGATCGTGGTCAGCGAAGTGATGCCGACGGCGAGGAAGTTCACCCGGACCGCCTCGACAATGGCGCGGTGCTTGTCCATGCCCTCGCGCATGAAGCTGCGCATCGACATCAGGATGTGGATCGAGTCGGCGATGGCGAGGGTCATGATCACCGTCGGCGCCGAGGCCGAGATCGGGGTCAGCGCGACTCCCATCATCCCGGCCGCCCCCATGCCGACCATGGTCGAGAGCATGATCACGCCGAGCGTCACCGCCGTGGCCGAGATCGAGCGCAGCACTGCGACGGTGACCAGCAGCAGCACCAGATACATCACCGGGACCAGCGTCGCCATGTCGGCTTGCCCGGACTCGGCGAAGGCATTGTTCAGCATCGAGACGCCGGTCAGTGAGATGTCGAGGTTGGGGAACTTCGCTTCGATCGTGTCCCGCAGCGCCCGCGCGGCGGCGGCGGCGGTGGGCACCTCGGTCATCGATTTCTCGGGGTACTGAAGCACCACGTTGACTGCGGTGGTTGCCGCATCCGGCGTCAGGAGCTGATCGCGCAACAGTGGCTCGGCCAATGCGATCGCCTGTTTCTCGGCGAGGTCGGCCGGGGTGAGGGCGCGCGCGTTCCTGACCAGATCCTCGACGATCAGGTTGTCGCCGATCGCACGTGTGTGCTGAAAATTGGTGACGGAATCGACCCGGATGGAGAACGGAATCTGCCACGCCTCGGCGGTCAGTTCCTCGACCGCGGCCAGTGTCTCGGGCGTGAACACCACGCCATCATCCGGCTCGATCACGAACAGGAAATTGTCGTTCTTGGTATAGGTCGCCTGGAACGTCTCGAAGGTGGTCAGCTCCGGGTTGTCGCTGGAAAAGAACACCCGGTAGTTGCTGGAGAATTGCAGGCTGAAGGCGTTGACGAAGATCGCGAATGCCACGATCACCGAGCCCGCGATCACCCAGAGGCGATAGCGCAGGACCCGTTCGGCAAAGGCGGTGGCGAAGGCGTCGACGGTTCGCAATGTCTTGTCCATATCTCGGCTCACTTAATTTTAGGGCAGATGCGGTATTTCCGGTTCAGTCGGCGGCGAGGGCGACGAAGGTGGCCTCGGCTGCGGTCTTGAGCGTATCGGCATCGGCGCCGACGCGGGCACGCGTGTTCAACCCGAGCTCGGTGTTGAGCATCAGCTTGGCGGCAAGGGCGGGGCTGAGCCCGGCCCTCAGCTCGCCCGATTCAGCGGCGCGCTCGAACACGGTAGTGAAAATCGCCTCGATCTCGTCGAAATAGCCCCGGACGCGGGCAGCGATTTCCGTGTCTTCCTGGGCGATCTCGGTGGCGACATTGCACAGCAGGCATCCCGCCTTGCCGTCGGCGACGGTCTCGATCATGCCATGGATGAAGTGGCGCAGCGCCGCGATGACCGAATCCGGTTCGGCCTCGAACGCCGCCTCGAACCGGGATTTGCCGAGCTGAACATAGGCGTCGAGGGCCGCGAGGAAGAGATCGCGCTTGGAGCCGAACGATGAATAGAGAGCGTAGCGGTTGAACCCGGTCGCCTCGACGACCTCTTGCATGGAGGTATCGTCGAAACCCTTGCTCCAGAAGAGCTCCGTGGCTGCCGCCACCGCTTCCTCGATGTCGTGTCTAGAGCGGACCATCTCGACCTCATCCATGTTGCGCCATAATTTAGAACAAGCATTCTGAATTGCAAGGAGGTTGACGTGATTCGGTTCAGCGATGCTGGCTCTGGTTTGCCCTCGCGCTGGCGGCAACGCCCGCCGGCGCCGGTGACTGGTGGCAGCCTGAACGGTGTCGTCACGTTGTCTGATCAGGAACTGTTGGAATGAACCCGGCCAAGACCAGTACAAGAGCGGTTCGATCGGAAAAGACCGCGCCTTAGAGTTTGTCTCGAAAACCAGCCCAAAAGGCGCATTTTCGGCTTTTGGGACAGGCTCTGACAGAGTACTTTCCCGGTAAGGGCAGGATCGCCGAAACCGACCGGAACCCAGCGATGGTCGAAGTTGCGCAAATACCGATGCCAACCAAACAGCATAGGACACCCGATGATTTCTTCCCTGTCGGATCGTTCGCAGTACAGCAGCCTCACGGACTGCATTTACCTTAACCAGGCCTCGCTTGGACTGATTGGCCAGCCTGCCGTCACGGCGATGCATGCGTTCCTGGACGATGTTGGGCGTCACGGGAATATGAAAATGTCCGACAGCGATGAGGTGGCCTTTTTCTCGCTGCTTCGGGAACCGGCCGCCGCCATCCTGAACTGCCAGCCGGAACGTCTGGCCATCGTATCCAGCGCTGGTGAAATGCTCAGTCAGTTGCCGTACCTGTTTCGCCCATCCGCGGGCAGCAGGGTTCTGTCCGTGTCTTCTGATTTTCCGGCTGTCACGCGACCGTGGATCGCCTATGCCGCGGAACATGGCTGCGAACTGCAATTTGTCGATGAGCGAATAACCCACGACCTGACCGAGACCCTGATCCAAAGTATCGACGAGCGCACATCGGTTGTGGCTGTCAGTTATGTGCAGTTTGCCACCGGAACGCGGGTGGATATTCACCGCTTGCGGGAGGCAACCAGGCACGTGGGGGCCATGCTGATGGTCGATGTCACCCAGGCCGCGGGCGCTATTCCTGTTGATGCGAAAAGCTGGGATGCCGATGTGGCGGTGTGCAGCGGCTACAAGTGGCTTGGCGGGCACGGCGGCGTTGGACTGGCGGTCATGTCGCCAAGGTTTTTGGACCAATACCCGCCGGCACCGGGCTGGATGGGCGCGCCGGACCCGTTCGATTTCGAAGCAACCAGATTGCCGCTGGCAGACGATGCCAGGCGCTATACGCAATCGACCATGTCCTATGTATCCCTGACCGGGCTCACGGTCGCCATCTCCGAACTGCTCGCCATGGGCCTGGATGCGGTCGAGACCCACGCCGGATCATTGGCCAGTTTGCTGGCTGAAGAACTGGACGGGTCAGGCTGGCGGCCGTTTCGTGCCATCGGTGACAAGGCGGCCTCGCCGCACATCATCTCCCTGAGCCATCAGGGTGGCGGTGTCGAAACCACCGTAGCGGCCCTGCGCGACGAGAATATTGTTTGCGGCAGTCGAAACCGCCGGATCCGTATCTCGTTGGCCCATTTCAACGATGAAAGCGACGTTCACTCACTGGTACGGGTGTTGCGGCAGGTATCATCCCGCTGAAAAAAATGCCCAATGACGTTATCTCGGGGGTCTGGCCACAGCCTTTTCGGACCTGATCGACCCGCCCCGCTTCGCCGGCCAACCACCGATGGTACCGGTGCAAGATCGGTGGTTGGGCGCGGTGGCGGGGTGGTGGGTGGAGCCCTAAAGACCGGCTCAAGAAACAGCGCCATACGGAAAAGCGGATCTTTGAGCGCCTCCGTGACCAGCTCGGCTCCACCGGCAAGATTACGATCGTCACGGAGTATGTCCGTGAGAAGAAGCGCCGGACGCGAGAAGTCTTCGTACCGCTTTCGCATGCACCGGGCCACGCCCAGGTGGATTTTGGCGAAGCGCTTGGGGTGATCGGCGGCATTCAGTGCAAGCTGCACTATTTTGCGCTGGCGCTGGCGCACTCGGACGCCGTCTTCATCGAGGCTTAGGCGTGCCAAGCTTTGAAACCGTGAAGTCGATTCTGTTGAGTGCCGGGCTATATCGGCCCAGCCCATTGTCGGCGCCGGTGCGGCGCACTACCAATGCCCATATGCGCACGCGCCCAATCCGCCCAGTCATCGACAACCGCTCCGCGCGGAACCTGTTTCTCGCGCCGCATGCCCTGTCGGAGAACCCCCGCCACGAGCAACCCCGCGCCGACCTTCTATTCCTGATCGACCAGATCGGGTTTGTGCAATTGGACAGCATCAATACGGTCGCGCGGGCGCGTGAACTCTCAACTCTTGGCGACCCTGTCGCCGCCATCGCATGAGGAGCCTCACCATGGACGGCGCCGATCCGGCCCCCAGCATCGCCCAGTTCGAGATCGCGGAAGCCTGCCTGCCCGGCGCCGGCCTTGGCGGCTATGCCCTGGCCGACGAGATCCGCTTCGTGTTCAGCCACGGCGAGGGGCCGCGGTTCTGGGACACCGACGGCAAGGAATATATCGATTATACGGGCGGCGCCGGGGCGCTGATCCTCGGCCACTCGCATCCGGCCGTGGTGAAGGCGGCGCAGGACCAGGCCGCACGCGGCATGCATATGTTCGGGGCGCTCAACGACGTGGCGATCCGGCTGGCGCAGCGACTGGTGGCCGATATCCCCTGCGCCGAGAAGATCGCCTATGCGACCACCGGCTCCGAGGCCACCGCCTATGCGATGCGCCTCGCTCGCGCCTTCACCGGGCGTGACAAGGTGATGAAGTTCGAGGGCGCTTATCACGGCAACCACGACTATGCGCTGGTCTCGACCTTCCCGAAGGCGATCGGCAACTACCCCGATGGCCAGGCCGACACCGGCGGCCACCCCGCCGCGACCCGCAGCACCATGATGGTCGCGCCCTATAACGATCTCGACACCGCGACCCGTCTGGCCGAAGCCAATGCGGGCGAGCTGGCGGCAATCATCGTCGAGCCGGTACAGCGGATCATTCGCGGCGAGCCGGAATTCCTCGCGGGCCTGCGCAAGCTCTGCGACCGGCTCGGGGTCGTGCTGATCTTCGACGAGGTCGTCACCGGGTTCCGCATCGCTTATGGCGGCGCGCAGGCAATCCTCGGCATCACCCCGGATCTCGCGACCTTCGGCAAGGTGATCGGCGGATCCGGGCCGCTCTCGGTGGTGGCCGGAAAGGCCGAGATCATCGACCTCGCCGATCCGGCGAAGAAGGGCCAACCCGACTACGCCTATTTCAACGGCACGCTGCATGGCAATCCGGTGGCCGCCGCCGCGACGCTGGCGACGCTGGACGAGTTGGCGAAGCCCGGGACCTATGACCGGCTGAACGCCACAGCGGATGATTTTTGCGCCGAGGCGCAGACGATCCTGGACCGTCACAACGTCCCGGCGATCGCCGCCAATGTAGGATCACTGTGGCAGTTCCTGTTCATGGCCCGCCCGCCGCGCAGTCAAGCCGACATGATCGCCGGTGACGCTAGCGCGATGCGCCGTCTCGACACCGAGATGATGAAGCGCGGTCAATACATGCTGCCCGGCGTGCGGCGGTTCATGTCCTGCGTTCACCGCGAGGCGGAAATCTCCGAAACGCTCGCCGCCCTTGACGCTACCTGCAAGTCCATCGCCCTGTAACCGGCGCACCGGCAGGCGCGCGGCTCATGCAAACGGAGTACCAGGTTTGGCCCCAAGCGAGGCGCTGTCACATAAAACAGCGTAGCGGCGGCGCGGCCGGTCGCAACGTCTCCAAATCGGACAACGTGACAACACCCCCCGGATCGCCTATCTGCCTGTGATCTGAACCGCCATGCTTCCCGACATTTACAAGTGACGAGGTCCGAGATGACCGTCGAGTATCTGAAAAAAGCTGCCAAGACCTCAACCGACGATGCCGGCGACGTGCGCGCGACCGTGCAGGCCATTCTCAGCGAGATCGAGGCGGGCGGCGACGAAGCGGCGCTGAAATACGCCGCCAAGTTTGATAAATACGAGGGCAGCATCGTTCTGACGCCGGACGAGATCGCGGCGGCGGCGGCCGAGGTTCCCCGGAAACTCAAGGACGACATCTGCTTCGCCCATGACAACGTGCGCCGTTTCGCCGAGGCGCAGAAAGCGACCATCATCGACACCGAGATCGAGGTCGTGCCCGGCCTGGTCGCGGGACAGAAGTCGATCCCCTGTCAGGTGGCGGGCTGCTATGTGCCCGGCGGGCGCTACAGCCACGTCGCATCGGCGCTGATGACCGTGACGACGGCGAAGGTCGCGGGCTGCGGCCACATCGCTGCCTGTTCGCCGCCGCGGCCGGGTGTCGGGATCAACCCGGCGATCGTCTACACCGCCGATCTGTGCGGTGCCGACACGATCCTGGCGCTGGGCGGCGTTCAGGGGGTCGCGGCCATGGCCTTCGGCCTGTTCGGGGTGCCGAAGGCGGATATCCTGGTTGGTCCC
>Ga0114950_10002904_pt1 | contig 13206 bp, 10 predicted proteins | sample N075metaG_FD_83503 | JGI IMG/M metagenome (GOLD analysis project Ga0114950, IMG submission 83503) | Deep subsurface microbial communities from Kermadec Trench to uncover new lineages of life (NeLLi) - N075 metaG | ecosystem: Environmental > Aquatic > Marine > Ocean trench > Sediment | place...
AACATCAAATATCCTGGTACTATTTTTTAATTTTTATCTAAAGCAAGTCCGAACTCTGGTCCGGACTTGCGAACAAACATTCTTCATCGTTATGAAATCTGTTTGATAAAACCAAAACCAATAAGTATAGTGGAATAACTATGCCAGAAAAGAAAAAGTGGCTCTGGAGGTAATTTGAGCTATTGCATTTAAGAAATAATTCCCAATATGGGAATTATTTCTTCGATTGAAAACGACAACATATCTTATATGGCATTCGCATACTAGAATTCATGATGGTATATTTGAATTTTAATTTTTATCATGGATATATATAATACCCTAACCCTGGAGCTTTCCAGCAGAACTTTAATCATTTTCATTGATCGCCCTGAAGCCTTAAATGCCCTGAATATCGAACTAATTGATGAGCTAAATTTAGTCTTTGAGGCGGCCAAGGACAATGCAGAGATAGGAGGAATTATTATTACCGGCAGTGGTGAAAAAGCTTTCGCCGCAGGTGCTGATATTAAAGAAATTGCTGAGGTGAGTGAAATTAATGCCCGAAAATTTTCTGAACGAGGCCAGAGTCTGTTCTCTCTAATTGAGAATTTCGAAAAACCAGTGATAGCAGCTGTCAATGGTTATGCGCTTGGTGGAGGTTGTGAGTTAGCCATGGCCTGTCATTTCAGGATAGGCAGCGCAACAGCTCAATTTGGTCAACCGGAAGTGAATTTAGGCTTAATACCAGGATATGGAGGAACCCAAAGACTGACCAGGCTGATTGGCAAAGGCAGGGCTTTGGAACTACTGATGACAGGAAATACTATTACCGCTGAGGAGGCAATTAGAATTGGCCTGATTAATCATATTGCAGAAGACAGGGATGCCATGATGAGTCTGACTGAAAAATTGATGGGTAAGATCCTGACCAAAGCTCCCCTGGCCATCAGCATGGTTATTACCTGTGCCAATGCAGTTGACAATTCTGATGAAGACGGCTACCTAATTGAAGCTAATTCATTTGCAAGCTGCTGTAGCACCGAAGATTTTAAAGAGGGCACTACAGCTTTTCTTGAAAAACGGAAGCCTACTTTTACTGGAAAATGAATCGGTCGCCAATTTATAAGCATAAAAATAACCTATGAGTCAGCTTAAGGCGCTTGCCGGCCAAACCGCTATTTACGGCTTAAGTAGTATCCTTGGCAGGGTAATAAATTATTTTTTAGTTGGCCTGCATACATCTGTTTTTTTACTGGATGAAATGGGCATTGTTTCGGAAGTCTATGGCACTGTGGCATTAATGCTAATACTAGTCACTTTTGGCATGGAAACCACTTTTTTTAGGTTTACCAACAAGATTGCTGGTCGTGATGCATATAATACCGCAGCAACAGTGGTAATTATTATCTCAGGGCTAATTGCCCTAATCATAGCCCAAAATGCCAGTGCCATTGGCGCTTTAATTATCGGTCCTGTTTTTTCAGATAAGTTTATAATCATCATTCAATTGGTAGCCGCTATAATACTTATTGATGGTATAACTGCCCTGCCTTTTGCCAAGCTAAGAATTGAAAACAGACCTGTCTACTTTGCAACTGCCAAGATAATAGCCATAGTTGCGAATATTATTTTACAAGTGTTGTTTTTAGTGGTGTTTCCGGCTATTTATTATCGCGAATATTTAACAAACCTTAAACCATTAATTGATAGTATTTATAACCCCAATATGGGTATTGAATATATTTTTATAGCTAACCTGCTAAGTAATTTATTGCTTTTTCCGCTGCTGGCGAAAGAGTTTTTACAGATTCGTTTTCGACTTAAATGGTCAGTTATTAAGCCAATGCTTTACTATACTACGCCACTGGCAGTTACTGGTCTGGCCGGATGGCTTATTAGCGACCTTGATAAAATAGTCATAGCCAAGTGGGTAGATGATGGCCTGAGTAATCAAGGGGTCTATACGCAGACTTTTAAATTAGGCGCTCTTATGATGCTTGCTATTCAGGCATTCCGATATGCTGCTGAACCTTTCTTTTTCTCACAATCTGCCGATAAACAGGCACCGGCATTATTCGCTAAGACATTACATTATTTTGTAATTTTTGCGCTGTTATTGCTCTTGGCCGTTAGTGTGAACATTGATTGGATTGCACCCATTTTTTTAAGAAAACCGGAATTCAGAACTGCACTTTACTTAGTACCAATAATTATGTTTGGTAAATTATTATTTGGTGTGTATATCAACATCTCAATTTGGTTCAAGTTAAAAGATAAAACCCTCTATGGCTTAGTGTTCACCTTTATAGGTGCCGTTGTAGCCTTGACCGGCAATTATTTTCTCCTGCCGGTTATAGGCATTTTAGGTAGTGCTATATCTATTATTCTCTCTTACTTAGCCATGACAATAGCTTGTTATATTATTGGTAAGAAGCATTTTCCTGTACCCTATCGGTTTCTTCCCTTAATAGGTTATACTGTATTTTTTATGGCCATAGTTATAGCAAGTTTTTATGTTCAATTTCACAACAGCGGGCTCGATGTTGCGTTCAACCTTAGTATTCCTTTAGCTATGATGGCAGTGGTTTATCTTATAGAAAGAAAAAAAATATTTAAGTCTGTTAATAATTGATAAGAATCGAATGAATCATATTCGTGTAAATGTTGTCAATAAATCTCCCAATGAGCTGCCAAGGTACCAAACAGCCCAATCTGCCGGAATGGATCTAAGAGCAATGATAGCCGAAGACATATCATTAGAGCCCTTGCAGCGAACATTGGTAGGCACAGGCTTGTATATTGAACTGCCAGCAGGTTATGAAGCACAAATTCGTCCGAGGAGTGGACTGGCTTACAAAAATGGTATTTCGGTACTTAATTCACCTGGCACCATAGACGCTGATTACCGTGGCGAAATTAAAATCCTGCTGGTAAACCTGTCAAATGAAACGTACACTATAAAACCGGGAGAACGGATTGCCCAACTGATTATTGCTGAGCATGCGCAAGCTGATTGGCAGGAGGTAAGTGTACTTGGCCAATCTGAAAGAGATGCCGGCGGCTTTGGCAGTACAGGCAGTAATTAACTAGTAATGGCACTTTAATTGCTACCTTTGGGCACATAAATAGAACTTTGAAGAAATTACCAATAATACAGAGCACCATTATCTTATGCCTGGCTGTTTTACTAAGCCTGCCGGCTACAGCCCAGCGAAGCAAGAAGAACTCTAAAAAGAAGGCCGTTACTGCCGAGCAAATTAATCAGGAAGTAGAATACCTATTTATTGAAGCGGAAAAACTCTTTATTCTAAAAAACTATTCACAATCTACCGAACTGTTAAACAAGTGTTTAGCCTTAGACCCTGATAATGATGTTGTCTATTATAAATTAGCAGAGATTAACAGCAATACTGAGCAATACTCCTCAGCTGTTGATTATATTGCCAAAGCTATAGAAATTAATAAACGCAATAAATATTATTACCTGCTTGCTGTAGATATTCATTCTAATATGGGCAACCTGGAACAAGCTGCCAATAATTATGAGAATCTGGTTAAAGAAATACCCAAAACAGAAGTCTATTTATTTAATTTGGCGGCCCTCTATATATACCTAAAAGAATATGATAAAGCCCTGCACGCCTATAATGATGCTGAAAAAGCGTTTGGCCTGACAGAAGAAATATCTTCGCAAAGGCAAAAAGTTTATCTACAACAGAATAAGTTAGACGAGGCCATCAACGAGGGTAAACTCCTGATTGATAAGTATCCGAATAATCCAAGATATGTGCTTCGCCTGGTAGAGATATTATCCTCAAATAACCGGTTGTCTGAGGCCAAAGAAGTACTAGAGGGGCTGCTTGTCAAAAACCCTGATTTTTCGGCAGCACGTCTTCAATTGGCCGATATTTATTGGAAAGAGCAAAACTATGAAGAATTTGCACACGAGCTTAAATTAGCTTTTAGCGATGTTGAACTTGTGCTTAATGCAAAAATAAATACGGTGATGAAGTACATGGTTTATTTACCAAATAAGCATTTACAAGAGCTTATCCCTGAGCTGGCCGATGAAATTACCACCCTCCATATGGACAACAGTAATGCTTACCTTATTTCAGGTGATGTTTATAGTGCATTTATCGAAAAGCAACTCTTGCCGGATAATGAGATTGAAGCTGCCAAATTGAAGGCCGCAACTGCTTATGCAAAGTACGTTGCCCTTGATCCATCTAATTTCTCTGTTTGGCAAAACCTGCTCAATTTAGAACTACAACTCGATCTTCAGGACAGTTTGGCAATGCACGCTGACCAGGCATTAGTACTTTTCCCGAATCAGGCATGGGTTTATTTGGTGAATGGCATTGTACAACAAAACCAGAAAAATGCCGAAGCCGCTGTTGAGTTACTGGAAATGGGCAGCCTTAGGGCTACAAGTAATAAACCGCTGTTGCTTATTATTTATAGTTACTTAGGAGACCTTTATAATGAGCTGGAGGATTATAGCAAGTCCGATAAGGCCTACGAATCGGTACTGGAATTAGACCCCTTAAATTATACGGTACTTAATAACTTTAGCTATTATTTATCTTTACGCAGCGAAAAGCTTGAACAGGCCAGGAAGATGTGTACTATTCTTATCAGGAATAACCCGGATAATAATACCTATCTGGATACTTATGCCTGGGTGCATTTCACCATGGGCGATTACGCCGAAGCGAGAAGAATATTTGAAAAAATAATTGCCAGTGATGTTGATCAAGGAGTATATTATGATCATTATGGCGATACATTATATAAATTAGGGTTAACTAACGAGGCGGTAACTCAATGGAACAAGGCTCGTGAATTAGATAAAAGCATTGAAAACATTGATCAAAAAATTAATCAAGGAAAGATCATTCAGTAAGCTGTTGATCTTGTGTGTCGTGGCCATGCCGCTCTTAACCTCTTGTGGTGCAAAAGTGGCCAGCTTCACTAATACCTATGATCGGGAGTCGTTAAATATACAACAGATAGATTTCGATTATTTGACCATTAAGTCAAAAATAGAATTAATTGAGCCTCATAAAACTACCAAAATTACCGCCCTGGTGCGTATCAAAAAAGATAGTATTATCTGGTTCAACTTATCCGGTGCACTTGGTGTACAAGGAATGAGAGGGATTATTACCAGTGATTCTGTTTATTTAATAAACCGTGTTGCAAAAGAATATAGTATCTATAGTTTTAGCGAAGTAGGTATGGAATTTAACTTTCCGATAGACTACGCTTTACTGCAATCAATGATTGTAGGAAATATGCCGAAACCGGATGAACCGGATCGATCAATAAAACATGTGGGGAAAACGTATATTGTTAAGCAAAGTATCAATGATATACTGATTGAAAATTATATCGATGATTCAAACATGAAGCTTATTGAGGTGCAGATAACCGAGAAAGAAACGGACAACTCGCTTAAATTACTTTATAAAGATTTCCGCGAAATTAATAGCCAGGCATTCCCATTCTCGGCATTTATATCCCTCATCCACCATAATGAATTTGGTCAGTTAGAAACCCAGATGACCATCGAACATTCGAGGGTAGATTCACCTGAAAAGGAGCTAAAGTTCCCGTTTAATATTCCAAATAAATATGTACGGAAGTAAGCATCTACTCCTCTTATTTCTATTTATTTCCTGTGCTTTATTATCTTCTGGGCAAGAGAAATCAAAGGCCCAATTACAGCAAGAACGAGCTGATAACCTAAAAAAAATTGAAGAGGCTGCGCAGACCTTACAAAAAACCTCTACTAAAAAGAAAGCCAGTGTTGGTCAGCTTAATGCCCTGAAGTATCAAATATCTATACGCCTGAAACTAATTAATGGCATAGAGGATGAAATTGGCTTACTAAATGAAGAAATACTGGATAACCTGGATATAGTTACTTCTTTAGAAGATGATATTACCGGGCTCAAAAAGGAGTATGTGGCCATGGTTTATTCAGCCTATAAAGCAAGAAACGGACAGGATAAACTTACATTTTTATTCTCGGCCAAGTCGTTTAACCAACTCCTGCGCAGATTGCACTACATGGAGCAATATAGCGCCGTTAGGAAAAAGCAAGTCAAGCAAATAGAGGCGGTACAAGAAACACTTTTGGCGGAAAATATTGCCGTAGAAATAAAAAGTAAAGAAAAAGAGACCTTATTGTCTGAAAATCGAGATGAGAATGCTTCATTGGTTAAATTACGTCAATCGCAGCTATCTGTTCTAGGCAAATTACAAAAGGAAGAAAAACAACTTAAAAAGGAACTTGCCGACCGGCGCGAGTCGTTGAAGGCATTAGACAAACTAATAAGCGAATTAATTAGGCGCGAAGTGGAGGCGGCAGCACTGGCCAATAATAAAGCTGTGGCAGCGCTTTCAGCTGATTTTTCAAAGAATAAGTTAAAGTTACCATGGCCTACAGATGGTTTCATTTCACAAAAATTTGGCCGAACACGTGACCCTGTACTAAAAATGGTTGAGCGGAATAGCCCCGGAATTGAAATCCAGACCACGCCCTCTGCTGATGCTACTAGTATATTTAAAGGTAAGGTAACTGCCGTAGCCTTGATTCAGGGCTTTAACAAAGCCGTAATTATTAAACATGGCGACTATTATACCGTTTATGCTAAGCTTGCTGAGGTGTATGTTAAAAAAGGCCAGGAAGTGAATATTGGTGATAAGGTAGGGAAAATATTCACTGGCAGTGATGGTATTGCCGAGCTACACTTCGAGCTATGGGAATCTAAAGAAAATGGCACAAGTAAACTGAATCCTGAAAGTTGGCTGGTAAAAAAATAGCGAATTGCCCACCTAATTCCTTTTATTAAGCAGGTTTTATCAATTTATAACTATCTTTACCTTTCAATTTAAATCATAGCATCATGCAAACACTATTCGCATTTTCATTGGGTGGACCTGAAGTTTTTATTGTAATTTTTGCAATATTACTTTTATTTGGGGCCAAGAAGATCCCGGAATTAGCCAGAGGAATGGGTCGTGGTATTAGAGAATTTAAAGATGCTACTAAAGAGATCAAGGATGAGATCGAAGAAGGTGGTGTTAAAGAAGATCCTAAACGTTAAATTAAGTTGCCTTTTTACGGTTCGCTTGCAATCATTCAAGCCGAAATACAGCAGAGTAATCTCTCGTGTGTCTCTTTAGTGAGGCATTATCTTGCAAATATTAATAATAATAAGCATCTCAATGCCTTTATCGAGGTATTTGAAGAAGAGGCTTTGGTTAAAGCAGTTGAAGTTGACAATAAAATTGCTACTAAAACCAGCGGCAAACTTGCCGGCCTTGTAGTGGGTATTAAAGACCTTATATGCTATAAAGACCACCAGGTAAATGCTGCCAGTAAAATGCTTGACGGCTTTTATTCATTATATACCGCTACAGCAGTTCAGAAACTAATTGATGAAGACGCAATAATTATTGGCAGACAGAATTGCGATGAATTTGGTATGGGCTCTTCCAGTGAAACCTCCATTTATGGTGCCGTAAAAAATGGTCTAAATAGTGCCCATGTAGCCGGTGGTTCTTCGGGTGGTTCAGCAGTTGCTGTACAAATGGATATGTGTACTGTTTCTTTGGGAACAGACACCGGCGGCTCCGTAAGACAACCGGCAGCATTTTGTGGTGTAATCGGTCTAAAACCAAGCTATAGCCGCATATCGAGAACCGGACTAACATCCTATGCATCTTCCTTTGATACCATCGGTATTATTTCTAATTCCATCGATGATAATGAAAAAGTCCTTGCCATAATTGCCGGTTCTGATAATAGTGATAGCACCTCCTCGGCCAAATCATACGAGATAGCACAAGCTGAACAGGTATCTGCAAAAAAGTTCTGTTATTATCAGGACCTCCTCTCTCTTGGAGTTGCCAGTGATGTGGCAAATGCCTTTAACACGTTGATTGATCAGCTAAAGCGCCAGGGACATATCGTTGAGCCAGTGGCATTCCCGTGGCAGGACTATGCCTTGCCGGCCTATTATTTACTAACCATGGCAGAGGCTTCCTCAAATTTATCCCGGTATGATGGATTGAGATATGGACATAGAGCAGCAACAAGTGCTACTTTTAACGAGTTATATGCTCAGTCAAGATCTGAGGGATTTGGCCAGGAAGTAAAGAGGCGCATCTTGTTAGGTACCTTCATTCTTAGTACAGGGTATTATGATGCCTATGTTGCAAAAGCTCAGAAACTAAGAAGCTTGATTCGTGATTATACCTTGAATTTATTCGATCAATACGATTTTCTATTATCTCCTACTGCCCCAACAGCGGCATTTGAAATTGGCAAGAAAAGAGAAAATCCTGTTGAAATGTACCTGGAAGACTTATTTACCGTACAAGCCTCATTGGCAGGAATACCGGCTATTTCTATACCTTTTAAGGAAAAAATTAATAATTTGCCAATTGGTTTGCAGATTTCGGCCAATGAATTCCATGAAAATTCGTTGTATAGTATTGCCCAGCACATAATTGATTTATGAAATTTAAAATTACCATAATATTGCTTCTGTTAACTAATGCTCTTTTTGCCCAAGAAGAGGAGCTTACAGAATTTGATGCTTTTCACGAAGACTATTCTTATGACCTGGTGGCTGATAGAATTAGTTGTGTCCAGGAGCAGATCCCTCTGGTTTTTAATGAAAAGGTTTTTGCCTTCGTAAACTATTTTATTGTTAGAAATCGTTCGTACACAAAATACGTAATTAACAAAAGCACCATGTACTTCCCTATTATGGAAGAGCATCTGGCGAAATATGGACTTCCGGATGAGTTAAAATATCTGGCTATTGTTGAGTCCGGTCTTAACCCACAGGCAATATCACGTGCCGGCGCCGGTGGACTTTGGCAATTCATGCCCTATACAGGTCGTTCTTATAATCTGCATCAGGACTGGTACATAGATGAACGCTTTGATCCGCACCTGTCAACAGAAGCAGCCTGTAAATATCTATCGATGATGTACAGGATGTTTGGCGACTGGGAATTAGCCCTGGCTGCGTATAATTCTGGCCCCGGCAATGTGCGAAAAGCTATTCGCAGATCAGGTTACAAAAAAAGTTTCTGGGAAATATATAGGTATCTGCCACGCGAAACACGCTCTTATGTACCACAATATGTGGCCATAGTTTATGCCCTTAAATATGCCGAAGAACATAATCTTCAAGCCGAAGAGCCGGAATTTTTAATGGCTTCTGATACGATTAAAGTGAAAGGCTTCGTAAACTTAAAAGTAATTGCCAGCGAACTAAATATTTGTTTCGAAGACATCCAATTATTAAACCCTAACCTCAAGAGGTATGCGATTAAAACCAGTAACTCTTTATACCCAATCAATCTCCCTGAAGATAAGACAGACCTTTTTAAAGATAATCGTGAAAGTATAATTGCCTTAGCTTCTAAGGAAGGAAAAAATGATTTGGCCATAATGGCAAAAAACACTGTGGGTAGCACTTATGGTCGCGACAAAGTCGTTTACAAGGTTAAAAGTGGCGATGTGCTGGGTATAATAGCCCAAAGATATAGGGTAAGGGTATCTGATATAAAGAAATGGAACAGGCTTAACAGCAATATAATAAGAGTTGGCCAGCGACTAGATATTTGGGTATATCCAGGCACCAAAGCTGTAGCTACTACTACAAAAAAAACTATTAACCCCGTAACCATAGACTTTAACGGCAAAAAAGTCTATACCGTACAACCTGGAGATACCTTATGGGACATTGCTAAAAAATATGAGGGTTTGAACATCGAAAAAATAAAGGAGCTGAATAAGCTAAAAGATTCGCGAATAATACCCGGCCAAAAACTTATTATTGGTTAACCTCAGTAGTATTTTCGCTATTTTTATAGTATTATTTTACTATCATAAAACTGTCATCTTTTATGCGCAAGTACATTTATTTTCTTTTTTTCTCAATAATATTATTTTCCTGTAACATAGACGATAATTCTCAACGATTGCTGGTAAAAGCGTCTGGCTCTCCCGGTGAAATTATTCTGGTAATGGATTCTGTTCATTGGCAAGGCGAATTAGGTGATGCACTGCGTGAAACATTGTTGGCATACCTACCAGGAGTATCACGGCCAGAAAGATTATTTATTATCCGATACATCGAGCCTACTTTATTTAATTCTGTACTGAATAAAGCCCGAAATATCATTTTTGTAGCCACGCTCGATTCCAAAACTGCGGGTGGCCATAGGGTGCGTAATTTTATGACCCAAAATTATATTCAGGATAATCCTGATAAGTTTATCATTTCTCAAAAAGATATTTATGCCTCCGGGCAAGATGCTATTTACCTGTTCTCTGCTACTAATGAGGAACTTACTGAGCGGATAATGAATAATAAGGCCACCCTGGTTAATTTTTTTAACCAAAAAGAAAGTGAGCGACTTTTATATTCCCTCTATGTTGCCAATGAAAAAAAAGCTGTGGGCAGTTATATGAGCAGGAAGTACGGCTTCTCTTTACGAGTACCCAATGGTTATAGAATTGAGGCAAATGATTCTGCTTTTGTCTGGTTGCGAAATGTAGGTGTGATTGATAAAAATTTGCTGGTAACCTACAGGGAGTACACCAGCGAAAACATCTTCACTAATAGTGGCTTAATTGGCTTAAGAGACAGTATTACCCGCTATAATGTCTATGAAGACCCGGAAGACACTGACTCCTATACGCTTGTTGATACCATGAATATTGAGACAGAGTTTCTTACTACTAAATTTTATGGCCAATATGCCAAGAGAATACGAGGCATATGGAAAGCTAATAATTTAACCCTTGGCGGATCATTTATTAGCTATGTTTTTGTGGATGAAAAAACAAACAGAGTATATTATCTTGATGGTTTTGTTGTTAGCCCCGGAAAGAATAAACGTGAAGCGCTTAGAGAATTAGAGGTAATTTTAAGGACCTTTGCAACCCCAAATGAAGATGAAAAAGATAAAACTAACTCCTAGTTGCAATGCTCTATATGCATTTAATAAAGCCTGCCAGTGTTAAAAACCCCCAGATAGACCCGTCTGATATTATTGAAAATATGATTTACTATTCCTTTTTGCTTTCAAGACCGAGCTAACAGGGAATCAAAACCATTTGTACTAATGAAATTCGATATTAAAGAAAAGGATGCCCTCGATTATCATGAATTTGACCAACCCGGTAAGATTGAAGTAGTACCTACAAAAGTACTAAGCTCGCAGCTCGATTTGGCACTTGCCTATTCTCCGGGTGTGGCCGTTCCATGTACTGCAATAGAAAAAAACAAAGACGATGTTTATCGCTATACTGCCAAAGGCAATCTGGTTGGGGTTGTAACTAATGGTACCGCAGTCTTAGGTTTGGGGAATATAGGCCCAGATGCTTCTAAGCCAGTTATGGAGGGCAAAGCTGTGCTCTTTAAAAAATTTGCCGGAATTGATGTGTTTGATATTGAGTTGGATGCAAAGGATCCTGATGAGTTTATTCGTATTGTTAAAGCCATGGAACCAACATTTGGCGGAATAAATCTTGAAGATATTAAGGCACCTGAAAGTTTTAAAATTGAAAAAGAGCTTAAGGAGAAAATGACCATCCCAGTTATGCACGATGATCAGCATGGCACGGCAATAATATCGGCAGCAGCCTTAATAAATGCCCTCGAGCTCATAAACAAGAAAATTGGCGATATCAAAATGGTAGTGAATGGTGCCGGAGCAGCAGCCATTTCATGTTCCAGGCTCTATGTATCGCTCGGCATGGATAAAAATAACCTCTTAATGTTAGACAGCAAGGGGGTAATAAATACTAACAGAGTGGGCTTAATAAGTTCTAAATCTGAATTTGCCCGTGACACTACTCTGCAAACTTTAAGTGAAGCCGTAAAAGGTGCAGATGTATTTATTGGCTTATCTGCAGCTGATGTGTTGACGGCTGAGGATCTTAAATCTATGGCCAGAGACCCAATCGTTTTTGCCCTGGCAAACCCCAATCCTGAAATTGATTATGACATGGCCATTGGCGCCAGAGAAGATGTAATAATGGCTACAGGCCGTTCCGATCATCCTAATCAGGTTAATAATGTACTTGGATTTCCGTACATTTTTCGAGGTGCACTCGACGTTCGGGCAACGAGTATCAATGAAGAGATGAAAATGGCTTCTGTACAGGCACTGGCAAAACTTGCTAAAGAACCAGTACCAGAAGTCGTAAAACGGGCCTATAATGACAAAGGGATGAGTTTCGGTAAGCATTATTTAATCCCTAAACCATTAGACCCACGTTTAATAATTACCGTATCACCAGCGGTGGCCAAAGCAGCAATTGACTCAGGCGTAGCCAAGCAGCCCATTGAAGATTGGGAACTGTACGAGCGGGAGTTACTCTCCAGATTAGGTATAGACCAAAAACTCTTAATGAGCGTAATTTCCCGAGCCCGAAATAATCCTCAAAGAGTAATATTTACTGAAGGCGAAAAGTATAAAATATTAAAAGCGGCAGAAACCTTACTACATGAAGGAATCGCCAAACCCATACTGCTGGGTAACAAGGAGAAAATAAAGTCGGTATGTAAAGAACGGCATGTAGATATTGAAGGATGTGAAGTAATTGACCCTACGGAGTCCTCGAATGAAACTAAACTAGCTGGCTTTGCCCAAAAATTTTATACCCGTAATCAACGTAAAGGCCTCACTTATAACGAATGTTATAAACTTATGCAGAGCAGAAATTATTTTGGCAATATGATGCTTAGAGAAGGTGAAGCCGATGGACTTGTTACCGGCCTCACAAAAGAGTACTCTAAATCCCTAAGCCCTGCCCTACAAATTATAGGTGTTGCCGATGGCTACAAAAAAGTTTCGGGAATGTTCATAATCTCCCGTAAAAACAAAAATTATTTTTTCGCCGACACTACGGTTCAGGAAAGCCCATCAGTTGAAGAAACTGTAGAAATAATGGATTTAACCGCTCAGGCTGTGCGGATTTTTAATGAAGAACCAAGAATGGCAGTTTTATCCTACAGTAACTTTGGCTCTGCTAAAGGAGCTGTGCCATCAAAAGCCAGAAAAATAGTAGAATTGGCCAGGGAAAAGTTTCCAGATCTGGTTATTGATGGCGATATTCAGGCAAACCTGGCTATAAATAAGAAGCTGCAGCGCGAAATGTACCCATTTAGCCACCTCGCAGAA
>Ga0114950_10002908_pt1 | contig 13201 bp, 9 predicted proteins | sample N075metaG_FD_83503 | JGI IMG/M metagenome (GOLD analysis project Ga0114950, IMG submission 83503) | Deep subsurface microbial communities from Kermadec Trench to uncover new lineages of life (NeLLi) - N075 metaG | ecosystem: Environmental > Aquatic > Marine > Ocean trench > Sediment | place...
GACCTTCCAGCTCCAGGTGCACTCGAGCGGGCCGGCTGTGGCCCAGTTCCTCTATCAAGACGTCCAGCAGCCACGCCCCAACGGTGGAGAGAGCGCGACCATCGGGTATCAGGGAAGATCGTGCGTCGACGAGACCTTCCAGTGGAGTTTCAATACGGCGGGTTCCGTCGCCGACGGCGACGTGCTGTCCCTGCTCGTCGGTGGTTCGCTCGGCACGAACTACTGCATCTCGGTCCCGAACTCGACGGGCAACCCCTCGACGATCTCGGCCACGGGTTCGGCGAGCATCGCCGCGAATGACCTCGTAATCTCCGCGAACAGCCTCCCCTCGCAACCGGGGATCTTCATCGCCGGCCCGGCGCAAACGCAGGTCCCGTTCTTCAACGGCTTCCTGTGCATCGAGCAGGTCGGGCTACAGCGGTTCGCGTTGGTCGCCGACCCGGTCGGTGGGGTGATCACCGAGGCCGTCGACTACGCGACGGCCGCCGCGGGCGGCCTGAGCGTCGTCGCGGGGTCCAGCTTCTACTACCAGCGCTGGAACCGCGACCCGGTCGCGGGCGGCGCCAACGCCAACTTCTCCGACGGCCTGGAGATCCTTCACACACCCTGACATCACAGCCCCTTCAGCCAGATCCGCTGCTGGTCGTTCGGCGCGCCGGGCGACCAGCGCGGACATTCTGGACTTCTGGTGACGAGCTCTCGTCAGCGCTCGGCACAGACATAAAGGTGTGGCGCCGGAACGCGCACCCAAAGCGCGAGTCGCGAGACGCGGCTGCGGCCCCCCCCTGCCCGGGACTCTATCGCTGCCGAGAGCGTGGGCCTGTCGGCAGGTGAGGTCGGGCATTCAGGGCTCATCCTCGCGGTGCCCGGACATCCAACCCGACCTGCGCCACGGTTCTCATGAGCCCGCCGCATCGGGAGCTGGAGGCCGCGGATAAGGCTTTCGGGACCCAACGGGGAACAGGCAAGCGGGTGTGGTAACTCCCGCTCTCCCGCGGGGTTGCGCGCGGAGCTCGGCGCGGGCCCCGAAAAACGGCTACCCCACCACCACCACGGCGGCTACTCCTAGGTGGAGCCGGGGCTACGGCGCTCGCGCGGTCGCCGCGGGCCGGTGGCAACGGCGCGGGGCCTGGCACGGACCCATCTCGACGACCAGGACGACGTGCGAACCCCCGAACCGTACTCAGGGCCGGATTCCCCCGCTGAGAGCGACGTTGCTCCGGGCGCGCCCGTGTCCGGCTCCCCGCTCAGCCGACCCTCCGGAAGGATGGGTCGGCGCGGCCTGCTATCCTGATGCGGGTGCTCGAACCGCGGGCGGGATCGCGCGCTCACAACGGAACCCAGCCATGAGACTCCTCGCAGCGACAGCCCTGTTCATGCTGGCGGGACCCGCCGCGACCCTGGCTGCGGCACCGGCGCCGCTCCACGGCGCGGGCTACGGCCCCGGCGCGGATGGCGGCTACATCGGTCCGGGCGACTCGGGGCGCGGGGCCCCGCGCGCGAGACCCGCCACCCCCATTGTCCCCACGCCCCCTCGGCCGGCGCCGAGAGCGCCCGCGAGCCCTGGTCGTCCCGCTGGGGCGCCGGGCGGCGCAGCCGCGGCGAAGACTCCCGGGCCTTTGGACCTGACCGCGGATCCGACCAGCTGGACGCAGTGGTGGCACTACAACCGCGCGCCGTACCTCGCGCTCAAGGCCCACGTCTTCGCGCAGGCGACGCTCAGCGGCAGCGAGGAATTCGAGCTCGGGGCCGGCCAGACCATGTACCGGCGCGGCATTCTGCGCCCGACGGACGAGGAGGTCCGCGCGCAAGTCGTCCCGGCGCTGCTCGAGCGCCTGCGGCGAGAGCGCGCGCGCGACATCCAGTCGAGCGCGCTCATCGCCCTCGCCAAGATCGGCGCCAAGATCGGCGCATTGGACGAAGCGTCGGACGCGGAGCTCACGCGTGCGTTCCTGCCATTCCTCGCGGACGGCGACCAGGAGGTCGCGGAGACGGCGGCGATCGCGCTCGGCATCCTCGGGCGTGAGGCCTCGCTCGCGCCGCTGTTCGCGCTGCTCCAGGACTCGCCGGTCGGGCGCGAGCTCGTCGGCACCACCGAGGTCCCCTACCGCACCCGCAGCTTCGCGGCCTACGGCCTCGGCCTCCTCGGTTCGCGCTCGGAGGACAACGCGCTCAGGCAGCGCATCGCGGAAGGGCTCGTCGCGGTCCTCGAGTCGCAACGGTTCTCGACGCGTGACGTCGAGGTCGCCGCGGTGACGGCGTTCGGCCTCATCCGCATCGACGGGCGGCCCGCCGTGCCTCCGCGCAGCGCCGCGGGAGACCACGGCCCGTACTCGCGCCACGTCGTGTCGCGGCGCGCGCAGATCGCCTACCTCGCGGGCCTTTTCGAGGCCTCGCGGAAGACCGGCAAGAAGCTCGTGCGCGCCCACGCGGCCACGGCGCTGGCGCGGCTCGCGGGCAAGGGGCCGGACGACCTGAAGGCCCTCGTCGCGCCCCTGCTGCTCGGCACGCTCGGGGTCCACGCGAAGGAGCCGATCGAGGTCGAGCAGGCCTGCACGCTGGCGCTCGGGATCCTGGGTGACGCCGACGACGACAAGCTCGACGAGAAAATCCGCGCGACGCTCGAGCGGCTCCTGCGCACGGGCCGGCCCCTCACGCGCGGTTTCGCGGCGATCGCCCTGGCCAAGGTGGGCGCACGGCCCGGGTTCGGCGCATCGCCGATCGCGGGCACCGCGGCGTGCCGGCGCGCGCTGCTGTCATCGCTGGCGCGTGGCAGCACCCTGCAGAAGCCCTGGGCGGCGCTCGCGCTCGGCGTGCTCGGCCACGGGTTGCTCGAGCACGGGGTGGCGCCCGACCCTGGAGTCGGGCAGGCCCTGCGCGCCGTAGCCGCCGACTGCCGCCGGCCGCACGAGATCGGCGCTTACGCCGTGGCTCTCGGACTCCGCCGCGATCCCGAGTCCCTGAAGCTGCTGCTCGACAAGCTGGAGTTCTTCGCCGCCGACGAGGCGCGCGCTCCGATCGCCGTCGCCCTCGGCCTCCAGGGTGAGCGCGCCGCCATCGGGCCGATCCTCGCGATCTTGAAGGACTCGAAGTTCCGCCCCGACCTCATCGCGGAGTCCGCGATCGGACTCGCGTTGCTCGGCGACAAGACGGTCGTGCCCGAGCTGCTCGAGATGCTGAAGAGCGCACGCAGCCTCGCGAGCCAGGCCTCGATCGCCACGGCGCTCGGACTGATCGGAGACCGGCGCTCGATCGAGCCGCTGCTCGCGATGCTCGGGAACGAAGGCCTCACGGACACGGCGCGCGCCTTCGCGGTCGTCTCGCTCGGCAGTGTCTGCGACCCGCGCTCCCTGCCGTGGAACACGCCGATCGCGCTCGACGTGAACTATCGCGCCCTGACTTCGACGCTCGTCGGAAACTCCACAGGAGTGCTCGACATCCTCTAGTCCTGCTGAGTCGTCCGGGCTGGACAGGACGGGTGGAACGCGCGGCGCGCCCGGGAGCAGCGCGGTTCGTGCTGGCGCGGGGCACCGGCGACGCGTGCGCGGCGCAGACTCGGAGCACCCACGACGCGGCCAGCGCGGAACCGGTCGATTCCGGGCTTGTCGTGCGTTTCACCACGGGCGGCCGACAGCGCCTGGGAGTCGCGGCGGCGGAGGTGTCGTATCATCGGCGGCTCGATCGCCGCATGATCCCGCCTCCCCTGGTCAGCTTCGTCGTCGCCGCGGCGACTCCAGTCTGCGCCCCCGCCCCCGTCCGGGCGCAGGATCCGCTCCCCGTCGTCGTCCACGCCACGGCCTCGACGGTCACGGACGACGGCACCTTCACGCTGCGCCTCTCGTGCAAGCCGGCGCGCGGCCTCTCGCGGCGCTACGACCTGCGCGTCGCCCTCACCTCGGCCACCGGCGATCTCGTGGTCGCGGACCACGCGCTCGAACCCCGCCCGGACCGCTGGCGCGCCGGAGAACGGGTCGAGTGCGAGCTGCAGCTCGAGCTCCCGTTCGACGCGGAGCTGGAGCTCGGCGAGTTCGTGTCGGTTCGGATCGGCTTCGCCGCCCCGGGCAGTGGGATCGTCCGGCCCCTGGGGGGCGAGTGGGCGGAGCTCGTCGAGGAGGACGGCCTCGTCGACGTGCTCGCGGTGACGGTGCCGACGTTCGCCGGAGCGCGCGGGCGCGAGCGGCTCGAGGCGGTGCTCGCCGAGGCCGACAGCGTGCTGCGCGCGGGCGACGTGGCCGGCGCGTGGCGGCGGCTCGAGGCCGCCGTGCGCGAAGCGGCGGACGACGCGACCAAGCGCCGGCTGCGCGACGCCCTCGCCAAGGTCGGGCGCCGCCCGCCCGCGCCGCCGACGGCGCTCGAGCGCGGGATCGTCGACGGACGGGTCCGCAGCGAGAAGGCGCGCGTCTTCCGCCAGGAAGCCGGGCGCATGTTCGATCGCGGCGAGCTGCACGGCGCGCTGCGGTTGCTCGAACAGACCGGAGGCGAGCTCGCCGTCGCGGGCGACGAGGGGGTGATCGGCGCGCTCGGGGACGCCGAGCGCGTGATGCAGCGGGCGGACGACATCCGGGACCGGCTGCTCGCCGAGGTGTCGGGCGATGAGGCGGCGGAGGTCGAGGCTCTGCTCGGGCGCCACGGCCGGACAGCGAAGCTCGTCGCGGCGGCCGATCAGCTCGCCGAGAAGGAGCGCTATCCGCTCGCGCTCGCTCTGTATCGGGAGCTCCGGCGCGTCGACGGAGAGGAGCTCTACGACCGCGCCCGCGCGCGCCTCGAAGAGGTCGGCGAGCGCTACCTCGCCTCGACGCCGCCGGATGAGGAGCGCAAGGTGCGCGCGATCCTCGAGCACCCCGCGTGGGCGCGCACGGAGATCGCGCTCGGCCACTGCTTCATCTACATCGGGCCTCGAGAGCTCGTGCAGGGCCTGCCGGCCGAGTCGAAGCTGCGCTTCGACCTCGCCTACGTGTTCATCACCGATCTCTTCGGGCGGGTCCCGAACCCCGAAGGCGACCGGATCACCGTGTACTTCAAGGAGCTGCTCGACTTCGGCGGCGGGCTCGGCGGGGGGAAGACGATCGACATCGGCCGCGCGAGTCCCGCTCCCGAGCGGCCCGTGCGCGTCGACAACGGGCTGCTGTACCACGAGCTCACGCATTGCGTCGACGACACGAGCCCGGTCCACGGCGGGTTCCACGAGGGCCTCGCCAACCTGGGCGCGGCCTACGCGCACGAGGCGCTGGAGCAGAAGGGGGATGCGCTCCACTCCTTCGACGCGAACCTCGCGGCGTTCAGGCGGTACTTCCTCGAGCGCGACCTGGAGTACTGGCGCATCCAGAACTACGGGCCGAGCGCGGGCCTCTTCCTGCACTTCGTCGACACCTACGCCGGGCTCCGGGGCGGTGGGCACGACTGGTCGCCGCTGCGGCGGTTCTTCCGCGAATACCGCGACGCGCCCGTGCGCGACGGGCGCGAGCCGAGCGTGATGCGGGCGGTCGGGCGCTACCTCGTGCGCGCCTTCGGGCCGAAGGCCTTCGACGATCTCGTCGAGTTCGGCTTTCCGCTGGTGGAGTCCGACCGCGACCTGCTCGCGCGGGAGCTCGACGCTTTCGACGGCGGCGCGGAAGCGGAGGAGTTCGCGGGTCTCTTCGCCGAGTGCCCGAACTCGCCACTCCCGCGGGACGCGCTCGAGCGGGAGCTGTCCAAGGCCGGACGACGCGCGAGCTCCGAGCGCTCGGCGGCCGCGCGCGCTGAGCTCGGCGTCGTGTCGGAGTGGAAGGTGATCGGTCCGTTCTTCGCGCAACGGGCCGACCCCGGCGCATTCGTCTTCCCGCCGGAGCTCTCGATCGACTTTTCGGAAAAGCCCGCGTCGTGGCGCTCGAGCCGCGCCGAATGGACGCAGCGCACGTGGCAGGACCCGATCCCGAGCGCCCGCCCGCGCCCGAGGCACAAGAACGTCGAGCTCTCACCGACCGGCTGGCTGCGGTTCGACTACGAGCCCTACGGCGACGACAACTCCGCGATCTACGCGCTGACCCACGTGACCGTGCCCACCGCGACGGAGGCGGTCGTCCACGTTCGCGCGGACGACGACTTCGTGCTCTTCGTGAACGACCGCCGGATCGGGTCGTACCGCGGGCGCGGAAAGAACGGGAGCACGCCCATCACCTGGCGCGGTCCGTACGAGCACGCGCCCGACGCCATGCGTTTCCCCGTCCGTCTCGCGCCCGGACGCAACCGGGTGCTGGTGAAGATCCGGAATCGCGCAGGGACCGCGGGCCTCGTCCTGGCCCTCGCGCGTCCCGACGGCTCGCGGCTGGAGTTCACGGCCGACGCGGACCCGCCGGAAGTCCCGGGACCGCGCAGCCCCGTCGCCGAGCCGCGCTGGAAGCGCATCGCGACGCTCGACCACCGCTCGTTCAAGCGGAGGTCGAAGGCCGCGGTCGGTTCCTTCCGCTCCGCCAAGAAAGCCTTCTACGGCCGGGACACGGACGGCGCCGTGGGCTGGCGCCTGTTCACGGTCCGGCCCGGCTTCCCGAAGGACTCCCCTTCGAATCTGCTCTGGCTCGAGCCGAGCCTCACCGCGGACCTCGACGCGTTGCGCCTCGACGTCACCCTCGCGAGCCGCGCCGCACCGAAGCTCCTCATCACCTTTCAGGGCGAGGGCGGGCAGGACGGGCTCTCGGGCTGGAACCTGATCCTCGTGCCGCGCGGCGGCGCGGTCGAAGCACGGCTCGAACGCTACGACCGATTGGTGTACCACACCGACCCCGTCCCTCTGCCGGCAGCGGGTGAGGTCCGCGTGCTCTCGCTGCGCTACTGGGAGGGCTGGTGCTCGGTCTCGATCGACGGCACCGTGCTGTTCGACCGCGTCTCGATCGATCCCATCCCGGGCCGGCACCGGATCGGCGTGGCGACCTGGGGGCCGGAGCCCAGGCTCCAGGCGCTCGAGCTCTCGCGCGGACTCTAGCCGCTCACTGCTCGGCCGGCTCGGACTTGGCCCGGACCTGGGAGGACGTCGTGGGCATGGGCCGCGAGTACAACCCGATGAGCTCGCCCTCCGCGAGGACGTGCCCGGCCATGGCGTGCAGCAGGTCTTGCTTGTTCGTGGTCGCGTCGAGCTCGAGCACCGTGTCGAGCGCGTAGACCTTGAAGAAGTAGCGGTGCTCGCCCGGCGGCGGACAGGGCCCTCCGTATCCGAGACGGCCCCAGGAGCTCTGACCCTGACGCGTCCCGTCGTCCATGACGAGCTCGGGCGGGGCCTCCTCGTGAATCCCGTTGGCCGGGATGTTCCAGACGACCCAGTGGACCCAGGTCCCACCGGGGGCATCGGGATCGTCCATCACGAGCGCGTAGCAGGTCGTACCCGCGGGCCCCTCGCTCCAGTGGAGCAGGGGGGACGTGTCCTCGCCGTCGCAGGTGTACTTCGCGGGGATTCCGGCGCCGTGATCGAATGCCGGGGAGAGAACTTCGAGGGTGTACATGCGCGCGGATTCCTATACGGGGCGGGCACAAGCTACAGTCGCATCCCCGGCCAGGCGAGCCCTCACTCCCTACAAGAGGCCCTTCAGCGTCTCCACGTCCATGTTCGCGCCGCACAGGACCACGACGACGTCCTGGCCCTCGAGCCCCTCACGCTCCTTCTGGAAGGCCGCCACGGCCACGCCGGCCGCGCCCTCGACCAGCATGTGGTGGTGCACCACGATCGAGCGCACGGCGTCGGCGATCTCGTCCTCGTCGACCAGCACGAAGTCATCGATCACCTCGCGGCAGAGCTCGAAGGTGATCGAATCCGCCTCGACGCCCCCCGCCGTACCGTCGGAGAGCGTCGGCTCGGAAGGCAGGTCCAGGATCCGGCCCGCCGCCAGCGAATCGTGCATGACCGCGGAGCGCCGCGGCGAGCAGGCGACCACGCGCACGTCCCGCCCGACGGCCTTCAGGTAGCCGCCGATCCCGGACACGAACCCGCCGCCGCCCACCGCGACGAACAGCGTGTCGACGTTCTCGAGTTGCTGCTCGAGCTCGCGTCCGATGGTGCCCTGACCCGCGATGACCTCGGGGTCGTTGTACGGCGAGACGTAGGTCATGCTCTCGTCCCGCGCGTGGGCTCGGGCCGCCGACTCCGTGACGAGACAGTCGTCCCCTACCTGGCGCACCTCGGCCCCGTAGTCGCGGACGGCTTCGAGCTTCGTGGACCGCGCGGTCTCCGGCGCGAAGATCACCGCCGGGACGCCCAGGAGATCGGCGGCGCAGGCGACGGCGACGCCGTGGTTCCCGGTCGAAGCCGCGACGATGCCCGCCTTCCGCTCCGCCGGTGCCAGGGCCAGGAGCTTGTTCATCGCGCCGCGGAACTTGAACGAGCCCGTACGCTGGAAGTTCTCGAGCTTGAGGTACGCGTGGCACTTGCCCGCCGCACCGAGGAAGTGCGAGGATTCGACGGGCGTCCTGCGGACGTGCCCCGCGATTCGAACCTCCGCCGCCAACACCTCAGCCCGGACATCCATGGACTCGAGGGTACAGGAGCCCGCATGAGAATCGAACCGTTCCTGATGGAACGCTGGCAGTCGACCTGGGAGCACGAGGTCGAGTTCAACCTCTCCGACAGCGGCGTGCACCCGGTGGACCTGCGCGAGCTGCTCGAGGGCCCCGAGGAGTTCGAAGAGCTCCAGGACCAGCGCCTCGTCTACACGCAGACCAACGGGACCCCGGAGCTGCGCCGACTCGTCGCGGGACTCCACCCCGGGGCGAGCGAGGACGAGGTCCTCATCACGAACGGGGGCGCCGAGGCCAACTTCATCGCCGCGTGGACGCTGCTCGAGCCCGGCGACGAGGTCGTCATGATGCTGCCGAACTACATGCAGCTCTACGGCCTCGTGCGCCACTTCGGTGCGGTGATCAGGCCGTGGCGCCTCGAGCCGCGGTTCGCCACGGGGCGTTGGAGCGCGGACCCCGGCGCGCTCGCCGAGCTCGTCACGCCGCGGACGAAGCTGATCGTGCTCTGCAATCCGAACAACCCGACCGGAGCGCGCCTCGACGAGTCGACGCTCGACGCCGTGTGCCGCGCCGCCGAGCGCCACGGCGCGTGGGTGCTCTGTGACGAGATCTACCGCGGCACCGACCTCGACGGGGGCTCGACCCCCACCGTGTGGGGTCGCACCGAGCGCGCGATCGTGACGGGCAGCCTGTCGAAGGCGTACGGCCTCCCGGGCCTGCGGCTCGGGTGGGTCGTCGCTCCGCGGAAGACGATCGAGATGCTCTGGGCGCAACGCGACTACACGACGATCGGCCCCGGAGCGCTCAGCGACTTCCTCGCGCGCAAGGCCCTCCGCCCCGCGACGCGCGCACGGCTGCTCGAACGCGCCCGCGCGCTCCTCATCGGGAACTACGCGCTCGTGTCCGCCTGGCTCGAGCGCCACCCGGGCACGCTCGAGCACGTGCCCCCCGCCGCGGGCGCCATGCTCTACCTCTGCTACGCGAATGGACTGAACTCGACGGCCCTGGCCGAGCGCCTGCGCGACGAGCAGAGCGTGCTCGTCGTGCCCGGGGACCACTTCCGCATGGACGGCTGGCTGCGGATCGGCTTCGGCAGCGAGGCGCACGTCGTCGAGCGCGGGCTGGAACGCGTGGACGAGCTGCTCCGGAGCTTGGAGGGCCGAGCGTGACCGAGCCCAAGCAGATCACGCTCGCGGTCGCCGCGTTCCTGGACTCGCCCGAGGCCCGCGCCCTGGCGGCGCCCCGGCCCGCGGAAGTGCGCAAGATCGCCGAGACCTTCCTCGCCGTGTGCTACGACGAGCTGGGGAAGCAGCCGCGCTTCCTCGACGGACAGGATGTGCAAGCCGCGCTCGGCCGCGGGATGCCCGCACGGATGAAGCGCAAGGACCCGCTCGCCGAGCACGTGCCAGCCGTGCTGGCGGCGTACTTCGATCACCTGGAGACGACCCAGGTGGTCAGCCAGGCCTACGAGATCCGGCGGGGGCTCGAGGCGGGCGCGCCGACCTTCCTCGCGGCCGTCCAGGCGGGAGAGCTCGCGAACACGACGCGCGTGCGGCAGGACCCGTTCGTCCATCGCGCGGAGAAGCTGGGGCGCAACGACCCGTGCTCGTGCGGGAGCGGCAAGAAGTACAAGAAGTGCCACGGTAAGAACGCCTGATCGGGTCCGCCCGTGGTCCAGCCGGACGGCGTCAGCGCACATACTGCTGCAGCCACTCCACGAGCGACCGCCAGCGCAGGATCTCGTACTGCTTCAGCCCCAGGAGGACCAGCGCCAGGAGCGTGCCGAGCGCCCGTGTCCCGCGCAGCCCCGTCCGCCGGATCCCACCGACCCAGTATTCGCCGGCGACCCAGACGAAGAGCGCGGCGTTCACCACACCGAGGAGCCCGAGGTACGAGCGCCCGAGCAGCTGCGGGTCGCCCAGCCCCAGGTCCTCGCCGAACCGGAACGTGCAGAACAGGTAGATGTCCACCGGCACGAACAAGCCGACGTAGACGAGGGCGACCGTCCAGCCGCCGGGTGTCGGCTGAGCGAGGGAGAGACCGTCGTCGAGCGGCCCTCCGAGCGCCGGGCGACGGATCCCGGGAAGCCTGCGGGTGAAGTTCACGAGAGTCCTGTACGCCCCAGCGCCCATTCTCGTCGCGTGATTGCCCGGATTCTGAGACCCCGTCCGGTCCGTCCTCGGGGCAGGGTCACCGGAGAACATCGAGCTCGATCAGGCGCCGCGCGACGGCCTCCGCGACCACCCGGTGGCCGCGCTCGTTCCAGTGCCCGTCCCGCGCGAATCGCACTGGACCCTCATCGTGCTCGCAGCGCGCGAGCTCCGGGGCGACGTCGATCGCGTGCACACCCGCGAGCGCGGCGAGGCCCTCGATCAGCCACGGCTCGCCTTCGCTCACGACCACCAGCGCGGCGCCATGTCGGTCCACCTCGATCGCCATGGCTCTGAACAGGGCGAGGACCAGTGCGCGGCCCCGGGCGACGTCCGCTGCGGTGAGCGGCGCGGCCTCGGCCGCGGTGAGCCGCGCGAGCGAGCGGTAGAGATGTGAGTGCGCGGCCAGGAACGCCTCCGGACCGGGGATACCGACCAGGACGGGCCCATCCTCCAGGCGCTCGAACCGCGGCTTGCGGCGACCGTAGGAGACGCCCCGGAGCGACTCCTCGAGGTCGTTCCCGCACCAGAGCACGAGCACCACGCGCAGCGAGTCCGGGCCGGGCTGCGCTAGGCTCCGGCGCAAGAGAAGCAACTCCTGATCGGTGCCGTAGCCGCTCACTGCGCGGTTCCAGACGTCGACACCGAGGCGCTCGCCCAAGACCGCGGGGAAGGCCGCTTCGACATCGACGCCCCAACCGAACGCGAACGAGTCCCCGAGCACCAGCACGGGCGCGGGAGCATCGGACGGAGTGGACTCGTCCCTGAAACCCGCCGTGCCGATGTTCACCTCGACGTCGAACTCATCGGTCGCGTGTCGCGCGCGCGCGCCCGGAAGGTAGCGCCACCCGAGCAGCTCGTCGTGCACGACGTAGTGGGGATTGGTCGTCGGGCCGTAGCCGCGCGTGCGCAGCATGCGCCATGCAGCTTCCATCAGGACGAGGGCGAGGGCGGTCGAGCCCACCGCGAGGAGGACGCGCTTCAGGAGGGGGCGGCGGGATCGCATGCGGCCGACCGGATCGTAGCCCTCCAAGTCACGCGGAGTCACCGCCGGCTCCGACCGACCCGCTGGGCAACCGCACCCAGCGGGCGGAGCGTGCCGCAGGCGGAGGCGAGCAGCGCGAGTGCCGCCGCGGCGATCGCGAGCGCGGTGTCGAGCGGCATCGCTGGGAGCTCCCCCACCGGTCCGCCCTCATCCGAGCTCTCCGGGGGCTGCACGATCGCGTCGCCCGCCGCCACGCGTTCGTCGATCGATACGACACCGGGCGCCGCGAGGCACGCGTCGTCCAGCAGCGCCGCCCAGGAGACGGCGAACGCGGCCGGATCGCCGCGCGGAGCCTCGATGTCGACGAGTGAGATGAGCACGAGGCCCGCGGCGTGCGTCACGAGCGGCGAGGCCCCGCCGCGCGCGGTGAGCCACACGGCGAGCGCGCGGCCCTCCGACTCGACCGGCGCGCGCGCGGCGCGCCCGCCCGCCGACCAGCCGTCGCGGCCGGCGCGGACCGCGCGCACCTCGCCCGCGCCCGCGGCGCGCACCTCGAGCGCGACGCGCGGTCCAGGCCCGGCGCTCAGCTCGAGCCCGCGTTCTTCCGCCCACGTCGCGACGAACGCGCGCAAGAGCGCCGGTAGCGCCGCGTCGACCGCCACCGCGCGCCGCGGGATCGCGCCCTCCACCTCGCGCACGACCGTTCCGTCCCAGTCGAGCCGCGTCGTCCCCACGCTCCCGACCGGCCCCGGCACCGGGCCGCCGCCCGATGCGACCAGAACCGCGTGCGCGGGCGCGGGGCGCACGCGCCCGTCGGTCAGCCAGACGACGCCCGGCCGGTCGAACAGCGCCCACTCGGGGCTCTCCGTGGCAAACCGCGGCGGATCGAGCCACTCGCTGGGGAAGTCGCCGCGCGCCGCGCTCGCGTGGGGCACGCCGGGGTCGAGCCACTCCAGCTCGACGTCCTCGCCACCCGAGGCGAGCCAGTCCGCGAGAGCGCGGGACGCCGCCGCGAGGCGCGAGCCCGCGCCCGTCGGACGGCCCGACGCATCGGTGTGCTCGAGGAACATCGACGGGCTGCGGTCGACGACCACGGTCCAGCGCCGGGGCGGCGCGGCGCGCGCGCGGCGCGGGCGCGCGAGCGCGAGCGCGCCGGCGGCGAGCGAGAGCGCGAGGAGGAGCGCCCAGAGCGGGAGTCGCCGGCGCCTGAGGACGCCCTCCGCCCCGCCCCCGATGCGGCGCCAGATCGCGAACGTACCGACGGCGACGGGCTCCGGGCGCGCGCGGCGCCGCGCGACAAGGAGCACGAGCAGCGGCAGGACCAGGCTCCACAGGGCGAGCGGTCGTTGCCACTGGACGTCGGCGAAGGTGATGGCGAGGGCGAGGACCATGGGCAGCGGTGTACGCTCTCCACCGCCCGGGGTCACGCAGGAGCCGCGGGTCTTCGAACTCGACGTCCTGCCATGCGTGCCCTAATCCGGTACCGCGACAAATTCTTCACAACTCGCGGTCGGGCCCACCCTTCGCCGCTGCAGCGGCGAAGGGTGGGCCCGACCGCGAGTTGTGAAGAATTTGTCGCGGTACC
>Ga0114950_10002909_pt1 | contig 13201 bp, 10 predicted proteins | sample N075metaG_FD_83503 | JGI IMG/M metagenome (GOLD analysis project Ga0114950, IMG submission 83503) | Deep subsurface microbial communities from Kermadec Trench to uncover new lineages of life (NeLLi) - N075 metaG | ecosystem: Environmental > Aquatic > Marine > Ocean trench > Sediment | place...
ATGATCGCCACCCCTCCAGGGCCGTATCCTTCATAAACGGCCTCTTCATAGTGGACCCCCTCGAGCTCGCCGGTGCCTTTCTTGATGGCCCGTTCGATGTTGTCCTGGGGCATGTTCTGGCCCTTGGCCGTTTCGACGGCCAATCGGAGGCGTGCATTGCCGTCGGGGTCCCCTCCTCCGGCACGGGCGGCCACGGTGATTTCGCGAATGAGCTTGGTAAACTTTGCTCCTCTCTTCGCGTCCAACGTCGCTTTCTTGCGCTTGATCTGGCTCCACTTGCTATGACCGGACATCTCGCCTTGCTGAGTGGGAATGTAGGGTGAAATATACCGGATTCTTGGATTGGTGAGGTTGGGGACGAGGGTTTTGCAAGGTCACCGGTCCGGATCGACCATGTCCTCGAATCTCATCCATTTATGGTAGAAATAGAGGTCGATGAACCCGGTGGGACCGTTGCGGTTCTTGGCGACGATTAGCTCGGCCGCGCCCTCGACGCCGCCGCCCGGGTTGTACATCTCTTCGCGAAACAGCCCCAACACGATGTCAGCATGTTGCTTGACCGAGCCGAGCGCTCCGAAGTCGTCCAGGGTTGGCCGCGGGTCCTTGCGTTCCGCTTGGTGTAATGGGAGTTGGGCGACCAGCAGGCAGGCAATGTCCCGTTCCAACGCCAGCCCCTTCAATGCGCGGAGGGCTGCCGCGGTGTCTTCCTCTTGGGTGAGCTTGTCGCTGGGAGGCGGCAGCAGCTGAAGGTAGTCCACGACGATGAGCTTGGGCTTATGTTTCCAGGCGGAGGCCAATGCCTCGTCGAATCGGGCTCCGACGAGCGGGTGGATGTGGAGTGGCAGGTTCTGCAGGTTCAGAACTACAGACCCAATCGCGGCGCGCGTTTCGTCCGAGAACTCCCCCTTTCGGATTTGATCGATCTGCGTCCGGCCTTCGATCGCCATGGCTCGCTCGAAGACGCGCTCCTCATCCATCTCGCCGGAGAAGAACACCACCGGAGTGCCGATTGCGGCGCTGCGCAGTGCCATTGCTAGGGCTAGTGCCGACTTCCCGGAGCCCACGTCACCACCCAACACTACGAGATCTCGACGGCGCATTCCGCCGCCCAGCATCCGATCGAGGGAGGGAAATCCCGTAGGAACGGTGTCATCGGCGAGCTCTCCGGCGGTATGGGAGTCCATGCGCTGGACGAGGCGAGCCAAGGAAATGCGTTCTGTTCGCTTTCGGTGTGCCATGCTGCCTAAGCTATCGATGGTGTTGGCCGTTGTCCCCCACCGCCGCCGCCGCCCGCCTGCCTCCCCTCCCTCCCAGCCATCCCGCTCCGGACAATCTCACTCACCTCGAGCGTTCCGCACCCGTGCCTGGGCGAGTCGCGCGGCTCTGGCGATGGTGTCGCCTGGGCCCGATCCGAGTGTCTCGTCGACAGGGGCGATCAACTGTTGTAGGGTGATGCTCGCGGCTCGCGGCGTGCCCTCCCGGAGTTGCCGGACCGCCCCGGTCAGTGCCCTGCGCAAAGGGGCGGGTAAAGACAGGCCGCGCAGTCGGTGCTCCAGCCCGTCCAAGCGGCGCCCGTGATGGCGTTCGCTCACCCGGTTTGGGGGAAGCAGGTCTCCGCAGCACCGCAGCACCAGCCATACGGCGAAGATGCCGTTGCGGCGAGGACCGCGGACGGCTGTGCCCAGGGTCTCCGTCATCAAGGTCTCTTGCCGCGCGAATGCGTCGCTCACGCGTTTGCCTCAGACGGGGTGGTGGTGGAGAACTCCCGCGGTGCTGGCATAACGCAAGAATTTACGGGTGGGCTCCTGGAGGCGCCACCGGTAGCGTTGGTGTGGGCGGTGCGTTCCGTGTACGTTTCTCCTCATGGCACGTCCGAAGACAGTTCTCTGGGTTGATGACGAGGTGGAATCGCTCGCCGCACACGTGCTCTTTCTCGAAGAGCAGGGGTATGAGGTGGAGTGTACGGCGCATGGAGATGATGCGATCGCGTTGTTGCAGCGCCGACCCTACGGCGTGATTTTGCTCGATGAGCAACTTCCGGGGAAGCGTGGCCTGGAGTTGGTTGCTGAGATTCGGGCGATCGACGCGGCCGTGCCGGTTGTGATGATCACGAAGAGCGAAGAGGCGGGGACGATGCGGGAGGCGATCGGAGTTGAGATGGACGATTATCTCGTCAAACCGGTCAACCCTCGACAGGTGCTGAGCGCGATCACACGACTCATCGAAGGTGCACAGATTCGCCGCCAGCGGATGGCTCAGGACTTCGTGCAGCGGTTCCGGGAGTTGGAGCAGCGCCGATCGGCGCAAATGGGGTGGCGGGAGTGGATAGAGCTGATAGCGGAGTTGGCCTCGTGGGAGGTCCGGCTGGGGTCGGGTGACGAATCGGGGCTGCGAGAGGCGCTGAGCACGTTGCAGCAGAGTCTACACGAGGATTTCGCGCAATTTATCGAGGCGAATTATCCACGCTGGTTAGCGGATGCCAAGGCCGACCGGCCGCCGCTCTCCGTGGACGTTGGCGAGGAGTTTCTCGTTCCCATACTGAGGACGGAGGGGCGAGTATTGCTCGTCGTGCTCGATTGTCTCCGACTCGATCAATGGGAGCTGCTGAAGCCGTTGATTACGGAGTTCTTCGACATGGAAGTCTCCTACTATTTCAGCATTCTTCCGACGGCGACGCCGTATTCCCGGAACGCAATCTTCAGTGGATTGTTTCCGGTGGAGATTGCTGAGCGGTATCCGCAGTGGTGGGCGGACCGTGGTGAGGACAGTTTGAATGCCCATGAAGACGAGTTGTTGCGGGAACAGTTGAGGGATCTCACGGGCACCGAGGTGCCCGTACATTACGAGAAGTTGTCCACGACGAGCGGAGGGTCTGAGATGCTCAAACGGCTTCCGGCACACCTGGCGGAAGACGGGGTGACAGCACTCGTGTTCAATTTCGTCGACCAGCTCACTCACGGCCGGGGTGAGCACGCCATCCTCTATGAAGTGGCAAAGAACGCGTCCGCGCTTCGGAACCTGACGCGTACATGGTTTCGAACGTCGGCATTGTTTCAAGCGTTGCGTGAAGCCGAACGTCGGCGTGTCTCCGTTCTGCTCACGACGGATCACGGTTCGATCCACTGTCACACGCCGGCCACCGTTTTTGCCAAGCGTGACGCCACGGCGAATCTCCGCTACAAGTTCGGTGAAGATCTTCGCGCGGAGCGCAGCGACGCGGCGATCCTCGTGAAGGATTTGCCGGCGTGGGGGTTGCCGGACAGGGGCCTTGGTGTCCGCATGCTCCTGGCCACGGGCGATCGCTTCTTCGTGTATCCCACGAAGTTGCGCGAGTATCAAGCTCGCTACCGTGGGTCGTTCTTGCACGGTGGCGTCACACCCGAGGAGGTGATCTTGCCGATCGCTCTCCTCACGCCGCGCAGAGGCCGCTGACGTGGGCCGCTACAAGCGGCTGCTCTGGTACCTCTGGCCGCATCGCCGGGCGTTCGCGGGAAGCATGGCCGCCGCGGTTCTTGCCTCGGTCTTAGACGGGTTTACGCTAGCCCTCTTGATTCCCCTCCTCCGCGTCTTGTTCGACGTAGGTACCGCCCTGCCCGAGGCGCAGACTGCGGTCGAGCGGATAGTCGACGTTGCTGTTGGGGGCTGGATTCTCGGCGATGGCCACACGTCCTCGCTGCGGAACATAGTACTCTTGATCCTCGGCGTGACTGCGCTCAAGAACGTCGGGGTGGTCTGCGCGCTTTACCTCGGCGTGTATGCGCAGGAGAGCGCGACCCGCGATATGCGACGGCAGTTCTTTGCCCACCTCCAGGGACTGAGCCTCGGTTTCTACCAGCGCACCAAGTCCGGCCAGTTGGTCAGCCGTATGTTGGCCGATATCGACCAGGCGTCTGTGTTCTTCAGTCAGATGTTGCAGTCACTCGTCAGGCAGGGGTTGATGGTCGTTGTATACGTCGGCATCCTCTTTGCCCTTTCCTGGCAGCTGACTCTCGTCACCGTGTTGTTGGCACCCGCGATTGCGATGGTGTTCAAGCCGATTCTCCGCCGCGTGAGGTCACAGTTTGCGGTTGCGGCGGAGGCGCGGGGAGAACTCACTGCTCAGCTCAACGAGACACTGCGTGGCGCCAAAGAGGTCAAGACATGCGCCGCCGAAGGATACGAACGCCGCCGGTTCGGCGCTGCACTCGACAGGTTCGTGCGGTCCACGCTCCGAGCGCGTCGCCTCGCCGCGCTGCCCAGCCCGCTGAGCGAAACGCTGGCAGCGGGTGTGATCGTACTCCTGCTCTTGGCCGGTGCGTGGCTCGCGATCGGCGGTCAGGCCATGCGGCCCGAACTCGTCATGACCTATCTCGTGGTTGCCCTGCGGTTGCTATCGCCGGTGAAGCATGTCGCCCAATTCCCGGCATTCGCCGAGCAGGCGCTAGCCGGGGCGGAGCGGGTCTTCGAGATTCTCGATCAGCCGTTGGATGACGTGGACCCGCCGGCGGCCAAAACCTTCCCTGGATTGAAGGAGGGGATCGAGTTTCGCGATGTGTGGTTCGCCTATGGCGACGACGATTGGGTGCTCAAGGGTGTGAATCTAACCCTCCGCCGCGGTGAGATAGTGGCCATCGTCGGGCACTCGGGAGCGGGTAAGTCGACACTCGTAGATCTGCTTCCCAGGCTCATCGATCCGGTACGTGGCGAGGTGTTGCTGGATGGAGTTCCCAGTACGGATTACAGCCGCCAGTCGCTCCGGCGGTCGCTCGCCGTGGTTGCCCAGGAAACCATCATCTTCAATGACACGGTGTCGGCTAACATCGCGTACGGAGAGGATGTCGGGCGCGAGGCCATAGTGGAAGCTGCAAGAGCGGCCAACGCTCACGAATTCATAGAACGTTTGCCCGACGGGTACGAGACCCGCGTCGGTGAGCGCGGAACGATGCTGTCCGGGGGACAGCGACAGCGGATTGCCGTTGCTAGAGCGTTGCTCCGCGATCCTCCGATACTCATTCTCGATGAGGCCACGTCGGCGCTCGATTCAACCTCGGAGCGGTCGGTACAGGAAGCCATCGCGCGACTCATGCAGAACCGCACCGTGCTGATAGTGGCCCATCGGCTTTCCACCGTTTTGGGTGCTGACGCAATCGCCGTCATCGATCGAGGGGTCGTTGTCGAGTGGGGCCGCCACGATGACCTGGTTGCGGCAGGGGGACGATACCAGGAACTGTATGATGTCGAGTGGACGCCACGACCAATGAATTCGACGGGTAAAGGCGGCGAGGGTGACGCGGCGTGGTCCCAATGAAAGTTGCCACAGCAGGTGACGCACTTAGGGAGCGGTTCCGCATACTCAGGGAGAAGGAATTCCCCTGGACCGCTGAAACCACCTACTTGAATAACGCGAGCATCGGCCCCATTCCGGAGCGGACCAGGAGGTGCCTCGATGCGTTCAACGCTAGGCGTACAGCCCCCTATCTGCTTCCCGACAGCGATCTCCAACAGATTCTACGGGATGCCCGAGCTGCTGCGGCTCGGCTCATTCACTCCGACGTAACCGAAATCGGACTGGCTACCAACACGAGCCATGGCCTGAACCTCGCCGCTTCGGCCTTGCCGATTCGCAAGGGCGACGTGGTGCTCGTGCCGGACAAGGAGTTCCCCGCCAACGTCTACCCCTGGTTGCTGCTGCGCGACAAAGGCGTCGACGTCGAGTTCGCTCCGAGCACTCCGGAGGGATGGCCGAATGAGGAGTACCTGTTGGAGCGGCTGACGGACCCACGGGTGCGGGTGCTTGCGATCTCGTTCGTTCAGTTCTCCAACGGATACCGCGCTGACCTCAACCGGCTGTCGGAAGCTTGCCGCGAGTACAACGTGTTCTTCGTCGTAGACGCAATTCAAGGATTGGGCCAATGCCCGCTGGACGTGCGTGAAACGCCGATCGACATTCTGGCCAGCGGCGGTCAGAAGTGGCTGCTGTCACCGTGGGGATCCGGCTTCGTCTATGTGCGGCAGGCCCTACTCGAAGTGCTCGACCCCGTGGTGTGCGGATGGATGGCCTTCGAAGGTACTGACGATTTTACACAGTTGACGGATTATCAACCGAAATTTCATCTCGACGGGCGGCGGTTCGAGATGATCACACTGCCGTTTCAGGATTTTATGGGCATGACCGAGAGCCTCACCATGCTGATGGAGCTGGGGCTCGAGAACATCGCTGCGTACACGCGGTTGCTAAGGGAGCCGTTACTACGGCTCTGCGACGAAGGACGGTTCGACATCACGTCCCCCACGGATTCCAGCCACGAATCCGCCATCGTCTGCGTTGCGCCTCGGAATCTGACCGGTGCGTTTCAAAGGTTGAATAAAGCCAACGTGGTATGCTCGATGCGCGAAGGAGCTATTCGACTGTCGCCGCACTTCTACAACACGGTTGAGGAGATGGAACGGGTGGCGGGAATCCTGGCCGGCGCGTAGAAGGACGGAAGGGCGGAAAGACGGAAGGACGGAAGGACGGAAGGACGGAAAGCGTGAAAACCGTCTCATCGAGTCTCGCGTTTTCCCATCGATCTATACAAGCCCCAAAGGAGCTTGCCGGTCGTTTTTCGCAAAGCATTCACTTCTTGGCAATCTGCATCGTCAGGGAAATCCAGGTTACCAGCAAGCATTAAGAGGTAGGTGGTTTCCGAAAACGACCCGAGGGCGATATCGAGATACCGTCTAAACTCCCGGTTCCCTCGCTTGGCCGCGCCTTCAGCGATATTGGACGGGATGGAGACCGCTGACCGCCGAGTCTGAGAGGTTATTCCGAACAGCTCTTCTTTTGGAAAACACCGCGTGATCCGGTAGACACAAAGCGTGAGTCGATGGGCAGCGCGCCAGGCTTCCAATCGTTCGAACGGCATCATATCGCACGTTACATGCTTCGGCCCCTGCCACCACCATCATTCCATCGCCGCGTTGAATCAATCTACTGCACCGCCGCGGATTCCTTCCGTCCTTCCGTCCTTCCCTCCTTCCATCATTCCATCACCTTCACAATCACATCTTTCTTCTTGCCTCGCCGCAACCATATGTACCGACCGGCCAGGAGGTGATACCCCGCCACCGTGGCTTCAAGAACGGCCCGCTCGCCGTTGATGTACACACCCCCCTGCTGCAGTTGTCGCCGCGCGTCGCCTTTGGAATCCGTCAGGCCGGCGGCAGCGATGAGATCGACAACCATCGACGGTAGATCGTCGCGGTTTGTCGTCCATGAGGGCAGTTCGGCCTCCAACGTCTCCCACACGTCCAGTGGAGCCGCGCGGATGATGTCGACGTTGAGCCGGTCGAAAAACACGTTCGAAGCAGTCTTTACCCGTCCCGCAACGTCAGCGCCGTGGATTCGTTCCGTGAGGTCTTCGGCCAGGGCCCGATGCGGGAAGCGCGCACCAGGATCGGCCTCGTGTTCGGCCGTCAATCCGGCGATCTCGTCGGCGGTCTTGAATGTCAAGACCTTGAGGTACGACTCCACGTCGCGGTCGTCAGCGTTGATCCAGAACTGGTAGAACCTGTACGGAGATGTCAGCTCAGGATCCAACCACACGGCTCCTTCCGCCGTCTTGCCGAATTTGGCCCCACTCGACGTCGTGATCAGCGGGGCACAGAGCGCATGTGCCGCGCCGCTGTCGATACGCCTGATCAGCTCCGTGCCGGCCGTGATATTCCCCCACTGGTCGCTCCCACCCAACTGCAACTCGCAGCCGTATGTACGGTATAAATGAAGGAAGTCGTATCCCTGGAGCAGCATGTAGGTGAATTCCGTAAACGATATCCCGGCCTCCAGTCGTGTCTTGACCGATTCCTTTTGCAGCATGAGCGAAACGGTGAAGTGCTTCCCGATATCACGCAGAAACTCGACCAGGCTCAGCGAGCATAGCCAATCGGCGTTGTTGACCATCTTGGCTGCATTTGAGCCGGAGAACTCCAGGAAGCGCTCGAGTTGGGACCGTTGTCTGCCAACATTCGCCTCGACGTCGGCGTCGTCGAGTAACGGCCGCTCGGCGTCCCTGCCGCTGGGATCTCCGATCAACCCGGTGCCGCCCCCGACGAGCACGATGGGCGTGCCTCCGGCCCGCTGCAGGTGGGCGAGGAGCATGACGAGTACCAGGTTACCGATCTGGAGGCTCTTGGCCGTCGGATCGAACCCGCCGTACCCGGTGATCGGTCCCTTGGCGAGACGCCCAGCCAGGCCGGGGGTCACGTCGTGGATCATGCCACGCCAGGTGAGTTCTTCGAGCAAAGTGTCCATCGCGGCGAAGGTTACGAAACGGGGTAACCGCTGGCAAGCCGACCTGGTCTTAACTACGTTGAAGGACCGATGGTATCTCCTCTAAAGCCCCTGGTTGCCATGTGGCGCAAGCCGGGAACCCGCCGGAATGTGGGTTTCAGTTTCTTTGGCGTGATGGGTCTCGGCATGGGCGTGGCGTTCGGCTCGTGGACCCGGGCCTGCGCCGGCACGTCGTGTCCCTCCATCAGCTACCTCGAAACGTGGCAGCCGGAGCAGTCGGCCAAGTTCTATGCTGCCGACGGCCGGTTGATTCGAGACTTTGGCGAGACGCGCACGATCGTCGCCTTGGACGCTATGTCACCCGCCATTCCCGCGGCCTTTCTCGCCGCCGAGGATAGGCGTTTCTTCCAGCATTCGGGTGTGGATTACCGGGGGTTCCTCCGTCAGTTCCGGAACCTGATGCTCGGCCGGCGGTTGGCCGGCGGCTCCACCATCACCATGCAACTCGCCCGGAACGTGTTCAGAACAAAGCTCCCGTGGGAGAGAAGCATTCAAAGGAAGGTGCGGGAGATCCAGGTGGCCCTGGAGTTGGAGCGAACCTATCCCAAAGAACGCATTCTGGAGCTGTATCTCAACCAGATCTTTCTCGGCGGCCAGATCAACGGCGTCGAGGAGGCGGCACGTCGATACTTCGGAAAATCATCCTCCCAGGTCAACGTTGCCGAAGCCGCGCTGCTGGCCGCGCTGGCACCCCTGCCCAACCGATACGAGCCCCGGCGCCACCCCGAGAACGCGTTGCTCCATCGCAACGTAGTGCTCAACTCCATGCGAGATGAGGGCTACCTCACAGCCGAAGAGGCCGAACAGTGGAAAGCGTATCCGATCGAGGTGAGTTCCCGTGAGGACTTCCTGGGTGTGGGGGAATACTTCGTGGAGTGGGTGCGGAAGCAACTCTATGCGAGGTTCGGAGACGCATTGTTCGATAAGGGTTTTCGCGTCTATACCACCCTCGACCTCTCCATGCAGTTGTCGGCCGAGCGCGCCCTCGAGAAACGGCTCCGGGAAATCGAGGCCGGGAACCTCAGGTCGCAGGATCCGACCTACCGCCTGCGTGAGTTTCCACATCCCTCCTACAAACAAATCCACGATAGTCTCGGGGGGGTCATTGCTGAATCGAGCGAGATGCCCTACCTGCAAGGGGCGCTGATCACCATGGAGGCGGAGAACGGCTATGTCCGAGCGATGGTTGGCGGGCGGAACTACGATGAGTCGAAATTCAACCGCGCCACCCAAGCGCTGCGGCAGCCTGGTTCCACATTCAAGCCGTTCGTTTATTCCGCCGCGATTCGAGCCAACCGTCCCGCCAGTCATATCATCGTGGATTCGGCCATCAGCATCTTCCAGCCGACCACCGGCCAACCTTGGGAGCCGCGTAACTTCGAAGGCGACTACCGCGGCCCGATGACCCTGCGACAGGGGCTACGCACGTCGCGGAACTTGATCGCAATCCAGTTGGGCCGCGAGATCGGCGTGAACACCTTCGTAGGCGAGGCGTTGCGGTACAAGCTGTCGACTCGAATCCCTCGCGTTCCCTCCACCGCCATCGGTGGCGGGGAGGTGTATCCCATCGAAATGGTGTCGGCGTACACGGTTTTCGCGACCCTCGGCGTGCATGCGGCTCCCTTGGGGATCCTCAGGGTGGAAGACGCAGAGGGCAACATCGTGTGGCAGCCCCAGGTGCGGACGGAGCGGATCATGGATCGCGAGCACGCATGGATCATGAACAGCATGCTGCAGGAGGTGGTGAACGTCCCAACGGGTACGGCTTGGGGTGCAGTCCGGTCGCGCGGGAGATTCCCGCGAAGCATTCTCGCCGGTGGCAAGACCGGCACCACGAACGACGGCACCGACGTCTGGTTCATGGGGTTCACGCCGGAGCTGGTGACCGGCATTTGGATGGGATTTGACAGGCCCCAGCGAATCATGGACGCGGCTACAGGTGGAGGCCTCGCGGCACCGGCGTGGGTGGAATACATGAACGAGGTCTATGCCCGGCGCGCTGCCCCGGACTCGACGCTGTGGCGACGCCCCGCGTCGCTCATCACCCGGCAGGTGGACAGATTCACCGGCTTCCTGGCAACACGGTTCTGCCCCATTCACGAGCGATATCAAGAGTGGTACATCCCGGGCACAGAACCCACAGAGTACTGTCCGTACCATCCGGATCCGTTCCGATTTGGAATCAGCAGCTCGGCCGGCGGCCCTCCAGAGGGCTGGAACACCCAGATCCACCACGGCTCTGGAGGTCGCTGACCTGCTGAAGATCGCCGCAAGAGCCGTCTATACCGTGTCCGGCCCCGTAATCGTCGACGGGGCCGTTCTCATTGGTGAAGACGGCCGGATCGCAGAGGTCGGAACGGCCAAAGGGGTTTCTCAACCGGAGAGCGCCGGCACCGTCGAATTGCCCGACACCATCCTGATGCCGGGTTTGGTGAACCTCCACACCCATCTGGAGCTGACGGCCCTGGGTGGCACGATCGAGGAGGACGACTTCTTCGAGTGGATGCAGCACGTGCGGAAGGCCAAGACGGAAATGGCAATGGAGGCGTTCCGAGCATCCGCTGGGCAGGGTGTAAGGGATGGGTGGCGTTGGGGCATCACGACGGTAGCGGACACCGGAGACAGTGGAGCCGTGGTCGACGCATTGACCGACCTGGGCGGTCGTGGCGTCGTCTACCAAGAAGTCTTCGGGCCGCACCCGGCCAATGCCGCCGAGGCCTTCGCTGCGCTGGAGAAGACCGTAGAGGAACTGATCGACAGGGCCGGCGATTCGGTGCGGATTGGCGTGTCGCCCCACGCTCCCTACACGGTTAGCCGACCGCTCTATCGACGGGTGGTGGAGTTTGCTAAGAGCCAGAGCCTGCCTGTCGCGGTTCATATTGCGGAATCACACGCGGAAGTCGACTTGGTCACGAAGGGGAAAGGGCCGTTTGCGGAGGCATGGAGCCGCAGGGGCATTCCTGAGATCGCCACGGCCCGATCGCCGGTGGCATACCTCCACGAACTCGGGGTGCTCCGGGAGGGACTCCTGGCCGTTCACGCAGTGCAGACCGACCTGGCCGACGCGAAGCTCCTGGGCGATCACGGCTGCAGCGTTGCATTGTGTCCCCAGTCCAACGTGCATCATGGGCATGGAGCACCACCAATAGATCGCTTCTGGGAAGCAGGATTGGTGATGGGGCTGGGTACGGATTCAGTGGCTAGTGTGGGATCGCTGGACTTGTTTCGCGAGATGCGACATGTTCGCCGCCTTGGAGGATTGAGTGCCGCAGAGGTAATCGGGCTGGCCACGCTGGCCGGAGCGCGTGCCTTGGGGCTAGAGTCCCAAATCGGGTCGCTGCAAGTTGGGAAGTGGGCCGATATGTGTGTCCTCCGAATGGCTCCGGGCGGGTGGTCGAGCCCGGAAACTTTGGCGGAGGGTATCCTCGACACCGCTGCCGGCGATGTCGTTCAGACGTACGTTGCAGGCCGGTGTGTGTACGATGCCTGCTAACCCGCACTGCGAATATCGATGAAAGTCCAACGACACGCCGCCATAATCCGCATCGTCCGGCGGGAACGGGTTCCCAACCAGGAGAAGTTGCGCGAATTGCTGCACGCCGAGGGCATTGCAGTGACCCAAGCAACGTTGTCACGGGACCTACACAACCTTGGCCTGTCCAAGGTGACCGACCCGGCCGGTGGGTCGTTCTATGCCGTTCCGTCGGAGCACCTGGCTCCGTTCCCTCCGATGGAGCAGCTGGTCTCCACCCTCCTCCTGAGCGTAGACGGCGTCGGCCCCTTTGCGGTGGTCAAGACGCCTCCCGGGAGTGCCGAGGCTTTGGGCGGGTCGTTGGACCATGCCTCGTGGGAGGATGTGTTGGGGACGATTGCCGGCGACGACACTCTCCTGATCATCACCCGGAGCGAGGCGGCTCGAGCCAGGGTTGCCAAGCGTCTCGGCGAATTGGCCGGAATCAAGAGTTGACAGGACCCGGGACTCTCGTATTATTATACACTCTAGCGCATAAATCTTCATCAAGTGAGAGTGTCGATGGCCCCCCTTGTGGTGTTGGCATATTCCGGAGGACTCGATACCTCTGCGATCGTCCCCTGGTTGCGGGAAACGTACGATGCTCGGGTTCTGTGCTTCGCCGCGGACGTGGGGCAGGGGGCAGGCGAACTCGAGGGGATCGAGGAAAGAGCCATCCGGTCCGGTGCGATTGGGTGTGTGGTCGAAGATCTCAGAGAGGAATTCATCCGCGATTTCGTCTTTCCCACGATCAAATCAGGGGCTGTATATGCCCGGGAATACTTGCTGGGTACGGCGATGGCCCGACCGGTGATCGCGGCGGCCCAGGTCGCTGCGGCCCGAGAGGCGAATGCCGACATCTTGGCTCACGGGTGCACTGGCAAAGGGAACGATCAGGTGCGTTTCGAGCTTACCTACGGAATCTTGGCGCCGGATCTTGGCATCATTGCTCCCTGGCGGGAATGGAGTTTCAAGGGGCGTGAGGATCTCCTGCGCTACTTGGCCGCCAAGGGCATTGAGGTTGCGGCATCGTTAGAAAAGCCGTACTCCCGGGATCGCAATCTCTGGCACTGTTCCCACGAGGGCGGCGTATTGGAGGATCTCGCGACGCCCGCGCCCGACGATCTGTTCTTGATGACCAGCGACCCGCGCGACGCCCCGGACACTCCGCAGGACGTGCGGATTGAGTTTGAGGCCGGCGAACCTGTGGCCGTAGATGGGGTTCCGCTGGGGCCCGTGGCGTTAGTGGAACACCTCAACGCCGTGGCTGGTGCGCACGGGGTCGGGCGTGCCGACATCGTGGAAGACCGACTCGTGGGCATGAAGTCACGCGGCGTGTATGAGACTCCTGCTGGAACCGTGCTGCGAGCCGCCCATCGCGA
>Ga0114950_10002910_pt1 | contig 13199 bp, 11 predicted proteins | sample N075metaG_FD_83503 | JGI IMG/M metagenome (GOLD analysis project Ga0114950, IMG submission 83503) | Deep subsurface microbial communities from Kermadec Trench to uncover new lineages of life (NeLLi) - N075 metaG | ecosystem: Environmental > Aquatic > Marine > Ocean trench > Sediment | place...
CTCAGCGTTACGGAACCTCGGGTGCCGCGTTTTTCTCCCGCGCTGCCATTCAAGCGCTCCTAGATCACGATGTGCAACATTTGATTACGGACCTTCCTTCCATTGATCCACTAGATGATCAAACAATGCCGGCGCATCATCTCTTCTGGGGTATGGATCCGGATGCCCGCTCCGGCCTGGGGCCGAGCACTGAGATCGCCCCGAGTAACAAAACGATTACCGAGCTCGTTTATGTGCCGGACACGATCGAAGACGGGATATACGTTATCGATCTGCAGATTGCACCGTTCCGATCTGATGCGGCGCCGAGTCGCCCCATCTTGTACCCGATCCAGGCAATATGAGAAGTCCGTTTGAGAATTCTATAACGCACGCCCGCTCTCTCGACCGTCAGGACGAATTAAAGGCGTTCCGGGAGGATTTTCTACTCCCGGTGGACACGACCGGAAAACCGTTGATTTATCTGACGGGCAATTCGCTCGGGTTACAACCGCGATCAGTGCGATCGTCCGTTGAGGAAGTCCTGGACGATTGGGCACAGCTCGGCGTTGAGGCGCATTTCAGGGCCCGGAATTCCTGGATGCCCTACCACGAATTATTGACCGACTCCATGTCCCGGATCGTTGGCGCCAATCCACACGAAGTGGTCATCATGAATTCGCTGACGGTCAATTTACATTTGATGATGGCCTCATTTTACCGGCCCACTCGGGATCGTTTCGGAATCTTGATCGAGGCAGACGCCTTTCCGTCCGACCAGTACGCCGTAGCTTCACAGATCCGGTGGCATGGATATGACCCTGATACGGCCATTCACCGGCTCTCACCCCGGGATGGAGAGTCGACCCTTCGATCGACTGACATCGCTGAATACCTGGATCAGCACGGGTCTCAGATCGCGCTTGTGTTGCTCGGCGGTGTGAATTACTACACCGGCCAGTTTTTTCAACTCGACACCATCGCCGCCCACGCACGGGACCTGGGTTGTGTTGTGGGATACGATCTCGCTCACGCAGCAGGAAACGTACCCTTATTTTTACACGATTGGAATGTCGACTTTGCGTGTTGGTGCACATACAAGTACCTGAACGCAGGGCCGGGGTCACCAGCCGCGATTTTTATCCACGAACGACACGCCGAAAGTTTTGACGGTCCTCGGCTTACGGGATGGTGGGGCCACGACAAACAAAGCCGGTTTCAAATGCCTGATACGTTCAAACCCACGCCCGGCGCAGAAGGCTGGCAACTCAGCAATCCGTCCATTCTCGCAATGGCGGCTCTCAAAGCCTCCCTGGAAATATTCGACCGGTGCAGCGCCGAAATTCGATGGAAAAAAAGCTGTCACCTGACATCTTACATGGAACATTTATTGGCGACGCGATGCCCGGCGGTAGAAATTATTACTCCATCGGACGAGACTCATCGAGGCGCGCAGCTCTCTCTCAGAGTCCCGGGCGGCCGGAAAATTTTTGACTGGCTGAGCGATCATTCCGTCATCGCCGACTGGCGCGAGCCCGATGTTGTTCGGGTAGCCCCGGTACCGCTCTACAATACATTCGAAGAAGTATATACTTTCGTCTCGCTGCTCGAAGAGGCTGTTTCCGCATGATCGCGCCCTCCCGAACCACCGTCATCGGCGGTGGGCTGGCGGGTTCGCTGCTTGCCTTGCACCTGGCCGAATTGGGGCACCATGTTGACGTGTTCGAGAAGCGTTCGGACTTACGATCCTCGAACGCACCGGGTGGACGCAGCATTAACCTGGCCATTTCGATGCGGGGTCTGGTGGCCCTGGAACGGGTTGGTATAGTGGAAAAGGTACTCTCGATTACGATACCGATGCGTGGCCGGATGATTCACGCGGTGAACGGCGAAACGCTCCTGCAGCCATATAGCCGGAATGCAGAAGAATTTATTCGATCTGTTTCCCGGGCTGAATTGAACCGAGTTATACTCGAGGCCGCATCCACTTATCCGAATGTGCGAATCAGGTTTGAATCGCCGTGTGTATCGTACGATTGTGATACGAGTACGGTCACGCTCGAATCTGGTGAATCGATTCCCGCTGCAGTCTTGTTCGGAGCCGATGGAGCGGGATCCATCATCCGGCGAAGTCTTCAAGACGCCGGTCGAATTGAATCCACAACAGAACTCCTGCAACACGGATACAAAGAGCTCAAAATCATGCCGGATCCGGACGGGCTCCCGCGGCTCTCGCAGGAAGCTCTTCATATCTGGCCGCGGGGGGAATTCATGTTGATCGCTCTTCCGAATCTGGATGGCAGTTTTACGTGCACGTTGTTCATGCCGCTCCGTGGGGCAATAAGTTTTCAGGCTCTGACGAATCCGGATGAAAGTATTCGATTCATGAAGGATCATTTTCCCGACGCCTGTTTATTGATGCCCGATGTGGTGGAACAGCTTGCTCAGAATCCGGTCGGGACGCTGGGGACTGTGCGTTGTGCGCCCTGGAATTACGCATCCAGGGCAGACAATGTGTGCTTGATCGGTGATGCAGCACACGCCATTGTCCCATTTTTCGGGCAGGGCATGAACTGTGCGTTTGAGGACTGTACAGTTCTCCGGGACATTTTGGACAATCAACCTGAATCCTGGGACGATGCACTTTCGATTTTTTCTGAATCGAGAGTTCCGAATGCCAATGCCATTGCCGATATGGCCCTTGAAAACTACGCGGAAATGCGCGACCACGTCAACAACCCTGAATACACGCTCCGCAGGCAGGTCGGATTTGAATTAGAGCGGCGATTTCCGGGTGAGTTTATACCTCGTTACTCCCTCGTTTCATTTCGAACTACACCGTATACACGAGTGCGGGAGATCGGAAAAAAACAAAGGGAGCTCCTCGCGCGACTCACAAAAGACAAATCCGATGTGAGTCAAATCGATTGGGCAGCGGCAGAACAAGAAGTTCGGCAGTTGAGATAACCAGTAATTCTCCCGCTTATGAGTCGGAATCGTCGGGTGAGAATCTGAATCCCATCTGCCGGGCTATATTTGCCGGTAAGGCCGGTAACACAGACCGGGGTATAAAAAATGTCGAAAGATTGGTAAGGTCTGAGAACACTTTATTGTGTTCCGCCGCCCGGAGTAAATACTCATGCCCGGATGAACCGCCTGTGCCAATCTTGGTGCCAATCATTCTCGCGACCATTAACGCATGCCGATAACGCCAGGCTGAAAAATTTTCGTCCATATCCACGAGAGATTTCAGGAAACGGAATGGAGTATGCAAGATGGGTTCGTCGCGATATAAATGGATCAGCAGCGCCGCCTTAAGTGCACGGTGGCTAAGCCTGTGAGATCCATCCGCGATCAATTTGGCGTAGGCGTCCACGTCAAAAAGTGCAGCAAAGTGATCTGTCGTTTTCTTGAGGTTTTCGAGCTGGTCGATTTTTTCCTGGTCTGAAAGTAATGGATTTCCGTCAATCAAGGTCCGATCATGACCCAACATTACATCGACCGCATTCCCGTATTCTGACCAGAAGTCGAAGTCTCCCAGTCGTATAAAGGGAGTTCTTTCAAGCCATTTCTCTACCAGATCAAAGATCGATTCAGACTGCTCAACTTCTTCTACCCGGTCTCGGTCCGATGCACTCAGCCGGGCTGAATATTTCGTCTTGTTATACTGGTACCGGTCCTGAGGTCGAAGACCAAACGTATTTTCGATCAACCGCCATTGGGCGCTCTGAAAGCCAGAAGCTGGAAACAAGGCATCTCGGAAGTCCAGAAAATCGAGCGGCGTCATCGTTTCCAGAATGTCTATCTGGGTAGAAAACAGCCTCTGTATTTCGACAATCCGCTCCAGGTGAGCAACACCTTTTCCGAGCGCTTTTTCTTCCATTACGGGTCCCGAGAAGAGTCTCTTCACGGCATCCATCTCCCATAAGATCTGCTTAAACCAGAGTTCGTAAGCTTGATGAACAATGATGAAAAGCATCTCATCATGCGCTGTGGCGCCGATTTTACTGCTCTCCAGGTGCTGCGCATCCAACAGTTTCCCGATCTGCAAATAGTCGCCGTAATAAAGCGGCTCTTTTTTATTGCCTCCGTCTGTACTCATTAGCTGTCGTCCTCAATCACATAAATATCAGCAAGATTCCGGCCCAGTTGTCCATAGTCGAGGCCGTACCCGATAACAAAAAGATTCTTGATCCTGAAGCCTACATAATCGAGTCGCACATCCACTTTCGTGGCGTCTGTTTTATGCAATAGTGTTGCCACACTCAATGATGCCGGATTGTATTCAGACATGATCTTCAGGATGAATTCCATGGACAGCCCGGTGTCAACGATATCTTCTACGACAATAACATGCCGGCCTTCTATCGACGCATCGATTTTTTTCAACTCCTGAACAACGCCGCTAGAAATCTTCTCAGCACCATACGATGACAGTTTCAGAAAGTCCACTTCGCAATCGATATCGATGGAGCGCATGAGGTCCGCCAGGAACATGAATGCTCCGTTCAAGACACCAATCAATATCGGTGTCCTGCCCGCGAAATCGGTAGAGATCTCAGCCCCCAATTCAGAAACCCGATTCCGAATCGTTTTCCGATCCAGGTAAATTTTAAACCGATCGCCCCCGACGGTCAATGACTGTTTTACGCTCAGGTGGTGCAATTCTTGCATTATCATATTCGAAAGGTGAGCACAGAAAATAAGAAACCACGAACGGATTTTTGATCATTCCGTCGTGGAGAGACGGAGTATTTCTGTTGTGTCAGGATGCACCCTCACCCTGTTGTCGATCTCGAGCCCCACCACCCATACAATCTTTTCAGCGTCTTCGACCACGAGAAAACCCCGCCGTGCGGATACGTTGACCTTCCGATCCGTAAGGAAAGACTTCAACTTCTTAGTGCCCGTCATTCCGAGCGGCATAAATCGATCTCCATCTCGCCAAAATCTGATTTCCAACGCGCCGACGATCGTCGCGGCATCAACCAGCACGGTATCGGCTCCCGGCTTCAGCGCGATATTCGACAAATCGACGCCGCCCGTAATACGCTCTACCGTCAGGGCCGGCAACAAGGCGTAGCCATTGTCGATTCCCGGAGAACCAGCGCTCGTTTCGCGAACAAAAACGAGATGCTCACGCTCGCGCCAAACCGTGCCCTCCTGAAAGACGATTTTTTTTCCGGTGGAGACGTTTATCAATTTTTCCAACGCCTGTACCGTTGAACGCCTGGCCGGTGCGCCCGGTAACCACTTGCGGATGGCTCTCAGAAATAACCAGGATCTTACAACATCAGGTAGTCCCTGCAGCGATTTGATGGACAAACGGGGATCGGTGTCGTCTAGCGCGATAGAAGCGCGTGTGAGAATGTCCCCCAATGCGTGATCGATCATCTCGCGCACGGCATTCGACATGTCTACAATTTCGTCAATCACGTCGAGACTTAAATCCGTGTCCTGAAGCGCCGGCAGAGTGGAATATCTGATCCGGTTGCGGCGATATTTTTGAGACTGATTGGACGCATCCTCCGACCATATCACTGCATTGTTGTCCGCATATTTCGAAATTGTGATTCGCGTGATGCTCAGCATCGGTCTGATCAGCCTGATTTCAGTATCCATGATCGGCCTGGATTCAGGCATACCGGTCAATCCGTCCAGGCCGGTCTTGCGAAGTAAGTTCAGTAAGACAGTCTCAGCCTGATCGTCCTTGTTGTGCCCCGTTGCTACGTGCGCGATTCCGAACTGAGCTGCGGTCTCGTGAAATAATTGGTGTCTCAATCGCCTTGCGCTGGCTTGAATGGATCCCGACGGCACCAATGCCGTCAGCCTGTCGCCGATTCGATGCTCCACGAACCGAATGTCATGTTCCTCACAATACTGCCCTACAAGAACGGCATCCTCGTCAGACGCTGCTCCTCGCTGCTCGTGATTGATGTGAATACACGAGATGTCATATCGAAGCGACCTCAGAACATGCAGAAGGCTCATCGAATCGATTCCGCCACTGACTGCCGCCAGAATTCCCGGGCCGGGTGCCGGGCCCGCTATCCGCTCGATGCTGTTACGAACGGAAGCGATCATTTTCCCGGGCGTCCCGATCGGCCAAATCTCTCTCGTAATTCACTGACCGACAGCTGAATAATGGTTGGTTTCCCGCCCGGACTTTCGTACGGCAATTCGCAGTGGAAAAGCTGGTCAATGAGCGCTCTCATCTCCGTCACAGACAGTTTTTTCCCGGGTTTGACCGCACTTTTTCGTGCGATACTTCTCGCCAGATTTTCGTGGCCCGATAACCTGTCGACCTCTTCAAAATGTTTATACTGCTCCAGCACTTCGTCAAGTACGGATCGCTCATCACCTGCCACCATATCTGCTGGTACGCCCCGCAGCATGATGCTTCTTCCCCCGAATTTGTCCAGGTCGAATCCAAGCGATCTGAGATCCGGAATCAGGCTCTCGATCAGGGCGAAGTCCGCAGCGTCAAACTCAATCGTTCGCGGAAACAGGAGCTGCTGAGAAAGTCCGAATCCTCCGCTCAGGCTTGCAATTGCTTTTTCGTACAATACCCGTTCATGCGCCGCCTGTTGGTCAATGATTACGAGACCGGATCGAATTTGTGTAAGCACGTATGAATCATGCAGCTGCCAGAGTAAATCTCCGTCCGACGAATGCACGTCCGCATGAACTTGCTGCTCCGATGCCCGTGACGGAATTCCTGACATTCCACCCGCATATAATTGTTCGCTGACAAGTCCGGGTGAGATGTCCTGTTGCCCGGGAAACTTAGAAATACCGGGACTCGCCGCGAAGAAATCAGGTTTGTTGCCCGATACCCTCTCGCGCCCAACCAGTGCTTCATCATGAACGGCTCCGAAGTCGATCGTTAGTCCCTGAAGTGGCCGCGCGTTTTCGGCCTGCGGAATTGCCCTCGCCATACCGAGAGATTTTCGAATGATGGTTCTGAGAACGGAATACACGCCCCGTTCATCGTCGAATTTGACCTCGGCTTTCGTCGGATGGACGTTTACATCAACGTGCCGGGGATCGATATCCAAAAAAATTGCAAACAGTGGGTAGGTACCGTCGGGAATCAGGTATTCATACGCCGAGAAGATCGCATGTTCGATATACCGATACCTCACATATCGTCCATTCACGAATAAAAACTGTTGCCCCCGACTCCGTCGAGCATCCTCGGGCCTTCCCACCAGACCTGAAACTGACAGATAGCTGGTAGACTCGGAAACTGTGATAAGTTTTCCGGGCTGTTTGACGGAGAGGATATTGCCGAGTCTGGTGCGGAACAGATCCGATTCGGTATCAGCGCTCCGTACAGGCAACGATAACAACACGTTCCCGTCACTACTGACCTTAAAAGCGGTGTTCACGTTAGCCATCGCCAGAACATGAACACTATCGATAATATGCTTGAGCTCCGTTGCGGGCTTCTTCAGAAAATTCCGGCGTGCCGGGACATTGTAAAAAAGATTACGGACAGAAATCGACGTGCCCTCACTCGTCGCATTTGGGACAGGATCACCCGGGATCCCCTCTTCAACGCTAATTTCAATTCCAGTTGGAATACCTTTCTGGCGGGTGCGCAACACAACTTTTGAAACGGCTGCGATGGACGACAATGCTTCACCGCGAAATCCGAAAGTTCGGATAGAATTAAGATCCTCGATACGGGTAAGTTTGCTTGTGGCATGCCGACTGAAAGCGAGAACTGCATCCGGGGCACTCATACCGCAGCCGTTATCGATGACCTGAATCAGCTCGCTCCCGGCGCTCTTCAGAATCAGATTTATTTCCGTAGCACCGGCATCAAGGGCGTTTTCAATCAATTCCTTTACGGCTGATGCAGGTCTCTGTACGACCTCGCCCGCAGCGATTTTATTCGCCAGCTCAATGGGCATTTGCCGGATGATCTGCACGATTTCCGGAGAATGTACGCCGGATAATTCTGCTAAGACTTGGTTAACCTGTCCCAAAAATGCTGTCCATCCGACACGTTTTGCGCCGGTTAAATACTCAGATAAATTATCAGAACCAGAATAAACAATATTCCGGTTGTAAGAGCACTTTGATGCCGTCCGCGGGGTTTGACTGTGCTCTTTATCCGCATACGGCGTTTGAGCCGCTCTTCTTTGGCAGGATCGTAGAATCGAGGCTCGTAATCAAAACGCGAGTTGCGGACTTGCTTTCTTGAAAGAAATCCCATAGTGATAAACGAAGTTCTGATTAGAGATCTGTATAACAGGGTCTTTCAGTGGACGTTCCGAAAATCCGCCTACAAGTACGTGGTACAGGTAACGAGATACAGATAGTATGCAGGAGTTGCCAGAGTAAGCGAATCAAATCGATCAAGAACTCCGCCGTGCCCGGGAAGCAGGTTGCCCGAATCTTTTACGTTCACAGATCGCTTGATGGCGCTTTCTACCAGGTCTCCCAATTGCCCTATAACACCTGCAATGAGTCCAAAAGCGACGACATCTGTCCATGTCAGAATCGGGAACAGGAAATATTTTGCGCCCACGACCGCTGCCATTGCACCTGCGACGCCACCGATCGATCCTTCCCAGGTCTTTTTGGGAGATATTGTTGGTGCAAGTGGAGTTTCCCCAAATGCCCGGCCCGAGTAATATGCCGCAGAATCACATACCCAGATCAGAACGAACATCATCAGCGTGATACCGAACGCATCCCGGGCGCCAACGATTACTTCCATACCGTTGCGCATTATGGGCAGGAAGGATAAAAATAGCGCCGGATACACGAGTCCAGATAAGATCTCGCCCACACGCGAGAGTGGGTCGCCATTCCCCCCCCACAAGATCACCATCAGAAACAGCGTAATCAGTAATGCAATGAGAATGCTCTGAAAGGGGTCGATGACCGACCTGAGAACGATTAGAATTCCCGCAGCAATTCCAAGTATGGAAGCCGGAGACCACGATTTTTTACTCTGAATTTTGTAGAGTTCGAATTGTCCGGCGGCCACAACAAGGGCAATAAACAAAATAAACCAGATCCCCCCCGCGTACATAGGACCAATGACCAGAGGAATCCCGACAATTGCAGTTATAATTCGTTTGGCTCCGGAGCCCATTCTGTCGCCTTCCTATCAATCGTCGTTCGGCTCTTCATCGTCCAGTATCGGATCGGCACGCAAGGCTGCGTCCGTCAAGTCTGTAACAGAAATCGGCGGAGAATCTAAAATTCCGCGGGCCGTTTCTTCCTGATCAGGAGGAACGAGAATTCGAACAACAGACATATCGCCTACATTCAAACTGAACGCGCGGTCCCTGTGCGTTAATATCACAGCGTCCACACCAGCATCAACAAGGCGATCCTTTACCAATTCCGCCTCGTAATCTGTACTTGTTGAGTAGATGGTCATCCACCCATCAACCTGTTTATTGCTCATCAGGATTCCCTTTGAGTTTCGGCATTGACCTCAGATCCGCTTGTTATTGCTTGCTTATGCAAAGCTGCATCGTCATCGGCCATTCTCCAGAAGATATAGATTACACCGGCCAATAACAGCGTGCCCACCACAACGAATACGAATGGAATCTGAATGGACTCAAGATCCACGGCTGTTTGCCCTTGACTTTGAATATATTTCCCGAGAAAAATGGCGAACGCATTATTGGCAAGATGAACCGTGATGGCAGGGACTAAAGAACCCGTGCGCCACGTGATATATGCCATGTATACGCCTAAAAGACCGAGCGGAATGGCCTGTGTTGGTCGGAGGTGATACAAACCGAAGATCATTCCTGAAAACAGTATGCCTCCCGCTATGCCCATGATTCGCTCAGACTGACGCTGAACATAACCGCGAAACAACACCTCTTCGCATATTGCCGGCGTCAGTGCCATCATGGAGATGGCGAATGGCAGACTGAAATTCTGATCCAGAATATTCTGAATCATGTCCGTCTGAGCTTTTTCAAAAGCTCTCACAGACTCGGGCCAGGGCAAAGAATCAACGGCCCCACCTATCCACTGGACAATCGGAAAAACAGCGATCAGGCCCAACAAGGACAATAATACATATCGGATGTCGGTTTTTCTAAGTCGCAGGAACTGGAACGGTTTCGAACTGTGCATTCGCGCAAACAACAGCCCGGGAATCAGTAATCCCAACACCTGCCCTACTGAGTTGAATATGATCAGCGGACCCGCGTATTCGACCAGAACTCCCTCCAGATCCGCCTGGAAGTCCGAAAACGGGACGCCCTTTATTCCAAGGATGTATACGAACGTCAAGACAGTGCTGATGCCCTGAAATAAGACGAGGCCTATAAACAGCCCCCCGAAGATTGTAATGAGTGGCGAAAACCCATTTCGCTCTAACACACCGTCGAGGGGGATAAGGCGCCCTGAATACCACGGGTCGTTCAAAGCCGGCGGCGATTTGACAGCGCGGGAAGACTGTTCCACTGGCGGGGGCACGGGTCCGGGGACTGACTCAGTCGGGTTAATTTCGTGCATCAGATGCCGTCGGGTAATAGTTCATGTAAAACAAGATACGTCTACGCCGAGGCCATCAAAAGAGTTATTCACTCTTACATGTTGTCGATTGCTTCCTCTCCCACCTGTCGTCTGAGGCGGCTGATGATGGTCCGGAGGCGGGTATACACATACTTGTGATTTTCAAACTGCATTATTTTTGCTATCTGAATGGCCCGCATACCGTGCTCAAAACGTAACAGAACTAAAAGCTGATCTTCTGCGTCGAGCTCCCGAATGGCGTCGCTGAGCTGGGATACCTGCTCGTCGTCGTCATCTTTAATGCTCATGTCCCCCTGGAGGGTCTCAATAATTGGGAATGATCCTTCCGAATCTGAATCGTCGATTGATAACGTCGGACGATTAGCACGAAGTGCCGCAATCAGGTGCCAGCGTTTATTGACGGACAAAAGGTCGTTTATCTTTTCCAGGGCCTTACCGACATCAAGTGAGGAACAGGCCATGTTATTCTTTCCCTGGATCAGTTCACTGATTTCGTGTTGAGGAACACGCTCCTGATAATAATACCGGAATACAAACTGCTCGAGTTTGTTCAATTTCGAAATAACTGAATTGGGTACTGAGATTGCACGATTTTTTCGAAATCTGTCACGGCAGGCATTCGCTACGACAACGCTTAACCAGGGCGTCAATTCGCTGTTTATTCTGAATCGGCGAAGTGCTTGAAAGTTGTTCTGCTGCAGCCGTTCACAGATGGAAGTATACGACTCCATGACCTCATCCGGATCGGTTAAAAAGCGACGTATCATCCGCAGAATTACCGGTGTGTACCGGTCCAGCAAAGCGGAATAACCAGATTCCGGGTCTGCCTTAAACTGCTTGATGAGGGCTGTGTCGGTCATAAACTCCTGTAATTATTTACTCAATCTTTGATCGAAGTCCTGCCCAGGTCATGGTCGGGTGCTTCGAGATGATCTATATTTCGATAGTGCGCGCTTGTAGCTCAGTTGGATAGAGCGCTGGATTCCGGTTCCAGAGGTCGGAGGTTCGACTCCTCTCAAGCGTACCAGTCAGATTCAAGGCTCTTTCGAAAACTTCGAAAGAGCCTTTTGTCGGTCAGGTTGATCGTCGCAGATTTCCGAGGGGCCGAAAACATGGACATAAAGGGGCCGCGGTCGCTCGTGATTAAGGGGTACTTCCCGAGGGGCAGAAAGCAGACACAAACGACCACGGTATAACAAGATGCGCTGACTGAAAGGGGCGTTTCCCGAGGGGCAGGAAACGATCAATCTTGCGCAGTTGAGGGTTTTGGTCTAAAGGGGCGCGAATACGAAAGGGGTCGAGGGGGAGTACCCGCGCTTTTAAGGGATCCGGTCGTTGAGGGATCATCCTGCCAGGGGAAGCAGGACAGTTTGACCGGATAATTGAGGGTCAGAGACCAAAAGGAGCTTTTCGGAGGGACGAAAAGAAACACGCGGTCTTGCAGAACCTAACTGGCTGTCAGTACATGAATGAACTGCCAGAGGCTATTACCAAGACTGTGCCAAACCCGCTGTAATTTCTGCGGATTAAATAGAAATGACCGTACGAGCGTGAAAACGGCGGTTTATTACGTACTCATAATTCTCAAAATCGAATCTCGTTTCGAAATGAGATTTATACCACGACCGGTCTCGATACGAGAATCCCTTAATGAGGCTGGCGAGCGTCCGTTCAACCGTTCTGCGAAAAAGCCGGTCTCAACTGATTCTCGGATGCCGCGATAATTGTCGCAACCGCTGCGTCTCCGGTGACATTTGTGACCGTTCTGCACATATCCAGAATTCTGTCCATCCCGAGGATGAGCGCGATTCCCGCGCTGGGAATACCTACCGATTCGAGGATAATGACTAACATGATAACGCCAGCACCGGGAACAGCAGCCGTACCAATTGACGCCAGCAGAGCCGTAAAGACGATCGTCAACTGTGCGCCCAAGCCCAGATCCATACCGATCGTCTGAGCGATAAAGACGGCCGCAACCGCCTGATACAAAGCCGTGCCATCCATATTAATGGTGGCTCCCATCGGAAGCACGAACGAGGATATCTCCTCAGAAACTCCGAGATCCCGTTCAGCAACCTCCATCGTTACGGGAAGCGTCGCGCCGCTGGATGATGTCGAGAACGCCAGAAGCTGAACCGGCATCATCGCTTTCATGAAGTCTTTTATGGTGAGTGGCGTTAAAAATTTAATCATCGCAGCGTACGTGATGGCCATGTGTAATATCAATCCACCAACCACCACCAACGCGTAGAACCCCAACGCGGATACAAGATCTACTATCTGGCTGAGGTTATCCTGCGCGATAGTCGTTATTACATCGGCGAGTAATGCAAAAACGCCGATCGGCGCCATCAACATGATCATATCGACCATCTTGATGACCATATCATTCAGACTCCTGAAGAATGACAGAAGGGGTTCTGCGCTTTCTTTAGGCACCAGAATGAGGGCGATCCCTGCAAAAATCGCGAAGAATACCATTTTCAGCATGTCCCGGTTGTTCGACGCCGCAAGGATAAAATTGTCCGGCACTATATCGACAAGCGGTTGGAGCGGTCCGGCCTCCTGGGCCCTCGCAGCATTTTCCTGGCCTGATTCTGCCTCGTCGGCGTACTGCTCCTGTAATTGTTGTCGCATCTCCGGCGGAACAGATTCTCCCGGCTTCAGCACATTGACGAGCCCCAACCCGATGA
>Ga0114950_10002911_pt1 | contig 13190 bp, 14 predicted proteins | sample N075metaG_FD_83503 | JGI IMG/M metagenome (GOLD analysis project Ga0114950, IMG submission 83503) | Deep subsurface microbial communities from Kermadec Trench to uncover new lineages of life (NeLLi) - N075 metaG | ecosystem: Environmental > Aquatic > Marine > Ocean trench > Sediment | place...
CTGATGTTGACCCGGAAGTTTGACCGCCATCGCATATCGCTACGTTACGACACGTTTGAAATGACGCAAAATGATGACACCGATGAAGATCAAAATCCCGAAGATGGCCATATCTGGACGCTTGCGTATTTTTACGAACTGTCGGACAGTGTGTCGTTTGGCGCCGAGTCACTGATGATCAAAACACATCGTTGCAGCTGGAGTTACTACGACATTGATGAAACCCGCACGGAAAAGCAGCTGCAGCTAACTGTCCGCCTCCGATTCGGCGGCTAGCCGGCGAAAACAAATCCCGGACAATGCTGTCCAAATCTCATATCCTGTCCAGGCGTAATGCGACCGGAGAAACACCGTGAAGGAAAAAATGCAGATCACCGCTTATGAAGTGGTGGAAGAACCGATGGTTCTTCAGGTAGCGGAGCGGACCAGGGAATGGATGACCGATACAGTCGATCGCTTCGCCTACCGTTGTCTGCCGGTGGCTATTGCCAATCAAGTCGGTTGGGATATTTTGTGCCCGGTCACGTTTACCGCGAAGTGGAATGGCAAGGATGACCTGGACGCCATTCAAATCAAATTTCATGGTGAGAAGTCGTCTCTCATCAGCTCCCATTTTGGCAGCGGCGTCCTTACGTTTACGCTTGGTTACTTGTTTCGCACGACCAAGTCTCACAATCTATGGGTAAAGGGTCCGACAAATTTGCCCAAAGATGGTATCGCTCCGCTGGAGGGCCTGGTTGAAACTGATTGGGTGCCATTTTCGTTCACCATGAACTGGAAGTTCACCCGCAAACGTCACAAAGTTCGATTTGAAGAGGGCGAGCCCATCTGCCGGATCATGCCGTATCCGAGGCATTACATCCGGAAATTCGATCCGCAGATTCAAAAACTAAGTCAAAATGCAAAGCTGTATGACCAGTATGCCGAATGGCGGAACAGCCGCGTGTCGTTTATTGATGATCTGAAAGACGAAGATTCTGACGCTGCCAAAGAGAAGTGGCAGCGCACCTATATGAAAGGTGAACATCAGGCAGGCAATTCATTTTCCGGGCACGAGACCAAGATTCAAATGAAAGAGTTCAAACGCAGCTGAACACACTTACATCGAAAATCATATTCACAGATATTGAGAATCTCATGACAGAAGATGCGCAGCAATCCACCGGCCCAAGGACTTTTACGAGGCGCCAACAATTGTTCGTCCGTTACTTCACGATGATCCTGGTGGACCTGACCGTCCTGAACTTGTTTGACGAATATTGGGATCTGGTCGTAATTGAGTCTTTTACGATATCGTTGCTCGTAGCCATGTTATTGCAAGCCTTGCTGCAGATTACGTTCAAAATCGAACATCGTATTGCTGCCTACTTTCACGCCAGACCCGGCACGCTTTCCAGATTCTTGCGATTATTATCTGCCTGGGCAGTTCTGTTTGGATCCAAGCTCGTTATTCTGGAAGCGATCGATATCGCCTTTGGTGATCAGGTTGACTTCAAAGGGCCATACCATGGCATTGTTGCTTTCGTCATCGTCATTATCGTGATGCTGGCAACGGAGCTTGCGGTTCAGCGCATTACCAGGTTGCTGGATTGACAGACAAAACAAGCATTGCCGCGAATGGCGATGTAAATTCCACACTGCAAGAGAGTCGAAGATCAGATTCGACTCTCATGCATCTGTGTCAGACATCGTTGCCTTTTGCAGCAAAGTAAAGGCCGGTCATGAGCATCAGGATCTGAAATTCGGCTCCACCAGCCATAACATTGAAACCCTTCGCTGCATGCACCAGTGCGATCGCACCGATCATGACTACGATGACAATCAAGCCGCCGAGGCGTGTCAGTAGTTCTTTGCCAAATGCACCGGCGATTAACAACACTCCCGCGGCGATTTCGCCGAGTGCCAGCATCCATACCATGGCAACGGGCATGCCCATCATTGGGCCTTCAATCGGAAACTTGCCGAAGCCGTGGTAGATGAACGTGGCAGCGAGTGACAAGCGCAGACCCCAATGAACGTAGGGCGACAGACTATTGAGAAAGTTCATTATGCTTTCCTTATTGTTGTTGCTCGCGGCCCAGCGTACACTAATTCGTACGTCATTGGTGCTGTATAATGGGTCAGGCTGTTGCTTCAGGCCTGGCTGAAAGCGCAGGCGATTTCCGATGCGAGTCTTGCATTATTCAGTAGCAGTTGAATGTTGGTCGACAGGCTGCTGCCTGAAGTATGTTCTGCAATTCTCGACAGAAGATAGGGCGTCGTGTCTTTTCCCGTGATCCCGTCCCGATTCATTTGATCGATTGATTCGGCAATCAGCTTCTCGATTTCGACGGGATCCAGCGAATAGGCTGCCGGCACTGGATTGGCGATAACCAGTCCGCCGTTTACGCCCATTGACCATTTAATCTTCATTGCCTGCGCTATCTCATTGGCACTATCCATTCGGTAGTCGAGCGCAAAACCGCTGTCCCGCGTGTAAAAGGCAGGCAAGGTATCTGTTTGGTATCCGACGACAGGTACGCCGTGTGTCTCGAGGTATTCCAGCGTTCGCCCAATGTCGAGAACCGATTTGATACCGGCGCACACAACGGCAACGTTGGTGCGTGAGAGTTCCTCAAGATCGGCCGAGACGTCCATTGTCGATTCGACACCCCGGTGCACACCCCCAATCCCACCGGTCGCGAACACCTGGATGCCGGCCATCGCAGCAATGATCATGGTGGCCGCCACCGTGGTCGCACCGTCGAGCTGGCGTGCGACCAGAAACGAAATGTCGCGCCGACTCGTCTTAACTACCTGTTTACCTTTGGCTCCTAAGTAGTTGATTTGTTCGGTAGTCAGGCCAACCTTCAGTCGGCCGTCGATAATGGCAACGGTGGCCGGAATTGCGCCGTGCTTCCTGACGGTTTGCTCAACGTTGAGTGCGGTTTCGACGTTTTCCGGCGGGGGCATACCATGACAAATGATGGTGGATTCCAGTGCGACGACCGCCTGGCCGGCTTGCAAGGCTTCCTGTACTTCCGGCGCGATGTCCAGCCATTCGTTAGTGGGTTTAGTCCGCATGCTGATTCTCGATGATTCGATTTACGGTTGCGAGAGAGAGGGCTGGATTGTTAGTCATCATATGAGACAGAGCCTTACTCGCGGCCGCCAGTCCAAACTGAACAGACTTTTCAAGTGACCAGTCTTTTGTCCAGGAATACGCAAGGCCTGCAAGAAACGCATCGCCAGCCCCGCCTGCGTTTCTCATACGGTCAGGATTGACCGGTGGCTTTGCTATGCCTTGTTGGTCATCCGCGCTGTAGAACACACCCTTGTCACCGAGTGTGATGAAGAGTCGCCGCACACCCTTGGCGTGAAACCAGTCGGCAAGCCTGGGCAGTTGCCGTACAGATTTCGCCTTCATGCCGGCAATTGCCTCCGCTTCAGTCAAGCCGGGTTTCAATGTGTGCACGGCATGCAGATAAGGCCTTATCTTGATCGCCTTCGTCGTTGAGACGGTATCGACAAACAAGACGCCGTCAGCAAACGTGTCCGTCAGCCAGGCGAGGGCATTCTCTGCCAGATTTGTGTCGACAACGATCAATGCAGCTTGTTTTAGAAGCGCTTCATGCGTACGAAGGTGATCCGGGCCCAGCGCATTCATGATCGTCATGTCTGAAATGCCGACATGCATATCGCCGGAGTGATCCAGGATCGACATATAGGTGGATGTTGGTGCGGACTGAAGCGTGGCAACGTGCCGCATATCGATGCCCGCTTCGCGACCTTGTTGCAATAGCATCTGCCCGTACCGGTCGTTTCCGACTGCAGATATAAGTCGGCAGTCACTTCCGAGTCGTGCGAGGTTTTCTGCGATATTGCGTGCCACCCCTCCCGGAGACGTGCTTACCGTTCCCGGATTGGAGTCATTCATACGGAGTCTCTTTAATGGGGAACCGACGATGTCCACATTAGCTCCGCCAATCACAGCGATGAAGGGCGCGTCGCTGAAGACATAGCCGCGCCCCTTGATCGCACCCTTTGTGGTCAGGTTCATGATATGACCGGCAACCGCAGAGCGGCTAATGCCAAGCGTCCTGGCGATCTCCTGTTGGGACGAGAGTGGATCGGCCTGAAGCAAGGCCAGTATTTGTTGTTCGCGTTTGGTCATATCAGACAGAAGTTTGATTTCTAAACATTTATTTGAATGATAGTTGGTCTACGGCAAGCCGTCGACAGAAAATGCTACTGTGCGAAGCCGCTATCGGGTTGGCAGGACGACAAGCCACAGGGTCATTCAAAATGAAATTCAGAACAGTATTGATATCAATTGTCGCTTTTTCCGCAATCACTTTGCAGCTTGCATGTGCACAAGAAGATGCCGCAAACCGGGAGCGAGTACGCCTGATCCTGAAAAGCACGCCTGTTTTCGATGGCCACAACGATTTGCCATGGGTATACCGCGAAAAGTTCGGTGGAGACGTCGAGGGCTACGACATTTCAATTCGGGCCGGATTCGATACGGATATACCGCGATTGCGAGCAGGTGGAGTTGGCACACAATTCTGGTCGGTGTTTGTGCCGAGCTCGATGTCGCCGGCGGATGCAATGAAGGCGCAGCTTGAGCAGATCGATATTGCAAAGCGAATGATCAGTGTGTATCCGGAAGCGTTTGCACTGGCCGTAACTGCAGCTGATATTGATGCGGCTCACGAGAAAGGACGCATAGCGTCACTTATCGGAATCGAAGGTGGGCACACCATCGTCAATTCACTTGGTGCTTTACGCAGTTACTACGACCTGGGTGTTCGTTATATGACACTCACACATTTTCACGGTAACGATTGGGCCGATTCCGCGACCGATCAAGCTCGTCACGAGGGGCTGACTGAATTCGGCAGGGAAGTCGTTCGTGAGATGAATCGCATGGGGATGATTGTCGATTTGTCGCACGTATCGCCCGCAACAATGAACGATGCACTTGATGTGACGGAAGCGCCTGTTATGTTCTCGCATTCATCGGCAATGGCGGTGACCAATCATGCGCGAAACGTGCCTGACAGCGTGCTTAAGCGCGTTGCAGACAACGGCGGGGTAGTTATGGTGACGTTTATTCCCGAATTCGTGAATGAAGCGCGGAGGGAGTGGGCAGAGGGTCTCATTCCAATCTTAAAGACTTTGTCGACGGATGCGGAATGGGAGGAGGCGGAACGCGAGTATCAGGAAATCCATGGTACGCCGCCGCCGGCCACGTTATCGGACGTTGCAGATCATATCGACCATGTTGCCGAAATCGCCGGGCATGATTACGTTGGCATCGGCGGCGATTTCTATGGCGCGACCGATGACAATCTTGTTGTTGGTCTTGAAGATGTATCCAAGTACCCGGACTTGCTGCTGGAGCTTGCGAATCGTGGGTGGAGCGACGAAAACCTGGCGAAACTTGCAGGCGGAAACATGCGTCGCGTTATCGAAGCAGTCGAGGGTGTTAGTAGTGAACTCAAGCAGTTCCGCGGGCCGTCATTGAAGACGATTGAAGGTTTGGATATCGAATGAACCGAAATTTTCCACGGACGCAGCATTCTGGATGACAAACTGCTTACCCCGAACTCAATTCCTGTCAATTCGTCCGCTGCGGATTTCCGAAGCTAACGCCAGATCACGTTCGGCGGCGTCATGATTTCCTAATACTTCGTTTGAGGAAGCCCGGTTGTCGTAGGCACCGGCGAATTCGGGATCCAGTCGAATGGCCTCGTCGAAATTCTCGATCGCAGCAATGTGGTCACCGAGTTCGCGATAGGCGACGCCCCGGTTGTAGTATGCGTTTGCGTCTTCGGCATTCAGTCGAATGGCTTCGCTGTAATCCTTAACCGCGGCATCATAGTCTCCGAGTGCGTGGTATGAGGCGCCACGCTGTTTATAGACAAATGCAGGTTCCTCAATTAGTCGAATGGCTTCGTCGTAACTAGGAATTGCTTCCTTGTGGTTGCCCAGTGCGGCCAGTGAAATACCCTCCCTGAAGGCTGCTGATGCATCCAGGCTGAGTCGGGCTTCGATATCAGCCTCGTTTCGGGCCTTGGCACTGGCAGTAATCTCGCCCAGGGCCTCGGTCTCTGCATCCGCATCCGGATTGCCTTGCGCCTCGCTTGCTCCGTCGGTATCGGCCAACGGTTCTGCTTCGTTTTGGGGTTCGATGATGGCGTCTGATTCGGCTTTCGTTTGAGCAATCGTGTCGGTCTCGCCCCGAGTTTCAGCAACGGCTTCTGCTTCGCCCTGGGCTTCGGTAACGGGACCGGCTTCGCTTTCGACGTTAGCATCTGAGTCGGCTGCGGACTGAACAGCAGCGAAATCGACGCCCTCACTTTGCGATTCGGCAGCGGCGTTCGCCTTGAGCCCATCTTTGTTATCGACTGCAGACCCTTGCATCGCCGTGATCGCTGCCTCGAACTGCTTCTCGTATTCGAAATCGATGTACCACGATGCCCCTGCTACGACGAGAACAAGAACAGCGATTAATGGCCAAAGAATGAATGAGGCCCTTTTTCTCTTCATATCGCGCCGGGTTAACTCGATTTGCTTTCGCGCGCGCTCATCGTCCTCGGGTATTACGTTGGTATCGGAGAATCCACTTTGATCCTCTTCTTGCTGCCTGCCAGGACGGGTTTCAGCGAGAAATTGTTGCTGTTCCTCAGCTCGTTCGGTCTCAACTGCAGCATGGTCCTTATCTGTGTCTTTCGTCGCGGTCGACACCGTATTCAAATGCTTCTTCAGGCTGTGGATGAGCCGATCAATATCAGCGTGAAAATCTGGCGCAGGTCTGATCTGAGTCCCATTGCGAAACGAAAGATCTTGCAAGGATTCCGGCAAATCATCTTTCGTCGGCATTGTTGTCCCTGCCACAAGCAGCGGGATAACCGGGATGTTTCGCCGAAGCGCAGACTCAATTTCGATCCTGACGAAGTCTGCAGGGTTTTGCAGCCGAAGATCTCCCTCGTGATTTTTTGCCGTGAGCCAGTGATCGCCAATTACCGCCAGAAGAATCTGGCACTGACCAACTTTGTCATCCAGAACAGATCGGAAATCGACGCCCAAAGCGATGTTGTCTACATCAGTGAATATAGACTCGGCGCGAACTCATCGCACAGTCGGTCGTTAATATGACCAGTAACGTATGCCGCATCGTCGCGGCGGTAAGAGATGAAAATTTGACCGGGCACAGCTGCTCCAAGGTGTTCTTTTTTGGATCAGTATAGTGTTTTTCACGAATCCTTGTTCGGTGTTTCCGCGGTAACATCTTCTAAAATACTTGAGAAATCCGTCATAAGTAGCTTGAATTATAACTGTATTCGACAGTTACCAGCGTCGAACGCTACCCGTGTCGATATGCACGAAGTTGGAGTCTTTGTAGTAGCCAACACCGCCTCGCTGCATGGTGATTGCGGCGTCCCTCAACTCACTCAGTTTGACATCATCGAGCCGAACGTCGATCGCTTTGCCGAGCAAGTGCTGACTGTTCTTGGCAACGCCACTGCCGCTACTTTGTGTTCGCAACATTTCATTCGTCTGTGGGGATCGATAAGCTGATATGACTTCATAGCGACCACGGCTTCCCAATAATTCCCGGATATCATGAATAAGATCAAGAAGACCTGTGTCTATGTCGGCGATGTCGTGTGTTCGAAAATCAGACAGAAATTTGTTGATGTCCGTAAGCGCCGCATTGATGTAGTGGCCTTCTCGTGCATACGTTATGTCGAGTTTGCGCTGAGTATGTGTGTGGTAAAAAGAGAGCTGTTTCTCGCTGGCTGCGAACACTTGATTGGCCGGCAATAATAAAACGGAGACAGATGCACCCGACAACATCTTGATAGCGTCACGGCGATTGAGCTTGTTCTCGCGAGATTTGGGCATCATAGGGGCGCTATTATACTCAGATCGGTTTTTCAAAAAACAGGTCATAAGAGTGATTAATTTTCGTTGATCATTAACGTGCGCACGTCACAAAATGAACTGTGATCTGCAGCGGTATATCCTGCCAATGCATTGAGTATCATCTTGAATTCGCGAAATAAGGTACGAATTCTTGTCGCTTACACGAGTCGCCGTCGACACCAGCAAATTGCGTGAAGGCATGTACGTCGCCAAACTTGATCGACCCTGGGTGGAAACACCGTTCGTCTTTCAGGGCTTTCAGATCAATGACCGCAATGAGATTGAGCAGCTGCAATCGTGCTGCAGTTACGTCTATGTCGATATCGACCGCGGCAAACTGTCGGAAGCGGAGATTGGGTCATTGCTAGGCAAGGAGCCGGAGATGAGCTTGCCGCTGACACGCAAAGCGGGTCACGAGGCCCCTGCAAAAGGACTACTGAGTCGGATTCGCGCGCGAGTCTGGCGCCGTAATTCAAGCGATGATGCGAAATCCTCGGCGGCGGGTGAATCGAATCCTTACCCAATAACGTCCACGGTGCGTCGTGAAGCGCCGGCGGCGAAAGACGCGTATGACCATGCGTTGTCACGTCACAGGGCGATACTCGAAAGGGCAAGAAGGGTTGGTGAAGTTAGCTTCGACAAAGCAAGCCGGGCGGTAAAACCGCTGATTGAGAGCATTCTCCGCAATCCCGATGCTATGGCCTGGACTGTGTTTTCCAAGAAAAGAAGTGCACGAAACTACAGTAGAGCCGTTGCGACCTCAGTCTGGAGCGTCATGTACGGTCGCTACCTGAGCTTCGGGCGGGCTGAATTGCAGGAGCTGGCAATCGGCGGATTGTTGCTCGATATTGGCAATGTCGGCGTACCCGACGAAATCGTCAATGCCGAAGGATCGATCACAATCACCGAGTTCAACAGCTTGTCCCGGCATGTGAGGTTTGGATTGCAGATTCTCAAAAGTTCCAGCCGCTTTTCGGACAATATCTTTGCCATGGTGCAATGTCATCACGAGCGTGCGGATGGCTCTGGCTACCCTGGAAAGAAAGCGGGCAGCCATATTCCTGTTTTCGGACGAATTGCCGGCATAGCAGATTGCTATGACGCGATGACAACCAAAACCGCCTACTCACCGGCGCGAGCGGCTTATGATTCGGCTCGTGAACTGAATGATATGCGTGGCAAGGAGTTTCAGTCGGAAGTTGTAGGTCAGTTCCTGCGGATGATTGGCATGTTTCCGACGGGCAGCGTTGTTGAATTCAGTGATGGAGTAGTGGGCGTGGTTTTAGAACAGAATCGCGCCAACCCGTTGCGACCGAAAGTAATGTTGCTGCGAGGTAGCGACGGCGAGCCATTCGATCAGCCGCAAATTCTGGATATGCAAAAACTGCCTGATGGCAATTCCGGAAACAGGGTCGTTAGCATCGAAAAAGGCCATGAGCATGGCGCTTTCGGTATTGACCCTTTCAACTACTTTGCCTAAATGATGTAATAGTCAGCGCCTGCAACGGGCAGGTGCAGATCATTGGTGCATCATCATGTTCGGAAACCCTTCGCTGATAACACGCATCGCTGTTGGCAAAGCCATTGGCTTCGTCTTCGGTCTGGCTGGGCTGATTTTCTTGCCTTATTTTCTGCCGGAAGCGGGCTGGATGCCGCGTCTCGGTATTTTGTTCTGGTATACGACGCTTGGCGCCATTATCGGCATGTTTGGTGTGGTGACCTGGCACCCGGTTTTCCATTTGCCGATGCCATGGTGGGTTCGGGCCCCTTTATTGGGCGGCTGGATGAACTTCGTCCTGGTGTTTTTCGCACATGACCTGATGACGGAAATGATGGTGGTCGTGTTTGGTGTCGATGGCATGTTGCAGTCACCATTCTGGTTTGTAGCAGAAGGGGCTTTTATCGGGCTGATTATCGGATATTCTGCGACCAAGCTGGGCGGAGAAGGGCCGGCGACAGTTAGTCGATAGTGTCAGGTTCAAATCAGTGAATTCCGGCGATATCAGAAACAAGCAAGTCCGGCGCGTCATCCTGCTCGAGGGTATTGCGAACGTGATTGTGCTCGGATTGAAAGCCGTCGTCGGTGTTACGACGGGATCTATGGCCGTTCTGGCTGACGCCGTGCATTCGCTGACGGACGTTGCCAACAACATTATTGCCTGGTTCGTCATTCGAGCGTCCAGCGAACCTGCGGATCGCGAGCATCCTTATGGACACCACAAATTTGAGGTGCTGGCCGTATTTGTACTTGCAACATTGCTCGCAACCATTGCGATCGAGTTGGCGATTCGTGCCATCACGCGCGAGGCGTCGCAGCCGGCCGTTTCGTCGTGGGGTTTGTACCTGATGATTGTGGTGTTGATCACAAATATCGTTGTAGCGACCTGGCAACGCGGATGGGCGAAGCGGCTGAATTCAGCCATCTTGCACGCAGACGCCAGCCATACGTTTTCCGATGTATTGACGACGGTCGTCGTAATTATTGGCTGGCAACTGTCAGCGCGCGGATATCCCTGGCTCGACACAGCGTGTGCGCTAGGTGTTTCGCTGGTAATTCTGTATCTTGCTTTCGGGTTGTTCAAGAACGTCGTGCCAGTGCTCGTTGATGAGATGGCGATCGAACCGGAAGTGCTGACGGCGGCCATTAGCGAATTGTCAGGCATCATCGATGTCCCCAGAGTCCGCTCACGCTGGATCGGGAGCGAAAGGGCGGTTGATGTAATTGTAACGGTGGCACCCTCAATGCCGACCATTCAATCGCACGCAATCGCCGACGAAGTTGAGGCACTTCTAGAAGAGAAATTCGAGGTTAGCGATATTACGGTTCACGTAGAGCCGCAGGCATAGAACAAAGAGGAGCATTCACGTGATTACTTTGCATCATCTGGAAAACTCGAGATCCCAACGAATCCTTTGGTTGCTGGAGGAGTTGGGAGTGCCGTACGAAATTGACCGCTACGAGCGTGACCAGATCACCAGCCTGGCTCCGCTCGATCTATTGAAAATTCACCCGCTCGGCAAGTCTCCCGTTATTACAGACGGCGACCTGGTGGTGGCAGAGTCAGGCGCGATCATCGAGTACCTGGTCAATAAATACGACGACGGCAAATTACGGCCTGCGAAAGGCACGCCGGAACGCATGGATTACACTTACTGGATGCACTATGCCGAAGGCACGTTCATGCCGCTCATGATTGTGTCGTTGATCATGAATCGGATCGCAACCGCACCCATGCCATTTTTCGTAAAACCGGTCGCGAAGGGCATTGTTGAAAAAGTAAGACAGGGCTATCTCAGCCCGAACATCAAGCGAAACCTGGAATACATGAATACCGTTCTCGGCAAAACAACCTGGTTTTGTGGCGATGAACTAACTGCTGCAGATATTCAAATGAGTTTTTCACTTGAAGCTGCGGATGTTAGAACGAATTTGAGCGAAGACTACCCGAGTCTCAAAGGCTTCCTGGAAAGAATGAAAGCTCGCCCGGCTTATCACGCTGCCCTGAAGAGGGGCGGCCCTTACCTGTTGATGGGCGGCAAGTAGTTAATAGTTCATGAGCAGATTACTGATTCCTGTGCCATCGTATGGCTTTGACCCCACCGAAGTTGCAATCCCCTGGAAAATATTCACGGGCGAGGGAATCGAGGTGGTGTTCACAACGCCAAACGGGAGCAAAGCAACTACCGACTCCTCGATGCTGGATGGCAGTCGCCTTGGCATCTGGAAACCTATATTGCGTGCGCGGCGCGATGCGGTTGATGCGCATGCCGAACTGAAAAATGACGATTCGTTTTGCCACCCGCTGAAATATGCTGAGGCAAACGCTGGTGATTTTGACGCACTCTTTCTGCCCGGTGGTCACGACAAGCGGGTCAGGGAGTACCTGGAGTCGGGCGTATTGCAGTCGCTGGTCGCGGATTTTTTCGCAGCGCAAAAACCGGTCGGGGCAATTTGTCACGGTGTCGTACTGGCGGCAAGAAGCATTAATCCTGAAACCGGCAAGTCGGTTATTCATGATTACAAGACGACGGCGTTGCTAAGATCGCAAGAACTCGCCGCGTACAATATGACTCGCTTGTGGTTGAAGGACTACTACCTGACCTATCCGGAATTGACAGTTGAAGATGAGGTCAGGGCGGCGCTATCCGATAGCAGCAACTTTGAACGTGGTCCTTCGCCAGTCCTGCGAGATAGCCTCAATCACCTGGAGAGAGGGTTCGTGGTGTCGGACCGCAACTACCTGTCGGCCAGGTGGCCAGGGGACGTCTACAGCATATCGATCAAAATGGCGGCTCTCTGTACAGAGCGTTAGCCCGCTTTTTCTGCCAGTTGCTGCTCTACTATTTTGACTCGGGCTTCAGTGAATTTCTGGAATTCCGGACGCCAATCCGGCGAATTCGTAGACAGCCATTCCCGTACGCCTCGATTGGCGAGGATTTCATCAAGGACGCGTGCGCTGCCGGCGAATCCTTCCGGATCGTGTTCTACAGACATCTGTCGAATAAATGCGCCTTGCATGCCTGATAAAATATTTCGCAGCAACAGACCGAAGCGAAATTTCTCGGTCTTGTCCAAATCTTCGTAACTTTTAAAGGCCTTTAACATCAGCGCTGCCAGATCCGGGTGAAGAAGCAGAAGTTCGCGTATGTGATTACCGGCATCAATGTTGCGCTCAAATGCGGCCAGCTCGTTGGCTGCTGCTGCGCGGGCGAATTGTGCCGTGCTTTGTCGAATTTGCACGGCGACATAGATCAGCGATACAAAGATTGCGATGACGCCAGTTGCCTCGGCTATCGCTCCTACTGCTTCCCAATTCATATCTGTCCTCAATTGACCATACAACAGCGCGAATCGTCAATCTGGTACACGTTCTGCCAAAAAACGTGAATTGAATCAATGATCTCACCTCAAATCTGCCCTATTCTTTTGACATAAAATCACTCAGCGCAATCGCTGCAAAGGAATATGACGTGAACAAGGTACAACATGGTTTTACTTTGGTCGAATTGATGATCGTGGTCGCGATTATCGGCATCCTGGCCTCGTTGGCCATTCCTGCCTATCAGAATTACTCGATTCGCGCCCAGGTTTCAGAGGGCCTGTATCTTTCAGGGCCAATCCAGAACGCGGTTGGTTCCTTTTATAAAGAAAAAGGCACATTCCCTGTTGATAACGCGGATGCGGCTCTGGAGTCTCCTGCCAGCTACGCTGGTACGTACGTTTCGTCCATTTCTGTCAATGGTGCAACGATCTCGATTCAATACGGCAATAAAGC
>Ga0114950_10002912_pt1 | contig 13190 bp, 12 predicted proteins | sample N075metaG_FD_83503 | JGI IMG/M metagenome (GOLD analysis project Ga0114950, IMG submission 83503) | Deep subsurface microbial communities from Kermadec Trench to uncover new lineages of life (NeLLi) - N075 metaG | ecosystem: Environmental > Aquatic > Marine > Ocean trench > Sediment | place...
AATTCATTGAATCAGGGACGTGGTCTAGATTTGTTATTGGTCGCGCATTCGAACCCAAAAACCGCGTACACTTTTTGTGAATGCGCTCTAGATTCCTAGTTTGGTCGCGTTTTCGGACGGAAAACCGGGTCCACTTTTCCTGAAAACGCTCTAAAATAACTCAGGATGTATACACGCAGAGCGCTTGAGAGGCTGGTTTGGGGCGCGTTTTGCGTCCGTTCCCGATCGATTCGCGTGATGAGTTCGTTGAGCGACGTGCCTCGATCCTTGGATATCTCTTTAAGTGCGGTCCAGAAATCCGGTTCGAGCGATACGCTCGTTCGGTGACCCGCAATACAAACCGATCGCTTTTGACTATCCGTCATGGCGTCTCACGGCGCCAACTGGGCATTCACCCACTTTTCCTGAATGCGCTCTATATGAGTCACGCCTTTGGCCCAACCATATCCTCCGGACGTACGATGGCGTCGAATTCCTCCGCCGTAACAAAACCCAGCGCTACCGCTTCTTCGCGCAACGTGGTTCCGTTTTCATGGGCGGTTTTGGCCACTTTTGCTGCATTGTCATAGCCGATTTTAGGCGCGAGCGCGGTCACCAACATAAGCGACCGATTCATGTGCTCGGCAATTCTGTCCGTATTGGGTTCGATGCCGACCACACAATTATCGGCAAAGCTGCGGCAGCCATCCGCAAGCAGCCGAATAGACTGCAATAAGTTGTATATCATCACCGGCTTGAAAACATTGAGTTCCATATGACCTTGGCTGCCGGCAATCGTGATAGTGGTGTGATTGCCCATGACCTGGGTGCACAGCATGGTCATGGCTTCGCACTGGGTCGGATTGACTTTGCCGGGCATGATGGATGAGCCTGGTTCATTGGCCGGCAAGATCAGTTCGCCCAGTCCGGAACGAGGTCCCGATCCCAAAAGTCGAATGTCATTGGCAATCTTGAATAGGCTGCTGGCAAGCGTATTGAGGTCGCCGGATATTTCGACGATGGCATCATGGGCGGCAAGCGCTTCAAATTTGTTGGGGGCTGTTTCGAAACTTAGACCGCTGATCTTGCTTGCTTGCTCGGCGAACTTTACGGCAAATTGCGTCTTGCTATTGAGCCCGGTACCGACCGCCGTTCCGCCCTGAGCGAGATAACGCAGGCGCGATGTCGCTTCCTGTATTCGAGCCATGCCGTTTTGCACCATGGTCATATAGCCGGAAAATTCCTGACCTAGTGTCAACGGTGTCGCGTCCTGCAAATGGGTTCGGCCGATTTTGATAATGTCCGTCCAGGCGGTTGCTTTTCCAGCCAGCGCGTCGCGCAGACGTTCGAGAGCCGGCATGAGCCGGTGATGGATCTCCTCCATGGCTGCGATGTGCATCGCCGTTGGAAACGCGTCGTTTGACGACTGACTCTTATTACAATGGTCGTTGGGATGAACCGGGTCCTTGGAACCCATCTCGCCGCCCAAAATCTCGATGGCCCGATTGGCAATGACTTCATTGGCGTTCATGTTGGACTGGGTACCCGAACCGGTTTGCCAGACCACCAATGGAAAGTGGTCATTGAGCTTGCCGTCCATGACTTCTTGTGCGGCATCGCAAATCGCTTGGCAGATTTTTGGATCGAGATCATTGAGCGCTAGATTGGTCAGCGCCGCCGCCTTCTTGACCATGCCCAGGGCACGAATGAAAGGGAGCGGTAAGGTTTCCCCGCCAATCTTGAAATTGGTCATCGAACGTTGAGTTTGAGCACCCCAGTATTTGTCGGCGGGCACATCGATCCTGCCGAAGGAATCTGTTTCGGTGCGTGTTGCGGTCATGATGGCCTCTCAGGAGATGGTCTAGAGCGTTTCCGAACTTAACAGAATCGCGAAAACGCTCTACGTCTTTGTTTGGTCGCCCATTCGGACGGAAAACCGGCGTCTACTTCGCTCGAAAATGCTGTAGGGTCGGAACGAGCGCCTATTTCTTGCGGAAAGCGTCTAAACGGACCACGTCACCTGCGGTCGAACCGGCGACGGCACCGTCAGTTCGATCTGCCTCGCCGGTTAATGGGACGGCTGGGTCGTGGTCCCCGACGTTGGCCTTAATGTTTGATTGGCCTTCCGTCTGGGTCAAAGGAAAGAGCGAGCTGTCCCGTCCTTCAACGGTAAACTGGAGGCCAAATTCAACACTTGGATCAAGGAAGCCTTTGATCGATTTGAAGGGGATGCGCAAATGCTCGATCTTCTGATCGAAGCTTAGGTCAACTTCGAACGCCTCATCAGTGACCGATAAATCCCAGAATTGATGTTGCAGGACGACCGTCATTTCTTGGAGATAGCGATCGCGCAATCTTCTTGAGATCATGACGCCCGGGTAATCGGTGCAAAACACAATATAGAAATGATGGTCGCCGGGAAGGCCCATTTTCTCCGCGCGCTTTAAAGCTTCGCGCACGAGACCTCGCAAGGCGTCCTGGGCCATTGCGTCATATTCCATATAATCTTTAGCCACGGCCAGTCATCCACAGGATTGAGCTTCCTTCAGATACACTACCGCTCACAAAGTTCAAGTCAATGTTCCATTTCCAGGTTCGCGAAAGGCGGGAAAATAAGCTTTAGAGCTTCGCTAGTTGGTGCCATTTTCCACCATCCGACGAACCGGTGCGTATGATATCGCGCGTTTGCTAGAGCGTTTCCGAACTTAACTGAATCGCGAAAACGCTCTAAGTTCTTGTTTGGTCGCATTTTCTTAACGCGAACCGGTGTCCACTTCGCTCGAAAATGCTCTAGCGTCGATGATAGCGATGATGACGATCACTCCGTGCCGTGACAATTCAATTCCTGAATGCGCTAGAGCACGTTGACAGAAGATGGCATCCCTAACGTGCTCTAAGTCTTTGTTTTGTCGCGCATTCGGACGGAAAACCGGTACCCACTTTTCCTGAATGCGCTCTAGCGCTTGGCAGCGGCTTTTAAATCCTGCGCGAATTTGTTCGCCAGCAACAGCGCTTCTTCGCGGTAGACGTCGAGTGCCCATTTTACATGATCTTCGGCTAGTTCGATGAGGTGGAGGATTTCATCGATTTGATGGTCTTTTTCAAAGGCTGATTTTAGACTTGGAAGTTTGAGGCCCTTGCGACTCACCGTAAGGTTCGTGTGGCTAATGGTGAAGTGGTTGCGCTTGTTCAGGTCAAGGTTGATCGCCAGTGTATTTTTACCGCCGTCAATCAGGTTCACGCCTTCGTAGCTTGCGTCCATGGCGACCTGGTCGATCTCATTGCGCAAGCGTTCGTAATGATCGGCCATTTGCCTGCGGATTTTACGGTCGGCCGCGGCCTTCCCCTCCAAAATCACCTCACGCAATTCGGCTATGATCGACCGGATTTCATCAATCCCGTCCGTGGCCGTTTGCATGGCGCCGATCGCCACAATGGCAAACCTCTTCTGGCGATCGATATCAATAGGTTGAGACTTTTTCGTGTGCTTTAATGCCCGGCTAATTGCGCCCGACACTTCGACCTCACTTGGTGCCAGAAGCGGTTCCGCCACACGTTGCAACAGCCCGCTGAGGCTCCGGCGCTGAGATTCCAACCGTTCTTTTATCAATGCAAGGCCCACGCGGGTTTTTCTCCGTCGTTTTGCCATAAGTCGGTACGGGTTTATGCTGTCTATGATGGCCGAGCACGCTTAGAAATCCGTTAAATCGGCGCGGCGATTTGAACGGCTCCGTTTACGAATTCGGCACCTGAAGAGGCGCCGTTAAACCACTTTGCCGGGATTTAGAATTCCCTGCGGATCGAGCGCGTGCTTTAGGGATTTCATGACGGAGAGTTCCACAGCACTCTTATAGCGGCGGATCTCATCCCTTTTGGCCACACCTACGCCGTGTTCGGCGCTGATCGACCCGCCCAACGAAACGACGATATCGTAAACCAGTCGAGCGATTTCCTCGCGGCGGTTGAGAAAGGCCTCGGTATCCATGTCTGTCGGCTGGCTCAAATTAAAATGAATGTTGCCGTCGCCGATATGGCCGAAAGGGACTGGCCTTACGCCTGGGATAGCGGCCGTCACGGCCCGTGTCGCTTGGTCGAGAAATGTTGCGATTTGGGACACGGGCACGGAAATATCGTGTTTCAGGCTGCCTCCCTCATAGCGCTGAACCTCCGACAGGCGGTCTCGCAAGAGCCACAATTGTGCCGCCTGTGGGCCGCTTTCGGCGATCACGCCATCGAGCACAAATCCTCGTTCAAGGGCTCGTTCGAGAAGTGTTTCGACGGTCGGTCTCAAGGTTCCCGGATATTGTGCCGTTGAAAATTCAATCAGGACATTCCACTCATTCAATGGGCTGAAGGGTTGGCGTGCATCGGGTACATGGCGGATCACGAATTCAATGCCGATTCGCGGTATCAATTCGACCGCCGACACCAAATCGCCGCATGCTGTTTGCGACAAAGTAAGAAACTCCAAGGCCGCCGCCACGTCACGCAGCGCCACCAGCGCCGTCACAACATCCCGCGGCTTTGGCAACAGCTTGCATACAGCTGCCGTGATAATGCCGAGCGTGCCTTCGGCACCGATGAATATCTGCTTCAAGTCATAGCCCGTATTGTCTTTACGTAGCCCTTTCAGGCCGTCCCAGATTTTGCCCTGCGCGGTCACCACTTCGAGGCCGAGGACCAAATTTCGCGCCGTGCCGTAACGCAAGACCGCGTTGCCTCCGGCATTGGTTGATAAGACGCCGCCTATTTGTGCCGAACCCTCGGAGGCCAAGGAAAGCGGAAATAGTCGATCCACTTTTTCCGCCGCATCCTGAACCGCCGCCAAGACACAGCCCGCTTGCACCGAGATCGTGTTGTTGACGGTGTCGACGCTCAAAATTTTGTTCAAACGATTGAAGCAGAGCAGAATTTCATTGTGAAAAGGAATTTGGCCGCCGACCAGCCCCGTATTGCCGCCTTGGGGCACGATGGGTGTGGCCGTTTCGGCGCAGATCCGGACGATGGCGGCGACTTCTTCGGACGTGGCCGGCTTGACCAGAAGCGACGTTTGGCCGTGCCATTGTTGGCGCCATTCGACCAAATGATCCGCCAGTTCGTTCGGGTCAAGGGACCATCCTTGCGGGCCGACCACCGATTTAATGCGGTCGAGGGTTTCGGGGGTTGGCTGGGTTTGTTGCTTTTTCATAGAACCGGTCTTGGCATGGTGGCTCCTAACCCCAAAAGCGTGTCGTCAACTTACCCTTTAGAGCACGTTCACTTTGATTTGGAATCCCTAACGTACTCTAAGTCTTTGTTTGGTCGCGCATTCGGACGGAAAACCGGGCACACTTTTCCTGAATGCGCTCTAATCGGTCGTATTGCGCGGCGCGGCGGCGCGAAAAAGACGGTCGTTGATCGCCTCGCCCAGTCCGTCCTGAGGGATCGCCATGACCGCAATGGCACGACAGGGGATCTTGTCGAGATGGTGCAGATGGGCGAAAAGGTTGGCCGCCGCTTCCGTCATATGGCGGCCGGGGCTTAGATTGAGGGTCGCCCGCGGTGTCCCGGGAACCGGGTCGCCAAATGCCAGCAAAACCTCATCAGGGTCGACCGCCTCCGCGTTGAGCCGAAGCGGGTGGTCGGGGGCGTAGTGGCTGGCCAACTGGCCGGGAGCGGTGGGTGCGGTCTGATCCGCGGCCGGGGTCAGGACCGGGCCGGTCAGGCGCTCGATCTCGGATTTTGCTATGGCCCCGGGGCGCAGCAGATAACAGGTGTCGCCTTTGACCTGAACCACTGTGGATTCAATGCCTTGTGGGCAAGTGCCACCATCCAATATGAGATCGACCCGGTCGCCCAGACTGTGTGACACGTGGGCCGCATTGGTCGGGCTTAGAGTGCCGGCGCGGTTGGCGCTCGGGGCCGCAAGGGGCCGGCCGACGGCTTGGATGAGTTGGACCGCCACCGGATGACAGGGCATGCGCAAGGCGATGGTCGACAGCCCGGCACTGGCCAGCCGCGATACCGGGCAAGTGGGTTGCCGGTTGACCACTATGGTCAGCGCGCCGGGCCAAAACCGTTCAATCAGGGAGTGAGAAACCGGGTCTAACTGACCGATTTCACTCGCAGTTTCCTTTTCCGCCAGGTGAATGATCAAAGGGTTGAACCGGGGCCGGGTCTTGGCGTCAAAAATCCCTGCGACCGCTGTGTCGTTGGTCGCGTCGGCCCCCAGGCCATATACCGTCTCGGTCGGAAAGGCGACCAGCCGCCCGCGCCGCAATAAGTCGGCGGCCTGCTCGATCGTTTGATCATTGGCGGCGGCTATTCGGCCTGGATCGGGCACGGCAAGTTATCTCCTGCGGGTTTTGCCGATTGACTTTCGCAAACGGCGATAGATCGAGCTTTAAAGTCTAAGCGTCAAGCGCTATGCCTAGAGCATCGCTCGCTGTTTTGGAATCACTTGCATGGCGTTTTCTGCCCCGATTCGCGACATCCGTTTTGTGCTCGAAGACATTGTCCAATTCGGCAAACTTGCCGAGACGGGGGTCTTCGAGGATCTCGGCGCCGACTTGGTCGAGGCGGTATTGACCGAATCCGGGAGGCTGGCGGGCGAGGTCATGGCGCCGCTCAATGTCATCGGCGACCGGCAAGGGGCCGTGCTTGAGGATGGTGCCGTGCGCATGGCGCCGGGGTTTGCGGCGGCCTATAGACAATATGTTGCCGGCGGCTGGAACGGCATTGCGGCGGACACCGCCTATGGTGGCCAGGGATTACCGTATTCCCTGTCGATTGCCTGCTCCGAAATGGTTTATGCCGCCAATCTGTCGTTGACTTTGTGTCCCTTGCTCACCGCCGGTGCGGTTGAAGCCTTAAGTACCTACGGCAGCCAAGAGCAAAAGAGCCTTTACCTCGCCAAACTCGTGACCGGCGAATGGACCGCCACCATGGTCCTCACCGAACCGCAAGCCGGGTCCGATGTGGGTGCCTTGCGGGTTAAGGCGACCAAGCAATCCGATGGCAGCTATCTCATCGAAGGAACCAAAATCTACATCAGCTATGGCGATCACGACATGGCGGAAAATATCATCCACATGGTGTTGGCGCGGTTGCCGGACGCACCGGCGGGCACAAAAGGCATATCGCTGTTTCTCGTTCCTAAATTTCTCGTCAATGCCGATGGGTCTTTGGGCGCCCGCAATGATGTGAAGCCGGTCGGCCTGGAACACAAATTGGGCATCCACGCCAGTCCGACTTGCGTTATGGCGTTTGGCGAAAACCAGGGGGCTGTGGGCTATCTGGTTGGGGGCGAAAATAATGGCATGGCCTGCATGTTCAGCATGATGAATGCGGCGCGCCTCAATGTCGGCTTGCAAGGTGTCGCAATTGCCGAGCGTGCCTACCAACAAGCGCTCGCCTACGCTCGGGAGCGACGGCAGGGTAAGTCCGCGGCAAGACGCTTGGCACAAAGCGGGCCTGTGGAAATCATTGAACATCCGGATGTGCGGCGCATGTTGTTGACCATGAAAGCCACTACGGAGGCTATTCGGGCCATTTGCTACGCCAATGCGGTGGCGATCGATGAGGCGCGCCATCTTCCTGATGACAGGGCGCGCGCCAAAGCGAAATTGCGCGAAGAATTATTGACGCCCATATCGAAAGGTTTTGCCACCGATATGGCGGTGGAGGTCGCGTCTCTTGGAATCCAGGTGCACGGGGGCATGGGCTATATTGAAGAAACCGGCGCCGCCCAGCATTTGCGCGACGCGCGCATATTGCCGATTTATGAGGGAACCAACGGCATTCAGGCAATGGATCTGGCCACGCGCAAATTGTCACTCAATGGTGGCGCGGCGGTGGCGGCCTTTATCGACGACATGGGTGGCTGCGTAAGCCAACTCATGAACTCCCATAGCGAGCAATTGCGTGTGATCGGAACTTGCCTTGAGCAGGGTGTTGCAGCGGTTGACCGAGTGACCGAGTGGCTGACGGCGCGTCTGAAAGAACATCCGCGTGACTGTCTATCCGGGGCAACCCCCTATTTGCGATTGTTTGGATTGGTGTCGGGGGGCTATCTGTTAGGCCTTGGCGCGATTGCGGCAAACGACCATCTTGTTGATGGTTCTTCCGGTGAAGACGGTTTTTACAAGTCCAAAATCTCAATAGCCAAATTTTATGCGCAAAACATTTTGCCGCAAGCTCAAGCCTGGGCCAGCGCTGCCGTGACCGGCGCAGATCAATTATACGAACTCACGCCGGATCAAATGGCGGGCTAGGGTCCTTCCGGTTTTGATAGAATCAAAACCGGACCCTAAGGTGTTGTTTTGTCGTGTTTCCGGACGGAAAACCGGTATCCACTTTTCCTGGAAACACTATAAAACAAGAGCCGCTGCAACGGAGCAAAGTCTTATGGCTCTTTACCAAAGCCGAAGCGAGGTCGCGGCCGCCCTCGAGGGGTTGCATCTTTTTCAATTCGTGACGTCGAATTGTTCTCAACGCGTGCGCATTGCGCTGGAGGAAAAAGAGCTCGCCTGGACAGCACATAATCTCGACGGCGCAAGATGGCAACAAATGCAGCCCGATTATGGAGCGATTAATCCCAACCGTGTTGTGCCGACATTGGTTCATGATGGCCGCGTCTATATAGAGTCGAACGATATTATCGAATATTTGGATGATACGTTTACGCAGCCCAATCTCAGGCCTCAAGATTCGGCGGCGCGCAATCGGCTGCGCACCATTCAAGACGATTCGGGCGCCTTTCAGTGGGTGATCAAGACACTAAGCCACGACATCCTTTTTCGGGCGACACGAACCGTGACGGCGGAAGATATTGCTATGTTCGAGCGACTTGAACTCGAACCGGAGCGCGTTGCCTTCTACCGGGACTTTGCCGAAAACGGAACCGCATGGGCGGCTCGCGTTGATCAGGGAAAAAACGCCGCACAAGTCGCGCTCGAAAAACTTGAAACTATACTTGAGAAAGATTCTTGGTTGGGCGGCCACGCATTTGGTCTGGCGGATATTGCGTGGATCGTGAATGTGGCGCGGCTTCAGCTTGTCAAATTTCCACTGGAAGATTTCCCGCGCGTATTGAAGTGGGCGACGCGCGTCAAAGCGCGCCCCAGTTATCACCGCGCCGTAACATCTTACTCAGGATAAGGTGACATAGCTTGATGGAATTGGCAGGCCGGAAGCGCCGCGGGCTTATTTATCCGTTTGAAATGAAGCCGGATCGAGGCACCATAACGGAAATCGTGCCGGGTATTTTCTGGCTGCGCATGTCTTTGCCGTTTGTCCTCAATCATATCAATCTTTGGCTGATCCGCGACCATGAGGGGTGGAGTATTGTCGACACCGGATTGCGCGCGGACGAGACCAGAGAGGATTGGGAAAAAATTTTCGACAATCAATTGGACGGCAAGCCCATTACGCGGGTTATTTGCACTCATATGCATCCCGACCATGTAGGGCTTGCAGGGTGGATTGTCAGCAAATGGGATGCGGAATTTTGGATGACGCGTACCGACTATCTGCTTGGGCGCATTCTGGCTAACGACACGGGTCGTGAAGCCCCCGACATTGCACTTCGTTTCTATCGCGCCGCCGGTTTTACCGAACGGGCTCTGGACATCTACAAACAACGCTTCGGAGCGTTTGGCAGTTTCATCAGTCATATGCCGGATAGCTTTCGACGAATTGTCGATGGTGAAATGATTACGATCGGCGAACATGAGTGGCAAGTTGTGGTAGGCCGGGGCCACTCGCCCGAGCATGCTTGCCTTTATTGCCCGGATCTCAACGTTCTTATTTCCGGCGATCAGGTATTGCCGCGCATATCCTCGATTGTCAGCCTTTATCCAACGGAACCCTCGGCCGATCCGCTGGATGAGTGGCTGAACTCATGTGTTAGACTGCGCGAACGTCTGCCTGAGGATTTGTTGGTGTTGCCCTCGCACAATGAGCCGTTCTACGGATTGCATACGAGACTGGGTCAGCTGATAAAGGGACACGAGGATAACCTAGACCGTCTTTATGCGGCCCTCGAAGAGCCAAAGCGGGCGGTGGATGTGTTTTCCCAATTGTTCAAAAGTAAAATCGACGCCAACAATTATTTGATGGCGACCGGCGAATCCCTGTCTCATCTCAAATGGCTGGTTAATCGAGGCAAAGCGACATGCCAGCGAGACAAAGCAGGTGTTGATTGGTACAAACGCGTTTGACTGGAATGGATAATATAACGGCCCGTTCAGCTCACCCTGCGATCTACATTGGCAAGAATTATGACCACCGCGCTGATTAGCCATCCCGCCTTTCTCAATCACCTGGTACCGCCCGGACATGCGGAATCGCCTGAACGGTTGCAGGCGATCTTGGAGGCGCTCAAGACACCTTCCTTCGACGCTCTGTTGCGCCGCCAGGCGCCGCCGGCCACGCGCGCGCAGCTGGAGCGCGTTCAGACCCCATGCCATGTGGATCATGTGCTCGATAACATTCCGGCGGAGGGTTTTTTTTCGTTCGATCCCGACACGCCGACCTCACCGGGATCCGGTGAAGCGGCCTTACGGGCGGCCGGTGGCGTGGTGTCGGCGGTCGACCTCATCATGGCGGGTGAGGCGGACAATGCCTTTTGCGCGTCGCGCCCGCCGGGGCATCACGCCGAAGCCGAGCGTGCCATGGGCTTTTGCCTGTTCAATAATGTGGCCATTGGCGCCCTCCATGCGCGGGTCGCTCATGGCCTGAAACGGGTCGCGGTGGTCGATTTCGATGTCCATCACGGCAACGGCACCCAGGCCGTTTTTTGGAATGATTCGAACCTATTCTATGGGTCGACCCACCAATTCCCGTTTTATCCCGGAACCGGCGCCGCCGGTGAGACCGGTCACGGCAATATCGTCAATGTGCCGTTGCCGGCTCAGGCCGGCTCTGCCGCCTTTCGTGCGGCGATCACGGATCGGGTGATCCCCGCTTTACGCCGGTTTTCGCCCGATTTTCTTTTGATTTCTGCGGGATTCGATGCCCATCGAGCGGATCCTCTGGGCGAGCTGATGCTGGACGAAGAGGATTTTGCTTGGGTCACACGGGCATTGTGCGAGGTCGCCGCCATGTGCTGTGATGGGCGTTTGGTTTCGGTGCTCGAAGGGGGCTACAATGTCTCTGCACTGGCAAGCAGCGTGGTGGCCCACGTGGCGGCGCTCATGAAGGGGTGTGTCAGTGGCGATCGAGCTTAAGGGGAACAACTCAGTGCGCGAAGCTGGGAATCCCGGACGCATTATCATTGTACGTCATGGTCGGCCCAGCCTTTCCCGCGACCAGGTGCTGACGGCTGACGAATATATGGGCTGGTGGCGGCAATACGATGCCAGCGGCTTGGCCGAAGGCGAGCGCCCGCCGGATCGATTGGTCGAACTGGCCCGGGATTCCCATCACATCTATTCCAGTACCCTACGCCGGGCCCAAGAAACCGCCCAGCACTTGGCCCCTGGCCGTGACGTGAAAACCGATCGGTTGTTTGTCGAAGTTCCACTGCCGAAACCCCCCGTGCCCATGATGCGTTGCGGCCCGACCCATTGGGGGTGGATCTCGCGTACTTTTTGGTCATTGGGCTATTCTCCCGATAGCGAAGGTGTCATCGATGCCTTTAAAAGGGCAAACCAAGCGTCCGATCGGTTGATCGATACGGCCACCGCCGGCGGCAACGTGCTTGTCTGTGCTCACGGTTTTTTCAATTGGATGGTGAGCGTGACTTTGCGTAACAAAGGTTGGCGGCCCGTGTATAATGACGGCTACACTTACTGGTCCTGGCGAGAGTTCGAAAAAATCTAGGTCCAAACCTTAATTCGACGATTTAACTTTTCCGATTCATTGAAAGAAGTATTTATGGCCAAGGCGCGCCAACCGGAAATTCCTGACGATATTGCCAAGATGACATTCGAAAAGGCGCTGACCGAGCTTGAGAGCATTGTGCAGAAGCTGGAAGGCGGTGATGTGGATCTTGAAAAATCAATCGATATTTACGAGCGCGGAACCCTACTCAAGGCTCATTGTGAAGCCAAGCTGGCCGCCGCTCAGGCCAAAGTCGAAAAGATCACCCTGTCAGCAGACGGATCGGTTTCGGCATCGTCTGCCGACATATCTTAGAACGCGACCCGGTGTCCACTTCGCTCGAAAATGCTCTAGGGTCTTTCCGGTTTTGATGACAAGTCTTGATCAATGAGTGAGCGGGCTATGATTGAAGACATTCAATCGCCTATTGATATTCATGATGAGCTGGATATTTCCACGTCGGAGGTCCGGCAATTGTTCAATCAATTGCTGCCGAAGGCGGAGGGTCCTGAAAGTCGCGTGATCGATGCCGTACGGTATGCCATTGCCGGTGCTCATGGGTTGCGTTCGTTTCTTGCCATTCAAAGTGGCCATCTTTTCGACGTGGAAAAGACTTCGCTATTGCGCATCGGGGCCGCGGTTGAATGCGCGTATGCATCGTTTCTCGTCCGTGAAGATTTGCCCAGCCTGGGCAATCGGGGCAAGCGGCGCGGCCGCTCGACGATCCATGTGGTTTTCGATGAACCCACGGCGATTCTTACGGCCGATGCCTTGCAGGCGATCGCCTTTGAAATTCTGGTGGATGAAGAAACCCACCCGGATCCCCATATTCGCTGTGAACTGATCGAGCGGTTGACTAAAACGGTCGGTCGAGACGGCCTGGTCGGCGGCCAAATGATCAGCCTTCGCGCGCAACAGATTAAACCCCATATTGGAACCATTACCCGGCTGCAACGGCTGAAAACCGGGTCACTCATTTCATTCGCTTGCCTTTCCGGCGCAATTGTGGGACGTGCTTCCCAAGAATCATGTCATGCGCTGGAAACATTTGCCCACGATTTGGGGCTTGCTATGCAGGTGATTGAGGATCTTGCGGAGGCCGGTAAGGCCGAGGGAGGCGCGGCCAAGGCGACGTTTGTGTCCCTTTTGGGGCCGGAACGGGCGCAGGAGCAGGCCCAATTGCTGGCCGAGCAAGCTAAGGTTCACCTGGAGCCATTTGACGAAAAAGCGGCCTTTTTGCGCGAAGTTTGCAATTTCGTTCTGACGGGGCAACAATGATGTGCGGTCTTGGGTAACGCACTAGGGTCTTTCCGGTTTTGATGGAATCAAAACCTGACCCTAAGTTGTTGTTTTATCGTGTTTCCGGACGGAAAACCGGGTCCACTTTTCCTGGAAACACTCTAAGTTCA
>Ga0114950_10002913_pt1 | contig 13189 bp, 9 predicted proteins | sample N075metaG_FD_83503 | JGI IMG/M metagenome (GOLD analysis project Ga0114950, IMG submission 83503) | Deep subsurface microbial communities from Kermadec Trench to uncover new lineages of life (NeLLi) - N075 metaG | ecosystem: Environmental > Aquatic > Marine > Ocean trench > Sediment | place...
TGGCTACTGGCTGTTTTCCCGTGTATCCCAGGCCATCCGGCTCCTTGCCCGCCGTGACGCGGCCAAAGACCTTCCAATTGGCAAGGTCCAGAACCGTGACCACGTCGGCGTTGGTGTTGGCCACGAAGGCGTAGCGGCCCGACGGCTCCACGAGGATCCCGACCGGGACCGGCCCGCGACCGAGCCGGTCGCCGAACAACCGGTCGTCCGTGTTCGCGACGGCCTTGGACGCCATGGCGATGCGTTTGATCTCGACACGCCCGGCGACGTCGAAGACGGCCACCACTGCCGCCCTGGCGTTGGAAACGAGCACGTGTTTGCCGTCGGTCGTGAACTTGACACGAATAGGGAATCCCGGACACGGCACAGTGGCCCTGATCGCCAGCGTTTCGGTATCGACGATGCTCAGCGTGTCGTCGGCCCGGTTGCCGACCCAGACCTCGGAACCGTCCGGCGAGATATCGAGTCCCTCGGCACCGGCGCCCGTGGCAACGGTGCCGATGACGGTGCCCGCGGCGACGTCCACCGCGGTCAAGGTGCCCGACCCGATACTGGTCACGTAGATCCGCGACGCATCCGGCGAGAGGACCAGCATGTGGCTGATCTCCTGCTCGGTGTTGACGGCGGTTTCCACGACCGCCTTCTCGATATCCACGACGATCACGGCCTGCTCGACCTCGGCGGTCACCGCGACCCGTTTGCCGTCGGGGAAATACTGGATGCCGTGGGGCCGGTGGTAGTCGCCCAGATTGATCGTCGCCCGCGCCCGCATCGCGACCAGATCGATCACCGTCAGCGTGTTGCCCGGTTGCCGCTGCCCGTAATTCGTGACCACCGCGGTTGTCCCGTCCGGCGAGATCGCGACCTCGTGCGGGCCGCTACCGACCTGGATCTTCGCCAGTTCACGTCCGGAGCCCGCATCAAGCAACGAGACCGACGCCTCGGCCTTGTTCAGCACGACGACCGTACCGATCAGCCCGCTGTCGAGCGACGGCCCGGCGGCCCACCGCTGATCCTCGCTCGCCTGCACTCGCGTGGATGCGTCGGCGGTCGCGCAGCCCATCGTGCCCATGAGCCCGATACAGATTATGCCTCGTAACACGGCTTGTTCCCTCTCGTCACGCTTCGGTCTGGTCGGCTTCCATCGACCCCGCGCCGGCCGGTGTCTCCAGCGGTAGCTGCCGGGCCATGTCCAGGTAGGTCCGGTAGCTCGCGCCGAGTTCACGCATGGTGTCGGCCGCGAACTTCTCGGTGAACGCGCGGGCAACCTCGAATGCGACGACGTTTTCCATCACGACGCTCGCGGCCGGCAATGCACAGACGTCGGAGCGCTCGTAGGTGCTCTGCTCGGCTTTCTTCGTATTGAGGTCCACACTCGGCATCCCCTGCAGCAAGGTGCTGATCGGTTTCATGGCGGCCCGGACGACGATGGGCATCCCGTTTGTCATTCCGCCTTCGAGACCTCCGGCGTTGTTGGTCGGCCTCGAAAAACCCAGGGACGGCTGGTCTTTCTTCCCGGGATCCCATGAAATCGGATCGTGCACCTTCGAACCGGGTCTCGTGGCACACGCAAGGCCGAGCCCGATTTCGACCGCCTTGAAGGCCTGGATACTCATCACGGCCCCCGCGAGTCGCCCGTCGAGTTTCTGGTCCCAATGGGCGCAGGAGCCGAGCCCGATCGGCACCCCGAAGACGTGCACCTCGGCCAGCCCCCCGACCGTGTCCTTGTCGATTTTGGCCTGGCGGATCGACGCGATGATCCGTTCGCCGACGGTCTCGTCGGGACAGTACACCGCCGAAGCGTCGCGGCGGGCAATGAGATCTGCAAGCTGGTCCTCGGCGGGTTCGATATCGGTCACCGCGTCGAGCAGGCCGCGCACGAAGCCGAATGTCGTGATCCCGAATTCGCGCAGCAGGCACCGGGCCACGGCACCCGCGGCCGTACGCCCGACGGTCTCGCGGGCGCTGGCACGCTCCAGGGCGTTGCGGCAGTCGGTCGTGAGCCACTTGACACTCCCGGCAAGGTCCGCGTGACCCGGCCGCGGTCGAGACACCACCGGCGTGCGAGCGAGGTCGTCGAGCCGGCTGTCGCGGTTCGGTGTCAGCATGACCAGGGGTCCGCCTGTCGTCTGACCCAGCCGGACGCCCGCCAGGAAGGTCACCGCGTCGGACTCGATCTTCTGACGGCCGCCGCGCCCGTACCCACCCTGACGCCGGCGAAGCTCGGCGTTGATGAACTCCACGTCGAGCCGGAGCCCGGCGGGAAGACCGTTGACCAGCGTGACGACGGCCGGTCCGTGCGATTCGCCGGCGGTGTGGTAGCTGAGGGCCGTCATGTTGCGCCATCGTAACACCACCGCTACTATCCCACCGGATGGAACCACGTACCCCGCGCGAGATCGTCGCCCACCTCGATCGGCACATCATCGGCCAGGCCCCGGCGAAACGGGCCGTGGCGGTGGCCGTGCGGAACCGGTGGCGGCGGCAGCAGCTCGAAAAGAATCTCCGTCGCGAGGTCACTCCAAAGAACATCATCATGGTCGGCCCCACGGGCGTCGGCAAGACCGAGATCGCGCGAAGACTCGCGAGCCTGGTCGATGCGCCGTTCATAAAGGTCGAGGCAAGCAAGTACACCGAGGTCGGCTACCACGGCCGCGACGTGGACTCGATGATCCGCGACCTGCTCGACCTGGCCATCGCCATGGCGCGCTCCGAGCAGGCCGACACCGTCCGGGAGCAGGCCGCCAAGCGCGTCGAGGAACTCCTGGTTTCGCTCCTGCTTGGCGAGGCCATCGGAGCAGATTCGCCGGAGCCGGCCGACGGCGAACCGAACCTGGTGCGGAACCGCATGGCCGAGAAACTGGGCGAGGGTCTCTTCGAGGATCGGGAAATCGAGATTACCGTCCGGCAGAAACCGGCGATCCCGGTCATCGGCGGCGCCGGCCCGGACCAGTTGGATCCGGGGTTTTCCTCCATGCTCGAGGGACTCCTGCCCGAACGAACCCACCGGCGACGCGTCACCGTCGCCCGCGCCCGCACGATTCTCATGGACCAGGAAACCGACAAGCTCATCGACAACGAGAAGATCGTCGAGCACGCGATCGAGCGGACCGAACAGGCGGGGATCGTGTTCCTCGACGAGATCGACAAGGTCGTCGCCCCGGCCGACGGCCGGGCGGGCGCCGACATCAGCCGCCAGGGCGTCCAACGCGACCTGCTCCCGATCGTCGAGGGCTCGGCGGTCAACACGCGGCACGGGGTCGTGCACACGGACGGGATCCTTTTCATCGCTGCCGGCGCGTTTCACAGCGTCTCGGTGAGCGATCTCATGCCCGAGCTCCAGGGACGGTTCCCCATCCGCGTGGAACTCGAGGCGCTGACCCGCGACGATTTCCGGAGGATCCTCACGGAGCCGGATGCGGCGCTCACGAAGCAGACCACCGCGTTGCTGGCGACCGAGGGCATCCAGATCACCTTCGAGCCCGAGGCGATCGACGTGATGGCCGAGCTCGCGGCCGAGGCCAATGCGGGGATGGAGAACATCGGCGCCCGTCGCCTGGTAACGGTCATCGAGCACGTCTTCGAACAAATCAGCTTCGACGCGCCGGACCTCGCGACCAGGGGCGAATCAGAGATCACGATCACACCGGATTTCGTCCGCGAGCGACTCGCCGCGGTCATGTCGGATCAGGATCTGCGTCGATTCGTCCTGTGATGCTTTCGCGGAACGCTTCCATGGGTACATCGCGGCCCGTCCACGCCCGGAACTGCAGCGCCGCCTGACGCAGGAACATGTCAAGACCGCCGATCGACCGCGCACCGGCCGCCTCGGCCTGGTCCAGCAGCGGCGTGCGTGCCGGCGCGTACACCGTGTCGAAGACGATCACCGATTCGTCGAGCGTGACGGCCTCGGGCAGCGGCGAAGCGTGCGGCGCCGGGCCGCCGGCCATGCCCACCGACGTGCAGTTCACAAAGATCCGGAAGGTACCGTCGGCGATCGAGTCCAGGTCGCCTGCCGAGACACGAAACGGCCGGCCGGCGGCGTCACGGCACTCGCGAAGCTCCCCGGCCAGGACATCGGCGCGAGGGCGTGTCCGGTTGAAGACGACGACGTTCGCGCCCGCGTCGGCCACGGCTCCGATCACCGCTCGTGCCACACCACCGGCGCCCAGGACGGCGATCGGCACGTCACGCAGCTGCGGTGGAGCGATCCCCATCGCCCCGCACAGCGAGGCGAGGATGGCCGGAGCGTCCGTGTTCGTACATTCGATTCTCCCTGCGTTGTCAATGACGAGTGTATTGGCGGCGCCGAGCCGCCTGGCCAGGTCGCCCACGCGACCCCCGCTCTCGGCAACGAACCGGACGAGGTTCTCCTTGTGCGGCGCCGTCACGCTTGCACCGCGGAAGGTCAGTGTGCCGTGATCCACGAGCGACCCGACCGTCGCCTTGAAGTGCTCGAACTGGGGCGGGATCGGCATCGGCAGGTACACGCCGTCGTAACCGATCTTCTCAAAACCGGCGTTGTGGATGACCGGTCCGAGCGAATGCGCCACCGGCCAGCCGATGACGCCGTAGACGGCGGTGGCCGGGCCGATCTTCTCGAAGCGGTAGCGGCCCAGCAGGTCGTCGATCGTCGGCTGACCCGGCGCGGTCTCGGCGCCAGCGCCGACGCTGGCATAGGTGAGCAGCGCCCCCGACTTCGCGGCGAGCACGCGACTCATCAAGCCAAATTCGCCCATACACAACACGACCGCCGGCTTCGTGCGGTCCGTGACGAGGTCGAGTGCCTCGAGGTTGTCTCGCAGCGACCGGGCCTGCCACGCGATCTTGATCACCGAGCATGCAGGCTCGTTCGACATCGCCTCGACACGCTGCAGCAGGTCGGCGGGGCGGCGCTCAAAGTCATGCGTCGACAACATGAGCGACGCCTTGGGGTCGTCGCCGCAGTGGGCAAGTGCTGCCGTGATCGTCTTCCGGAGCGTTTCGCTGCGCTTCCAGTACGCAAGATCGATGTCGATATATCGCGGCGGCTTGTCGGCGAGAACGAGCCGCTCGTACAAGGCCTCGCGTGTCGAGTCGTCGCCGTCGTACTCGCCACCCTCGGCTCTGCTGCGGCAGGTGGCGATCGACGGCGCCGGACTGCGTGCGACCAGTTCGACCGCAGCATTCGTCGAGCCGGGTATCTCCGCCAGCTCGTCCAGCCGCCACTCGACGAGCCGGGCACCCCGGCCGACCGCCCGTGCCGCCCTGGACAACGCCCGGTCAATGTCGTCGGCCGTTCGGATCGTGATTGAGACCGCCGGATACGTCACCTGTACCATGTCGGCATGAACGAGCAAGTTGCTGCGGAGGAAGCCCACGGCTTTCTACGCGGTCACACAAGCGGCGACCTGCGGTTCGACGAACAATGTCGGCCGTTGAAGTACATTGTCGGTCCCGACGGCAGCCTGGTCGCCCCGCTCATGTACGCGATGCTGAGCTGTGATGACACGGTTCTTTGCGTACCCTGCGACACCGAGGACGCCATGGAGATCCAGGTGACGCCGGCGCCCCTGGATGCCGAGGGTCCCGACGGCGGGCTTACCGATCGGTGGCGGATCTATCACGGTGACCCGCTGGACACGCATTGGGCCCGGCTCGGAATCGACGCCGCCCGGTTCAAACGGTGGGTCATCGACGGCACCGAACTGGTCCGCACCAACCCGCTCGCGGCCGACGAACCACGACTCTGCCGCGAGATCAACCAGGAGCACGCTGTCACGCTGCGTCGATTCTGCACGAAGGCAGCCGGCATCGATGTCGTTGCACCGACGCTGGTCGGCATCGACCCCCTGGGTTTTGACATCCGCCGCCGCTTCGACGTCGTCCGCGCACCCGCCCCAAGCCCCATGACAACCCCCGACGAGGTCCTTTCCACCCTGCTGGCGAGGGCCTGATGCCTACTGCCTCTCCTCTTGTCGTCATCACCCGCCCCCTGCCCGGTGATCCGCAAGGTATGCTCGCCCGCGCCGGCTTCACGAACGTCTGGACCAACCCGCGAGACGACCGACTGACCCGCACCGAATTACTCAATGCGGTCACCGGCGCGCACGCCGTCCTCGCCACACCGGCCGACGTGAAGATCAACGCCGAATTCTTCGACCGCGCCGGCGACCAGCTCGTGATCGTCTCCAACTACGCGGTCGGCGTTGATAACATCGACATGACCGAAGCGCGGCGGCGGGGCATCCGTATCGGCAACACACCCGACGCCGTGACCGAGCCGACGGCCGACGCGGCGTGGCTGTTGCTGCTGGCCGGCGCTCGCCGCGCCCGTGAGGGCCTGGACATCGCCCGCAGCGGCGCGTGGACGGGCGTCAAACCGCTCGACCCGATGGGTCTGCGTGTCATCGGCAAGACCCTGCTGATCATCGGGCCGGGCCGCATCGGTCGGGCCGTCGCGCGACGGGCCGTCGCGTGGGACATGACGATCCTGTACTCGGCACGGTCCGACCATCCCGACTTCGAGGCACCCCCGACCAATGCTCGACGCGTCACGCTGGAGGCGGGGCTCGCCGAGGCGGATCTCGTGACCATCCACACGCCGCTGACCGACGAGACTCGGCACCTGATCAACACGCGGACGCTGGCGCTCATGAAGCCGACCGCCGTGCTCGTCAATACATCGCGAGGACCGGTGGTCGACGAGGCAGCGCTCGCCGCCGCGTTGCGTGACGGTGTGATCTTCGCCGCCGGGATCGACGTCTTCGAGAACGAACCGGAGATCCACCCCGACCTGGTCGGCCACGACCGCGCGTTTCTGCTGCCGCACTGGGGCAGCACGACCGACGAGGACCGGGCGTGGATGACCGCCCAGGCGGTGGACAACGTGATCGCCGCCTTGACCGGCAAACCGCTTCCCACCGAGTTCGTCTGATGGAGCCGTCCATTACACTGCCGGCCATGAACGCTGCCGCCCCATGCATCGGCCCCGCCGAGTTCAGGTCACGTCGCGACCGGATTCTTCAGACGCTGGACGACGCCGTCGGCCTGGTCTCGGCGGGCGACGCCGGACACGACGACGGCGTGTTCCGACCGCACGCGGACTTCGAATACCTCACCGGCATCGTCGACGAACCGGGCGCGATGCTGCTGCTTGATCCGACCAACCCGGACGAGCGACGTCGCAGCATGCTGTTTCTCAAGCCGCTGAACCGCGAACGCGAGCGGTGGGACGGCTACCGCCCGGAGATCTCGGCGGCGCTTCGCGAGCGACTGGGCATCGAGGCGATCTTCCGGACAGACACGATGCCGCGGGCCTTGAACACCGCGGTCCGCAGGAGTCACCGTATGGCGTGCCTGCACACGCCGTCCATGTATACGCAGCCGGTGTCAGTCGACCTGATGATCTTTCGCAAGGTCGCCGAGCGGATCCCCGGCGTCGCGATCGAAGACCGCGGCGAGGCGCTCGCGAAGATGCGATCGGTCAAGTCGCCCGGGGAAGTCGCGTTGATCCAGCAGGCGATCGACATCACCGGCGTCGGCTTCGCGGCGATGCTGCGGACCGTGCGTCCAGGCGTCGGGGAATACGAGGTGCAGGAGACCATCGAGCACGCGTACCGCGACCGGGGTTCGCGGAGCCCGGCGTTCGCGACGATCGTCGGGTCCGGTGTCAACAGCACCGTCCTGCACTACGTGGCCAACGACCAGACGCTCACCGACGGCGACCTGGTCTGCGTGGATTCGGGCGCGGTCTTCGGCGGCTACGCCGCGGACGTCTCGCGCACGGTCCCCGTCAGCGGAACGTTCTCGAAGCGTCAGCGCGAAATATACGAACTGGTGCTCGAAGCGGAAACGGCCGCGATCGAAGCGATCAAGCCCGGGGTCACGTTCGCCGAGCTCGACGACGCCGCCCGCGGCGTCATCACCGGCGCCGGTTACGGCGATTACTTCATCCACTCCATCGGACACCACCTTGGCCTGGAAACCCACGACGCCACGCCGGACGGACCGCTCGAGCAAGGGGCGGTGGTCACGATCGAACCGGGCATCTACATCCCCGACGAGAAGATCGGCGTGCGGATCGAAGACGACGTGCTCGTGACGAAGACTGGATCGAAGAACTTGTCCGCGGGTATTCCGAAGTCTGTTTCGGATGTCGAAGAGGCAATGGAGCTCTCCTAAACCCCTTCGAGCTTCCGGATGATTTCGGTGCTGCCGAGACCCGGCCGGTGCGCAAGCACGTGGACCGCTCCCCCGTATCCCTCGACGAACGCGCGGCCCTCGACCTCGTCGGTCGCGTAGTCACCGCCCTTGGCGAGGACGTCGGGCTTGACGCGTTTCAGGATCTCTACCGGGGTCGCCTCGGCGAAGACCGTGACGTAGTCCACGCACTCCAGGGCGGCAAGGACGTCGGCCCGGTCTGACTCCCGGAAGATCGGGCGTCCTTCGCCCTTTTGCGTGCGGACCTGCTCGTCGGTGTTGATCGCGACGACAAGCACGTCGCCAAGCTGCTTTGCCTCCGAGAGGTAGGCCACGTGCCCGGCGTGCAGCACGTCAAAGCAGCCGTTTGTAAACACGATGCGGCGATCGGCTGCGCGATGGACTGCCAACTCGACGAGCAGGTCGTCGAGCCTGCGGACCTTGCCGTCCAGCCGCCGTGACCGGGCCAGCAATTCGCGATGGACGTTCACGAGCGGTATGGGATGCACGCCGAAGACCTCGACTTCCAGCCCGGCCGCGGCGTTGGCGAACCGCACCGCGTCCAGCCACGTGAACCCGTTGGCGATCGCGCCGGCCAACGCGGCGAGCACGATGTCACCGGCGCCGCTGACGTCGTAGACCGCGCGCACCTCGGTCGGGACGAGTACGGGATCGCCGCCGCGCTCCTCCAGCAACGCCCCGTGCCGGTCGAGGGTGAGCACGACCGCCTCCAGGTCGAGGTCCGCCAGAAGTTTCGTCGCGAGGCCCGCGTTGTGAATATGCGTCGCCTCCAGGGGCGTGTCGAGCCCGGTGGCCAATTCGGCCTCCGAGCGGTTCGGCGTCAACGCGGTCGCGCCGCGGTATTTGGCGTAGTCCTCGATCGCCGCGGGGTCGACGAGCACGGGTTTGCCCGCGGCGCGGCACCGCTCGATGATCGCCTGGCAGAACGCCGCGCTGCAGACGCCCTTGTCATAGTCTTCCAGGCAGACCACGTCCGCCGAACACAGCGCGTCGGAGAAGCAGGCGAGCAGTTTCGCTGCCAGCGGCTCCGGCACCGGCTCACGAGACTCCACGTCGAGCCGGAACATCTTCTGCGGATGGCGGTGCTGGGCGAGACCAATCATGCTCCGCTTGATCGTGGTCGGCCGTTGCGAATCGGTGAGCAGCCCGTCGACATCGCAGCCCGCCTCGGCGATCGCGGCGCGAAGACTGCCGGCCTCCGGGTCATCACCGACGATCCCGATGCACGTCACGTCGGCCTCGAGCGCGCGCAGGCACACGGCCACATTGGACGCACCACCGGGTCGGTTCTCGGTCCGGTCGACGTGGAGCACCGGCACCGGCGCGTCGGGGCTCAGACGCTCGGCGGCACCGTACACGCTCTGGTCGAGCATGAAGTCGCCGACGACAATCGCCTTGAACGGTCGATAGGAAGCAAGGTCTTCAATGAGCCTGGACATGTGCGGGGGGTCCTCGACGCAACGTGGAAGAGACGGCATGTTCGATCATGGTCGCCAGGGCGTCAGCCCCGTCGAAGACGTCGATCTGGAGCCTTGGCACCACGATCGGCACCGGCAACGCCTCGACGGCGGCAAGCCGTCTGAGCTTTACCCAATCCTTGGAGGTGACGACCACCGCATCAACGCCCTTGCAGACACTTTTGACGGCCTCCAGCGTTGCCGCGTCATACCGCTGATGATCGCGAGCGGGAATATTGGCCGCGATCACCGCCCCGACCGCCTCGATCTGGCGGCGAACCGACTCCGGGTTCCCGATGCCAAGCAGCGTGACGACCCGCTTGCCGTCGAACCAATCGACGGGCACGTCATCGGCACGGTTGGTCCCGTTGTACACGGTGAGACCAATCCACGCGTGACGCGACCAGGCGATCGGCGGTTTGCCGTGCCATCGGCGCAAGGCCGTTGCCAGGGCATCGTCGACGGCTTGGGCCCTGGTCACGATGACCGCGTCGGCGCGACGCAGCGACGCGAGCGGTTCGCGTAGCCAACCGTGGGGGAGCAGCCGGTCATGCACCGTGTCCCGGGTCGCATCGACCAGGACAAGGTCGAGGTTGCGAGCGAGTCGTCGATGCTGGAACCCGTCGTCGAGCACGATGCAGTTGAACTCGGGGTTTTGCCGCAGAAGAGTTCGCAACCCGCCGACGCGATCGCGATCGGCGACGACGGGCACGTCGGGCTGCCGGCCGCAGTGTTCAAGCTGCTCGTCGCTCATCTCGCCCGTTCGCGCGCCGTAGCCGCGCATGCCGATCACCGGCCGTGCCCCGGCATCGACCAGACGCCTGGTCACCCACGTCACCATCGGTGACTTGCCGGAGCCGCCGACCGTGAGGTTGCCCACCGATATCACCGGGACGGCCAGCCGTATCACGCCCGACCCGCGGTCGAATCGCGCGTTGCGTATGCCGACGGCAAGCCCGTACAACCACGACGCCGGCACAGACAGGGGGCTCAGCAGGCCCGGGAGCGGCCCGCTCATCGGCAACGGCCCTGGCCGACGGGCGTCGGCGGCACGCGATCGCCTTCGGGCAGTACACGGTCAACGTGGTCCAGAACGGTGGCCGGCTCGATCAGACGCATCAGGGAGTCACCGATCCGGCGGTCCTTGAAGTTCGTCGTCCGTTCATGGACCGGCATCGCCCGCACGACGCCGTCGGTGACGCCCCACGGGCCGACCCGGGCGGGGTCGGTCGGACCGTAAAGGCCGACACAGGGCCGGTCAAACCCGACCGCGACGTGTAACGGCGCCGAGTCGTTGGCGATCACCAGCCCGGCGCCGGCGATGATGGCGAGGATCTGCCCGACGTCCGTCCGGCCGACGAGGTCGACGATGGCCGGGTCGGTGCCGTCGCCGACAATCCGCGCGACCTGGTTGCGCTCCAGGGGCGCGCCGATCAGGACCAGTCGTTTGAATCCTCGCTCGCCCAGCGGCCCGATCAGCGAAATCCAGTTCGACTGTGGCCACCGCTTGCTCGGCCACCGGCTTGTCGGGGCCAGCACCGCGTAGGGAGCCTCGCCGCCGCCGGGGTGCCGCTCCCACCACGCCAGGTCATCGTCTGCGGCGTACAACCGCATGTCGTAGACCGGCTCAAGCCCCTCGGCCGTCAACAGGGACATCATCCGCTCGACCGTGTGCAACGCGGCAGGGCACGGGTGCCGGACGTTGCAGCCCAGCCAGCCCAGCTCCCGGGCCGATCGGTGGCCGACGCGTCGTGGCGCGCGGGTCAGCCATGTGAACAGCCCGCTGCGGCCGAGCCCCTGGCAGTCCAGGACAAGGTCGTACCGCCGCCGCCGCAGGTCGGCCAGCCAACTGGCCAGCGCAACGGCCGTCGAGGGGTTCCGCCACCACCGGCCGAATTCACGACGCGGGAACCGGATTACCTCGTTGAGTCCGGGGTGACAGGCGATAGCGGCCGCGAAATCGGCCTGGACGACCCAATCGATAACGGCCTCCGGCCAGGCTCGCCGCAGGGTGGCGAGGATCGGAACGGTGCGGCAGACGTCGCCCAGTGCACTTGGGCGGACGATCAGGATGCGGCTGGGCTGGTTCATGTTCAGTGGGCCGACTGCTGGTTATCGTATCGGTCCACCATCGGGCAACCCCCTCGCGGGAGCCGACGTAACCAAATATAGTGCCGTCTTGAGCAACCCCGCCGACACAAACCCGAGCAAGCCCGCATCGAAGACCGGCGACGATTTGCCGCTGACCCTCGCCGACTCCAGCGAGGGCTCGACGATGCCGGTCGGCGAGAGTGATCCTCGATCCGCCAGCGACAGCGCGGCCAGCGGGAGTGCCACCGCGGGCAGCACGCCCTCGTCGGAAGGGTCATCGGGCGGCACCTCCACGGGCGGTTTCGACACCGTGCTCGGAAAGCTCATCGTGCACCGTGGGCTGACGACGACGGAGGAACTCGACACCGCACACACCCTGATGCGCGAAGCCATCGAGTCGGACCAGCCCAAGACGCTCTCGGATGTGCTGATCGAGAACAAGTTTCTCACGACCCGTCAGCTGAGCCGGCTGAAGAACGAGTTCGAGACGAAGCGGACCACCGAACAGATCCCCGGATACAAGATGAAGAAGCGGCTCGGCTCCGGCGCTATGGCGACGGTGTTCCTCGCCCGCCAGCTCAGCCTCGACCGTCTCGTGGCCATCAAGGTGCTCCCGAAGAAGCTCTCCAACAACGCGAATTTCATCGAGCGCTTCTATAAGGAAGGCCGAGCTGCCGCCCAGCTCAACCACCCCAATATCGTCGGCGCCTACGACGTCGGCAAGGCCGGCGACCACCACTACTTCGTGATGGAGTTCGTCGACGGCGAGACGGTGTACGAGCGGATCGTCAAGGACCGTCGCATGGACGAGCGCGACGCGATCAATTTCGTGAGGCAGGTCGCCGAGGCGTTGCAGCACGCCCATCAACGCGGTTTTATCCACCGCGACATCAAGCCCAAGAACATCATGATCAACCGCGAACAGACCGTAAAGCTCGCGGACCTCGGCCTGGCACGGGCGATGAGCGACCACGAGGCCGCGAAAGCCGAGGCGGGTCGTGCCTACGGCACCCCCTACTACATCAGCCCAGAGCAGATCCGTGGCGAGCTGAAGATCGGCCCGCCGGCGGACATCTACGGGCTCGGCGCGACCTTCTACCACATGGTGACGGGTCGCGTTCCGTTCGAGGGCAAGAACCCGTCGGCCGTCATGCACAAGCACCTCAAGGCCGACCTCGTCCCGCCGGACCACATCAATCCGAAACTCAGCGCCGGCTGCGCGCAGGTCATCGAGATGATGATGGCCAAGAAGCTGAAGGACCGTTACGAGCGGGTCGCGGACCTGATCGAGGACCTCGATCTCATCCGAGACGGCCTGTCCCCGCACTTCGCCGGCGGTGCGATCGACCTTTCCCAGATCCCGCCGACCGGGCCGGCGGAGCCGAGTAAGTCGGGCGCGGGCATGGCGGGGCCGGTCGCCGACGGCCGCATCACGGACA